>Ga0308157_10008823_pt1 | contig 11355 bp, 8 predicted proteins | sample PhyBR1_FD_201035 | JGI IMG/M metagenome (GOLD analysis project Ga0308157, IMG submission 201035) | Phyllosphere microbial communities from UC Gill Tract Community Farm, Albany, California, United States - DLSLB.R1 | ecosystem: Host-associated > Plants > Phyllosphere > Unclassified | place: USA...
CCTTGCTGACTGCGGAACGCGGTGCATTGAATTTCCTGCAATTGCTGTCCGGCGTGGCGACCGCCACGCATCGCTACGTCGATCTGATCCGCGATACCCGCGCGCGCATCCTCGACACCCGCAAGACCTTGCCGGGCCTGCGCCTGGCGCAGAAGTACGCCGTGCGCGTCGGCGGCGGCATGAACCAGCGCCTGGCGCTGTACGACGGCATCCTGATCAAGGAAAACCACATCGCCGCAGCCGGCGGCATCACCGCTGCCGTGACGGCGGCGATCAAGCTCAACGCCGGCGTCAGCATCCAGGTCGAAGTCGAAAGCATCGATGAGCTTGGCGAAGCGCTGGCGGCAGGCGCCACCTCGATCCTGCTCGACAACTTCTCGCTCGACATGATGCGCGAAGGCGTCATGATCAACGCGCGCCGCGCCGTGCTGGAAGCGTCCGGCGGCATCAACATGGAAACCGTACGCGCCATCGCCGAGACCGGCGTGGACCGCATTTCGGTGGGTAGCCTGACCAAGGATCTGCAGGCGATCGACTACTCGCTGCGGATCATCGGCTGAGGTTGGCTGAGGTCGGCTGAACCGGCTTTCTTCCTTCTTTCGACATGGCATTTCGACACAGCCCGCATGCCTTCACGGCAGGCGGGTTGTGTCGTTTTGCAGCTGCGCTTGCTGCGGGCGCTGATAGAATGCGCCATTGCATCGGGCGTCAGGCAAGGCAATTGGACGGCTGCACATACTGATACTGCACGTACGCCCGCGCCGGCACGCCATCTTCGGGGAAACCATCGTGAAATCAAACAATCTCGCTGCACCGCTGCTATGGGCCGCTCTGTACTTCGTGTTCGGTTTCGTCTCGCATGCGTTGAACGGCTCTTTCGTCGCCACCGGCTATATCTGGCTGCCGGCCGGCATCACCGTTAGCGCCTTGTTGCTGACGCCGACCGTGCGCTGGTTTCCATTGCTGGTGCTGTTGTTCGCCGCGCAGATTCTTCTGGGCTGGCTGGAGCATCGCGAACTCTGGCGCATGGCCTTGTTTTGCCTGGATGAAATCGGCGTCGCGGCGGTGGCGGTGTGGCTGGTCCGGCGCGCGCCTTTCCCGATGGAAGGCTTGTATTTCGTCCGCGGCCTGCTGATGGTCGGGGTCGGCGCCAGCGTCGTCAGCGGCCTGTTCGGCGCGGCCTGGTTCGCGGCAACGCAAGGCACGTCATTCTGGCCGACCTTGCGCGTCTGGGCGTTGTCGGACCTGGTCGGCATCCTGATCATGACGCCGGTGCTGGCGAGCTGGTCGCAGTTCCGGGCGACGCGCTCGGGCGGGATCGCGCGTACCGAATTCCTGCTGGGGCTGGCTTGCTTCATTGCCGTCATTGCGACCGCTTACCTTGCATTCGACAGCGACCTTGACCGTATCATTTTCGATATCGATTTTTCAACGACGTATCTGCCGCTGTTTTTCATCGCGCTGGTCGCCTTGCTGTGGGGCGGTCGCGGCGGCGCCTTGTCGGTCGCGGTATTGTCCTTGATGGCGTTTATCTACAACTCGCTGGGACGCGGACCGTTCGTCGAGCTGGTCCGGCTGAATTCCAGCAATGCCTTGCTGGAGTTGCAGATCTATCTGGCGGTGGCGTCGTTGCTGTCGCTGCTGATCAGCGCATTGAAGACCACGCGCGAGCAACTGCATGAAGATGTCGCGCGCTGGAAGAGTAACGTCGAGCTGGCGCTGACGGTGAGTCGCCAACTGGTGTACAGCATCGATCCGGGGAAAAAGACCATCGCCTGGAGCGGCGACGTGCAAAGTTTGCTCGGTCTTTCACCGGACAAGCTCGCGACGCTGGACCATGCATTGAAGCTGGTGCATCCGCTGGATCAGCATCGCCTGCGTCAGCGTTGGCTGGAAGAAGAGAGCGGCGGCAGCGACGACGCCCGCGAAGACATGCCGTTCCGCTTGCTGCTGGCCGACGGAAAAATCATCGGCGCAATTGACATGAGCCGCAGTTTGCGCGATCCCGACGGCAGTCTCGTCATGGTCGCCGGCACGTGGCATTTCGACGGCGCAGATCTCGCGCAGGGCCGGAGCGAAAAATGACAGCCCGCGTCGGCGTCATCATGATTCACGGCTTGGGCGGCACGCAATACGATTTGGGAGCCATGCACAAGATCCTGCAAAAAGCGGGCGCCGATACGCATGCCGTGACCTTGCCCGGACATGGGACCAGGCCGGAGGATCTCATCCCGATCCGCGCCGAGCAATGGATCGACTTGCTCATTGCGCAATATCGTGAATTGCAGCCGCAGTACGAGCAGTTGCATGTCATGGGCATGTGCATGGGAGCATTGCTGGCGCTGGCCTTGTGCGAGCGCGTCGGGCATACGGCAAAGCAGGGCAAGCTGGTCACGCTGGCGCCGCCGATCTACATCGACGGCTGGTCAACGCCGTGGTATGCCAATTTGCGCCGGCTGTTCTATCTGATTCCGGGTGTCGCCTCGCGCATGAAGGTGGAAGAGGGCGAGCCTTACGGCATCAAGAACACGCTGGTGCGCGCCGTGGTCAAGGCCAAGTTCGAGCGCGGCGACAATTTCCACTATCCGTGGGTGCCGATGGCCTGCATCCGCCAGGTTGACCGTCTGCGCGGCTGGGCCGCTGCCGGCGCGAAGAACATCAAGGCGCCGACGCTGATCGTGCATGCGCGGGAAGATGAGCTCACCAGTTTACGCTCGGCGGAATTCCTGCAGGCGCGCATTGCAAATGCCCGCACCGTGGTGCTGGAGAACAGCTATCACATGATCTGCGTCGACAATGACCGCGACCAGGTCGCCAACAGCGTGCTGGAATTTTTCGGCTTTCCACCGATGCCGGAGCGGATACGCCGGCAGCGCGGCGCGGCTGCCTGAGGCATATCAGAACACGCGTCCAAGCTGCAGATAGACGTTCCACACGCCCTGATCGCCCAACGCGGCGCCAAAGTACAGCGGTCCGACCGGACTGCTGCCGCCGAGGAACAGGCTGACGCTCTTTCGATACGGACCGTCGCCCATGGCGCTGCGCGACTGCCACACGTTGCCGGCTTCAAGGCTGGTGCCGAGCACCGGATTGCGCAAGCCCGGTACGGCGAAGTCATTGAGGTCGCGCAAGTAGGTCAGCCTGCTGTAGAGCAGATAATTGCCATAGAACTGGTCAGCCGCGTACGCCGACAGACGCTGGAATCCACCCAGGAAAAAGCCCGGTCCCGCGCTGTTGGAAGACAGGTTGCTGGCTGCTTCCAGCGCCACGTTAACGGTATTGCGGTCATGGCTGAAGGCCCACAGGCTCTTGAACTGGGCGTCGCTGTAGCGATCTTCTTGCTTGCCGAAACCGCGATGCGCTTCGGCGAACAGGTAATAGCCCTTGCGCGGGAATAGCGGATCGTCGAGCTGGTCGATGGTCAATCGTGCGCGCGCCACCGGCTGGTTGCTTTGCGCGGCGTCATAGAGTGAACCGAACGCAGGATCCGACAGGTTGTAGGACGGCGTGTATTTGTTGTGCTGGTAATTGACACCCAGCCGCACTTCGCCCAGCCGCGCCAGCGGCATGCCGAGGTCGACGCCGGCAGTGTAGGTGTCGATGCGGTATTGCGTTGCCGGCGATGCTTTGGCGTCGCTGCCGTCGAGGTAGATGTCGACATAGCGGCGGCTCAGGTCGACATACGGCGACAGGTAAATGCCGCTGGTGCCGAAGACCGGCTGGCGCAGTTCGCTGTGCAGGCTGGCGCGGTTGTTGCCGAGCACCAGGTCGTTGCGCCATTCGAGGCCGCTCTGGTCGATCCATGGATAGCGATGGCCGATCTGCAGATTGACGCCGCCGCGACCGTTGAAATTATTGGACAGGCCGAGGCCGAACAGCAGGTACTGCGGTCCCCAGGATTTTTCTTCGGCGTCGATCAGCAGCACATTGCGGCCATCTTTTTCGACGATCTCCTGCGTCAGCGCATTGAAGTCGCCATTGGTCGCCAATTGCGACAACTGCTGGTTGATCTTGTCGGCGTCATAGACGTCGCCTTCCTTCACACTGAGCCGGCTGCGCACATACGCTGCGGGGATTCGTCCGGTGGTCTTGATTTCGATGGCATCGACGCGGGTGTCGTGCGCCAGAACCACCCCGGTCCGGCGCGCCGCCAGATAGGCTTGCCACTCGGTCGGTGACAGCGACAGTTCGGTGAGCCGGGCGCTCTGTGTCTGCGCTGCGTTCCAGCCGGCGTTGACGCCATCCTTGCCGCGTGCAAAATCGGTGAAGGACATGCCGCTCAGCTCCGGTTCGATCAGCACGTCGTTCTTGCCGAGCAAGGCCTTCTGCGCCTTGACGTTCTGCTGGATCAGGATGCCCACCATCTGCTGCGCGACGGCGGTGGGGGATTGCAGATTGGCGGGATCCTGCAGGGGCGTGGCGATGTTGACCGCGATGATGACGTCGGCGCCCATGTCGCGCGCTTCCTGCACCGGCAGGTTGCTGACCAGGCCGCCGTCGACCAGGGTGCGGCCGTCGATCGGATACGGCGCAAACAGCCCCGGTACCGCCATGCTGGCGCGCATGGCGCGTGGCAACGAGCCTCGCTCCAGGATGACTTCGGTGCCTTTGCCCAGATCGGTGGCGACGGCGCGAAACGGAATCGGCAACTGGTCAAAGGAGATGTTGGCCGGCAACTGCGCCGTCCAGTTCTGCAGCAAGGTCAGCAGGTTGTTTCCCTGCACCAGGCCGGGGGCGAGCTTGAGCTTGCCGTCGTCGTAACCGGCGGCGATCGAGATCGGATACTGGAAGTCGTCTTCACGTTGCGATTGCGGCAGCTTGGCGCGTTCGTTGCGGTCGAAGGCGATGTCGCTGAGGTTGGTCTGCGACAGGCGCTGCTCCAGGTTTTCGGCCGAAATCCCGGTGGCGTACAGACCCCCGACCAGCGCGCCCATGCTGGTGGCGGCGATGTAGTCGACCGGCACGTGCAGCTTCTCCAGATATTGCAGTACGCCCAGATGCGCATAGCCGCGCGCGCCGCCGCCGGACAGGACCAGGCCGATGCGCGGACGCGGCTTGGCTGCGGTTGCGGAGGAAGCGTCTGTTGCCGATGAAGATGGGGTAGTAGCAAGGAATGCAACCCCCGCCAGCAGGCAGAGCAAGCGAAGGGGGATAAGGTCGGCGGGGCGTGTCACGATGTCGGGAGGGGAGGCGAAGATTGGCGATGGCCCAATAGTAAATCGGGCCGGACCAAACAGGCAACGCAACACGTTCAGAGTGCCTTCATTCCGAAGACGCGTGATGAGCTTTTATTGGTAGTAACCGCCGACCGGTGGTGACGCCAGCATGGTTTTCACTTCCTCGATGCTTTCGTGCGGCACGTGTTGCAGCGATTGGTGATGGGCGTCGATGCTGTCCCAGACTTCGATGATGACCATGCGTGCCGGGATGGTCTGGTCCTGCAGCAATTGACAGGACTGGCAACCGGATGACGCGCGGATGGCCGGCAACAGGGCAGTCAGGAACTTCTTCAGCGCGTCGACCTGGTCGTCGAGCGCACGGAATGTATTGATACGCGTAATGCTCATCGTCTCCTCCTTGGGCAGGCTGCATTCAATGACGTGGCGAGCTGGTCGTTGCTGTTCCTGCGGCCATTATGAACCGAATTGCCGAGCGATTGTTCCTACGTCATTTTTGCTGCGTCAGCACCGTCGGCACGGCTTCCGCCAGCGTGTCCGGATAGTCGAGGCTGTAATGCAGGCCGCGGCTTTCTTTTCGTGCCAACGCGCTGTTGACGATCAGCGAGGCGACTTCGACCAGGTTGCGCAGTTCCAGCAGATCGCGCGTGATGCGGAAATTGGCGTAGTACTCGTCGATTTCTTCGCGCAGCAGACGGATGCGGTGCTGCGCCCGTTCGAGGCGTTTGTTGGTGCGCACGATGCTGACGTAGTTCCACATGAAGCGGCGCAGCTCGTCCCAGTTGTGCGAGATCACGACTTCTTCGTCTGCGTTGGTGACGCGGCTTTCGTCCCAGGCCGGCAAGGCGATCACGGGCGCCGCGGCTTGCTGTTCGATGAACTGCGCGGCGGCGCGGCCCAGCACCAGGCATTCCAGCAGCGAATTGCTGGCCAGGCGGTTGGCGCCATGCAGGCCGGTATAGGCGGTCTCGCCGACGGCGTACAGGCCGGGCAGGTCGGTGCGGCCGGACATGTCGGTCACTACGCCGCCGCAGGTGTAGTGCGCTGCAGGCACGACCGGGATCGGTTGCTTGGTGATATCGATGCCGAACTCCAGGCAGCGCGCCTGGATGGTCGGGAAATGTTCCTTGATGAATTCGGGCGGCTGGTGGCTGATGTCGAGGTCGACATGATCGAGGCCGCGTTTCTTCATTTCAAAATCGATGCTGCGCGCCACGATATCGCGCGGCGCCAGTTCGGCACGATCATCGTGTTCCGGCATGAAGCGGGTACCGGCGGCGGCGCCGGCGGCTGCCGGCAGCTTGAGCAGCGCGCCTTCGCCGCGCAGGGCTTCGCTGATCAGGAAAGACTTGGCGTAAGGGTGGTACAGGCAGGTCGGATGGAACTGGATGAACTCCATGTTGGCGACGCGGCAACCGGCGCGCGAGGCCATGGCGATGCCGTCGCCGGTGGCGGAGTCCGGGTTCGACGTGTACAGGTAGACCTTGCCGGCGCCGCCGGTGGCCAGCACGGTATGGTCGGCCGCGATGGTGACGACCTTGCCCTGTTTGATGTCCTGCACGTAGACGCCGACGCAGCGCGGCGTGCCTTCTGCAGCAGGATCGAGCTTCTTGGTGGTGATGACGTCGATGGCGCAGTGATGCTCCAGCAGCGTGATGTTGGGATGGGCGCGTACGCGTTGTTCCAGCGTGACCTGGACGGCGTGGCCGGTGGCATCGGCGGCATGGATAATGCGGCGCTGGCTGTGGCCGCCTTCGCGGGTGAGGTGATAGCCGAGTTCGGCGCTGGCGTCGCGCGTGAAGGGCACGCCCTGTTCGATCAGCCATTCGATCGCTTCGCGGCCATGCTCGACGATGAAGCGCGTCGACGCCTCGTCGCACAAGCCGGCGCCGGCGATCAGCGTGTCGTCGATGTGCTGGTCATGACTATCGCCCGAATCGAGCACCGCGGCGATGCCGCCTTGCGCCCAGTTGCTGGCGCCGTCGAGCAATTCGCCCTTGGAGACCACGACCACGTTTTTCTTTTCGGCAAGATGCAGGGCGACGGACAAACCGGCAAGTCCGCTGCCGATGATGGCGACATCGAATTTCATGATGGCTGAGGAAAATGTTGAAAGGAAGGCACGATTATATCCGGCAATCGTGCGAGGTCCGGTCCGCGGAGAGGGCGAGAAGGAATTGGAAATTCGGGAAATGCATCGCTGCGCGCGGGGGCAGCGATGCGGTAATGCAGATGATGATCAGGAAGTCTTGACCGGCTTGACCTTGGCGGCGGCTTGCTTGGCGCGGATGCGGGCGTCGCCGACGTTATCGGCGGCGGCCAGCGCCACGCCCATGCGACGGCGCTCGAAGGATTCCGGCTTGCCGAACAGGCGGATGTCGGCGCCCGGGATGCGCAGCGCGTCGGCCACGCCTTCGAAGGCGATGGCCTTGGCGTCATGCTGGCCATAGATCACGGCGGAGGCGCCCGGCGTGCGCAGCGCGACATTGACCGGCAGGCCGAGGATGGCCTTGGCGTGCAGTTCGAACTCGCTCTGGATCTGGGTGACCATGGTGACCATGCCGGTGTCGTGCGGACGCGGGCTGACTTCGGAGAACCAGACCATCTCGCCCTTGACGAACAGCTCGACGCCGAACAGGCCCAGGCCGCCGAGGTTTTCGGTGACTTTGCGGGCGATGTCGCGCGCCTTGTCCAGCGCGGCCGGATGCATCGGATGCGGCTGCCAGGATTCGACGTAATCGCCCTTGACCTGCACGTGGCCGATCGGATCGCAGAAGCTGGTGATGGTGTCGCCGTTTTCGTTGAGCGAACGCACGGTCAGCAGCGTGATTTCGTAATCGAAATCGATGAAGCCTTCGACGATCACGCGACCGGAGTCGACGCGGCCGCCGGCAGCGGCGTAGTTCCACGCGGCTTCAACTTCAGCGGCGCTGTCGATCTTCGACTGGCCCTTGCCGGAAGACGACATGACCGGCTTGATCACGCAGGGGAAGCCGATTTGTTCGGTGGCGGCCTTCAGTTCTTCGAGGCTGTCGGCAAAGCGGTAAGGCGAGGTCGCCAGACTCAGCGTTTCACCGGCCAGGCGGCGGATGCCTTCGCGGTTCATGGTCAGCCAGGCGGCGCGGGCGGTCGGGATGACATGCGCCTTGCCGGCTTTTTCCAGTTCGACCAGGGTTTCGGTGGCGATGGCTTCGATTTCAGGCACTACCAGGTCAGGTTGCTCCTTGGCGATCAGCGCAGCCAGCGCGGCGCCGTCGGTCATGTTGATGACATGCGAGCGATGCGCGACCTGATGGCCCGGCGCATCGGCGTAACGATCCACTGCAATCACTTCCACGCCCAGGCGTTGCAGGGCAATGATCACTTCTTTGCCAAGCTCGCCGGAACCGAGCAGCATGACTTTGGTGGCGGAAGGGGACAGCGGGGTGCCGAGGCGAACGGGTGTCTTCATTGGATAAATGCGGAAAGGAAAGGATGGGAAAGTCGGGGAATCGCGCGACGATACCAAATCCTGGCGGTTTTGGACAGCCAAAGTTGCGCCGCCGTTAGCAAATCGGAAAGCTCTTGAGAGAATGCTTGAAGAAAGGCGGATAAGTGCAAGCAATCCTTAAAAACGCCTCAGCTGCTCCTTATTTCCGTTCGGGCAAGGTGATGGATAGCATTGCCCCACTCAGACTCTTCCCATGCGCATCCAGCGCCAGTGAGCGCGTCACGCCGCCGCCCAGCGCGTGCTGCATGACGAAGTTGAGTGCGCCAAGGTGTGGCAGCTCGTAGCGAACCACGTCGCCTTGCACCACACCGGCGAAATGCGCCTTGACGCGTTCCGTGGTCAGGTGCTTTTCCAGCAGGGCGTAGTCCTTGAGGTCGTAGGCGATGACGGAGATGTTGGATATGTCGCCCTTGTCGCCGGCGCGCGAATGCGCGATGTCTCGCAGCAGCATCTCAGTTCTCCTCGAAATGGATGGCCGGCGCGACCAGTTCGCGCGGCAGCAGCATCGATAATACGGCAATGACTTCGCGCGCCGATTTGGTGGCGCCGCCGCCGCCGGCCGGGCCGCAGGTGTAGAGCGTTTCGACTTCGTTGCCGATGCGTACGGCTTCGCGCAGGCTGGCGGTTCTGCCGGCGACGCGGGCGCGCACTTCGTAGGGTTCGTTGGCGGCGGCAGAGAGTTGCGCGCCATGGATGGCATTGACGCCGATGAGGTCGTAGCGCACTTCGTCGGTCTGTACGCCGGTGAGGGCGAGGCGCTCCCTGACGATGTCCAGCGCCAGCTGGCCGCGTGCTTGCGCTCCGGGACCGGCATAGGAGATCTGGCCTTCGCCGACGTAGCTGTCAATGTAGCCGAGCGTGGTCTTGAGCGTGGCGGGACGGGCGCGGCCCTTGCCGCCGCTGATGGCGACGCGGTCGGGGCCAACTTCGGTGATCGTCACTTGGGAGAAGTCAGCGATTACGTCGGGCGTGAAGTACGCCGCAGGATTGTGGATTTCGTACAGCAGCTGTTCCTTGCAGGTGGCCGCAGTGACTTGTCCGCCCGAGCCTGCGACTTTGGTGATGACGACGCTGCCGTCTTCGCTGACTTCGCCAATAGGAAAGCCGAGACGCGCCAGATCCTTGACATCTTTCACGCCGGGATCGGCAAAGTAGCCGCCGGTGATCTGACCCGCACATTCGAGCAGATGGCCGACCACGGTGCCTTGGCCGAGTCGTTGCCAGTCGTCCATCGCCCAGCCGAATTCATGGATAAGCGGTCCCAGTGCCAGTGCCGGATCGGCGATGCGACCGGTAATGACGACATCGGCACCGGCTTTCAGCGCGTCAACAATCGGCTGTGCACCGAGATAGGCGTTGGCGGATATCAGTTTGTCGCCGAGCGACTTGACCGGGAGCCCGTTGTCTTCGACGCGGTAGTCGCCTTGTTGCAGAATCTCCAATACGTCATCGCCGCAGATGGAAGCAATTTTCAGGTGGGATAGTCCGAGTTGCAGCGCGATTTCACGGATCCTGGCGGCACCTGCGAGCGGATTGGCGGCCCCCATATTGGTAATGATTTTGATGCCCTTGTCGGCGCATAATTTCAACACTGCGTGCATGCGGTCAGCCAGCAGAGGATCGTAACCTTTTTGCGGATCGGCGCGGCGTGCCTGCTGACCAATGGCGATGGTGCGCTCGGCCAGACATTCGAAGATCAGGTAATCGAGATCGCCTTTTTCTGCGAGCTCGACTGCCGGTTCAATGCGATCGCCGGAGTAACCGGCGCCGGCGCCGATGCGGATGGTTTTCATGGATGCTGGAGGTATCACGTGTCAGGTATCTGAGCGGTCAGAGTGGAAATAAGCCCAGCATAATCGCCACGATGGTCATGAAGATGGTGGTGGCGAACAGGAAGGGGATGGTGAATTTTTGATGGTCGCTGAGTTCAATGCCGACCAGCCCGATCAGCAGGAAGGTCGCCGGCGTCAACGGACTGACCGGAAAGCCCGTGGTCATTTGTCCCAATAGAGACGCTTGCGCCATTTGCACCGATGGCACGCCGAGGGCGCTGGTTGCTTCGGCCAACACGGGCAGCACGCCGAAGTAGAACGAGTCGGGGTCGAACAGCAGGCTTAAGGGCATGGAAATTACCGCCAACGCGGCCGGCAGATGGTGTGCCATATCTACAGGGATGCTGCCAGCGACAAACTTGGCCATCGCGGTCAGCATACCCGTGCCTTTCATGATGCCGGTGAACACACCGGCCGCCAGCAGGATGCTGGCCATCATGAGAGCTGCTTTCGCATGTGCATCGATGCGGGCGCGTTGCTGCGCCATATCTGGATAGTTGATGAAAAGGGCTAGTACCGTGCCGATCATGAAGCACACAACCGGATCGACTTTGCCGGTGATCATCGTCCCTAGCACGACAAGCACCAGAGCGACGTTGATCAGAAAGCGGCCGGGACGACGCAGCTCCTGCTGATCTTCGCTTAGTTCCTGTTGATGATGACTGATGCCCTGGTACTTTATGGCGGCGTTTTCACTGGTAAGGCCGAGGCGACGTTCCTCTTTTTTTCCGAGCAGCCAGGCGCAAGTGAAGACAAAAAGCATCCCGCAAATTTGTACCGGCACCAGCGGCAGGTATAGATCAGCCACCGGAATGTGCAGCGCGGCGGCTGCGCGCAAGGTCGGGCCACCCCACGG
>Ga0308157_10008825_pt1 | contig 11354 bp, 11 predicted proteins | sample PhyBR1_FD_201035 | JGI IMG/M metagenome (GOLD analysis project Ga0308157, IMG submission 201035) | Phyllosphere microbial communities from UC Gill Tract Community Farm, Albany, California, United States - DLSLB.R1 | ecosystem: Host-associated > Plants > Phyllosphere > Unclassified | place: USA...
CGCGCGAATGGCATTATGGCCAGCGGCGCTATGAGCCGCACTAACAGGTCGGACACATGGCCGCACCAACCAGCATTGCAACGCTACTGTTCAAGCTTGCCAACGGAGAGCCGTCCACACATGGGTCCTTGCTGCCACGGATCTGCTGCATGGCGTCAATGGCGCCTTTCGGCAGAGTAGCGCATGTCGGGAGTCTAGATGACGCGCATCGAGGAGGTTCCGCATGCACGCCGACTGATCACAGGGCGTCGAACGCCGTGAGTATCGGACAGGGTCCCGCGCTGCCGCTGCCGCATTCATGAGCGAGGCGCCGAAGCGCAGCCCGGGCTCGATCCAGTTCGGCGATCTTCTCGTCCAGCGCCTTCAGCCGCTCGCCGGCAAGTTCGCGCGCTCGTGCCCGATCGTCCGTGGCGTCGAGCGCCAGAAGCTCGCCGATCTGGTCCAGCGTGAAGCCTGCCGCCTTTGCCGACCGGATGAAGCGCAGCCGCCGCACATCATCGTGGCCATACCGTCGGATTCCGCCTGCTGCCCCGGCCCCCTGTGGTCTATCCGGCGTGTCGATTAGGCCGCGACGCTGGTAGAAGCGGATCGTCTCCACGCCGACACCGCCTTCCGCTGCGAGTTTCGCGATCGTCATGTCTGCCACGTCTTGACTCCGGACCATGGTACGGACCCCATATGGGACCCGATCGAGGATCGGAGAAGACGAGATGGCGACGAAGAAGGCGGTGCTCCACCGCATGGTGATGCCCACCCACACGTGCCCGTTCGGGCTGAAGGCGAAGGACTTGCTCCAGCGGCAGGGCTACGACGTCGAGGACCATTGGCTGCGCACGCGCGAAGAAACCAACGCGTTCAAGGCGGAGCATGGCGTGAAGACCACGCCGCAGACCTTCATCGGCGGCGAGCGGATCGGCGGCTACGACGACCTGCGTCGCTTCTTCGGCAAGTCCGTGCCCGACCCCCAGGCCGTGACCTACCGCCCCGTGATCGTCGTCTTCGCGATGACGGCGCTGATGGCGCTCGCCGCCAGCTTAGCCGCCTTCGGCACGCCGCTAACCGTGCGCGCAGGCGAGTGGTTCATCGCGTTCTCAATGTGCGTGCTGGCGCTGTTGAAGCTCCAGAACGTCGAGAGGTTCGCGACAATGTTTCTCAACTACGACCTGCTGGCCAAGCGCTGGGTGCCGTATTCCTACGTCTATCCCTACGCCGAGGGGCTGGCGGGAGTGCTGATGGCGGCTGGCGTGCTGACTTGGCTGTCTGTTCCGATCGCGCTGGTGATTGGGGCGATCGGTGCGGCGTCGGTGATCAAGGCCGTCTACGTGGACGGGCGCGAACTGAAATGCGCCTGCGTCGGCGGTGACAGCAACGTACCGCTCGGGTTCCTGTCTCTCACAGAGAACGTGATGATGGTCGCGATGGCACTGTGGATGATCGCGGCACCGATGTTCTCGGCGGGGCATTGAACAGCGGCGTGTCGCACTGGCGTGCCATCTGCGTTCGTCTTACAAGCGCATCATGAGCTTCGCCCACATTTTCCGCGCCATCGCGCTGTCAGTGCTGGCGATGATGCTCGTGCTGCGTGTCGGCCCGGTATGCGAAGCAGCCGCGAACGCCGCAGCGCCACCCGCCGTCTTGCATGGTGCCATGGTTGGATGCGAACAGCCTTCGGGCAAGCCGGCTGGGAAGTCCTCGGCCGCCGCGTGTACGAGCGCATGTGTGGCGACTGATCCGCAGCGGGTCGGCCACACGACCCGGCCGCTGGTTGCCGCGATCATTCCGATCGCCTCTGTCCTCCCCGACCTAGAGGGTCGCACCGGTGGTCCCGCACCGCCTCCTCCGCGAACCGCGTGATCGAACGACCATTTGAAGATTACGTAATTCGAGGAATGCACACATGAAGACGATCAGGTTCATCGGCGCGGCTGTCGCGCTCGCGCTCGTTCCCGCCACCGCGTTCGCGGCGGCCGACTGCTGCGCCGACAAGACGTGCTGCAAGGACGGCGCCGACTGCTGCAAGGACGGCAAGGGCGACTGCTGCAACGACATGAAGAATGGTGGCGATCACGCCGGCCACGACATGTCCGGCATGAAGATGCCCACGAAGTGAAACTGCCGGCGGGGGCTTGCGCTCCCGCCGCTCAGTCCTGACCGTCGGGGACGGTGCCGCCGTTGGTCCGCCATGGCCGGTTCCGCCCCGGCAGCCTCAGACGAAGCGTCGCCGCCCGTCCGCGGATACCGTCGACCGTCCGGTTCATTGCCCGTGCGATGTCGCCAATCTGCTGACGTGCGGCGATGCGTCGACGCAGATCGTCGTCATTCTCGTCCGACCATCGTCGGGGCGGTCTTCGTGCCGCTGGCGCGTCGTCAGGCATGGACCTCGTGCCCGTCTCCGCATGGTTCGCCCGGTGCTTCGGTCTGCACGGTGACGTGCGAGATGTCGAAGCGCTGGTCCAGCATGGCTGCAACGCCGAGGCGAACGGGATCCGGATTGCAGCCCTGTCCCAGCGTCACGTGCACGGTGCAGCTGACGTCGTCGTTCGACATCGACCAGACGTGGAGGTCGTGGAGCCCGGCGACACCCGGCACGGCTGCGATGGCCGCACGGACCTCGGTCAGCCGCAGGCTGGATGGAACACCCTCGAGAAGCACGTTGGTGGTGTCGCGAAGCAGGATCCACGTGCGCGGCAGCACCCACAGGCCGATCGCCACCGCAACCACGGGATCGATCCAGGTCCAGCCGGTGAAGCGGATCGCCGCCGCGCCCGCGATGACGCCGATCGAGCCGACCATGTCGGCCCACACCTCGAGGTAGGCTCCCTTGACGTTGAAGCTCGCATCCTTGCCCGCGGTCAGCAGCCGCATCGATATGAGGTTCACGACCAGGCCGATCGCCGCGACGATCATCATGCCCCAGGACTGGATCTCCTGCGGCTCGGTGAACCGCCTGATCGCCTCTACGAAGACGTAGATCGCGATGCCGAACAGCAGCACCGCGTTGAAGGCGGCGGCAAGGATCTCGAAGCGTCGGTAGCCAAACGTCCGCTTTTCGTCCGGAGCCTTGCGTCCCAGCCTGATCGCCAGCAGCGCGATTACCAGCGCCGCAACGTCGGTCATCATGTGGGCGGCGTCGGACAGCAGGCCGAGGCTGTTGAAGACGATGCCGCCGATCACCTCCGCCACGAGATAGGCGGAGGTCAGGGCGAGCGCCCAGCCGAGCATCTTGGCGTTGGCGCCTGCCGTGTGGTCGTGCGAGTGCCCGGCCGAGCCGTGGTCATGCGCCATGGTGCGCCTCCTCGAGTGTGGTTTGGGATACGGTCTCGGCGCGTCGCCATCCGCCGAAGCGGGCGTAGAGCGTCGGTAGGACGAACAGGGTCAGCAGCGTCGCCGAGATGAGGCCGCCGATGACGACCGTCGCCAACGGCTTCTGCACCTCCGCCCCTGCACCGTGGCCGAGCGCCATCGGCACGAAGCCGAGGCTGGCCACGAGCGCCGTCATCGCGACCGGCCGCAGGCGTGCGAGCGCGCCGTCATGGGCGGCCTGCACCCGGTCCATGCCGCGCGCCATGAGGTCGTGAATGGACGACACCATGACCAGCCCGTTGAGCACTGCGATACCCGACAACGCGATGAAGCCGACGGCGGCGGACACGGAGAACGGCATTCCCCGGAGGACCAGCGCCAGCACGCCACCGACGAGGGCCAGCGGTACGCCGGTGAAGACAATCACTGCGTCGCGCACCGAGCCGAGCGCCCCGTAGAGCAGCAGCATGATGACTATGAAGCAGACGGGCACGACGAGCAGCAGCCGATCGCGCGCCGAGGCGAGGTTCTCGATCTGCCCGCCCCATTCGACGTACGTCCCAGGTGGCATCTTCACCGGCGCATCGATGGCCGCACGTGCGTCCGCCACCACACCCGCCACGTCGCGGTCGCGGACGTTCGCCTGCACCACGACGCGGCGCTTGCCGTTCTCGCGGCTGATCTGGTTCGGGCCGTCGACGACCGCGATGTCGGCGACCGTCGACAGCGGAACGAAGCCACCAGCTGAGGTCGGCACCGGCACCTGCGCCACCTCGGTCAGGTCCGATCGCGACGCTTCGGATAGGCGGATCACCACCGGGAAGCGGCGATCGCCCTCGAAGATCACCCCGGCCTCGCGTCCGCCTATTGCGGCGGCGACCGTGTCCTGCACGTCGCCGGCCGTGACGCCGATCCGCGACATTGCCATGCGGTTGGGGCGGATGTCGAGCATCGGCAGTCCTTCGGTCTGCTCGACCCGCACATCTACGGCGCCGCGCGTCTTGCGCATGACGTCGGCAATGCGGCCGGCCGCGTCGTTCATGCCGCCGAAGTCCTCACCGAACACCTTCACGGCGATGTCGCCGCGGACGCCGGCAATCAGTTCGTTGAAGCGCATCTGGATCGGCTGGGTGATCTCGTAGGCGTCGCCCGGCAGCGTCGAGAGCCGCTTCTCCATCCGCTCCACCAGCTCCTCCTTGGCAAGGCCGGAGTCGGGCCACTCCGCACGCGGCTTCAGGATGACGAAGGTGTCGGTGGCATTGGGCGGCATCGGGTCCGATGCGATCTCCGACGTGCCCGTACGCGAGAAGGCGAAGCGCACCTCGGGCTGGCGCGCCAGCATCTTCTCGACCTGAAACTGCATCGCCTGGCTCTGGTCGACCGATGTCCCCGGGATGCGGACCGCCTGCACGAGGATGTTGCCCTCGTCGAGCTGCGGCAGGAACTCTTGTCCGAGCGTGGTGAACGCGACCCCGGCGAGTGCCAGCGCACCCACCGCGACGCCCAGTGTGACGCTCGGCCGCCCCATCGCCTTGCCGAGACCCGGCTCGTAGCGGCGACGAAGCCAGCCGATCATCAAGCTCTCCTTCTCGTCGACGGGTTGGCTGAGCCAGATGGCGATGGCAGCGGGCACGAAGGTCATCGACAGGATGAAGGCGAAGACGAGCGCGATGATGACGGTCAGCGCCATCGGCTCGAACATCTTGCCCTCGACGCCGGTGAAGGTGAGCAGCGGCGCATAGACGAGGATGATGATTGCCTGGCCGTAGACGGACGGACGGATCATCTCGCGGGCCGATGCCGCGACCAGATCAAGGCGTTGCCGGAGCGGCAGCGGCTCGGCTCGGCCGTGCTGCGCGTCGCCGAGCCGCCGCAGCGCGTTCTCGACGATGATGACGGCGCCGTCGACGATCAACCCGAAGTCGAGCGCGCCGAGGCTCATCAGATTGGCCGAGACGCCTGCGCGGAGCATGCCGACGCTGGTCAGCAGCATCGTGATCGGAATGACGAGCGCCGCGATCAGCGCCGCGCGGAAGTTGCCGAGTAGCGCGAACAGCACGACGATGACGAGCAGCGCTCCCTCCGCGAGGTTGCGCGCGACGGTGGCGATGGTCGAGTTGACCAGCTCGGTGCGGTTGAGCACCGGCTTGACGACGACGTCGACGGGCAGCGCGCGGCCGATCTCCTTCAACCGTTCGCCGACTCCGGTGGATACGGTGCGGCTGTTCTCGCCAATCCGCATGACCGCGGTGCCGACGACGACCTCGCGCTCGTTCTCGGATGCCGATCCCATGCGCAGCGCCTGCCCGGTGCGGACGGTGGCAATCTGGCTCAGCAGGATGGGCACGCTCTCGCGCGTCGCCACCACGGTCCGCGCCAGTTCGTCGGCGTTGCGCACGCGACCATCCGCGCGGACTGCGAGGCCTTCGCCGTTGCGGTTGACGACGCCAGCCCCGGCGCTGGTGTTGTTGCGCTCGAGCGCGGTGGCGAGATCCTGAAGCGTGATCTTCATCGCCGCCATGCGCTGGATGTCGGGGACGACCAGATACTGCTTGGTGTAGCCGCCCAGACTGTCGACGCCGGCCAGCCCAGCACTGCTTTTTAGCTGCGGCGTGACGATCCAGTCCTGAACGGTGCGCAGGTAGGTCGCCTTGTCGGCGGCATCGACAAGGTGGTCACCCTCCGGGGTGATGTAGCTGCCATCCTTCTGCAGGCCGGGCTCGCCGTTGCGGTGATTGACCTGGTCGAGCTCACGATATTCAACCGTCCACATGAAAATGTCGCCGAGCCCGGTGGCGATCGGTCCCATCTCCGGGTTCACGCCCTCGGGCAGGCTCTCCTCCGCCGTGCGTAGCCGCTCGGCGACCTGCGATCTCGCAAAGTAGATGTCGGTCTTCTCATCGAAGACCGCGGTGATCTGGGCGAAACCGTTGCGACTGAGCGACCGGGTATGTTCGAGGCCGGGAATGCCGGCGAGCGCAGTCTCGACGGTGAAGGCGACCTGCTTCTCGATCTGGTCGGGCGAAAGTGCCGGCGCGACGACGTTGATCTGCACCTGATTGTTGGTGATGTCGGGGACGGCATCGATCGGCAGCCGCTGGATCGCGAACACCCCGGCGAGTGCCGCGGCGACGGTCAGCAGCAGGACGAGCCAGCGCTTCTCGACGGCGATGGTGACGATACGGGCGAGCATGACCTAGTCCTCGTCCTTCGCTTCGCCCTTGCCGAGTTCGGCCTTGAGCGTGAACGAGTTGGTGGATGCGATGCGCTCCTGGCCGGTCAGGCCGGTCGTGACGCTGACGGAACCGCCGTTCGTGCGGCCGAGCGTTACGGGTGTCGCCTTGAAGCCCGACGGCGTGCGGACGAACACATGCGGCTTGTCGCCGATCATCTGCACGGCGGCCGATGGCACGGCGATGCTGCGATCGCCGGTGGCCGGCAGCAGCACCGAGACGCTGACGTTCTCGCCGACGCGCCATGTACCGCCGGCGTTGTCGATGGTGGCGATGACTGGCACCAGGCGGGTGGTCTCGTCGAGGATCGGCGAGACGAAGGTCACGCGGCCTTCCTGACGCCGTCCTGCCGACGTGACTTCGACACGCGCGCCCGGCGCGACGCGCCCGGCATCTGCCGGCACCAGCGACATCGTCACCGACACATTGGCGAGGTTCGCGACCCGGAAGATCTCCGCGTCGGCGGCGATCTGCTGGCCCAGCGTCGCCGAGCGGGCGATCACCTGACCCGAGATGGGCGACCGGACGGTGATGCGGTTGAGGGCGCCACCGCCGCCACCGGTGGCCGACAGTTGTTGACGGGCCAGACGCAGCGCGATGTTCGCCTCGGTCGCGGCGGTGCGGGCGGCGACGAGGTCCTGTTCGGGCGACACGCGTTCCGCGAACAGGCGCTGCTCACGTCGGAGGTTCGACTGCGCCAGCGCGGATCGGGCGCTCGCCGCTTCCACCTCGGCGTTGAGGCTTGCGGCCTCCCGGCTCTCGATGATGGCGAGCGTATCGCTGCGCCGGACCGGCTGGCCGAGATTGCGCGTCAGCGAGACGAGGCGGCCGCCGATGGCGGTCGAGACCACCTGCACGCCCTGCGGGTCGCCCTCGATGGTCGCAGGAAGCTCGATCGCGCCCGCGACGCCGCCAACGGTCGGGCGGGTGACCTCGATGCCTGCGTCGGCAATTTGCTGCGCAGAGAGCGTGGCGGTCATCGGATCGCCAGTGGCTGCCTCTTTGGTCTCCCCGGGTTCGCCGGCGTTTTCCGCGGGTCCCGCCGGCCGGTCGCAGCCGGAGACGGCGAGCGCCAGGACGGCCGGCATGGCAGCCTTCATGATGCGGTTCATCGTTGATCGTCCTTGGGAAGCGGCGCGGCTGCGGTCAGCCGTTCCAGACGCGCCTGCGCGTCGTGATGAGCGGCCAGCGCGTCGATCGCGGCCGTGCGGGTCTCGAGCAGCGTGCGTTCGGCGTCGAGCAGATCGAGTTGCCCGAACTTGCCTTCGCGGTAGCCGATGCGGGCGATGCGGGCGGCCTCGGTCGCCGCGGCAAGCGCCGGTCCAGCGGCGTTGCGCGCCGTAGTCGCGGCGTTCTCGGCATCGGCCTGCGCTGTCGCGACGTCCTGCTCGGCGTCAAGCAGCGCGGCGCGCCGCTGTGCATCCGACTGCTCGCGCTGGGCCTCGGCCACCGCGATGCTCGCGCGCCCGTTGTTGAAGACGTTGAGGGGGATGGAGACGCCGAACACCGCGGCGACGTCGTTGGTCTGCTCCAGCCGCCGCGCGCTGGCGCTGACCGTCAGGTCGGGCACCCGCTGGCTGCGTGCCAGACGCACCTGCGCGCTCGCCGTGTCGAGGTCGGCGCGCGCCACTGCGACGGTCAGGGTCCCGGAAGTCGCCATCGGTCGCATCGTGCCAGCCGAAGGCACCGCATCGAACCAGCTGCGAGCGAGCTGTTTCACCGGCATGCCGAGCAGCCGGGCGAGATTGCCGGACGCAGCCTCGGCCGACCGTCGCGTTCGTTCGAGCGCCCCTTCCGCAGAAATGCGAGCAACGTCCGCGCGCTGCTCCTCGAGCGGCGATGCGCGGCCGGCCCGCACCCGCACGCGGGCGGCACGCAGCACTTCGGCCGCGATGCCTACCTGATCCTCCGCGATGATGACCCGACGCTGGGCGGCGGCGGCGGCGTTGTAGGTCTGTGTCACCCGCAGCCGCAGGTCGGCGCGAGCGATCTCGGCCTGAAGACCGGCACGTCCGATCTGCGCCTCGGCGACGGCTATGCGGGCGCCGCGCTTGCCGCCGAGCTCCAGCGGCAGCGCGAGGCCGAGCGTCGTCTCCGACGATCGCAGCCCCTGGTAGATGCCGGTGCCGGCGACGTTCTCCGTCTCGCCGACGATGGACGGGTTGGGACGAAGCCCGGCGACGCGGCGCTGCGCCTCGGCGGCACGAATGCCGGCCGCCGCCGCGTCCCGGAATGGCGAAGACGCGCCCGCTCTGTCGAGCGCCTCGGCAAGCGTGAGGACCGGCACCGGTGCGGCGGTTCGGTCGGTCTGGGCCTGCAGCGATGATGCGCAGGCGCCTGCGGCCAGTACGGCCGCAATGATGCGGTGCATGAGATGCTCCTGACGTTATTGACCCGGACGCGCGTCCACGCGCGCCCAATCGACGCGTCAGGCCTGCGGGGGGCGGAGGTCCGCTTCGGTGTCGTGCCCGCTCAGCGCGCGGCTGCGCACCGGCAGCGGCATTGCCGACGCGACGGAGACCGGCAGGGCGGCGGCCCGGACGGTCGGCGTGTTCACGTGGTGCTCGTGGCAGCTCGCGTGATGGTGCGGATAGCCCTTGTCGGCATCGGCCGGAACCTCGTCGCCGTCGCCTGGTGCATGGGCGGCCATCTCGGTCCTGCTCATCTCGACGCCGCCTGCTTCGGTAGCATGCGCCATGCCGGCCCACGTCGTAAGGACCAGCATCAGGCACGCCAGGAAGGGCACGAGCTTGCGCATGCCTTTTACTATCATTCCGCCGGCACCGTGTAACCCCGCCCATTCGAGACGATCTCGGATCGCGCCTGCATGATGATCTGCACGCCGCCGCTGATACCGAGCAGGGCCATGACGCCAGCGACGATCAGATCGGGCCAGGCGGTGCCGGTCCCGAACACGCCCGCTGCGGCGAGCACTACGGCGACGTTGCCGATCGCGTCGTTGCGCGAGCAGATCCAGACGGACCGCATGTTCGCGTCGCCGGTGCGATAGCGATACAGCATCAGCGCGACACCGGCGTTCGCCACCAGCGCGATCACGCCGACCACACCCATGATCCCGGCCTGCGGCGTGCCGCCGTGCCAGACCGCCCAAAGTGCCGCTGCCAGGACGTAGACGCCGAGGATTGCGAGCGTCGCACCCTTGAGCAGTGCCGCCCTCGCTCGCCAAGCCAGCGCCATGCCGGCCACGCCAAGACTGATCGCGTAGTTCGCGCTATCGCCGAGGAAGTCGAGCGCGTCCGCCTGCAGCGCCTTCGATCCGCCCGCCACGCCCGCGACGATCTCGGCGGCGAACATGGCGGCGTTCACGCCGAGTGCGATCCAGAGCGCCCGCCTCCACCTGGGATCGGCGGATGTCCCCCTGTTCGATGATGCGCAGCAGCTGCCGCAGGCCATGGTCGTCGCCCTTCGTGTTCGTCGTGCGACGCCCTATATGGAGCCTGTAGCTGCTACAGGGTCAATAGGATGAATGCGCTGACGATCGGGAAGATGGCGGAAGCGACCGGCACCAAGGTGGAGACGGTGCGCTATTACGAGCGCGCGGGATTGATCGCCCCTCCGGCTCGGACGACGGGCAACTACCGGTCCTATCGACCGGAGGATCTGGAGCGGCTTCGCTTCATCCGCCGCACGCGCGATCTCGGCTTCTCGCTGGACGAGGTGCGCGCTGCTCGACATGGCTGAGCAGCGCGATCGGGACTGCGGGACGGTGGACGCCCTGGCCAACCGGCACCTAGAGGAGGTCGACCGTAAGATCGCCGACCTGACGGCGCTTCGGCGCGAACTCGCGGGGGTCATCTCCAGCTGCGCTGGAGGCACCATGGCGGAGTGTCGCATCCTCGAGGCATTCGCCCCAAGAGTCCCTTGATGGAGGTGGAAGCCATGTACGTTCCGGATCGAGCCGCCTTCGGCAAGATCGTATGGCCTGCGGAAGTCGTTTCCGTTGGCACGAGCGAGTTATCGAGCTCCACGCCGTAGCACTACCGGAAATGGTACTCTTCACCCGTTTGGTGGTGACGGCCCAGAGCTTCCAGGTGCTGACGCCAGCGCTCGGTCCGAACACGCACGGAAACCTGTCACATCCAGAAGATGAACGGGCGTCCGAAGTTGAGATGCGCGATAAGGGGCGTGAACGTCCGGCTGTGGGTCTGAGAAGCCAGCATCCTGATCAACGCTTTTTGGGAACGCGCGGTGCCAAGATCTTTGGCGCGTGACCCTGCGGTTCCGGATCCAGCGCGCGCATGATATGCCACTAATCGGACAAGATTATCCCAGGCTGTCGGTCGCGGATCGCTAGTGCCAAGCAGGGCCTCCAAATGCCTTGCCCCCATCAGGAGTATCAAGGGCAGCCAAATGACTGTTCGCGCGTTGCTGCAGCGCACAATCTGGACTCAACTTATGCCTAGCCCCCCGCCTGACCGGTCTGTTTCGGCCGGGCTTATCCACTTCGCGCTGGCGCTCGGTGGTTTTGCGATCGGTGTGACCGAGTTCGCGACGATGAGCCTGCTGCCGTACATGTCGCGCGGGTTGCACATCGACGAGCCGACCGCTGGGAACGTCATCAGCGTCTATGCGCTCGGGGTCGTGGTGGGCGCGCCGTTGCTGACCGTGTTCGGCGCCCGCCTTAGCCGCCGCACGCTGTTGATCGTGCTGATGTCGCTTTTCGCGCTCGGCAACGGGCTGAGCGCGCTGGCGCCATCCTATCACGCTATGCTTGTCTTCCGCTTTCTCAGCGGCTTGCCGCACGGTGCCTATTTCGGCATCGCGTCGCTGGTCGCCGCGTCGCTTGTTCCCCCAGAA
>Ga0308157_10008826_pt1 | contig 11354 bp, 10 predicted proteins | sample PhyBR1_FD_201035 | JGI IMG/M metagenome (GOLD analysis project Ga0308157, IMG submission 201035) | Phyllosphere microbial communities from UC Gill Tract Community Farm, Albany, California, United States - DLSLB.R1 | ecosystem: Host-associated > Plants > Phyllosphere > Unclassified | place: USA...
ATGCACGACCGGCATTGGCGGTGAAGATATCGCGGCCATTGAGCTCGCTGCGCACCTGGGTGAGGCCGCGCACCATGATGCCGCTGCCTTCGCCCTTGTTGCGGGTGATCTGCACGCCGGTGATGCGCTGCAGTGCTTCGGCGACGTTGTTGTCGGGCAGCTTGCCGATGTCCTCGGCCACGATCGAATCAACGATCTGGTCGGACTGTTCCTTGATGATCTGGGCCTTGGTCAGGCTGCCGCGGGTACCGGTGACCTCGACCGTGTCCAGGTCGGTGGCTTTCGGAGTGGTGGCGGCATCCTGTGCTTGAGCGGCGGCCGACAGCAGCAGCGCCACGCTCAGGGCAAGGACGGTCGGTTGCAGACCGCTACAAGCGCGGCGACGCGCGCTATTGGCCACCGTGAGGCGGCGCTGGAACGTTGACATGAGTGTTCCCTCCCAGGACACATGACGACGATTGAGTTGTCCCCAGCACCGACGTCATTGCGCCTTTGGCACCAGGTGAAGCTGATTGAAAACCGCGTACCTGCGCACCCCGCCATGGCCGGGCGCCCGACTTACCGCTCTCCACATCACTCTGCCGGTGGATCCGCATGCCCCCCTGGCGCACGCGGGCCATGGCCCTGATACCAATGACCTGAAACAGCCACGGCGGCGAGCATAGGCGGGGGTACTCATTCCCGACCAATGAAAAAATGCGCAGGATCTATATCAGAAGCGAATACCCAAGGATCAGCCAGCCGGCGGATACAAGCGCCGCGCAGTCAGCCGCAGTGCCTCCAGGACCCGCTCCGCGCCTGGCGAGAGCAGTTGATCGCGGCGGCGGATGATGCCGAAGAACTCCATGCGTACGTCCAGGGCGATCGGCAGCACCAGCATCTGCCCGGTCTGCAGGTAGGGCGCGACCGACTCGGCCGGCAGCGCGGTCAGCAGGTCGCTGTGCCGCAGCAGGTGGATGGTGACCGGCAGCGAGGTGGTCTCGACGATGTTCTGCGGCGGTACCAGGCCATGCTCGAGGAATACCGCGTCCAACCGTGATCGCAGCACGCTGCCCTCCGGCGGCATGATCCAGCCGTGGTCGACCAGGTCGCCGTAGCTGACCCGCTGGCGCCCGGCCAGCGGATGCCCGGCACGCACGATCACCGAGTGCGGCTCGTCGGCCAGCGGCTCGAATTCCAGCTCGCTGCTGCCCTCGGCGCCCATGATGCGGCCGACCACGATGTCCAGTTGGCCATCCAGCAGCTTGGCCACCAGCGGCCGGCTGTAGTCCATCTCGATCTTGATCAGGATGTCGGGGAAGTCGCGCTTGAGCGCGGCCACCGCCTGCGGCACCAGGTTGGTGCCGGGGTTGACCACGGTACCGATCGCGGCCTGGCCGGTACGGCCGCTGCGCAGCGCCGCGATCTCGTCCTGGGCGCGGCCGATCTCCGACAGCGCCGAGCGTGCGCGGCGGATCATCACCTGCCCGTACCAGGTGGGCTCGACCCCGCGCGCATGCCGCTCGAACAGCGGCACACCCAGCAGGTCCTCCATTTCGGCCAGCAGCTTGGATGCCGCCGGCTGGGTCATGTTGGCGGCCTCGGCCGCGCGCAGCACCGAGCGCTGCTCGTACAGATGCAGCAGCAGCAACAGGTGACGGGTCTTCAAACGGGTGGCGTTGAACCATCCGGTAGTAGGTTGAACCATGCGCGCCGATCCCCTCGACTGAGTAGCTATTCGCCCAGCGAATACATTACGACAAAAATTTCATTTGTCGCACATAGGTTCTCACGCAAGGCTATGCCACGCTTCCGTCAGCACCGCTGCCGCCCTGCCGGGCAGGCGCGGCCAGTACCGACAGCAGGCTTCAGGGAGAAAGGGATGAGGATTTCACGATCAGCCGGCGCCAACAGCGCTGGCGGATGCTGCGTCTGCCGGGCCGGAGGCCGCCGATGAGCGGGCGCCTGGCCGGCAAGGTGGCCGTGGTGACCGGCGCCGCCAGCGGCATAGGCGCGGCCATCGCCCGCCTGTTCCATGCCGAAGGCGCGCAGGTGATCGGCATCGACCTGACAGCCGGCGATGCCGATGGCTTCAGCCTGCTGCAGGGCGACATCACCGATACCGCCGCGATGCGCCGCCTAGTCGACGGCATCCTTGGCCAGCACGGCCGTATCGATGTACTGGTCAACAATGCCGGTGCCGACGTGTTCTCCGACCCGCTCGCGCTGGACGACGCGCAGTGGCAGCGTTGTTTCGCCCTGAACCTGGAAGGCGCCTGGCAGCTGTGCAAGGCCGTGCTGCCGGGCATGGTCGCGCAACAGGCTGGCGCCATCGTCAACATCGCCTCGGTGCATGGCCACAAGATCATCCCCGGCGCGTTCCCGTACCCGGTGGCCAAGCACGCCTTGATCGGCATGACCCGCTCGCTCGGCATCGAATACGCCGCGCATGGCATCCGCGTGAACTCGATTTCGCCGGGGCTGATCCTGGTGCCGCGCATCGAGGCCTGGTTCGAGCGTGAACCCGGCGCCCGCGAACGCCAGACCGCCTTGCTGCCGCCGCGCCGCATCGGCACACCGGAGGAAGTCGCCTACACCGCGTTGTTCCTGGCCGGCGACGAAGCGCGCTTCATCAACGCTACCGACATCCTGATCGATGGCGGCCGCTCACAGGTGTACCACGACTGACATGACCACCCTGCCCTTCCAGCTGCCTTTGATCGCCATCCTGCGCGGCATCACGCCAAGCGAGGTGGACGCGCATGTCGATGCGCTGGTCGAGGAAGGTTTCGACGCGATCGAGATCCCGACCAATTCACCAGGCTGGCTGGAAAGCGTGCAGCGCAGCGTGCAACGCCATGGCCAGCACGCCTGCATCGGTGCCGGCACGGTCGTGCAGCCCGCGCACATCGACGGGTTGTTGCAGGCCGGCGGCCGCTTGATGGTCACGCCCAATACCGACCCGCAGCTGATCCAGCGCGCGGTCGCCGAAGGACTGCTGGTGGCGGCGGGATTCGCCACTGCCAGCGAAGCATTCCAGGCACTGCGGGCAGGCGCGCAGATGCTCAAGCTGTTCCCGGCTTCCATCCACGGCCCGGCACTGGTGCGCGCGTTGCGCAGCGTGCTGCCGCCGGTTCCCCTTTTCGCCGTCGGTGGCGTCTCCCCCGACACCCTTGCCAGCTATCTTTCCGCTGGTTGCGTGGGTGCGGGCATCGGCGGTGACCTTTATCAACCCGGCCAGGCGGTGCAGACCACGCGTGAACACGCGCGGCGCTTCCGCCAGGCCTACCTGGACCACTCCGCATGAAGATCGTGCGTCTGACCACCTACCAGGCAGCACCACGCTGGCTGTTCCTCAAGATCGAGACCGACGAAGGCATCAGCGGTTGGGGCGAGCCGGTGATCGAAGGGCGTGCCGCCACGGTGGAAGCGGCCGTGCACGAACTCGGCGACTACCTGATCGGCAAGGACCCGGCACGCATCAACGACCTCTGGCAGGTGTTGTACCGCGGCGGTTTCTACCGCGGTGGCGCGATCCTGATGAGTGCCATCGCCGGCATCGACCAGGCCCTGTGGGACATCAAGGGCAAGGCATTGGGTGTACCGGTCTACCAGTTGCTTGGCGGTCTGGTGCGTGATCGCATGAAGACCTACCGCTGGGTCGGCGGTGACCGCCCCGCCGAGATCGTCGCGCAGATGCGGCATTACCAGTCGCTCGGCTTCGACACCTTCAAGTTCAACGGCACCGAGGAACTGAAGCTGATCGACAGCCCGCGCGCGGTTGATGGCGCGATTGAAAAGGTCGCCGCGATCCGCGAGGCACTCGGCAACAGTGTCGATTTCGGCATCGATTTCCACGGCCGCGTGAGCGCACCGATGGCGCGCGTGCTGCTGCGCGAACTGGCACCGTACCGGCCATTGTTCGTCGAAGAACCGGTGTTGCCGGAACAGTGGGAGTACTACCGGCCGTTGTCGGAGATCAGCAGCATTCCGTTGGCCGCTGGCGAGCGCATGTATTCGCGCAGCGAGTTCAAGCCGGTGCTGGCTGCCGGCGGCCTGTCCATCCTGCAGCCGGACCTGTCGCACGCCGGTGGCATCAGTGAATGCCACAAGATTGCCGCGATGGCCGAGGCGCATGACGTCGCGCTGGCCCAGCACTGCCCGCTCGGCCCGGTGGCACTGGCCGCCTGCCTGCAGCTGGATTTCGTCAGCCACAACGCGATGCTGCAGGAACAGAGCATCGGCATCCATTACAACGAAGGTGCCGACCTGCTGGACTACGTCATCAACAAGGACGACTTCGCCTGCGATGCGCAGGGCTGCATCGCAGCGCTTCCCAAACCGGGCCTGGGCGTGGAGATCGACGAAGCGCGCCTGATCGAAGCCAACCGCAATCCACCGCGCTGGCGCAACCCGTTGTGGCGTCACGCCGACGGCAGCGTCGCCGAATGGTGACTGCGCCGAGTGCGGCAGCGGCGCAGCTGCTGGTCGACAGCCGCTGCGAACTGGGCGAAGGCATCCTCTGGTGCGACCGCACCAAGGTGCTGTACTGGACCGACATCCTCGCCGGCCGCCTGTGGCGCTTCGATCCCGCACGCGGGCACAGCCAATACTGGCAGCTGCATGAAGCACTTGGTTGCCTTGCGCTGGCTGCCGATGGCCGCCTGCTGCTGGGTCTGGCCAACGGCCTGTACACGGCCGACCCGGAAGCCCACCTGCACAGCGCGCAGCTGCCACTGCAACTGCTGGTTGCCGTGGAAGCCGATGATGCCAATACCCGCATCAACGATGGCCGTGCCGACCGCGATGGCAACTTCGTGTTCGGCACCAAGAGCGACCACCCCGATGGCCGGCGCGGCGGGCGCCATTACCAGTGGAGTGCCGCACACGGACTGCGCCCACTGCCGTTGCCCTTGGCCACCATTCCCAATGCCATCTGCTTCAGCCCGGACGGCAAGCGCATCTACTTCTGCGACTCGCTCGACGGCCGCCTGCTCACCGCGCGCTACGACGCCGCGTCGGCGCACGCCGAGCAGATCGAGGTCTTCGTCGCGCTGGCTGAAACCGGCGTGGAGCCCGACGGTGCCGTTGTCGATGACGATGGCTGTCTGTGGAACGCGCAGTGGGGCGCCGGCCGCGTGGTGCGCTATTCACCGACCGGTGACGCCACCCGACAGGTAACGCTGCCAGCACGGCACAGCTCCTGCTGCGTGATCGGTGAGGATGCGCTGTACATCACCAGCGCACGCATCGGCCTGGATGCGCGCGCGCTTGAGCATGAGCCGCTGTCCGGCGGCGTGTTCGTGCTGCCGCTGCACGGCACCCGTGCGCGCGTGGACCGGGTACTGCTGCCATGATCGCGGTTGACTGGGGCACCAGCAGCCTGCGCCTGTACCGCCTGGATGACGAAGGCCATGTGGTCGAGCGTCGTCGCAGCGAACAGGGCCTGCAGGCCAGCGCCGGCCAGTTTGAAAGCGTGCTGGCCGCGCAGATCGCCGGCTGGGACGATCCGCTGATCCTGCTGTCAGGCATGGTCGGCAGCCGTGGTGGTTGGCGCGAAGTGCCCTACCTGCCCTGTCCGGTTGGTGTGGAGGAACTCGCCACCGCCCTGGTGCGTCTGGAGTCTGCGGCTTTCAACGAGCGCCAGTTGTGGATCGTGCCCGGGGTCAGCGACACCGGCAGCGGCGTGAGCAGCGATGCCGTGCCCGATGTCATGCGTGGCGAGGAAACCCAACTGGCCGCCCTGCTGGCCGTCCTGCCGCGCGGCAACCACGTGGTCTGCCTGCCCGGCACGCACAGCAAGTGGGTGACGATCACCAACGGCCGCGTGCATCGCCTGGCCACGGCGATGACCGGCGAGCTGTATGCGGTGCTGCGCAACCACAGCCTGCTCGGCAAGCTGATGCCGACCGACGACAGCCGCGTCGATGCATGGGCTTTCGAGAGCGGACTCAAGCGCAGCCGCCAAGCAGGCGGCCTGCTGCATCACCTGTTTGGCGTACGCACGCTGGGCTTGTTCAACCAGATGGAAGGCAGCGCCTTGCCCTCCTACCTGTCGGGCCTGTTGATCGGCCACGAGATCCTCGCTTCCGGCGTCCTCCAGCACAGCCCGCGCCTGTCGCAAGTACACCTGATCGGCAACGACCGCCTGCTTGCTTTGTATGCCCAGGCCTTGATCGCCTGGGGCGTTGGCGTGCAGCGCCATCCCGAAGACCTCGCCGCGCGTGGCATGCACGCGCTGTGGCAGCACCGCACATAGTCCCTCTATCTACGGGAAAGGGTTCGGGGTGAAGGCCGGCAAAACCTCCCTCCACCCATCCCAGGCACCAAGGAGCACTGCATGCGTTCAACCCATTCCTGGCACCTGCTGCTCCTGCTCTCGCTGGCCTGCGCGTTTTCCGCGCCCTCCAGGGCAGAAGTGCTGATCCAATCGATCAGCTACCAGGGCAACGACAAGCAGCCACCGCTGCAGGCAGGCAACTACCGCAACCCGATCGTGCCGGGCTTCCATCCCGATCCCTCGATCGTGCGGGCAGGCGATGACTTCTACCTGGTCAACTCCACCTTCGGCTATTTCCCGGGCCTGCCGGTGCATCACAGCCGCGACCTGGTGAACTGGACGCAGATCGGCAATGCCATCGACCGCCCCGGCCAGATCAACTACGGCAAGGACGAACTGACCCGCGGCCTGTTCGCTGCGTCGATCAGCCACAACGATGGCAGGTTCTACATCGTCAACACCTGCTTCTACTGCGACGGTGGCAACTTCCTGATCCACGCCGACAACCCGGCCGGCCCGTGGTCGGACCCGATCTGGCTGGACGTGCGTGGCATTGATCCTTCGTTGTTCTTCGATGCCGATGGCAGCACCTGGGTAGTGCACAACGACGTACCCGATGGTGTGCTGCGTTACGACGGCCACCGCGCGATCTGGCTGCAGCAGATCGAACTGTCCACCGGCAAGGCCATCGGCGCTCGGCGCCTGCTGGTGGATGGCGGCGCCGACCCTGCCAGCAAGCCCGAGCACATCGAAGGCCCGCATATCTTCAAGCACGACGGCTGGTATTACCTGACCGCAGCCGAAGGCGGCACCGGTGAGCAGCACGCGCAGATGATCTGGCGCAGCCGCACCATTGCCGGCCCGTACCAGCCCGGCCCGGGAAATCCGGTATTGACCCAGCGCGATCTTGATCCGGCACGCCCGCAGCCGGTGACGTCGGCCGGACATGCACAGTTCGTGCAGCTTGCAGACGGCAGCTGGTGGACGGTATTCCTCGCCACCCGCCCGTACCGCGGCAACCAGTACAACCTCGGCCGCGAGACCTTCCTGCTGCCGGTGCAGTGGCACGAAGGCTGGCCGCAGGTATTGCCACGTGGCGCGGCGGTGCCACTGCAGCTGCCGCGCCCCTCATTGCCTTCGGCAACGGCAGGATTGGCGGACAGCGCCGCTTTCAGCTGGACCGAGACATTCGCCGCGGCCACGCTGCCGCCGCAATGGCTGACCCTGCATCCCCCGCAGAGCGCATGGTTCAACACCGGCAGCGAAGGCCTGCACCTGCAGCCGGGCGCCACCGCATTGGGCACGCTGGAAAGCGGCGACCAGGCGCACTACCTCGCGCATCGACTGCAGCACCACAGCGCAACGCTGGAACTGCAGCTGGATGCCAGCACCGTCGCCAACGACGAACTGGCCGGATTGGTGTTGCTGCAGAACGAGCGCTACCACTACGTACTGGGCGTGCAGAGCCGCGACGACAAGCGCCAGATCGTCCTGCACCTGCGTGCAGGCAACGACGACCCGGCAACCGGCCGCGAACTGGCGACAGCGGCATTGGCCACCGACGCGAAATCCGTCGGCCTGCGCCTGGTAGTGGACGGCCCCAAGGCCCACGCCTGGTTCGCCCCCACCCCCGGCCAATGGCAACGCATCGGCGGCGAACTGGACACCAGCCTGCTGAGCGTCGACACCGCTGGCGGCTTCATCGGCAATACCTTTGGTGCGTATGCCTTGAAGCTGGCGGACTGAAGCAAAACCGGGGTCAGAGTCGGTTTTCGTGCCGAAAACCGACTCTGACCCCGGTTTTGCCTCCGGTTTTGCCCGGTTTTGACCCGGTTTTCCCGCTTATACCTTGACACCCCGTCGTTCAGACTCAAGGCTAGCGCCATGAGCATCGACCTTAACTCCCTCAGCCTCCGCGAGCTGGGCACCCTCATCAGCGACGCCAAGGAACGGCAGAAAGCCCTCAACAAACGTCAGCCACCGGAAAAGGTAAGGCGTCAACTCACCGCCCTGGCAGCCAAAGCCGGTTACACCATCGAAGAACTCTTCGGTGAGGACGCCGCCAACGCCAGCACCCGCAGCAAGACCCGCCGCCGCAAGGGGCCCAAGGTCAAGCCGAAATACCGCGACCCCGAAAGCCCGTGGAACACCTGGACCGGCCGCGGCAAGATGCCGCTCTGGCTGGCCTCCAAGATCCGCTTCGGCCAGAACCCTGTCGATTTCCTGATCCCCGGCGTCGCCAAGCTCACCCCGAACGACAAACCACTGACCGGCAAGCGCAAGCTGTTCAAGCAGAGCTGAAGCGCGCATCAGTGCTGCGGCAAAGCCCCTGCCGAGCATGGCTCGGCACTACACCCCCTCCCTTTGCCGCAGGCAAGGGGAGGGTTGGGGAGGGGTGCTGTTCGCGGTTGATCTGCGGTGGATGCAACGCCGGCTTCGCGGCGTATGCCGCTCCTGAAACATGACTCGCAAGGCCCCTGCCGAGCATGGTTCGGCACTACACCCCTCCCTTTGCCGCAGGCAAGGAGAGGGCTGGGGAGGGGCGCTGTTCGCGGTTGATCTGCGGTGGATGCAACGCCAGCTTCGCGGCGTATGCCGCTCCTGAAACATGGCTCGCAATGCCCCTGCCTAGCATGGCTCGGCACTACCGGTTCACGCCGCTCCTGCGAATGTACTGCGGGTGTCCACCAGTTGGTTGATGCGGCGCAGGGCGCTCTGCAGCTGGCGCCTGTTGCTTGCCTGCCCCAGTGACAGTCGGAAACCGCGGCTGCGCTGTGCGCCGTCCGGCCTGAATGCCAATGAGGGCGAGATCGCCAAACCCTGCAGCTGCGCTGCGCGCACAAACCCTGCGTCGGTCCACGGCTCGGGTACGCTGCACCAGGCATGCAGTCCTGACGCCTGCACCTTCAACGAAGGCTCCAGCAGATGCGCCGCAAGCGCGGTGCGCTCGCGCGCCTCACCCAGCACCTGATTCAACAATGCAATCGCAGAACCATCCAGCAGCAGTTGGCTCACCAGCGCCATCACCAGCGGGTGGCCCATCAGGCAGATCGAACGCAACGCCGTCGCCAGCGCTTCGGCATGCGGCTCCGATGGACAGCGCACAAACGCCGTGCGCAGGCCTGGGCTGATCGCCTTCGACAAGGTCGATACGTAGTACACATGCGCCGGTGCCAGCGCCGCAATCGGCGTTGGCTTTTCCACAGCATGATGCCAATACGGATCGTCCTCGATCGCCAGCAGATCCAGCCGCTGCAGCACACGTGCCAGCTCAACACGTCGCTGCGAGGGAATCGTCAGCGCCGTCGGGTTGTTGCAGCTGGGGTTGAGGTAAACCACGCGTGCCCCACTCTGCCGCGACGCACGTTCCAGCGCCTCCGGGCACATCCCTTCCGCATCGCCATCGACCGGCAGCAAGCGGCGTCCCAACGATCGTGCCGCCTGCAGCAAGCCCGGATACACCAGGTGATCGCAAAGAATCACCTCGCCTTCCTGGGTCTGGCTTATCAGGATCGAGGCCAGCGCTGACTGCGCACCTTCGGCAACCACCAATGCCTTATCGGCAATATCGCCCAGCATCGGCTGCAGCCAGCTGGTCGCCGCATGCCTGTCGGTCGGGCTGCCGCCAGCGAGGTGATACGTCATCAGGTTGGGCGCATTGCTGCGCGCAAGAACGGCGGCTGCACCACGACGCAAGGCATCGTTCAAGGCCAATGCATCGGGTACCGGCGGCACATTCATGCTCAGGTCGACCGGTTGGCCGAAGGCTGCTTTCGGCGGTGCGATGAAACTGCCTTGTGGTCCGCGCGCTTCGATCAGTCCACGTCTGCGTGCTTCATCAAACGCGCGCGTAACAGTAGTCAGGTCGATGCCGAGCTGCTTGGCCAAGGCGCGCTGCGATGGCAGGCGATGACCGGGCACCAGCTCGCCGGTGTTCATGCTGCGCTCGATGCTGTTGACGATGCGCAGGTAGATCGGGCCGTTGCTGCGCAGCGCGCTGTCCATCCAGTTCATCGCCAAACCCCGTGTTTTCCGCAAAGAACTGCGACATCCTGTCGCACCATGTATGGACGATGTAGTCACGTATTGTTTGCATCAGCGGCGGGTGCCTGCTCACAACCATCGGTCGGTTGGAGCGGGTGCCCGCTGTTTTTTGTGCGCGGACAGAACGTCCACGCACGCTGGCATGCATGCAGATTCATCAGCAGTAGATCAAGACTTGCTTTGCCAAGGGCAGTAACAGCCCACCGCCAGCAATCCGCGTGGGCGCACCGTCTGGCCATCGACCAGCTTGTCGAGAATCGGCTCGACAAAACTATTGGCCGAATTGCACACCATGCCGATGCTGTACGGGCCTGCGTAGGCCAGATGCCCTGCCCTGTCCCAGATCGCAACCGCAGGGCTGGCCGGGATATGTTCGGCGCCTTCAATCGTCGGCAGTTCCGTCAGACGACCACGCAGATACTCGGGCAACTCACCTGTGGTGCCCGGGCGGCGCACCGCGTAGAAATCGATGTTGGCGCGGCGATACATGCTGATCAGATAACTCAGATGCGCGCCGGTTTCGCGGTTGCAGACCTTGCAGGCCGGGTCCCAGAAATGCACGACGCGGATGCGTCCGTTGGCGCCAGCCAGTTCCGGCGGCAGCTTGAGTTGGGCGTCGTCGAAGACGATGGCCTGCTCGGCGAACGTGGCCTGCTCACTGAGGCCGAAGTACTGCCACAGCGCGATCGCAATACCGGCCATCAGCACACAGCCCGCTGCGATCCACAGCCGCATCCCGCGCCTGCGCGGCGATGCGCCGTTGGGCGGGCTCACGAGGCGGCGTCCGCGCCGAACTTGTGCTCGTACTGTTCCAGCATCTCGGCGCAGGAATCGGCCTGGGCTCGGCGGTAGATCTCGGTACGCTCCGGCGCGCGGCTGCGTTGCAGGCACTGTTCGATGGCCGCGCGCTCACTGGCCTGCACATCGGCGGTCTGCGGCCGCGAGCAGACATAGACCAGCGACGCCAGCGCCAGCACCACGAAACCGGCGCAGCCCAGCATCACCAGATGAAACTTCAGCTTGTCCCGACGCACAGCAGCTACCCGCATAT
>Ga0308157_10008829_pt1 | contig 11351 bp, 11 predicted proteins | sample PhyBR1_FD_201035 | JGI IMG/M metagenome (GOLD analysis project Ga0308157, IMG submission 201035) | Phyllosphere microbial communities from UC Gill Tract Community Farm, Albany, California, United States - DLSLB.R1 | ecosystem: Host-associated > Plants > Phyllosphere > Unclassified | place: USA...
CAGTATCGGCAAACAAGGCTACAGCAAATAAAGAATGGGTTGTTGTAGACGCTGCTGAGCAACCGTTGGGAAGACTAGCTTCTACCGTTGCAAAGATTTTGAGAGGTAAGCACAAAACGAATTACACGCCACACGTAGATTGTGGAGACAACGTAATCGTTTTGAACGCTGGGAAAGTTACACTTTCCGGAAACAAGTGGGCAGACAAAACTTACATTTGGCACACTGGATATCCAGGTGGTCAGAAGTCTATGACTGCTGAGGAGCTTAAGAAAAAAGATGCTCTTAAAGTATTAGAAAAATCTGTAAAAGGGATGCTTCCTAAAAACAGATTAGGTTCGGCTTTATTCAAAAACCTTTATTTATATGAAGGAACAGAGCACAAACACGAAGCTCAACAGCCAAAAGTAATCAATGTTAACGAATTCAAATAATTAATATGTCTACAGTACACAAAATCGGAAGAAGAAAAACTTCTGTTGCAAGAGTTTATGTGAAGCCAGGAACTGGTAACATCACTATAAACGGTAAAGATGCTAAAACTTATTTCTGTACGGATGTTTTAGTTTATAAAGTGAATCAGCCATTTTTATTGACAGAAACTTTGGGTCAGTATGACTTAACTGTTAATGTTTTTGGAGGAGGTATTACTGGTCAGGCAGAAGCTATTAGACTAGGAGTTTCTAGAGCATTGTGTGAAATTAACGAAGAATTCAGATTACTTCTTAAGCCACACGGATTGTTGACTAGAGATGCAAGAATGGTAGAGAGAAAGAAACCAGGTCAGAAAAAAGCGAGAAAGAGATTCCAATTCTCAAAACGTTAATTTTTCAGATTCAGGATATCAGATACAAGATACAAGACTTTATGTTTTCTTCTTGGTTCTCGATTCTTGGCTCTATTATCTAAACAAAATATTGCCCGTTACGTTTAGCATCCAAACTTTACTCCCATCTAAAGTAAAGTTGATTGCGGAAAAGCGGAAAGTAAACTAACAAAAAACAAGAAAACATGGCAAAAGCAAATGTAAAAGACCTTTTAGAGGCTGGCGTACACTTCGGTCACATGACTAGAAAGTGGAATCCAAATATGGCTCCATACATTTTCATGGAGAAAAACGGTATTCACATCGTAGATTTACATAAAACAGCTGTTAAATTGGACGAGGCTTGTGTAGCTTTGGAAAAATTAACTTCTGCAGGTAAAAAAGTTCTTTTCGTGGCTACTAAAAAGCAAGCGAAAGAAGTAGTAGCAAAACACGCTGCTGAACTTAACATGCCTTATATTACAGAAAGATGGCCAGGTGGTATGCTTACAAACTTTGTAACTATCAGAAAAGCAGTTAAGAAAATGAACCAAATCGACAAAATGAAGAAAGATGGTACTTTCGAAACTTTGTCCAAAAAAGAAAGACTACAAGTTGATCGTCAAAGAGCAAATCTTGAGAAAAACTTAGGATCTATCGCAGACATGGTTCGTCTTCCTTCAGCTATTTTCGTAGTTGACATTATGAGAGAGCACATCGCAGTAACAGAAGCTAAAAAATTGGGTATCCCGGTTTTTGGTATCGTAGATACTAACTCAGATCCAAGAAAAGTGGATTTCGTGATCCCAGGAAATGATGATGCTTCCAAATCTATTGATATGTTGTTGAGCGTAGTTTCAGAATCTATCAAAGAAGGTTTATCTCAAAGAAAAGCAGACAAAGAAAAATCTAAAGAAGAAGGCGAAAAAGTTTCTGCAGATGCAGATGCAGATTTCGATGCTGAATAATCAGATTTTATCTAAAATAGAAAAGCGGTTTCAAATATTTGAAACCGCTTTTTTTTGTGGAATTATTTGGGCGCCTTTATCCGCCTTCCGCTCCCAATCTTTTTTGCAGACGATTTCAGTATCAATAGAACTTGAGTACACGCAAAAAAGGATTTCCGCTCAAGTCGGGGCGCAGATTCAACATAATATCAACGTCTGTCAATAACTACAAATAAAAACCCTTCCAAATCTTAAAACTCTGAAAGGGTTATATTTTATAAAAATCAAAAAAGTATAAGTTACCCTTTGAATTCTCCCATCGCAATGAATTTCTCCTGACGGTCATTCACCAATTTCTCTGGTGCTTGCTTAGATAATGTTTTGATGTCTTTCAAAAGAACCTTTTTCACATTCTCAAAAGTAGTCGCTGAATCATAATGTGCGCCTCCTAATGGCTCTGGAATGATGCCGTCGATTAATTCTTGTTTCAACATATCTTCTGCTGTCAGTTTCATTGTAGCCGCGGCAGTTTCTTTATATTCCCAGCTTCTCCAAAGAATAGTAGAACAGTTTTCCGGAGAGATTACAGAGTACCATGTGTTTTCCATCATATAAACTTTGTTTCCAACACCAATTCCCAATGCGCCACCACTTGCACCTTCACCGATAATGATTGTGATGATTGGCACTTTAAGAGAACACATTTCGAAGATATTTCTGGCAATCGCTTCACCTTGTCCGCGTTCTTCAGCTTCAAGACCAGGATAAGCGCCTGGCGTATCAATCAAAGTCACCACAGGAATGTTGAATTTCTCTGCCAACTTCATCAAACGTAAAGCCTTTCTGTAACCTTCAGGATTCGACATTCCAAAACGTCTGTGCTGACGTTCTTTGGTTGTTCTTCCTTTTTGAGTTCCGATTAGCATTACGGTGTTTCCGCTGATACTGGCAATTCCGCCAATCATTGCAGGATCGTCACCGAAATTCCTATCACCGTGCAATTCTACAAAACTTCCATCATCTGCCAACCCGTTGATATAATCAAGTGTGTAAGGTCTGTCCGGATGTCTGGAAAGCTGAACTTTTTGCCAAGGCGTAAGGTTTCCGTATATTTTTTTCTTAGTCTCTTCTATTTTGGTTTTGATCTTTTTGCAGGATTCATCTACATCAATGCCGCTTTCTGTACCCAGTTGCACACATTTTTCGTACTGATCTATCAGTTCCTTTACAGGCTGTTCAAATTCTAAATATTCCATGTTTTGTTTGGATTAAACCCTCAAAAATAATGTTTTTTTTATAAATCGATTTTGAAAAAGATAATTAATTTGAGCTAATTGCTTTTTCTATTCTTTTCAAAGTTTCCTCTTTGCCGATAATATTCATAATATCCGGAACGTCAGGGCCTTTCAGTTCACCAACTAATGCTAATCGAAGTGGCATCATTACTTTTCCCATTCCCAAAGAATGTTCTTCTGCAAAATGATGAATAGCTTCTTTCAAAGTTTCAGAATCAAATTCCGAAGTTTCCAATTTAGCTGAAAAATCTTTTAAAATCGCTGATGTTGTATCATTCCAGGCTTTCTTTAAAGCTTTTTCGTCATAAGAAGTCGGAGCTTCGAAGAAGAATTTTCCATCGTTATAAATATCAATAACGAATGTTGCTCTTTCTTTCATTAATGAAACAATCTTCAAAAGTTTATCATCAGAAAGATTCAAAGCTTTCACTTCTTCAACTTCTTTTAATAATTCTAAAACCTCTTCATTAGATTTAGTTTTAAGATATTCCTGATTGAACCATTTGGCTTTCTGAGGATCGAATCTTGCACCAGCTTTATGAACTTTGTGAAGATCAAATTCAGCAATCATTTCGTCCATAGAAACAATTTCTTTGTCGTTTGCCGGCGTCCAACCTAATAATGCGGTCATATTAATAAAAGCTTCCGGGAAATAGCCGGATTCTTTGTAACCTTTCCAAATCTCGTCACTTTCAGGATCTTTGAAATTCATAGGGAAAACAGGAAATCCAAATTTTGCGCCGTCTCTTTTACTTAATTTTCCTTTACCTTCTGGTTTTAGAATTAATGATAGATGGGCAAATTCAGGAGCTTCCCAATTCATTGCCTCGTATAGTAAAACGTGCAAAGGCATTGATGGCAACCATTCTTCACCGCGAATCACGTGAGAGATTTTCATTTCGAAATCATCAACCACATTGGCGAAATGGTAAGTTGGCATTCCGTCATTTTTAATCAAAACCTTGTCGTCCAAAGTATTGGTATTCACAGAGAAATTTCCTCTGATAATATCCTGAAGGTTAAGAGTTCTGTCAACCGGCATTTTAAAACGAACAACGTAAGGAACATTTGCATCCAATAATTTCTGAACTTCATCCTGAGAAAGAGAAATGCTGTTTTTTAATTTTAATCTTGTCTGGTAATTGTAAGAGAAAACATCACCTTTAGCTTCGAAGTCTTTACGAATAGCATCCAGTTCTTCCGGTGTATCAAAAGCCAAATAAGCGTAATCTGTTTTTAAAATCTGCTCTTTGTATCTGTCATAGATATCTCTTCTTTCAGATTGTCTGTAAGGTGCGTATGGTCCGCCAACTCTAGGACTTTCGTCTGGGATGATTCCGCACCATTCCAAAGAATTCATAATATAATCCTCAGCACCTTCAACATATCTTGCAGTATCTGTATCTTCGATTCTAAGAACAAATTCACCGCCTTGATTCTTGGCAAAAAGATAATCATACAAAGCCGTTCTTACGCCTCCGAGATGTAATGCTCCAGTTGGGCTTGGTGCAAATCGCACTCTTACTTTTTTCATTTGTAGATATTTATTTTCTTTTAAGTCAAATGTTATCGCTATCAAGTTTGAATTTCTTCACAACATCTATTGCCGGCGATTTCATATTCAATATAGATTTTTAAAAGTCATTGGAATGACTAAAAAATTGTGGTGCAAAATTAAGAAATTCTGAGCGTTTTGCCTTTTGAATTTGGTTAATCTTTTTCGAAATAGTACTTTTGCTTATTAAAACAAGAACGATGTTAGAAATAGGAGAAAGACCTTGGGGAAAATATTTTGTATTAGCAGATGAGTCACATTACAAATTGAAAAGGATTGAAGTTAATCCTGGGCAGAAATTATCTTACCAGTTTCATTACAAAAGACAGGAACAGTGGACAATTATTGAAGGTAATGCAACAATCGTTCTTGACGGCGAAGAGATTCCTTTGGCCTATGGACAAAGCATTTTCATTCCATTAGGAGCAAAACACAGAATCATGAATCTTACAGATAAACCGGTTGTTTTCATAGAAGTACAGACAGGAACTTACTTTGGTGAAGATGATATTGTGAGGTTAGAGGATGAGTATGATAGAGAGTGATTCTTATATTTAAGATAAAAATGGCAACTTAATTTTAAGTTGCCATTTAATTTTTATGTAAGAAAACTTTTCTTACATCTGATGAGAATGTTTCCTTCTCTTTTAAAAGGACATTTTTATAATCTGAGAAATCATTTATTTTAGTATTATAATTAAGCAAGCAATCTCTTATCACATTGATAATCTGAGGGATGTTTTCATCTTTTTTTTCAAAATGGTATTCATCTTTTATGGGCATGTCTTCTTTGAATTTTGCTGATCCCTCTTTGCCAATAATTAGACAGCAATCTAGTAAACAAGCCTCTCTTGGCATTTTTTCTTTACCGGGATGATATCCAAAATCTACATATACTTTCGCTTTTTTCATACATTCAGCAATTTCGATCAAAGTCATGTTTTTCATTTCAAGCCATACCAAATTAGTAGATTTTAATTTTATTTTTTCCAAAAATTCTCCGTTTTTCACGCCATTATATATGACAATATCTTGTTTTATACTTCTAATTTCTTCATTTTCATAAAACATATCATCCATATAATCCTGAACTTGTCCTAGAATGTTGAAATTATTTTGCTTTAAAAAATCTAAGGAGAAGTAGGAGTGTGCTACATGTAAAACATCGGTTTCTTTAACATTTTCAAGTGTCGGAACAGTCTGGTTTTTGTATAGTCGTTTGAAAAAATTCTTGTTTTTTCTCTCAAGATAATCCTGTCTTTTCTTTAATGTAAGAAAAAAATTAGTCACACTAAGCCACCAAACAACTTTCTGTGCCTTGCTGTATCTTTTATCCCAAAGATAAAGGCAGTAGGTTTCTGGGTAAATCAATACATTTTGAGGATGATTTTTAATTTTTTCTGCATAAGGTAAACGAAAGTGATCATATTCTTTGTGGACTGGTGAAGGAAATTTTTTCTTCTTATATTCTAAATAATGCATGAAAACATTATAGCCATTATTTCTTAGTTCTGCAGCTAACTGATGCAAATCCTCTGGTCCCCCACTAGCAAAATTAGCTGGGCAAATGATATAGAATGTAGTGTCTTGATTTATCTGAAGCATTTTATATTTATTTTTTTGAATTTGAATCTCATCGCAGACTTTCCTTGATTGAAAGGATAATTGATATTCAGATTAATAATGTAGATGAAATTACTTTAAATATTAAGACAATAATCTGAAAATTTCACTTTTCTGAGCTTCTGTTGTGAAAGGAAAAATTGCTTTTTCAGAATTGTTACTAATAGTTTCCCAAATGGATTTATTTGTGCATATTTCAATAATATTCTCAGCAAAACCAACATAGTCCTCGTTTTTAGAAATAAGCGCGGAAACCTTATCTTCTAGAAACATTCCTTCTGCTCCAATTTCAGTAGTGACAACAGGAATAGAATACTCTAAAGCTTGTCCTATTTTTCCTTTTACACCAGCTCCGAAACGTAATGGAGAAATTGATGCAATACAGTTTTCAAAAAAAGGAGTGACATCTTCAACAAAGCCAGTGATTTCAAACAGTTCAGAATTCAATTTGATAATTTCTTCTGGAGGATTTTGCCCAATGATTATAACTTTAAGATCAGGCAGGATTTTCCAAACATGAGGCATTATTTTATTAAATAAATAAACTACGGCATCGATATTTGGTGCGTGGAGGAATGAGCCGATGAAAAATATTCCTTTCCTTTTTTCAAAAGAAGGTACCTCTTCTGGCTTTCTTTTTATGTTGTGCATGTTGCTTATTGTGAAAAGCTTCGACTCTTCTACATAAGATTTCATAACATTTTTTTCCTGTTGACTTATGACAGCAATTCTATCGGCCTTTTTGCTAAATTCAGTTTCCAGATATTTGTAATGTTCAATTTCTCTTGATATTTTTTTATCAAAATTTATCTCTTGAGCTCTTTCCATTCTCAAAAAATGAATATCAATCATGTCGAATATTATTTTTGTCTGAGGGGCTTTTTTTCTAAAAAATTCTAGATAATTTTCTAAAATTTCCGGACCATGACACCATACAAAATCTAATTTTGGGAGGAGTGTTTCCAAAAAATGTTTCTTCCCCCGCATAATCCCATATTTTGTAATAAAAGGAGAATAAACCACTACATTATGATTGTTGAAATTTTCTATATATTTTTTTTCATCTAATTTTGGAATAGGACTAAACCAATGCATAAGAAAAACATTGTAATATTTCCCTAAGAAAATAGCAATTTCTGTAATTCGATTAGATCCGGAATCTTTGTCATAACTAGGGATCAAGGCATCGATAATAATAATTGTCTTTCTATCCGGATGATATTCTACATTAGTTGAAACTAATGGATAGTGCTTCCGTACATAAACGTAATTTTTAATCTTCCGTTTTATTCCCATTATCTAATCTTTAATTATCTCTTTTATCCATCTGCTAAATCCATATTTTTTAACAATCTCAGCTGAGATTTCGTGGTAGGGAAGATTTAGAAAAGATTCAATACTATTATAATTTTCATTTTCTAGCACAAAGATATTATTTGGATGATAAAAATCGTAATTCCTAACCATTTTGTTATCAGTAATTACCTTTTTTTTGTAATACAAACCTTCAAAAAAACGTATTGATAGACCATCATGAACCGGATCTACAAAGTCTAGCAAAACATCTGCCTGTTCAACATTTTTCAGGTTTTCTAAAAATGTAATCCTGTCTTTGACATATTTTATTTTGGGATTTTTCACCTCAGATTTATGGTAATACTGGATAGTAATAGATATTTCTACATTGCTTTTCGAGAGTTCTTCTATAAATCGATCAATCTTTTCTTCCCTGTTTTCCCAATAAGATCCAATGAAGTAAAGCTTAGGTTTTTGATAATTAAAATCTTTATAAACGGGCGGGATGCTGTCAAAATAAAAATTGGTAATTGGTTTTATATTATTCTTTTTATCTTCAGAATCAAAACAATAAAAAGAGTCAAAAAGGTGAAAATATTTTTTTACCTCAGGAAATTTCTCAATTCCGTCCCATTGGTAAGCAATCAATTTTTTAGTTTTCTTTTTCAATTCCTGAATAACAGAAATAGGGAACAAATCGGGGCGAATAACCAAAGCGTGATCCAACATTTCTAACTCTGAAATCTTCTTGTAATATTCTTTCAGTTTATGTTCTTCAACCAATTTCTTTTTGTATTCTCTATTCTTCAAAAAAGTTTTTTGAAAAAAATTGATGATTTTTTCATTGCCTTTATATTTAAATTTTGAAGGATTATCAGTAATCAGATAAGGAGAAAACCCCACCTTTTTCAGATTATCCATAAATAAAACTGGAAAATCGGAATAATCGGGCATCATCAAAAGAAAAGTTTTATCAGACATAGTTTTGTTATGAATTATTTTAACAAATATTTGATTTGCAGTAATTTGTATTGTTTTCTAATGCTGTTCATCGGGTTTTTGAAGAAATATTTTTCGATGGTCTTAAAATCAAATAATGATAGTTTGTTCAAAGCTTTGTAGTAATCTTCATTTTTTCTGGAAAGCAAAGTTAATTGATCAGAATTGGTGTGAACTTTTTTCAACATTTCTTCCAGTTTCAAAAAGGACTCATCAGTTAACTTAGCTTTTTCCCGGATTGAAAAATCAATGATCAGCTTTTTCAAATACTGTAAATATCTTTCGAAAACCGCTCTTTTGTAAAAATCCTGATTGTTAATATAATAATTCAGGTAAACGGTTTCTAGAATTTCCAGATAGGAATTTAGATTTTTTTCGCCAATATTCTTTGTGATCGACTCAGAATTATCGGTTCTGTAAAGATAAGTTTCGTCATTAATGAACATTACTTTTTTTGCCAGAAACATGGTTTCAAAAAACCATAATTCGTCTTCGTGAAGAAGTCCGTTTCTGAATCTTAAATTATATTTTTCTAAAAATTGCCTTTTGTACAGGCGGTTCTGAGCCACTGGAGACAAGCCGTATTCCATAGTCGTGATGAGAACTTCTTGCTTGTCATTGTTAAAGCGTACTAAACCTTCTTTTGGGTGTTTTAACTGCGAAATCTTTTCAAGGTTTTCACCATTTACAGTTACGGTAATTCCTGTTATAATGTCATTTTCATCATCAACTTCATTTGCTAGTTTTTGTAATGAATTTTCAATCAGCAAATCATCAGAATCTAGAAAGAAAAGATAATCACCAGTCGCATTTTCTATTCCCAAATTTCGAGTGGCAGAAAGTCCTTTGTTTTGTTGAGAAAAAACTTTAAATTTTTTGTTACTACTAGAAAATTCTTCCAAAACTGCCAGTGTGTTGTCTTTACTCCCGTCATTGATTAGAAGACATTCCCAGTTTTCGTAGGTTTGATTTATAACAGATTTCAAACAGACGCTAAGATATTTTTCCGAATTATAGCAGGGAATGATAATGGAAATCAAAGGTTTTTTAGAATGATTCATTTTTTTATAAACCGGCTGTATTTGTCAGGATAATTGATGAAGAATCGAAGATACAGATATTTTTCCAGACCTATTTCAAAAGGCGAGTAGCTTAGAAATGCAGCTAAGCTTTTTCTAATACCTTCTTTCTCAGAAATCATCTCATCAGAATTTGTTTTTCTTATGATTCTTTTCAGAACCATAAATGATTTTTTCAGAATATTCTGGACAATCGATTTTTTAAATGTTGAATCAACAGTCAGAGAATTCAAGAAAGTGTAAGCTTCCATTAGGGCTAGAAAAAAAGCGTAGGCGCGCTTTGGCGTAAGATTATGAGACAGGCTATCTTCAAATTGTACATAATGATATAGCTTTTTATTAATCTTCAAAACTGTTTCCGCTGTATTGAAAATCTTGAACATTGTGAAATAATCCTCAAAAGCTTCCAGGTTTTCCGGAAAATAAATATCCTTTATGAGCTCAGATTTGTAAAGCTTCGCCCACGGATGACTTTGAATAATCTTATCTTCTAGCAATAATTTGAGCGCAGTCTCTCTGTCAAATATTGACATAGAAGGTCCAAGGTTCTTCTCAGATGAAGTAGGATTTCCACCTTTATCTTCATAAACAGCTTCTGCTATGATAATGTCTGCCTTATTTTCAATGATAGATTTGTGTAGAGTTGAACAATAATCTATTTCTACCCAATCATCAGAATCTACAAAGCAAAGGTAGTCTCCGGAAGCTATTTTTATCCCTTCATTTCGTGCTTTTGAAACGCCGGAGTTTTCTTGGTTAATTAGAATTATTCTGGAGTCCTTCTCCTGAAACTGATTGATGATTTCTAAAGTTTTATCAGTAGAGCCATCATTAATGATGATAATTTCTAAGTTTTCGTAATTTTGGGTGATGACAGAGCCGAGACACTTTGTAATCGTAGAAGATGCGTTGTAGCAAGGAATAATAACACTGATAAGATCATTCATAAATAGTGTAATCTTTTGAAATTTGATCTAACCCATTCTCGCATCTTGTTTTCCTGGAAATTTTCAGAGTTTCAATTTCTTTGATTTGCTCATCGTGTTTGCTGGTGTCACATTGCAGATGATGGATGTGGTACTGTATTCCTCCATACTGTATTTTTCTTTTTACGAGTCCAAGATTCACAAATCGCTGTGCAAGTTCCTTATCTTCTGCTCCCCAGCCTTTCAGAGAATTATTGTAACCATTGACGGTCACAAAATCTTTTTTCCAAAAAGCCATATTGCTTCCCATCACACCGTCTGCAGATCGTTCTTCCTTGCTGATGAATATTTTATTAAAAAATGGAATTCGAATGCCGTGTTCTCTCATCTTTACATCAGGACTTAAAAAAGAAACATTGGTTGATTTTTGTTTTAATAGATTTTCGCTCTTCGTTTTGCCAATCATCAGTCTTCTGCCTTTTACAAAAGAATTATTTTTAGCAAAAATTTTGTGATCCTGAATGAAGTGCGGATGCAAAATAACGTCACCATCAATCTGGATAATGTAGTCACCATGAGCTTCCAAAATAGCTTTATTTCTGATTTCTGCCAATTTGAAACCATTATCTTGATGCCAGATATGCAAAATTTTTCTCTTACTTATTTTTCTGAATCTATCTATTATTTCCTTTGTAGGATACGTAGAGCCATCATCTGCAATGATTATTTCATCTGGCTTCACAGATTGCTGCATCAGACTTTGGAGGCAAAGTTGTAATGCTTCCGGCCAATTGTACGTAGAAATGATTAAAGAAATCTTCATTTA
>Ga0308157_10008830_pt1 | contig 11350 bp, 8 predicted proteins | sample PhyBR1_FD_201035 | JGI IMG/M metagenome (GOLD analysis project Ga0308157, IMG submission 201035) | Phyllosphere microbial communities from UC Gill Tract Community Farm, Albany, California, United States - DLSLB.R1 | ecosystem: Host-associated > Plants > Phyllosphere > Unclassified | place: USA...
GCCGGGCGACGGTCAAACTATACGGGCACGCTCCAGCATCGCATGCAACAGAACGTTGCAGCCCGCCTCCAGGTGCTCGGACTTGGCGTCCTCGATCTCATTGTGGCTGATGCCATCCTTGCAAGGCACGAAGATCATGCCCGCCGGCGCCAGGCGCGCCGCGTAGATCGCATCGTGGCCCGCGCCGGAGACCACGTCCATGGTCGAATATCCCAGCCTCGCGGTGGCGTTGCGCACAGCGTCTACGCACTCGGGGTGGAATGGGCATGGCGGGTAGTACGACACGCGCTCGATCGAAATCTTCAAGCCGGTTTCGCCGCGGGTCTTGTCGATAAAGGCCAGCATCTCCTCGTGCATGGTGTTGAGCAGTTCGTCGTTCACGTTGCGCAGGTCGATGCTGAACTTGACTTCACCGGGGATCACGTTGCGGCTGTTCGGGAACACCTGCACCATGCCCACCGTGCCGCGTCCATACGGCGGATAGCGGTTGGCGATGGCCACCACTTCCTGCATGATTCTGGTGGACACCTGCAGCGCATCCTTGCGCAGGCCCATGGGGGTCGGGCCGGCGTGGGCTTCCATGCCGCTCACCACGCAGTCGTACCAGGACAGGCCCATCACCGCCGGCACCACGCCGATCACCTTGTCGGCGTCCTCCAGCACCGGGCCTTGTTCGATATGGGTTTCGAAGTAGGCGCCGATGGGATGGTCGCCCGGCACCTGCGTGCCCTTGTAGCCGATGCGCGCCAGTTCCTCGCCGACGGTCTTGCCCCCGGTGTCCTTGGCGGCGTAGGCCGTCTCCAGGCTGAAGGCGCCGCAGAACACGCCGGAGCCCATCATCACCGGCACGAAGCGCGAACCTTCCTCGTTGGTCCAGAAGGCGACTTCGATCGGCGCCTCGGTCTTGATCTTCAAGTCGTTCAGCGTGCGCACGACTTCCAGGCCGGCCAGCACGCCGTAGTTGCCGTCGAACTTGCCGCCGGTCGGCTGGGTGTCGATATGGCTGCCGGTCATCACCGGCGGCAGCGCGTTGTTGGTGCCGTCGCGGCGCATGAAGACATTGCCGATCTGGTCGACCGTGACCGACATGCCGGCGGCCTTGCCCCAGCCGACCACCAGGTCGCGGCCTTGCTTGTCCAGGTCCGTCAGCGCCAGGCGCTTGACGCCGCCCTTGGCGGTGGCGCCTATCTGTGCCAGTTCCATCAGCGCCGCCCACAGGCGGTCGCCATTGATGCGCATTTCGCTCATTACCCTGCTCCTCTTTTGATTAGCGCGCCGACGTCGGCTTGAACGCCGGGCGGTCGATATGGCGGCCCGCGCCCTCCACCGCCATCAGCACGCCGCGATGGAACACCACGTTGCCGGCGGCCAGCGTGGTGCTCGGGATGCCGCGCACGGTGCGGCCCTCGAATACATTAAAACCGCCCTTGGCGAACTGCGTCAGCGACGATATGGTGCGGGTGCCCTCCGGGTCCCATACGACGATATCGGCATCGGCGCCGACGGCGATCACGCCCTTGCGTGGATACATATTGAAAATCTGTGCCGCGTTGGTCGACGTCACCTTGACGAATTCCGACGGTGTCAGCAAACCTGTGTTCACGCCGGCGTCCCACACCACCGACATGCGGTCCTCAACGCCGCCGCAGCCGTTCGGTATCTTGGTGAAATCGTCCCTGCCCGCCGCCTTCTGCTCGGCGCAAAACGTGCAGTGGTCGGTCGCGGTGGTGTGCAGGTTGCCGCCCTGCAGACCATGCCACAACGCGGCCTGGTGATGCTTGCTGCGGAACGGAGGACTCATCACATGGCCTGCCGCATAATCAAGGTCCTCGCTCTGGTACACGCTATCGTCGATGACCAGGTGGCCGGCCAGCGCCTCGCCGTACACGCGCTGCCCGTTGGCGCGCGCGCGGGTGATGGCATCCAGCGATTCGGCGCAGGAGACGTGGACGATGTACACCGGCGTGTTGAGCACATTGGCAATCGCGATGGCGCGGTTGGCCGCTTCCGCCTCCACCGCCGGTGGGCGCGACAGCGGATGCGAACTCGGTCCCGTCATGCCCTTCTTCAGCAGGTCCTGCTGCAGCTGATAAACCAGCTCGCCGTTCTCGGCATGCACGGTCGGAATCGCACCCAGTTCCAGCGAGCGGCGGAAGCTCTTCACCAGCGTCTCGTCGTCGGCCATGATGGCGTTCTTGTACGCCATGAAGTGCTTAAAGCTGTTGACGCCATGGTCGCGCACCAGGATGCCCATGTCGCGGTGGACCGTCTCGTCCCACCATGTGATCGCGACGTGGAAGGTGTAGTCGCCGGCCGCCTTCTGCGCCCAGCCGCGCCACTGGTGATACGCCTCGATCAGGTTCTGCTTCGGCGCCGGTATCACGAAGTCCATGATGGTGGTGGTGCCGCCAGCCAGGCCGGCGGCGGTGCCGGTGTAGAAGTCGTCCTGCGTCACGGTGCCCATGAAGGGCAGGTTCATGTGGGTGTGCGTGTCTATCCCGCCCGGCATTACGTACTGGCCGCTGGCGTCGATTACCTTGGCCGAGTGCGGCGCCTCGAGGTTTTCGCCGACGGCGACGATCTTGTCGCCGTAGCACAGCACATCGGCACGAAAAGCGCGGTCGGCGTTGACGACGGTGCCGCCACGGATGATAGTTGTCATAGACGTCTCCAAGAATCTCTTTTAGGGATGGGCGGCCCGCACCGCGGGCACCGCTTTGCCCTTCATCATAACTCCATACACCAGCGCGGAAACAGCGATTCCCACAAACCATGCGTAGGTGTAGATGGTTTTAAAACCGGAAGCCACATCCTGGAAGGACGCAGGGAATGCGGCATTGAGGAAGCCCGGGATATTCGGCAGCACGCCGGCCACGAAGGCCACCAGCGCGGCCATGTTCCAGCCGTTGCCATATGAGTACTGGCCGTCTTCGCGATACAGTTCGCCGACATTCAACTCGGTCTTGCGCACCAGGTAGTAGTCGACGATCAGGATGCCGGCGATGGGGCCGAGCAGCGCCGAGTAGCCGATCAACCAGGTGAAGATATAACCCTGCGTCGATTCCAGTATCTTCCACGGCATCATCAGGATCGCGATGGCGGCGGTGATGTAGCCGCCCACCTTGTACGAAATCTGCTTCGGCGCCAGCGACGAAAAATCGTAGGCCGGGCCGACCAGGTTCGCGGCCAGGTTGACGGAGACGGTGTCGATCAACAGGATCAGCAGCGCGACCAGCACTGCGGCGCCGGTCATGCGACTCGACAGGTCGACCGGGTCCCAGATCGCCTTGCCGTACAAGACCACCGTGGCCGAGGTGACGATCACCGCCATCATCGCCAGCAGGCCCATAGGCACCGGCAGGCCGACCGACTGGCCCAGCACCTGGTCGCGCTGCGATTTGGCGAAGCGGGTGAAGTCGGGAATGTTCAACGCCAGCGTGGCCCAGAAGCCGACCATCGCCGTCAGCGAAGGCCAGAAGGTGGACCAGAACTGGCCGGCCTTCTTGCCTCCTTCGACAAACTGCGAGGGCGCCGACAGCAGGTCGCCGAAGCCGCCGGCCTTGTTGTAGACCCATCCCAGCAGCACGAAGCAGATCAGGATCTTCAACGGCGCGGTGTAGGTTTCCAGTTTTCGGATCGCGTCCATGCCGTGCACGATGTACCAGAACTGCACGCCCCAGAAAGCCAGGAAGCACAGCAGCTGCGCACCGTTGATGCCGAGGCCCGCGATCTTGGCGCCGCCAATTTCGCCGCCCATCATCACGCCGAGCAGCGTGTAGATCATCTGCCCGCCGAACCAGGTCTGGATGCCGTACCAGCCGCAGGCGACGATGGCGCGCATCAGCGCCGGCAGCCGCGCGCCGGAAGTACCGAACGACGAACGGGCCAGCACCGCATACGGAATGCCGTACTTGGTGCCGGCGTGGCCGATCAACAGCATCGGCAGCAAAACGATAGCGTTCGCAAGGAACACCGTGAGCACGGCCTGGTAGCCGGACATGCCCCCTTCAATCAAACTGGCGGACAGCGTGTAGGCCGGTATGCACATCACCATGCCTACCCACAGCGCGGCGAAGTGATACCAGCGCCAGGTGCGTTGCGCCGCCGTTGTCGGGGCCAGGTCTTCGTTCCAGAGTTGCGTGCTGCCAGGGAGTTCTTTGCTCACGGGGCTTTCTCCAAAGGGTTATGTATCCTTCTATCGCTGCAAGTTCCGTACCTTATACCGTTTATACCGTTTCCGCCGCCTTGATGTTCTCCGCGCGTGGGTTGCGCGGGTCCTGCGTCCAGTTCATGTATGGCTTGCCTGTCTCCTGCGGCACCATCGTGATGCAGCCCTGCACCGGGCAGGTGATTTCGCACAGGTTGCAGCCCACGCATTCCTCCTTGATCACCTCATACGTGCGCGTGCCGGTGGCCGCGTCGATCAACTGCGAGATCGACTGGTGCGACGTATCCTCGCAAGCCACATAACAGCGGCCGCACTTGATGCAGTCGTCCTGGTTGATCTGCGCGATCACCTGATAGTTCATGTTCAGGTACTTCCAGTCCGTCGTATTCGGCACCGCCTTGCCGACGAATTCGCTGATGCTCTTGTAGCCCTTCTCGTCCATCCAGCGCGACAGGCCGTCCTTCATCTCTTCGACGATGCGGAAGCCGTGCAGCATGGCGGCGGTGCAGACCTGCACGCAGCCCGAACCCAGCGCCATGAACTCCGCCGCGTCGCGCCAGTTGCCGATGCCGCCGATGCCGGAAATCGGCAAGCCCTTGGTCTGCGGATCGCGCGCGATCTCGGCCACCATGTTCAGCGCGATCGGCTTGACCGCCGATCCGCAGTAGCCGCCGTGGGTGCTGGCGCCGCCCACGATGGGGAAGGCCACCATCTGGTCCAGGTCCAGGTGCGTGATCGAGTTGATGGTGTTGATCAGCGAGACGGCATCCGCGCCGCCAGCCTTGGCCGCGCGCGCCGGCGCACGGACGTCGGTGATGTTCGGCGTCAGCTTGACGATCACCGGTAGCCGGGTATTCTGCTTGCACCAGCGCGTGACCATCTCGACGTACTCGGGCACCTGTCCGACCGCCGCGCCCATGCCGCGCTCCGGCATGCCGTGCGGGCAGCCGAAATTCAGTTCAATGCCATCGGCGCCGGTAGCTTCCACTTTCGGCAGAATGTCGGCCCACAGGCGCTCTTCGCATGGCAGCATCAGCGATACGATGATGACGCGGTCCGGCCAGTCCTTCTTCACCTGCGTGATTTCCTGCAGATTCAGTTCCAGCGAGCGGTCGGTAATCAGCTCGATGTTGTTGAAACCAAGGACTTCGCGGTTCTTGCCGTAATGCGCCGAATAGCGCGACGACACGTTGACGGCGGCGGGATCTTCACCCAGCGTCTTCCACACCACACCGCCCCAACCCGCTTCAAATGCGCGCACCACGTTGTAGGCCTTGTCCGTTGGTGGCGCCGAGGCCAGCCAGAATGGATTGATGGATTTGATGCCGCAAAATTCTACGCTCAGGTCAGCCATTATGCCGCCTCCTTCAGACCATTGATATCGTGATGGATGGCGTGTGCCGCCAGCTTGCCATGTTGGACCGCCTGCACAGTCAGGTCCTGTCCAGGCGCCACGCAATCGCCGCCGGCGTAAATGCGCGGCAGGACGGTGCGGAACTGATCGTCGACATAAATCTTGTCACCGTCACGCTTCAACGTTTTCGCCAACGGATCGCTGACGCTGGTTTCCTCCATGCCCTGACCAATGGCCTTGAAGATGGCGTCCGCCGCGATGTCGAAGGTCTCGCCAGTGCCTGCCAAGCGGCCGTTGACCAGCGCTGTCTTTTCGAAGCGCATGCCCTGCACGCGGCCCGCCACGTCCAGCAGCACCTGCTGCGGCTGTGCCCAGGTACGCATGCGGACCTGGTTTTCCTTGGCGATGTGCTGTTCATGGCTGGTGGCGCTCATCGCCTCGAAGCCGCGACGGTAGACCAGCGTCACTTCATCCGCACCCAGGCGCTGGATCTGCACCGCCATATCAATCGCCGTATTGCCGGCGCCGATGACGATGGCGCGCGATGGCACCGGCAGCCTGGATAAATCGCCCGCCTGACGCAGCGCTGCGATGTAATCCACCGCCGCCAGCAGTCCTGGTGCATCCTCGCCGGTCAGGCCCAGCTGCTTGCTGGCGCCAAGGCCCAGGCCGAGGAACACCGCGTCGTAATTGGTATGCAGCTCGCGCAGTTGCAGGTTCACGCCAAGCGCCTGTCCGTGCTTGATGGTGATGCCACCGATCTGCAATAGAAAATCGACTTCCTTCTGCGCGAAGTTATCGGTCAACTTATATCTGGCGATGCCGTATTCATTGAGGCCGCCGGACTTCTCGCGTGCTTCGTAGATGACGACTTCATTGCCCAGCATCGCCAGGCGGTGCGCGCACGACAGGCCGGCAGGGCCGGCGCCAACGACAGCAATCTTCTTGCCAGTCGATGGGCCGCGCTTGAAAGGATGTTGATCCAGCTGCATATTGTCGATGGCGTAGCGCTGCAACAGGCCGATCTTCACCGGCTGGCCTTCCGCATCGTGATTGCGCACGCAGGCGTCCTCACACAGAATCTCAGTCGGACAGACGCGCGAACAGCTACCGCCAAGGATGTTCTGCTTGAGGATGCCGACAGCAGCGCCGTTGATATTCTCTTCGTGGATATTGCGGATGAAACTCGCCACGTCGATGTCCGATGGACAGATGCGCGTGCATGGCGCATCGTAGCAATACAGGCAGCGCGACGCTTCGATGGCGGCTTGTCGCGCGTTCAGCGCCGGCGCCAGATCGGTGAAGTGTTTGGCCAATGAATCATTGGCTTCCTTCGATGTCGGCAGATAGCTAATCGATTCGATCATGATGTCCTCGTTGGTTTTCATTTCATCTGAGGGAATGCAAATTCTGCGCCAGCACTGGCGGTATTCGGCCAGCGCTGCATCACCGCCTTATGGCGCGTGTAGAAGCGCACGCCTTCCGGACCATAAGCGTGATGGTCGCCGAACAGGCTGCGCTTCCAGCCACCGAAACTATTGAACGCCATCGGCACCGGCAGCGGCACATTCACGCCCACCATGCCGACCTGGATCTGCCGCACGAATTCCCGCGCCACGCCACCGTCGCGCGTGTAGATCGCCACGCCATTGCCATACTCGTTGCGATTGATCAGCTCCACCGCGCTGCCCACATCGGGCGCGCGCAACATGCACAGTACCGGACCGAAAATCTCCTCCTTGTAAATCGTCATATCCGGCGTGACGTGATCGAACAAGGTACCGCCGACGAAGAAGCCATTCTCGCGTCCAACCACCTGATGATTGCGGCCATCGACCACCAGCTTGGCGCCTTGTTCGACGCCCTCGCCAATCAAGCGCTCTATGCGCTGCTTGGCCGCCTGCGTGACCACAGGCCCCATTTCAGCGTCAGACGCCATGCCATCGCGCACTTTCAGTGCAGCGGTGCGCTGTGCCAGTGCATCGACAATCTTGTCGCCCGCATCGCCGACCGCGACGACCACCGAGATCGCCATGCAGCGCTCACCGGCCGAGCCGAAGGCTGCACCCATCAACGCATCGACCGTCATCTCCATGTCCGCGTCAGGCATCACCACCATATGATTTTTGGCGCCGCCCAAAGCCTGCACGCGCTTGCCGGCCGCGCAGCCGCGCGAGTAAATGTACTCAGCAATAGGTGTCGAGCCGACGAAGCTGATCGCCTGCACCACCGGATGATCGAGCAACGCATCGACCGTCACCTTATCGCCCTGCACGACATTGAACACGCCGTCCGGCAGGCCGGCTTCCTTCAGCAGACGCGCATGCAGCAGCGACGCGGACGGATCACGCTCGGAAGGCTTGAGCACAAAGGTATTCCCGCACGCCAGCGCCACCGGGAACATCCACATCGGCACCATCACCGGGAAGTTGAACGGCGTGATGCCAGCCACCACGCCCAGCGCCTGGCGCATCGACCACGCGTCGATACCGCGCGAAATCTGATCAGTGAACTCGCCCTTCAGCATCTGCGGAATACCGACCGCGAATTCCACCATCTCGATACCGCGCGCCACTTCGCCCTGCGCATCAGCGAAAGTCTTGCCATGCTCGCGCGTGATCATGGCCGCGAATTCATCGACATGCTGCTGGCACAGCTGCAGATACTTGAACAGCACGCGCGCACGCGTCAGCGGTGGCGTCGCCGACCACGACGGAAATACCTTCTCGGCCGCGCGCACGGCAGCGTCTACTTCCTCCGCCGTGCCAAGCGCCACTCGGGCTACCGGTTCGCCCACTGCGGGATTGAACACGTCGGCATGACGGCCGCTTTGCGTATCGACGGTAACGCCGTTGATGTAATGGGTGATGGTATCCATGGTGCTCTTTCAAATTAAGCGCGGCCTAGCCCAGCAGGCTGTCCGCGTCGACATAGTTGTAACCAAGGCCGTTGGCCACCGCTTCATACGTGACCTTACCCTGGCAGACATTCAAACCATTCTTCAGATGCGGGTTGGCTTTCAGCGCTTTTTGCCAGCCCTTGTCGGCCAGCGCGACCGCGTGACCGATAGTTGCGTTGTTCAATGCGAAGGTCGAGGTGCGCGCCACCGCGCCCGGCATGTTGGCGACGCAGTAGTGCACCACGCCGTCCACCACATAGGTCGGCTGCTCGTGCGTGGTGGCGTGTGACGTCTCAAAACAACCACCCTGATCGATCGCCACGTCCACCACCACTGCGCCCTGTTTCATGCGCGCGATCATGGAACTGGTGACCAGCTTCGGCGCCGCCGCACCTGGCACCAGCACGCCGCCGATCACCAGGTCCGCATCCAGCACCGCTTCTTCGATCGCATGTGCGTTGGAATACATGGTGGCGACGCGGTTGCCGTACACCAGATCCAGCTGGCGCAGGCGATCCACGTTTTTATCCAGGATCGTCACGCGCGCACCGATGCCGATCGCCATCTGCAAGGCATTGGTGCCGACCACGCCGGCGCCGATGATGGCGATATGGCCCGGCGCCACACCCGGAACGCCACCCAGCAGCAAGCCCATGCCGCCCTTGGATTTCTCCAGATGCGCGGCGCCTGCCTGAATCGACATGCGCCCCGCCACCTCGCTCATCGGCGCCAGCAGCGGCAAGCCGCCGGTCGCGCCGGTGATGGTTTCATAGGCGATGCAGACCGCGCCTGATTTCACCAGCGCCTTGGTTTGTTCCGGGTCCGGCGCGAGGTGCAGATAGGTGTACAGGATCTGCCCTTCGCGCAGCATCGCGCATTCCTGCGGCTGCGGTTCCTTGACCTTGACGATCATTTCAGCGCGGCGGAAGATTTCCTCCGCACTGTCGATGATGCTGGCGCCGGATGATTCATACATCGCATCCGTCAGGCCGATGGCCGCGCCGGCATTTTGTTGTACCAGCACCTGATGGCCACGCAAAACGAGTTCCTTGACACTGGCCGGAGTAAGGCCAACGCGGGACTCCTGGTTCTTGATCTCTTTTGGGACGCCGACCAGCATGGTTATCTCCTTCAATCCAGGTTTTTAAGTACTTCCCTCAACTTTCCAAACAACTCATCAATGTGTTTTTTCTCCAGTACCAGCGGTGGTGACAAGGCGATGATGTCGCCGGTGGTACGGATCAGGATGCCGTCCTCGAAGGCTTTCTTGAACGCGGTGAACGCGCGCACGCCCGGCTTGCCGGCGATCGGCGCCAGCTCGATGCCGGCGATCAGGCCGATGGTACGGATATCGATCACGTGCGGCAGGCCTTTCAGCGAATGCACCGCATCGGCCCAGTAGTCAGCCATGCCGGCCGCGTGTTCAAGAATGTTCTGTTCCTTGAACACTTCCAGCGTCGCCAGCGATGCGGCGCAGGCCACCGGATGGCCAGAGTAGGTGTAACCGTGGAACAGCTCAATGCCGGCCGGCGCATCCATGAAGGCATCATGGATATGCTGCTTGCTGAACACCGCGCCCATCGGAATGGTGCCGTTGGTGAGGCCCTTCGCGGTGGTCATCATGTCCGGCTCGACGTCGAAGTAGTCGCCAGCGAATGGCGTGGTCAGTCGGCCGAAGCCGGTGATCACTTCATCGAAGATCAGCAGGATGCCGTGTTTGGTGCACAGCTCGCGCAAGCGCTTCAGGTAGCCTTTCGGTGGAATCAGCACGCCGGTCGATCCGGCCACCGGCTCGACGATCACGGCGGCGATGGTGGATGCATCATGCAGCGCGACGATGCGCTCCAGTTCATCGGCCAGGTTGGCGCCGTGTTCCGGCTCGCCACGGGTGTAGGCATTCTTCTCCAGGTTGTGCGTATGCGGCAGATGGTCCACGCCCGGCAGCATCACGCCGTATGGCTTGCGGTTGCCGGCGATGCCGCCGACCGAGATACCGCCGAAGCCAACGCCGTGATAGCCGCGTTCACGGCCGATGAAACGCGTGCGGCTCGCTTCACCGCGCGCCTTGTGATACGCCAGCGCGATCTTCAGCGCGGTGTCCACCGCTTCGGAACCGGAGTTGGTATAGAACACATGGCCGTAGCGATGGTTGGTGTACGCCATCAGCTTCTCTGCCAGGTCGAAGGCGGCCGGATGGCCCATCTGGAAGGTCGGCGCGAAATCCAGCTGGCCTACCATCTCGCGCACGGCAGCGACAATCTTCGGCTGCGCGTGGCCGCATGGCACGCACCACAAGCCGGCCGTGCCATCGAGGATGCTGCGACCGTCGACATCCTTGTAGTACATGCCTTCCGCCGATACCAGCAGGCGCGGGTTCGCCTTGAAATCGCGGTTGTTCGTGAATGGCATCCAGAAGGACGCCATCGACTCGGGTCTGGACTCGTTCATGCACATCTCCTATGAAACAACTTTCTTCGGATTTTTTTGACAGACCGTAAAAAAATTTACCAGTTGGCAAAATGATGATGCAATAATAGACAGCAGGACAACTATGGCACAGATACACAATTCATCAAACTGTCCAACCGTACTGGCAACAAAAACACTACAGTTCCACTTTCCCTGCGCGGAGTCAAGGATGGAAGAAGCGAGTTCTGTGATCGATCAAACCAGCTGGCCTGTCGTGGCGATCGAGCGGCGCCACAAGGGTAGCCTGGTCGAGCAGATCGTCTCGACCATCAGCGCCATGGTGGCCGGCAAGGAGTTGCGCGTGGGCACCAAGATGCCCTCGGTGCGACAGTTCGCCAAGTGTAATGGCATCAGCACCTTTACAGTTGTCGAAGCGTATGACCGGCTGGTGACGCTGGGTCTGCTGTCGTCGCGGCGCGGTTCCGGCTATTTTGTCGCCCGCCAGGACTTGCCGGCGACG
>Ga0308157_10008831_pt1 | contig 11347 bp, 8 predicted proteins | sample PhyBR1_FD_201035 | JGI IMG/M metagenome (GOLD analysis project Ga0308157, IMG submission 201035) | Phyllosphere microbial communities from UC Gill Tract Community Farm, Albany, California, United States - DLSLB.R1 | ecosystem: Host-associated > Plants > Phyllosphere > Unclassified | place: USA...
AGGGAGCGCTTGCGGTAATGCTCTTCCAGTTCAGTGACGTCGATCTTAGATGAAGCAGCGCGCTGTTCACGCCATTCGCCGTCCCAGATTTTCGAGCCGCGCAGCACAGCATCCGGGTTAACCACATTCACACGAATACCAGCTTCGGCACCTTCAAGGGCAAGACAACGCGCCAGGTGGATTTCTGCAGCCTTTGCCGTGCAATAGGCAGATGCGCCGGGCGAAGCGGCAAGCCCATTCTTGGACGCAACGAAAACCACATTACCTCCGAGATTCTGACGCCGGAAAAGCCGGAATGCCTCGCGAGAAACAAGAAAATATCCTGTAGCAAGTATGTCGATATTGCGGTTCCACATCGAAAGCTCGGTATTTTCGACCGAAGCAGACGATGCAATACCAGCATTTGAAACCAATATATCGATGCCGCCAAGTTCAATACTTGCCTCTGTGAAAGCGTTGATGACCGCATTTTCATCGGTAACGTTTAGCTCAACACTACGCACCTGATCGGAACCAAAACGTTTGGCAAGATTTGCGTGAGCGGTTTTGAGCGATTCTGCGTCGATATCTGCCAGAACCACACAAGCGCCCTCACCTGCCAGACGTTCAGCGGAGGCATAGCCGATGCCACCTGCGCCGCCCGTAATCAACGCAATGCGCCCGGCTAGGCTTTTAGGCTTCGGCATACGCTGGAGTTTGGCTTCTTCAAGCAGCCAATATTCAATATCGAAGGCCTCCTGTTCGGGCAGTCCCTGATATTCAGATACGGATGATGCGCCGCGCATGACATTGATCGCGTTGACATAGAACTCACCGGCGATGCGAGCTGTTGCTTTGTCGCGTGCGAAAGACAACATTCCGACACCGGGGATCAGGAAAATGACCGGGTTGGGATCGCGCATTTTCGGTGAATTGTCGTGCTTGCAGCTCTCATAATAGCGCGTGTAATCAGCACGATAGGCTTCGAGTGAAGCTTCAAGACCAGCAACCACACCATCAACATCCGGTTTCGCGGGATCGAAATCGACCACAAGTGGGCGAATTTTCGTGCGCAGGAAGTGATCCGGGCAAGATGTGCCAAGGCGTGCGAGTGGCTCTAGTTCTTTCGAATTTACGAATTGCAAAACCGCATCCTGATCATCGAAATGGCCAAGCTTGCGCTCTTCCTTTCCGATCAACCCGCGTATCTCAGGCATGAGACGCGCAGCAATTGCACGGCGTTCTGAATCATCAAGGCTTTGTGTGACAGCACCGCCAAAAGCGGCCTTGCCTTCACCCTTCTTATCAAGCCATTCGATAGCCTTGTTGATGATTTCAAGCGTTAGCTCATAGCAGGCTTTTGCATCATTGGCCCAAGTAAAAAGACCATGACTTTCAAGGACTACGCCCTTGGCGTTCGGATTTTCTTTCACAAAGGCTTCAAGATCGAGACCAAGCTGGAAGCCCGGACGACGCCATGGCAGCCAGCCAATTTCATCACCAAAAATCTCGGCAGTCAGCTCGCGTGAGTTTTTGGATGCGGCAATTGCGATGATCGCATCAGGATGCATGTGATCAACATGCGTAAATGGTACAAAACCATGCAATGGTGTATCGATGGAAGCGGCACGGGGATTGAGATTGAATGTGCAGTGCGGAAGGAAGCCGACCATACGGTCTTCGTCTTCAACGCCCTTATATATACCTTTTAATGCGTCGAGCTTATCCTGATAAAGCGTCGAAAAACCGTCAAGCTTAATGGTGCCAACATCGCCACCAGAGCCTTTAACCCAAAGTACCGGAACGGTCTTTCCAGTGAGGGGGTCGGTTTCCTGTACCTTGGCTGATGTATTACCACCACCATAATTGGTGATCCGCTTATCGGAACCGAGCAGGTTTGAGCGGTAAAGCAATTTTCCGGGCTCATCCAGCGTTGCCGCTTTCGCGTCGTCCCATCGATTATCCAAGAGCCTATTTTGCGCCACCATCTCATCCTCCCGATATATGGTGAAGACCTGATTGAACGCTGTTTACGCCCAATCGATCACATTTCAGGCAGATATGGCGTTATGTAACGGAAGGTGTCAATCAAAAATAATCATAATCGATCAACAATAGTAAATTTTATATCGCTAGTGATTGATTGTGATTGACATCTTCCCCTTTTATGTTTGATACATGAAGAAGGAGGAGCCATGCACGAGAGAGAACGCCACCGTATTATCCTGAGTGCAGTTCAGGAAAAGCCGGTGATCACCATTCAGGATCTTGTAGAACTGACGGAAGCGTCTGAGGCGACGCTGCGACGTGATATTGCATCTCTTCATATGCAAGGCCGTATTAAACGCGTTCGTGGTGGCGCAGAAGCTGTTCATCCACCACAACTCAGCAATCTTGCAGGTCGTTCCTTTAAAGTATCGGAAGCCGAAAATACGGATTGCAAACGCGCAATTGCACGCGAAGCCGTATCGCTTTGTGAAGAAGGTGACAGCATTATCATCAATGGTGGCTCAACCACGTTTCAGATGGTGCATTACCTTGCGGCACGGCGCATGCAAGTGCTGACCAATTCTTTTGCAATCGCTGAGCATCTTTTGCGGCAGTCGAAAAGCACAGTTCTGGTGCCGGGTGGCGCTATTTATCGCGAGCAAAGCCTTATTCTGTCGCCATTCGATAATGACGTGATCCGCAACTTTTACGGGCGACGCATGTTTCTGGGATGTCAGGGCATCAGTCCGCTTGGCGTGATGGAAGCCGACGCTTTGATTATTCAAAGCGAACAAAAACTGATGGGCCAGGCGGACGAAATTGTCCTGATGGTCGATTCATCAAAATTCACCCGCCGTTCAAGCCTCATCCTTTGTCCTCTTGATCGGGTCAGTACACTGATCACCGATGACGGCATTTCGGACGATGCACGACGGATGGTCGAAAATGCAGGTATCAGGCTCATTGTAACGCCTGTCTCTGCAAATGCTGGCAAAGGTAACGATCGGGGAGAGACCACAGAGGTTGCCTAGGCTTTAATATAAATTGGAATGTTCTTAATCGGGAGGAATGGGACATGAAACTTTTCAAGAAACTGGCATTGAGTACAGCGCTGGCCGTTGCGTTTATGGCAAATGCCGCACAGGCTGCCGACATGAAAATCGCACTTGTTGCGAAGTCGCTGGGCAATGGCTTTTTTGAAGCGGCCAACAAGGGCGCACAGGAAGCTGCCAAGGAACTGGGTGGCGTTGAAGTTATCTACACCGGCCCAACGACAACAACTGCTGAAGGCCAGATTGAAGTTATCAATTCGCTGATTGCGCAAGGCGTGGATGCCATTGCAATCTCTGCAAACGATCCGGATGCGGTTGTTCCAGCACTCAAGAAGGCTGCACAGCGCGGTATCAAGGTTATCTCGTGGGATTCCGGTGTCGCGCCTGAAGGCCGCATCGTGCACCTTAATCCATCGTCGAACGATCTGATCGGCAAGATGTGCCTGACCCTTGCAGCCAATCATTTGCCAGACGGCAAAGGCGATTTCGCAATCCTTTCGGCTACAACCACCTCGACCAACCAGAATATCTGGATTGACGAGATGAAGAAACAGCTCAAGGATTTTCCGGGCCTCAATCTCGCCACCACCGTTTACGGTGATGACCTTGCTGACAAGAGCTACCGTGAAGCACAGGGCCTCCTCACCTCCAACCCTAATGTGAAGGTGATTGTTGCTCCAACTACGGTTGGCGTGCTTGCTGCGTCGCAGGCTGTCAAAGATGCCGGAAAGATCGGCGATGTCTATGTGACAGGCCTTGGTTTGCCTTCGGAAATGGCTGGCGCAATTAAATCTGGTGCGACTAAGGAATTCGCGATCTGGAACCCGATTGATCTGGGTTATTCTGCAACGCAGATCGCCTATCACCTTGCAAAGGGTGATGCAGACGGCAAGCCGGGAACGGAAATTGAAGCTGGACGCATGGGCAAAATCAAGATCGGCGAAAATGGCGAAGCCGCGATGAGCGATCCATTCGTCTATGATGCAACGAACATCGACGAATTCTCCAAGGTATTTTAATTTTTAGACTGTGGCTGGCGGTGCGAGGGATAATCTTGCACCGCCATCATTTTCCGAATTGAATTCAGGTATTTCTGATGAATGCAGCTTTGCAGAAAAGCGGGCAATCGGTGTTGCCTGCCAGCCATCCGGATACGCCTTTGCTGGAAATGAGCGGCATTGCCAAGACATTTCCCGGAGTGCGGGCACTCGATAACGTCAATATCGCGCTCTATCCAGGCCAGGTAACAGCACTGATCGGCGAAAACGGAGCGGGCAAATCGACGCTCGTCAAAATTCTGACGGGAATTTATCACCCAGACGAAGGCGAAATTCTGATTGATGGTCAGCCGGTTCATTTTTCAACTGCGCAGGATGCGACTGACGCCGGTGTAACCGCCATTCATCAGGAAACGGTGCTTTTCGACGAATTATCCGTTGGCGAGAATATCTATCTCGGCCATGCGCCCCGCACGAAGCTTGGCTTCGTCAATTGGGCGGCAGTCTTTGCACGGGCTCAGGCTCTGCTCTCTTCGCTGGAAATCACGGTTGATGCACGTATCAAGCTGCGAGAACTTTCCATCGCGCAGCGGCATCTGGTGGCAATTGCGCGCGCGCTTTCGGTGGATTCCAGCGTCGTCATTATGGATGAGCCGACCGCGGCCCTGTCGCGCAAGGAAGTCGATGATCTTTTCCGCATCGTCGAGCGGTTGAAATCACAAGGCAAAGCAATCCTGTTCATCAGCCACAAATTCGATGAAGTCTATGAGATAGCGGATCGGTATGCGGTTTTCCGCGATGGTTGTGCGGTTGGACACGGCCTTCTGTCGGAAATGAACGAGCGCGAAATCGTCCGACTGATGGTTGGACGTTCGGTGGATAAGGCTTTTCCCAAACAGGATGTCGTGCACGGCGATACGGTACTCAAAGTAGAAAACTATTCTCATCCGACTGAGTTTCGCGACATATCTTTTGAACTGAAACGCGGCGAAATTCTCGGCGTCTATGGTCTGGTGGGCGCGGGTCGTTCTGAATTCGCACAATCGCTGTTTGGCATGACGGCACCCTCTTCGGGCAAGGTTATTCTGGAAGGCAAAGAGGTTAAAATCCGCCGTTCAGGAGAAGCGATCGCGCATGGCATCGTCTATGTACCGGAAGAGCGCGGACGGCATGGCGCGGTTTTGCAGATGCCGATTTTCCAGAACATCTCCCTGCCCTCGCTTAAGCGTACATCACGCGATGGCTTCCTGCGCGTTGCAGAGGAATTCAAGCTGGCGCGAAAATATGCTGAGCGTTTTGATCTGCGCGCTGCTGCACTTTCGGTTCCTGTGGGAACGCTTTCCGGCGGCAATCAGCAGAAGGTGGTTATCGGTAAATGGCTCGCGACCCATCCAAAGGTCATCATTCTAGATGAGCCGACCAAAGGCATTGATATTGGTTCGAAAGCCGCAGTCCATGAATTTATCAGCGAACTTGCCGCTGAAGGTCTGAGCATCATTATGATCTCGTCCGAGCTACCCGAAATTATAGGTATGTCGGATCGCGTCATGGTGATGCGCGAAGGGCTGGTGGAAGGCGTTTTTGACCGTGCCGACCTTGATGCCGAAGTTCTGGTGCGTGCGGCCACTGGAAATGCCGGTGAGAATGCTGGGTAGAATATGAAAAAGCTTCTTAAACAACGCGAACTTCTGCTTCTCGTCATCATTGCAATCATGATCGGGCTGTTCTCAATGCGTGCGCCGGGTTTCAGCTCGCCCCGCAATCTCGCGAACATTTTCAATGACACGTCGATCCTGATTATTCTGGCTCTTGGTCAGATGTCGGTGATCCTGACAAAGTCTATCGATCTTTCGGTCGCGGCCAATCTGGCATTTACCGGCATGGCGGTGGCAATGCTGAATGCTGCTCATCCGGAACTACCGCTGATTTTGCTGATTATTGCGGCAGTGGGCATCGGAGCTGTACTCGGTGCAATCAACGGCGTTCTGGTTTGGAAACTGGATATTCCGGCTATCGTGGTCACTCTGGGCACACTGACAATCTATCGCGGTATGGCCTTTGTGCTTTCCGGTGGCGCTTGGGTGAACGCGCACCAAATGACGGGACCTTTTCTCAACACGCCGCGCACGGTGTTTCTGGGCCTGCCGCTTCTTGGCTGGACGGCGCTGCTCATTATCGGCCTCATCTATGTGCTGCTCACTCGCAGCTTCTTTGGCCGAGCACTTTATGCATCAGGTGGCAATCCGACGGCTGCGGTCTATGCCGGTATCGATGTCGGCCGCACGCGCTTCTTCGCCTTTGTGCTATCCGGCTCATTGGCAGGATTGTGTGGTTATCTCTGGGTTTCACGATATGCTGTTGCTTATGTCGATATTGCCAATGGATTTGAACTCGACAGTGTTGCCGCCTGCGTAATCGGTGGAATCTCGATCATCGGCGGCATTGGCACAGCCTTTGGCGCAGTGCTTGGAGCATTGTTTCTCGGTGTTATCAAAAACGCCCTACCCGTCATCAACATCTCACCCTTCTGGCAAATGGCGATTTCCGGCGCGGTTATCATCGCAGCCGTGATCTTTAATGCCCGACAGGAGAAACGCGGCGGACGCATCATTCTGCGCGACAAGGCCGCAAAGACTTATGAGGAGCCAGCAGCGTGAGCGAGATAACGGAACGCCGTCATATCCCGGATCGGCTGGGAACATCTTACAAGCGGCTGTTTGCCAGTTGGGAAATGTTGTTGCTTGGCGTAGCGATTGCGATTTTCATCGCAAATTCCTTTGCCTCGCCATATTTCCTCAATGCCTGGAACCTTTCAGACGCAACTTTTAACTTCACCGAAAAAGCGCTCATTGCCTTTGCAATGACGTTGTTGATTATCTCCGGTGAGATCGACCTGTCGGTCGCCGCGATCATTGCTTTAGCATCCACCGCCATGGGGGCTGCAGCTCAGATGGGTATAGGCACGCCCGGTCTCGTATTGATCGGCATCGGTACAGGTCTCGTTTGCGGGGCGATCAATGGCGGGCTCGTGGCCGGACTTAAGCTACCATCCATCGTTGTTACTATCGGTACGATGAGCCTATTTCGAGGCATTTCCTATATCGTTCTCGGCGACAAAGCCTATGGCGGATACCCTGAAAGCTTCGCCTATTTTGGTCAGGGCTATGTCGTGTGGGTTTTCTCGTTTGAATTTGTGCTGTTCATCGCTTTTGCGCTGATTTTTGGCGTGCTACTTCACGCAACCAGCTTTGGCCGCCGTGTTTACGCGATTGGCAACAATGAATTCGCCGCGCGCTTCTCGGGAATCCCGGTTGAGCGCATGAAGTTCACACTGTTCATGCTGACGGGGCTGATGAGTGGCATTGCTGCCGTGTGCCTGACCTCGCGTCTTGGCTCCACTCGTCCATCGATTGCTCAGGGCTGGGAGCTTGAAGTGATCACGATGGTCGTGCTCGGCGGTGTATCGATCCTCGGCGGCGCAGGCAGCATCATCGGCGTTGTAATCGCGGCTTTTGTGATGGGGCTTGTGACATTCGGCTTGGGGCTTCTCAACGTGCCAGGCATCGTTATGTCGATCTTCATTGGGCTTTTGTTGATCATCACGATCTCACTGCCAATCCTTGGCCGCAAGTTCAAAGCAAGGCGTAAAACATGACAACCGAGCGCTATGCTTTTCGCATGAAACTTCATGCCGGTCAGGAAGCCGAATATCGGCGTCGTCATGATGAAATCTGGCCGGAGCTTATCGATCTGCTGCACGAAGCTGGTGTGTCCGATTATTCGATCTGGCTGGATGAAGAAACGTATCTTCTTTTTGGCACGCTTACCCGCACGAAAGCGCACGGCATGGCTTCGCTGCCGGAGCATCCGGTTATGAAAAAATGGTGGGCGCATATGGCGGACATCATGGAAACGCATAACGATAATTCTCCGGTTTCCATCGACCTCAAACCCGTCTTTCATATGCCATGAAGCATATTGCCATTCTCGATATCGGTAAAACAAATGCCAAGGCTGTGCTGCTAGATGCAAAAACTGGGAGCGAAATCTCCGTTCATCGCACGCCAAACAAGGTTTTGCGGGATGGACCCTATCCGCATTATGATATCGAAGCGCTCTGGCAGTTTTTTCTGAAAAGCCTCACTGATTTTGCGCAAAATCCGGGCTTTGATGCCATATCCATCACAACCCACGGCGCCTGTGCTGCTTTACTGGATGATACGGGTAAGCTCGCAATGCCTGTGCTCGATTATGAGCATAAGTATGCACCGGAAATCCGGTCTGCTTACGCTGGCATCAAACCGCCTTTTGAAGCAACCTTTTCACCATCACTGGGTGCTGGACTAAATCTCGGCGCGCAACTCCATTATTTGAAAACCGTGTTTCCGGAAGAATTCGTTAATGTGAGCCTCATCCTCACTTATCCGCAATATTGGGCGTATCGGCTGACGGGCGTTCCATCGGTCGAAGCAACATCACTCGGCTGCCATACAGATCTCTGGCTTCCGAAAACAGGCACCTATTCGTCGCTGGTAGAAAGCCTCGGGATTGAAGGCAAGTTTCCGCCTTTGCGTTCGGCATTCGACGTTTTGGGGCAGATGCATCAGGATCTGGCAGATGAAATAGGCATATCTGTTCCGGTGCCAGTTTATTGCGGAATTCATGATTCCAATGCGTCGCTGCTGGCTCACCTTTTGGACAGAGACCCGCCTTTTTCCGTCGTATCGACCGGGACATGGGTGGTAAGCTTTGCCGTTGGTGGTGATCTCGAGGGGCTTGATCCCAAACGTGATACACTGGCCAATGTCGATGCTTATGGGCGTGCCGTCCCATCCGCGCGTTACATGGGTGGCCGTGAATTTGATATGATGACCGACGGCATCAAAACTCTAACGCCAAACAAAATAGCCAAGGCACTAGACGTCGTCCTCAATCACAACATTATGGCGCTTCCATCTTCTATTTCTGGCAGCGGCCCTTATCCCAATAATTCACTTCAATGGATAAATGCTGACACTGCAAACTCTGATGAGCTTTATGTTGCAGCATGCCTTTACGCAGCTTTAATGACAGCGACTTGCCTTGATTTACTAAAAGCCTGTGGTCCAACTATCGTCGAGGGGCCTTTTGTAAAAAACCCCATTTACTTATCCGCACTGTCCAGTTTCACCGAGCGTGATGTTACGGCTGTATCCGGCAGCACCGGCACCGCCCTCGGAGCTGGACTACTTGCAGGATCAACTGTTCCTGAAGTAGAAAGTGAAACATATTCAATTAATAGCGATCCATATTTGCTTTATAGAGAATATTGGGCAAATAAAATAAATATATAAATCAAACATTATCGATATACACAAAATAATATATAAAAAAGCGATCGGTGATCAGACCGATATGCTTTAAAGCACGGCTAAATTTTCCAAAATCAAGAGATAGAAATATTAACAAAATGGCTTTGCCGAAGCGAGCGTCGTCAAAGACGTCTCGATGATCCCGATTTTCTGCTTAGCAGTAAAATAGCAAAAAGCGTGTATTGACAGGCTGAGATTTGTTGTGTGTTATAACACTTAACAAAAAGAAACCTGAACTGGGAACAACATGAACCACCACGCTACGCCGCGGTTAGAGGACCGCCTTAAAGATTCTTCACTGTTGCGGAACAAGGCATATGTCGGTGGCGAATGGATAGTTGCTGACAATGGAGAGACAGTTGTTGTCACGGATCCCGCAACCAACTTTGTGATCGGTTCTGTCCCGAATATGGGCGCTGCTGAAACGCGCCGTGCAATTGAAATTGCAGAGCAAGCCCGTCATGCATGGGCAGCGCTGCCAGCCATGGAGCGCGCAATCGTTTTGCGTCGTTGGTTTGACCTGATAATTTCCAATCTTTCCGATCTCGCAACGATCATGACTGCCGAGCAGGGCAAGCCGTTAGCGGAAAGTCAAGCCGAAATCCGTTATGCTGCGTCTTTTGCGGAATGGTTTGCAGAAGAGGCAAAGCGTGCCTACGGAGACCTGATCCCGGCTCCACGTGCTCGGTCTCGTATCATGGTTCTCAAGCAACCAATAGGTGTTGTTGCAGCGATCACACCTTGGAATTTCCCTGCCGCAATGATTACCCGTAAGTGCGCACCAGCTTTTGCCGCAGGTTGTTCGGTCGTGGTTAAGCCGTCAGAATTTACGCCCTACTCGGCACTTGCAATGGCCGAACTTGCTGAACGTGCTGGTATTCCAAAAGGGGTATTCAACATTGTAACTGGTGACGCGACTGCAATTGGCGGCGAAATGACTTCAAGCCCGATTGTTCGTAAAATCAGCTTCACAGGATCGACCCGCGTCGGAAAACTTCTTCTCGAACAATCAGCTAATACAGTCAAAAAAGTGGCGATGGAGCTTGGCGGCAATGCCCCGCTTATCGTGTTCGAAGATGCTGATCTTGATGTGGCGGTCCAAGGTGTTCTTAACGCTAAATTTCGCAATACCGGCCAAACCTGCATTTGTCCGAACCGCATTTATGTTCACGAAAACGTACACGACGCTTTCATCGAGCGCCTCTCTGCGGCAGTCAGCGCATTGAAAATTGGTGACGGCTTTGGCGAAGGCGTGCAACAGGGTCCGTTAATCAATGAAGCTGCGCTGACAAAGGTGGAGCGCCATGTAGCCGACGCCGTCGATAAGGGTGCAAGAGTTGTGGTGGGCGGCAAACGCCATGGGCTTGGACAGACTTTTTACGAGCCAACGGTGCTTGTTGATGTGGATGCGACGATGCTCTTTGAAAGCGAAGAAACGTTTGGTCCAGTTGCCCCCGTGCAGCGGTTCTCGGATGAAAAAGCAGTCATCAAAGCCGCCAATGCCACCACATCCGGCCTCGCAGCTTACATTTTTACCCGAGATCTCGACCGGATGTGGCGCGTTGCTGAACAAATCGAGTCCGGCATTGTCGGCGTCAATGAAGGTTTGGTTTCCAATGAAGTCGCACCTTTTGGCGGTGTAAAAGAATCTGGCATCGGGCGGGAGGGCTCGAAGTACGGGATCGAGGAATTCCTCGAGTTGAAATACATCTGCATCACCCAGTCTGCAGCATGAATACCCAACGGCATAACGCCGCGAGGTTAATATAAACGCATAAAAACAAAGGGGAATAACGTGAATATCACGAGCACTTTGAAAATGGGAATTATGGCTTGTGCAGCTGCGCTAATGGGAGCAACTGCATTAAGCGGAGCAGCACAAGCTGGTGCCGCTTTGGATGCAATTAAGTCCAAGGGCACTCTGGTCTGCGGCGTTGGTCAGGCCGTTCCGGGCTTCTCCGCTCCAGCTGCGAACGGC
>Ga0308157_10008832_pt1 | contig 11346 bp, 8 predicted proteins | sample PhyBR1_FD_201035 | JGI IMG/M metagenome (GOLD analysis project Ga0308157, IMG submission 201035) | Phyllosphere microbial communities from UC Gill Tract Community Farm, Albany, California, United States - DLSLB.R1 | ecosystem: Host-associated > Plants > Phyllosphere > Unclassified | place: USA...
TTTGGAACGGAAACTTTTTCATATCCGGCTGCATGGGTACGGCATGCCTGCCATGCGGGCGCTGCTTGGCGGATTATGTACAGGTGTAGCGGTTTCGTTAGTGATGGCAGGCATCGGATTTACAATGACGCCTGTCGGGGCGGCAGTGGTATGGGTGACTGCGCTCGTGCTGCTGGTCTTCCGTATTCGCTTTGCCAACTTTATTTACGCAGTAGGCGTTCTTGGCTTTTTGCAATTAGTGCTGAGCTACATTCCCGGTCTGCCTGATGCAGGCATTTTCGGCACGATATTCGGAGCGATCGACGAGTTGAATATCGCGGCGCTGTTGGTGCTTGCGGCGCTGCTGCATTTAGCGGAAAGCGGCCTGATTGCCTGGCAAGGGAAAGACTTTGCTTTGCCGACGTACATACCGGGAAAAAGGGGGCGTCCGGTGGGGGCTTACGTATTGCGCATGCTCTGGTTAGTACCGACCTTGCTGCTCGTCCCTTCCGAAAACGGTCCGATCTCATTGCCATGGACTCCGCCTCTTCTCGCGGGCCTTGGGATTCCGGAAGCAACCGGATATATGCTGTTGGCGCTGCCGGTCATGATCGGCATGCCGGAAGTGACGTGGACGCTGCTGCCGGAGCAAAAAGCAGCGCGTGCTGCACGTCGCGGGCTGATGTTCGGAGCCGTATTATTGGTACTGGCGCTGGGTGCCGTATTCTGGTCGCCGATGACGGTAGTCGTCGGGGTTGCGGGTATTGCCCTGCGTGAAGCGCTGATTCGGGATAGTCTGCGCGAAGAAGATGGTCAATCCGCGATGTATGCCCATTCCGGCCGAGGGCTTCGAATTTTAGCCGTCCAACCGGGAAGCCCTGCCGAGGACATGGGGATTTTGCCGGGTGAGACGTTGCTGAAGGTGAACGGCAGTCTGGTTGCTACCACGCAGCAAATGCACGAGTCGCTACGCATAAACTCGGCCTTCTGCAAACTGGAAGTGCAGAATCGCAGCGGGGAAAGCAAGTTCTTGCAGCGTCCCATCTACGATGGCGATCACCATCAGCTTGGATTCATTTTCGCTCCGGACGATACTTCGGTATCCGAAAAGCCTGCATACCCTCTGTCCTTGCCGGGCTTATGGAGTGTGCACCCCGAACAAAGACGTATTTCGGGAAGCTCCGAGCTCGAGAGCCAGCCGGTCTTATTGCCGGGTGGATCGTTAGATAAGAGCGAATCCATTAGTGAACCTGATGCTGACATCGCAGGGCGAAAAGGCAGCTAAAGATGCACGTCGTTAAGTTTGCATACACGCCCTAATAAACGAATCGGTCGATTTTGATGATTTTAAAGGACGGTTCCGACAGCTATGCAATGGCTGATGGAACCGTCCTTTTTATGCGTTCAATGCCAAACCTTTCCGAACCTGACATGATCCTTTCGGCCTATGTCGGTATTTTCTCTATGTATGCGTTCTCTTTAAAAAATGTCATAAAAATAGGACCTTTATTCATAAAATTCATGCACAGATTTTACGAGAAGCTGGTAGAATGAAGAAACCTAAACAGAAATAAGACTTTAAGACTAGTTGAGGAGGCGATGAACCACGTGAGAAACTTCAAAGTCAAAACGAAGATTTTATTGCTGACTCTGCTGTCCGGAGTCATGCTGTTGGCGGTGGGTTATACCGGATATTCGACGATGAAGCAGATGGCGCAGACGTCGGAGAATATGTATCAGAACAATTTGAGATCGCTGAATGCGATCGGGCAGGTGAGTTCCAACAATAGCGCGATTGAAGCCTATGTGATGGAAATGATGCTCAATTCGGATTACACGGCAACCCAGAACTTGTCCTTAAGCATCAGCGACCGTACGGCTCGCAATGCGATGGCTTATTCGGAATTGGAACAGATCTCGCTGAGTGCAGCTTCCAAAGCGCTGTACGATGAATACAATACGTTAACACCGGCTTACTTTAACGTTCGTTCGCGCATTGTCGATTTGGCGACGCGCAACGAAAGTGAACAGGCGTACGCCATGTTCCAAAAGGAATTGCAACCGATTCGCGAACAGGTCAATCTGGTCGTGAATAAGCTAAGCTCTCAATTGCTGCGCGAAGCGCAAAGCAATAATGCTTCCTCGCTGGAATTGGCGAAAACGTCTACGGTTTTGATTATCATCTGTATCGGAGTCGGGATTTTGTTGATTGCAGGCGGAGGATTGTTGATCTCTCGTTTGGTCTCTTCTCCGCTGCGCGAAATGCAGAAGATGATGCAGCGCGCCGAGAACGGGGATTTGAGCGTGCAGGGGAGATATCTGTATCGCGATGAGATCGGACAGGTTACCCGGTCGTTTAATCGCATGATTGACGGACTGCGCGATCTGATTCGACGCATCGACGAAAGTGCGGTAACTTTGTCCGCTTCTTCGGAGCAACTGGCTGCGAGCGCGGAACAGACGACGGGAGCCGCCGGCCATATCGCGACGTCTTCATCCGAGTTATCGTCCGGCTTCGAAACGCAAGCGAAGACGATCGGCGGCGTAAGCGGCTTTGTTGACGAAATGGAGGGCAATATGCGTCGCCTCGGCAAAAACGGCGAAGAGATTGCCGAGTCGGTCGAAGCGGCCAATACGGCGGCAGAATTGGGCAGCGAGGAAGTGAAAAAGACAATCGGACGGATGAGCGAGATCGATCGCAGCGTTGCGCACGCGCTTGAGGTCGTCACCGGATTGCGTCAACGCTCGGAAGAGATCGGGGCCGCTGCGGTATTAATCGATCAGGTTGCCCGGCAAACCAATCTGTTGTCGTTGAATGCTTCGATCGAAGCGGCGCGAGCCGGAGAAGCCGGCCGAGGCTTCGCGGTCGTGGCTCAAGAGATCCGCAAACTTGCCGAAAGTGCAGCGGATTCGACGCGCACCATCAGCGAGATCATTACAGCTATTCAGGAGGAATCGGAAGCAGCTGTTCGTTCGCTGAATGAAGGCGCGGATCGTGCCAAGCTCGGCGTGGAAAGCGGTCGCGAAATTTCCGAGGTGTTTGGTCGCATCCGCAGTTCCGTTGCCGAAGTTCGTCAAGAGACAGGCGAATCGGGCGAACTGATCAATCTCCTGATGACGCAGGCATCGCGAATTGCCGACGCGATGCGGGATGTAAGCTCTATTGCCCAAGAAGGTGCGGCCGGAATTGAAGAAGTCAGCGCCGCTGGCGAAGAGCAGTTGTCCACGATGGAAGAAGTCCAAGGCTCCGCGCGTTTCCTGTCCCGGTTGGCGGAAGAACTTCAAGAAACGTTGACCCGTTTTACGCTGGATCACGCAGGCGAGGCGGAAGCGGCAACCCCGGCCATGATTTCCGAATCGGAAGGCAACGAGACAGACGCCGTCCATTCGGCATCTGAAGAAAATCGATCCGAACACAGCAACGCGGATAAAGGTTTGAACACCGTGGCTTAATATCGGTCTCAAGCGGCTTCATCGCGATCTGCTCAGCTACGATCAACCCAAACAAAAAGTCCGTTAGCCAAGTTTGCAAAGGCCGACGGGCTTTTTCTCGTTTGCCTATAGGGTCCGCTTCGATTTAATATCCGCGCAGATAGAAGATCGCAATTTGCGTTCGATCCCGAAGCAGAAGTTTGGAGAGAATTTCGGTTACATAATTCTTCACGGTCCCTTCGCTCAGAAACAGCCGGCCCGCGATCTCGCGGTTGGATAATCCTTCGGCAATCAGTTCGACGATTTGGCGCTCGGCCGGCGTGAGCCCGCGCGCGGTAAGGCGTTCGAGCGTGCCTGTTGTTTCGGTCTGCTCAGCGCGGCTTCCCGTCGGCATGAGCATCGTGGCCAACTTGGCGGCGATGTCGGGATGAATGAGCATACTTCCTTCATGGACCGTTTTCACGCCTTGAATAATCCGGTCCGGCGAGATGTTTTTGAGCAGATAACCGCTTGCTCCGCCGCGAATCGCTTCGACAATAAACTCGTCATCGTCAAATGTGGTAAGCACCAGAACGCGAATATGGGGAAAGCGCGATTTGATCCGTTTGGTACCTTCCACCCCGTCGCAGATCGGCATGCGGATATCCATTAACACAACATCACAGGGCGTCCCCTTTTCCAAAAAGTCAAAAGCTTCCTGTCCGTTGCTCGCCGTTCCGACGATTTCGATGTTCGGGTCCAGGCCAAGCATAATTTGCAGACTTTCCCGAATAAACACGTCGTCGTCGACGATGAGGAGTTGAATCATGCAGGATGTTCCTCCTTTTGCAGGGTTATAAGAGGGCGTATCAGAACTCTTGGGTTTTTCCGCGAATCGGCAGTTGCGTGCGGACGGTAAAAGGCGGCCCGGGCTCAATCGCCAGCTCTCCGCCCAGCAGCCGAGTACGTTCTTTCATTCCTTGAATGCCCATGCCGGGACGGAATTCGATAGGCGTCGCGTCGCTGCATGACGGGAAATCGGCCGGAGCCGTTTTTCCGTTACGAATGTTCAGCGCAATCGAGTCGGCAGCGTAGATCAGCGTCATCTGGATAAAGTCCGGCTCTCCATGGCGCAGCGCATTCGTCAGAGCTTCCCGAGCATTTTGATACAACGCGATTCGATAGCTCGGATAGAGGGGGTACGGGATCCCCTGCGTGGAAAAAGACGTCTCGATGCCGGCCTCTTGTACCGTTTCCTCCAGCAGTCGATCCAGGGCGTATTCGCGCTCGGCCCGGCTGGTCGGCGAGACTTTTTTAACGGACAAACGAACCTCTTCCATGCTCGCCGTCAGCTGTTCGCGGATTTGCTCCAGCATGCCCGTAGCCCGCTCGCGCTCGCTCGGCAAGATGCGCAAAGCGGCCTCCATCATCATTTTGATCCGAATCAGCCGATGCCCGATGTCGTCATGCAGCTTGCGCGCGATCCGAACACGTTCCTCTTCCTGCGCTTCTTCTTCAATCCGGGCGGCAAAAGAAGCGATTCGTTCGCGGGCTTCGTCCAATTCGAAATGCTGCCGCCGCAGCTCGTCGTAATCCAGCGTGTGTTCAATGTGCTTGCGTTCGCTTTTTTTCAGCATCGACAGCAGCGCGATCGTCAGGATCAAAGCAAGATTCGCATTCAAGACGGTAATGGGATCCGGTGCCGCTTGACCCAGCCATGCGATATTCATTGAGAAGAGATGCGCGCCTATATACAAGGCCCGAAACGAGGCGCGTCGCACGCCTGAGACCGAATCCAGATAGCCAAGCGAACAGGACAGAGACAGGAAGACCAACGCGGCGCCGAATCGATCCACGAGCCAATACGCCATGCCGATTTGCGCAAGCTGAAGCAGCGCGTGCAGCCTTCTCTCGGGAATGAAAGCTTCGGCTGTCGTCAGCCCTGCAAACAGCAGAATCATCGTTACATAAAGGGGAATTTCTCCGCCTGGCACATGATACAAGCCCATTGCCGCAGAAGAGAAGATCAGTATGCCGCGGATTGCTCGTTTCAACGTTTTCCATCTCCGATCCGATTGCGTGGCTGCATTTATGTACAGCGACTCGTGCCTTATCTACGCATTGTGCTGAGTATGTTCCGATTATAACATGCGGCCTACCCCATTACGGAGGTGACTTTAGTCATGCGCTTGTGATTCCGGGTATGACTTTGCGTACCTGCGCCTGCCTTCCGGCTGTTCTACAATGAAGTGGGAAGCTTGAACCGGAAGGAGAGAAACTTATGTGTTTTATCGAAATTAGCGACGTCGTCAAGCGTTATGATAACCGCCTATCGGTCGATCATCTCAACTTGAACGTGGAAGAAGGCGAAGTGCTGGGATTGCTCGGACCGAACGGAGCGGGAAAAAGCACAACCATCGGGATGATCTGCGGCCTGATCGGCATCGACAGCGGAGAGATTCAAGTTGGCGGCGTATCGGTGCGTCAAAAGCCGATGGAAGTCAAGCGCATGCTGGGGCTCGTTCCGCAAGAGTTGGCGCTCTATAACAAGTTGTCGGCGGAGGAGAACGTCACTTTTTTTGCCCGCTTGTACGGTTTGCGCGGAGCGCTGTTGAAGGAACGGGTACGCGAGGCGTTGGAATTTGTCGGACTTGAGGACAAAGCCAAGGAGCAGCCGGCGACTTTCTCGGGCGGGATGAAGCGTCGGTTGAACATTGCCTGCGCCATCATGCACCGTCCGAAGTTGATTATTATGGACGAGCCTACGGTGGGAATCGATCCGCAGTCGCGCAATCATATTCTGGAATCGGTGCGCCTGTTGAATCGGATGGGCTCGACAGTGATCTATACCAGCCATTATATGGAGGAAGTCGAAGCGGTCAGTTCCAGAGTCGCCATTATGGACAAAGGGCATCTGATCGCATGCGGTACCCAACAGCAATTGCGCGAACGCGCGGCCCAGCAAGAACGGATCATTCTTCAGGCTTCGCCGGTGAGCGAATCGTTGCTGGAGGAGCTGCGCGAACATCCGCATATCGGCCGGGTGGAGGCGGAAGGCGAACGGATTGCGATGTATCTGCCTTCCGCCCAGCGAACGCTTCAGGATGTGCTGTTCATTTGTGCCCGGCATCAGGCGTTGATTGCTTCACTGGAATGCGAAGCGCCGAATCTGGAATCGTTATTCCTGAATTTGACCGGACGCACGCTGCGGGATTAGGAGGCGATGGCGATGCGAACGATTGTGATTGTAGCGCTCAATCAACTGAAGCGTACGCTTCGGATGCGCGGGGTGCTGCTGAATATGTTTTTGCTTCCTCTTATTATTATTTTCTTGCTGGGAACGGCGTTGAGCGGCGCGGAAGATATTGGTTCGGGCACGGGAGGGACGATTGAGCCGATTACGCTGGCCCGGGTCGACAACGGAGCGCCTTCCGTGCTGGTCACCGACTTTTTAGGGCAAGAAGGCGTATCGGATTATATGAAAACGGTGCAGGCGGAAAGTCGCGAAGCCATTCAGGAGATGCTGCGTTCGGGCGAGGTCAGTTATGCGCTCGTCGTTCCGCCTGATTTCGATCAAAATGTGTACAGCGGAGGCGAGACCTCATTGGAACTGATTCGGGGCAAGCGCGAGCCGGACAATCAGATCGCGGAAAGTATACTTAATCCGTTTATCGATACGCTGAATGATCGAATTGCGGCCGTCAAAGAATTGGGTCCGCAGGTTTTGATGGCTTATTCGAATGATCCGACTCCACGTGTTCGTGTGCAAGACGGGGCTCTGGGTGCGCGCGGCGAAAACTATACGACCTTCCAGTATTACGCGGCGTCGATGCTGGTAATGTTCATGATGTATGCAGGGATGACGCTTAGCGGAAGTTTGAACGGAGAGCGCGATAATCGCACTTTGCAGCGGATGTACGCCATGCCGATCAAGCCGATGCATCTGTTTGCCGGGAAAGTCGTTGCGGCGGGAATCGTGTCGGGGATGCAGGCGCTGACGATTATTCTGGTTTCGAAATTTCTCTACGGCGTGGACTGGGGCGAAGAGCCTTGGATGCTGGTCGGGGTCTGTTTGTTGATGATCGCTTTCACGATGGGGATGGCCGTTGCGGTGACGCTGCTCACCTCTTCGCATATGCAGAGCGTGTCGATCATTCAGGCCATTATTATGGTCATGACGTTCTTGAGCGGAGGGTTCTTTCCGTTCGAAGGATGGTTGCAGCGGATCGGGATGTTCACGGTGAACCATTGGGCTTCGGAAAGCGTGCTGCGCATGATGCTGCATCAGCCGACCGGGCGTATCGGAGCGTCGGTTGCCGTGCTGGCCGCGATCAGCGGCGTGCTGCTCCTGATCTCGTTGGCTCTGTATGCAAGAAAGGGGTACGCCTATGAATAGCTTATGGATTGCCTGGAATATGGTCCGGCGCGCGTTGGGCAATATGAAGTCGATTCTGACCTATTTGGTGATTCCGGTGGCGGTCGTATCGGTCATTATTATTCTGATCGGGGGAAAATCGGTGCCTGATCCGATCGGTTACGTGAATCTGGACGAAGGTCCGGCCGGAGCGAGATTGATGAGCGAGCTGGCGCGCAAGGAAGGGCGAGAATTGCAAGCCGAACCGGATGAAGCAGCCGCAAAGCGCGCCGTCACGGATCGCAAGCTGCAATTCGCGATTATCGTGCCTGCCGATTATAGTCGTTCGCTGTTGGAGGACGGAGATTCCGGGCCGATCTATTATCGACTGAATCTCACGGAAGACTCGGTTATTTTGAAAATGGCGCTGGAATCGGAACATGCGCGCTTGGCTGCAAGTGCCGGATGGATCCGGGCCGGGATTGCCGCGAATCCAGGAAACGGAGCGGATGCGCGAAATCGGGCGGATGAACGGTTTGCCGCGCTGCTCAAATCGCAAGAAACGCAGACTGTGAAAGCCTTGCTCACCGACGAGAATCTGTATCCGCGCGAAGGCTTGAACAATGTGATCGGCTTTACGCTGCTGTTCCTGATGAATCTCGCAGGGACTTGCGTATCGCTCATTTTGGATGATCGGCGGGAAGGGACGATGGCGCGCATCTTTACGACTCCGGTTCGTTCCGCCCAGATCGCCGTCGGCAACTTTTTGGGCTGCTTCGTTTTGGGCGGACTTCAAATTACTTTGCTGCTCTTGGTAACCCGGGGATTGATGCGTTACGATTACGGGGTTCCGATCTGGCTGCATGCCGCGATTCTGGTTGCTTTCATGTTGGTGACGATCGGGCTGGCAACGGCCTTGGCGGGCGTGGTTCGCAACCCGGAGAGCGCGCCGACGCTGAATACGCTCATCATCACGCCGACATGCATGCTTGGCGGCTGCTTTTGGCCGGTTGCGATCATGCCGGACTATCTTCAAACCGCTGCCAATTTCATGCCGCAAAAATGGGCGATCGAAGCCGTGCAGCGCGTTGCTGACGGCGGCGGATTGACCGAGGTGACGATGCCGCTGCTGATCTTGCTTCTGATGGCTTTCGTGCTGCTGGCGATCGGCTCGGTGATCTTGAAGCCGGGAGAGCGGAGCGTGATCGGATAAAGTAAGGCCGAATCGATCAGGGCTTGTCCATCCAGAAAATCCCGCGGGAAGATCCGGTGATCTCTCGCGGGATTTTCTGTTCGTACCGTGATGATTTAGTTGATTTCGTCGGCTGTTCACGGTGTCGGCACGACCGCATCCGATTGCAGCTGCCGCAGCACCGTGATCTCGACGCGCCGGTTCTGTTGGCGGCCTTGGGCCGTCGAATTGTCGCCGACCGGACGCGTGTCCGCATAACCGGCATATTGGAACTGGGAAGCATCAAGGCCGCGCGCGTCGATGAAGTAACGAAGCACGGATAAGGCCCGGTCGCCGGACAGTTCCCAGTTATCGGCATAACGTCCGCCCGTAATCGGTTGGTTATCCGTATGGCCCTCGATGCTGATCGTCGCGTCAACCGTGCCGAACAGGCTGGATAACCGATCCAAAATGCCGGAGGCTCCGCTTTTCAGATCGGCCCGGCCGACATCGAACAGGAAGCGGTCGCTGAGCGTGATCGAGATTCCTTGAGGGTTGTCGGCGACGAAGATCTGATCCTCCAGACCGTTGTCCGCGATATACGAATTGATCGTTTGCAAGAAGCCCGCGAGCTGTCGTTCCTGTTCCCGGAATTGCAGCTCGCGTTCGGTCGGTTCTTCCGGAATCGTCTCTTCTTCGGGATCGTCCGGCACGATCTGCGCTCCCTCATCTTCTCCTTCGGTGCCGGGAAGCTGCTGACCGTTCTCGCCCGTGATCTTCGGACCGCCGTCCAGAATATTGTTTCCGGCTTGAAACGTCGTTTGCAAAGAAGACGAGACGGCATCGTACTTCTCCGCATCCACCGAACTCACCCCGTACATGATGACAAAAAAGATCAGCAGCAGCGTCAGCAAGTCGGCATAAGTAATCAGCCAACGTTCCTGCTGATGGGAAGGGCCTTCCTTTTTTGCGCGGCGGCGTCTGCTCATCACAGACCCGCCCCAACCGGTTTTTCATCCTGATAGTCATCCAGATAGGTCGCCAGTTTTTTGCGGACAAGGTTCGGGTTTTCCGCGTTCTGAACGGCAAGCAAGCCTTCCAGCATCATTTCCATCACTTGGACCTCCTCTTCTCCGCGCGCGCGGATTTTGGATGCGATCGGCAGGAAAATCAAGTTGGCGCTGGCCACGCCGTACAAGGTAGCGATAAAGGCGACCGCGATGGAAGAGCCGAGATTCGCCGGCTCCGCCAAGCTGCCGAGTACGCGGATCAGCCCCATCACGGTTCCGATAATCCCCATCGTAGGCGCGTAACCGCCAGCGGATTCGAACATTTTGGCGTATCCGTCGAATCGTTCCTGCCTCTTATCGATCTCCAGTTCAAGAATCCGTCGAATAAGCGGTTGATCGCCTCCGTCTACGATCAGGCCGAGGCCTTCGCGCATAAAAGGATTCTCGTGGCTTTCTGCCGTTTTCTCTAAGGCGAGCATGCCTGAGCGGCGCGCGGTATAAGCCATATCCGCCAGATCGTCGATCAGCTGCCCGGCGTTCGTCGGCTGCGGAGCGAACGCTAATTTCAGCGCTTCGGGCAGGGTGCGAAGCCGTTTCCACGGAAAACTGATCGCGACGGCAGCTGCCGTTCCGCCGAATACGATCAATGCGGCAGCGCCCTGCAGCAAGCCGCCGGCTTGTCCGCCTTCCCACAAAAAACCTCCGATCAGCGCGGCAAAACCGACAATGATTCCGATAATCGTAGTGATATCCATGCGTTCGTTCCTCTCTGCGGCAAAAGCTTAAAATAAGGGTTGAAAGGGTCTTGTACATTTTCATAAATAATTGCATCGTATAAAGAAAAAGAGTATACTTAACGGGAACACGCATTCTTATTGCGGAAGGTTTGAACGGGCGAAGAGCGAAGCCTTTTCGTCAATTTAAGGCGTCGTTTTCCGCAATCTTCCTATGTGTCGTCTTTCGCGAAAAACGATGAACCGCCTCAGTTTTGCGTATCGGCAGGCTTTCGTTCAAGGGGTTATCCACCTCGTAAAAGCATTGCCGTTTTTTTTTGCGAATCCCCAAAACGACTGCAAAAAGCCCGTGAAATAGGCATTTTCGCGACTTTGGAGTACGGCGAAGATTTTGATGCTTCGTTCTCCGCGCGAAAAAGTGGTTATGTACAATATAAAGCATCCCGACGGCGTGTCAAACGAAAGCGATACGTCGGTTTTTTTCGTATTCTCTGCTACAAATACTATCACTTCAAACGATGAGGGTGAAATAGGGCCAATGAGCGATATTGTAATCAGTAACAAGGCGTTCGAGATTGTCTCGGAATTTTCGCCTCAAGGCGACCAGCCAAAAGCGATCGATCAGTTGGTTGAAGGCGTACAAGCAGGCAAAAAGCATCAGACGCTGCTCGGCGCGACAGGCACGGG
>Ga0308157_10008835_pt1 | contig 11345 bp, 9 predicted proteins | sample PhyBR1_FD_201035 | JGI IMG/M metagenome (GOLD analysis project Ga0308157, IMG submission 201035) | Phyllosphere microbial communities from UC Gill Tract Community Farm, Albany, California, United States - DLSLB.R1 | ecosystem: Host-associated > Plants > Phyllosphere > Unclassified | place: USA...
CCGCCACCAGCAGGATCGATATCGCCTCGCACGTCACCATCGTCGGCCCGATTACCGCGCCGGTGCTGACCACCAACTCGGGCGTGACGCTGAACGGCAACATCAACTCCACCACCTCGTTCCAGCTGGCCTCCGGCAGCTCGGTGACCGGCAACATCAGCTCGCCCAGCATCAAGTTCGACTCAAGCGGTTCGACCGTCAAGGGCGACGTCAGCACCTCCGGCACGCTGGATGTCGGCAGCCAGGTGAGCGTCACCGGCTCGGTCACCGCCGCCGGGCTGGTGCTGCGCGCATCCAGTGCGGTCATCAACGGCACCACCAAGATCAGCGGTGATGTCGTCATGGAGTCCGGCACCACCATCAACGGTGATCTGAGCGCGCGCAACGTCACCACCAATTCCGGCAGCGCCGTCATCAACGGCAACGCCAGCGTCAACGCCATCTACATCGACTGGAACAACAGCGTCAACGGCGTCATCACCTGCACCGGCGCGCTGAATGGCACCGAGCCGTGCAGCTGCGTCAGCAAGCCGCAGTATTACAACTACACGCCGCGCTGCGCCGCTGCGCCCAGCAGCAATGTCCACCACTTCCAGATCAGCCACCCCGGCAGCGCCCTGACCTGCCAGGCACAGTCGATCGAGATCAAGGCCTGCGCCAATGCAGACTGCACCAGCACTGTCACCGGCAGCACCAGCATGACGCTGTTGCCGTCGAATACGCCGCTGACCTTCACCGGCACGACCACCCAGTCGATCCGCCAGCCGACAGCGGCAACCATCACGCTGGGCGCTTCCGGCGGAGGGGCCACCAACGCCACTGTCTGCCCCAACGCCGCCACCAAGAGCGATAATTGCGCACTGAAGTTCGAAGATAAAGGCCTGATACTGAGCGTCAGCCAGCCGGCCCACCTGGCCTGGGCCAGCGGCATCAAGCTCAACATCCAGGCCTTGCAGAATTCGGCCGGTACGTGCGTGCCGCTGGTGAAGGGCACGACGCCAATCGCGTTCAGCTGCGATTACGTCAATCCGGTCAGCGGCGCCAACGCTGTGCCTGTGCTCATCGGCGGCAAGAATGTCCAATGCAGCGGCAACACCAGTGTCGACCTGACCTTCGACGACAATGGCTCGGCAAGCGCATCGCTGCAATACGCCGAAGTGGGCCAGACCAGGATTAATGCCTCGTATGTCAAGGATAGCCTGGGTGCCAGCGGTGCGGTGGAGTTCACCACGGCGCCGGCCAGCTTCAAGGCCGAGGCGGTCCGCGTCAGCAGCGCCAGCCAGTTATCGCCCACCGCGTTTGCCAAGGCCAGCGAGCCATTCAACGTCCGCCTGACCGCGCTCAACGCCAAAGGTGATCCCACCAAGAACTTCGGCCGCGAGACACCGCCGCAGAATTTTTACATCGACACGCCCGCCATGGTGGAGCCGGCCAATGGCGTCAACGCCATTACCATCGGCCCGTACAAGAGCGTAGTAGACGGCGCCGCCGTGCCCGAAGACGGCCAGAAAGGCTACTGGAGATTTGATGAAACTGGCACCATCCAGATCAAGGTGCGGCAGAAGGACAGCAGCACCTACTATCTCGGCAACAAGACCACCGGCTTCAACACGAATACGCAACTCAACCTGACGTTCGCGCCGGACCACTTCGACGTTCTGCTGCCGCCCGTCGGCGCGCCGATGAGCTGTGCCGGACTGGGCGCGCTCAAGACGCCGTGCGACGGCAGTAATCCAGATGGCAAGTTCCTCTATTTCGGCCAGCCGTTCGCGCTGCAGGTCAATGCCTACATCGGCCTCAAAGATGCGCAAGGAAAATACCTGCCGGCACAAAACTACGTGGCGGGCGCGGCACGCACCGTCGACATCAGCCTGCTGGGCGTCGGCGGCAGCAGTCCTACCGTGAGCGCCGTGAAGTGGAGCAACGGGGATACTACGCCGCGCTTCATCTTCAGCTATGACGAACACAACAAGGTCACCAGCGGCACGCTCGCTCCCGCCAATATGCTGATCCTGGACTTCGCCAATACGATTGCAGCGAATGCAGCACTGACGACGCCGGTAGCGCCAACCACCTTCGCGCTGCGCGCAACCAACGCGGATACCTCCAGCTCGGCCAGCTTTGCCGAACCGCTGCTGACCATGGTGACAGGGCGCATGGAAATCGGCAATATCAGCGGCCCGCTGAAAGGCAATGTGCCGGTCAAGGCGCGCGCGCAGTACTGGAATGGCAAAGCCTACGTCTTCAACTCGCTGTATGCGTCCGACACCCTGTCCCTGTCCCGGACCGTGGGTACCGGCAAAAGCTACTACATCAGCTTCAGCAACTGCCGCAACGGCCTGTACGGTGGCAATGCCAACGCCCCCTGCGCCGGCGCACCGGCACTTGGGCTGGCGCAGGGGCAGGACAGCATGAAGTTTGCCAACGGCGAGGCCACTTTTTATCTGGCCCAGCCGACCGGCCTGACCCGCAACGGCTCGGTCAACGTCGCGCTGCGCGACGCCTCGCTGGAGAATAACAACGACAAGCGGCTCCCCGAGCTGATCCGATACCTGCCCAGCGGCAGCGGCACCGTGGTGTTCGGCGTCTACCGTTCCGGCCCGGTGATCTATACGCGCGAGGTGTACAACTAAGTGACCACCAAGCCGCGCTGCAAGCGCCGGCAAAACAGGTTACGATGGCCGCTTTCTGAAACACCGCACAAGGACTAGCATGGAAACCAATTCCCAGTGGATCGATATTGACACGGCCGACGGCAAGTTCGGCGCCTACCTGTCGCTGCCGCGCGGCGGCAAGGGACCGGGCATTGTGCTGATACAGGAAATCTTCGGCGTCAACCAGCACATCCGCAACGTCGCCGACCAGTACGCGGCCGACGGCTATGTGGTGCTGGCGCCGGACCTGTTCTGGCGCGAGGGTGCCCGCATCGAACTGGGTTACGACGAAGCCAACTGGAAGCGCGCCGTTGAACTGAAACAGGCGACCGACACCACCAGGGCGGTGCAGGACATCGCTGCCACGCTGAAAGTGCTGCGCGGCCTGGACGGCGTCAGCGGCAACAAGGTGGCCTCGCTCGGCTACTGCTTCGGCGGTCTGCTGTCGTATCACGCCGCCGCCAGCGGTCTGGTCGATGCGGCTGTCGCCTACTATGGCGGCGGCATCCAGAACGCGCTGGAGCGCGCGGCGGAAGTCAAGGTGCCGGTACTGATGCACTTCGGCGCCAGGGACGACCATATCCCTGGCGACGCAGTGAAAAGCATCGCCGAAGCGTTCGACGACAACGAACAGGTGGAAATCCACGTCTACGACAACGCCGAGCACGGCTTCAACTGCAATCACCGCTCATCCTATAACCAGCGCGCCGCCGCCGAGGCGCACGGCAACTCGCTGGTGTTCCTCAGCGAACAGCTCTAAGCCTGCACCAGGTTGGGACCGGCTGCGGCGCCCTTCTTCAGGCGCCGCAGCTGCAAGGCCACGCCCACCACCAACAACAGGAACATCACGCCGGTAATCGTCTTCAGTTCCGGCGCCTCATGGCTGGGCAGCCACGGATTGCCATATGGCAGCCGGGTGGTAGTTTCAGTCACCGCCGGGATCATGTGGAAGAAAAACGTCAGCGAGTAGCTGACCGTCGACACCGCCGCCGATTTCGCGCCGAACTTGCGCTGATCGGCCAGCCATGCCAGCCCCAATACCAGCAGCGTGACGATGCCCAGCACATGCGGCTTGCCGAAGCCGCCATGCTGGAAGATGCCGAAACCGCTTACGCAGGTCAGCACCGTGGTCCAGATATATAGCTTGCCCAGCGTATTGCCCGGCACAATGCCTTTGTGGCGCCCGAACGACAGCAGCGCGGCAAACACTGCCACCAGGCTGACCAGCGTATGGATGACACCGAGATAGGTTAAACCGTAGATCATGGCGCGTCCTTTCATGGAAGGTAGGCCGATGCTACGCTTGCTTGCTGTTTTAACCATACCCCTTATAGGGTATTGAAGCTGCGCTAAAATAACCGGATCATCACCAAGGAAGCATGCCATGGCCCGCCTCAAGCTGGATTTTCCAGACGACCTGTTTATTTACTCCACCCAGCTGACCGTGCGGGTCACCGACATCAACGGCGGTAACCACCTCGGCAACGATTCGATGATCTCGATGATTTCGGAAGCGCGCGCACGCTTCCTGTTCGAGTACGGCTTGCAGGAAAACGGCGCGGATGGGCTGGGCATCATCGTCACCGACCTGGCCACCACCTACAAGGCCGAGGCGCATGCGCGCGACCAGCTGGTGTTCGAGGTCGGCGTGATGGACTTCAACCAGTACGGCGGCGACATCGTGTTCCGCATCACCCGCCCGCGCGACGGCAAGCTGGTGGCGCTGGCCAAGTACGGTTTTGTGTTCTTCAACTACCAGAGCAGCCAGGTCACGCCGATGCCGCCGGAGTTCCTGGCCAAGTTCCCGCGCGTGAATCGCCTCGACTGAGATTAAGGCCTGAGACTTACTTCTGTGCCATCTTGGGCACGATGGTCTTCTTGAACCAGTCGTCCAGCATCTGCTTCTCGTAGCGCATCGCGTCGCTGTCGGAATAGCTGGTGCGGCTCCACTGGTAGTTCATATTCGAAATCTCATCATCGCCGCTGCGCAGCACCTGGCCGTCTTGCTCCAGCGTGTAGCGCAGGTGCACGCGCGGCCAGTCGGCACCACCGGTCATGACGCGGATATCGTCGCCGGCGCGGCGCGGATACAGGCGGCCGGCCAGGTCGATGTCCAGCACCTCGATCTTCAGCGTCTGCCCTTGCGGCAGCTTCTTGTCGAGCGTGGCGAAATAGTCGCTGAATTCCTTCAGCGTGCGCTCGCGCTCGATCGGGCTGAACGGCAGGTCGACGTAGTCGTCCGGCTTGACGTAGGTAACAGTCACCTCCGCCAGCGCGGCGCTGGAGGCCAGCAGCGCCACCAGGCCTGCCAGCACGGTTTGGGTCATCGGGCGCATCTTGCGTCTCCTCGCGTGGATTCTAGATGGACAATATAGCCCTTTTCCCCGGCCCGCGCCCGCGCTGAATAAGTTTGTTACCAATCGCCCGCTAGCGGCCATGTCACATTGCGGTCATACCTTATCGCTAAGATTGCCGCCGTCGAAGCCCAGCCACTGCTTCGCATGATGCCAGCCAGGCACATGGAACGGCCAAAAACCACCACAGGGTATCCCCACCATGACCGAGCAACTTGATCCATCCCGCCGCAGCCTCCTCAAATTCCTGTCCAGCGCGCCGTTGCTGCCGCTGGCCGGCGGCAGTGCCACTGCCGCCCTGCTGTCCGCCTGCGGCGGCGGCGACACCGCGCTGCCCGCCGCACAACTGATGTCCGTGAGCTTCTCCGGCATGGCCGCGCCATCGCTGGCCGACGCGCCGAAAATGGCCACCACCACGGTCGCCTCGGCGATGCAGGCGCTGTACTCGGACGGCAAGACCGTGCCGTACAACCTGGCTTACCAGACCTTCTTCATCACCGGCGCGCAAGTATCGAACGGCAACGGCGGCACCATCCTGGCCGGCGGCTACTGGGACATCAACAACAAGCCCATCCTCGACAAGACCGACGCCAACTCGCGCCAGTTCTTCTCCGACGCGCCGGACGGCACCTCGCTGCTGAAGCTCGCTTCGACTACCGTGCCCAACATCAAGGGCAACGCCGTGTTTGCCGTGGTGCAGTTTGAATACACCACCCGCAACGTCAAGGGTGATTCGGTGTACGGCATGCTGCCGTCGCCGATCGCCGTGCTGACGCTGGACCAGGACAAGACCACCGGCGCGCTGACGCTGGTGAAGTACCACAACGTCGACACCAGCGCCGCCAACGGCCTGTGGATCACCTGCGGCGCCAGCCGTTCGCCATGGAACACCCACCTGTCGAGCGAAGAGTACGAGCCGGACGCCAGCACCATCGACAAGAACACCCAGTTCGCCAACTTCAGCCTCAACCTGTACGGCGACGCCACCAAGGCCAATCCCTACCACTACGGCCACCTGCCGGAAATCACCGTCAACCCGGACGGCACGGGCAGCTGCAAGAAGCACTACTGCCTGGGCCGCATCTCGCACGAACTGGTGCAGGTGATGCCGGACGAGCGCACCACGCTGATGGGCGATGACGCCACCAACGGTGGCCTGTTCATGTTCATCGCCGACAAGGCCAAAGACCTGTCCAGCGGCACGCTGTACGTCGCCAAGTGGAACCAGAAAACCACCGACAACGGCGGCTCGGCGACGCTGACCTGGATCAAGCTGGGCAGCGCCACCTCGGCTGAAATCAAGGCCCTGGCCGACCAGCTGAAAAACGCCGACATCATGGATGTGAAAACCGCCGACCCGGCGGACGCCAGCTACACCAAGATCCCGTTCAACGGCACCTTCAACTGGATCAAGATCAAACCGGGCATGGAGAAGGCTGCCGCCTTCCTGGAAACCCACCGCTACGCCGCGCTGAAAGGCGGCAGCATGGGCTTCACCAAGATGGAAGGCACGACCGTCAACGCCAAGGACAAGATCGCCTACTCGGCGATCGCATCGATCGGCTCGGCGATGACCAACGGTTCGGGCGGCATTGCCATCAAGGGCCCTTCGGCCGGCGCGGTGTACGCGCTGAACATGAAGGCCGCCCAGACCGATACCGCCGGCGCCGCCATCAACAGCGAATGGGTGCCGGTCGACATGGCTGCCGTGCCGGCGCTGGTCAGCGAAGACCTGGCTACGCCTGACGCGCTGGGCAACAAGGCCAACGCCGACAAGGTCGCCAACCCGGACAACATCAAGTTCTCCGAGAAGCTGCGCACGCTGTTCATCGGCGAGGACAGCAGCACCCACGTCAACAACTTCCTGTGGGCCTATAACGTCGACACCAAGGCGCTGACGCGCATCCTGTCGACGCCGTCGGGCGCCGAATCGACCGGCCTGCACGCGGTCGACGACATCAACGGCTTCGCCTACATCATGAGCAATTTCCAGCATCCGGGCGACTGGGAGTCGGTGCACAGCAAGGTGCAGGCAACGCTGGATCCGCTGATCCGTGCCAACTACCGCGACCGCTACGGCGCGGCGGTCGGCTACATCACCGGCTTCCCGGCGCTGACTTTCTAAGCACGTTCTGCCTTAAAGCCCGCTTGCAGCACCCGCTGCCTGCGGGCTTTTTTGCGTCATCGCCGACCAGGCCACCAGTGCCAGCGCCAGCAAGGTCAGAACGGCGCCGGCATACATGACGGCGGCGTAGCCGAGATTGGCGTTCAGCACCATCGCACCGGCCGCCGCACCAATCGCATTGCCCAGGTTGAAGGCGCCGATGTTGACCGACGACGCCAGGCCCGGCGCTTCGGTGGCGGCGCGCATCACCCGCATCTGCACCGGCGGCACCAGCGCGAAGGCGGCGATGCCCCACACCAGCAGCCCGGCCGCCGCGCCGATCTGCGTCTGCGCCAGCCATGGGAAAGCCACCATCGTCACCGCTTCCAGTAGCATGAAACCAATCAGCGTCTTGTCGATCGACTTGTCCGCCAGCTTGCCACCGAGCGAATTACCGATCGTGAAGCCGATGCCGATCAGCGCCAGCATGGCGGTGATAAAGCCCGGCGAAGCCTGCGTGAACGTTTTCAGCGACGGGTTGATATAGGTGTACAGCGCAAACGTCGCACCCGAGGCCAGCACCGTGGTCATCAAGCCTTGCAACACCACCGGACGCAGCAGCACCTTCAACTCCTTGCGTACATCCGGCGCCTCGCCAGCACTGCCTTGCGGCAGGAACAGCAGCAGCGCCGACATCGCCAGCACGCCCAGCGCACTGATCGCACCGAACGATTCGCGCCAGCCGAGGCTGTCGCTGAGCCAGGTCGCCGCCGGCACGCCGCCGATATTGGCGATGGTCAGGCCGAGGAACATGGTGGCCACGGCGCTGGCCTGCTTGTCGCGCGGTACAAGGCTGGCCGCCACCACCGAGCCGATGCCGAAAAAGGCGCCGTGCGTCAGGCTGGTGATCACGCGCGCCACCATCAGGCTGGCATAGCCCGGCGCCAGCGCCGACAGAATATTGCCAATGGTGAAAATCGCCATCAAGGCAATCAGCGCCTTGCGGCGTGGCCAGCGCGCCAGCAGCAAGGTCATGAACGGCGCGCCGATGGTGACGCCGATTGCGTAGGCCGACACCAGCAGGCCTGCGGTGGGAATCGACACGTTGACGCCTTGCGCGATGGTCAACAACATGCCCATCGGCCCGAATTCCGTGGTGCCGATACCGAATGCGCCTATCGCCAATGCAAGCAGTGGCAGCGCGGAGGAGTGAGTGGATTTATTCATAGTTGAAGCATTATGCGCCCATCATTTTCCCAAATAAAGCGCATAATCCTCAAAATACTTTTGCGCAAACTAGAAAAATGAAACTCGCACTGGACGAATTGACGGTATTCCTGGCGGTGGTGGACAGCGGCTCGCTGACGGCCGCCGCCGACCACCTGGGCCAGCCGGTCTCCAGCATCAGCCGTCTGCTGGCGCGGCTGGAGGACAAGCTGCAAACCACGCTGCTGCGCCGGACCACGCGCCGCATGGACCTGACCGACGAAGGCCACGATTTCGTCAGGGACGCGCGCAATGTACTGGATGCGGTGCGCATCGCCGAAGACCGCCAGATGGAGCGGCGCGGCCAGCTATCCGGCCCGTTGCGCGTGGACGCGGTCACGCCCTTCATGCTGCACGTGCTGGTGCCGCTGATGCCCGGCTACCGTCTGCTGCATCCCAAGGTGGAGCTGAGCCTGGGCAGCAATGAGGGCTTTATCGATTTGCTGGAACGGCGCGTCGACCTCGCCATCCGCATCGGCGAGCTCAAGGACTCCACGCTGTATAGCCGGCTGCTGGGCCGCAGCCGCCTTCGCCTGCTGGCCAGCCCGGAATACCTAGCCAGGCGCGGCGTGCCGCACGAGGCCGCCAGCCTGGCGGAGCACGAACTGCTGGGCTTTAGCGAGCCGGACATCCTGAACCAGTGGCCGCTGCTGCACGCTAATGGCAAACCGGTGCAGATCACGCCGACGCTGTCCGCCGCCAGCGGCGAAACACTGCGCCAGCTCGCGCTGCAAGGCATGGGCATCATCTGCATGTCCGATTTCATGACCGCCATCGACGTGGCGCAGGGCCGTCTGGTGGAAGTGCTGCCGCACGTGGTCCAGCAAAAGTTCAAGCCGATCCATGCGGTCTATTACCAGCACTCGACCGTTTCGGCCCGCATCGCCTCGATGGTCAACTACCTGGCTGAGGCCATGCGCGCGCCGGAGGCGGTGTGGCCCACGCTGGACACGCGCTGACCAGCGCTACCGTGCGGCACATCGCTCCGATGCGGCCGATAATGCGCCTGTCTAGCCCACAGGGAGAACGATCATGTTGAAAGAAGTATGCGCCGCCATGGCGGCTTTCAGCATCGCCGGCTGCGGCGGCAGTTCAGGCAGCGGCAGCGCCACCACGCCGCTGCCGCCAACCACGCCAACCACGCCCAGCGGCGGCCCGACATCGCTGGCCACCGGCCTGCAGATTCCCTGGTCCATCGCCTTTTACGGCAGCACGCCGCTGGTCAGCGAGCGCGGCACCGCGCGTATCCAGGCAGTCGGCGCCAACGGCGCGCTGACCACTGTCGCCACTATTGCCGGCGTCAGCGGCAGCGGCGAAGGCGGCCTGCTCGGCATCGCCGTGCGCGACAACTTCCTGTACGCCTACTTCACCGCTGGCGCCGAGAACCGCATCGAACGTTATCCGCTGACCGGCACCGGCACGGCCGTGCGGCTGGGCACCGCACAGACGCTGCTCGGCGGCATCCCGTCCGGCAGCAACCACAACGGCGGCCGCATCGCCTTCGGCCCGGACGGCATGCTGTACGCCGCCACCGGCGACGCAGGCACGTCGAGCCGCTCGCAAAACCTGAGTTCGCTCTCCGGCAAAATCCTGCGCATGACGCCGGAGGGCCGTGTGCCGGCCGACAATCCATTCAGCGGCTCGTATGTCTACAGCTATGGCCACCGCAACGTGCAGGGCCTGGCCTGGGCCAGCGATGGCAGCATGTACGCTTCGGAATTCGGCCAGAACACTTGGGACGAACTGAACCAGATCAAGGCTGGCGGCAACTACGGCTGGCCGGATGTCGAAGGCAAGGCCGGCAACAGCAAGTACACCGATCCGCTACAGCAATGGGCCACCGCCGACGCCAGCCCGAGCGGCATCGCCATCAGCGGCGGCAACATCTATATCGCCAACCTGCGCGGCGAGCGCTTGCGCAAGGTGCCGCTATCGGCCACCGGCACCGCCACCGAGTTCTACGTCAAGGAATACGGCCGCCTGCGCGACGTGGTGGTGGCGCCCGATGGCCGCTTATACGTGTTGACCAACAACACCGACGGCCGTGGTACGCCCAAGGCCGGCGACGACCGCGTGCTGAGCGTGCCGGTGCTGTAGGCGGATATCAGCCGTCCTGTGGCTGTAGCGGCGTTTCCAGGTTCAGCTGGTAAAACGCCGCATCCAGCCAGCGGCCGAACTTGAAGCCGACTTGCGGCAGCGTGCCGGAATGTTTGAAGCCGAGGCGCTCGTGGATGCCGATGCTGGCCGTGTTGGCGGCGTCGATGCAGCCCACCAGCACGTGCACCTGTGCTTCGCGCGCGCGCCGGATCAGCTCATTAATCAGCAGCACACCCAGACCGCGCCCGCGCTGCTCGGGATGGACGTAGACGCTATGCTCCACCGTGTACTTGAACGCGGGGAAGGCGCGGAACGTGCCCCAGCTGGCGAAGCCCAGCAATTTTCCGGACGCATCCACTGCGCCCACCACCGGGAAACCGTTGGCCCGCTTGGTGGCAAACCAGCTCACCATCGCTTCCGGCGGACGCGGCTTGTAGTCATACAGCGCGGTCGAGTTGATGATCGCTTCATTGAGGATTTCCAGGATGGCGGCGGCGTGTTCGGCTTCGCTGCAATCGATCAGGCGCACATCGTCGCGCGGCGTGGGGGAAGTCATGGAAGTCCTTTGCGTTGTCCACTATAGTGGATTGATTTTCCTCCATCCCTGCGGCGACGTCAAATAACGACGGGCGTTGCCGCCCATCCGCTCGTCCGCTATAGTGACAGTATGACGACCCAAGATCTCGATCAACGAATAGGCGCACGGATCCGCGCGGAACGCGAAAACCGTGGCTGGTCACTATCCGAACTGGCAACGCGCGCTGCCGTCTCGCGGGCGATGATCCACAAGGTCGAGCGCGGCGAAAGCAGCCCGACGGCCAACCTGCTGGGCAAGCTGTCCGGCGCGTTCGGGCTGAGCATGTCGGCCTT
>Ga0308157_10008837_pt1 | contig 11344 bp, 8 predicted proteins | sample PhyBR1_FD_201035 | JGI IMG/M metagenome (GOLD analysis project Ga0308157, IMG submission 201035) | Phyllosphere microbial communities from UC Gill Tract Community Farm, Albany, California, United States - DLSLB.R1 | ecosystem: Host-associated > Plants > Phyllosphere > Unclassified | place: USA...
CTGAATATGAGATGTAGACGTCACTCATGTCAGCCCTTTCATGTCACGCCCAATACCCAAGAAGGCGGGGCCGCGTAACACACCCGACCCCGCCTTCCGAACAACTCTGTAGATTCAGCCGCCTGCGAGAGCGTCGTCGAGGTCCTGGATCGCCTGCGCCATATCGCGCAGTGCCGTGGCCATATCGGTCACACCCTCAGAAGCCTGCTTCATACCATCGGTCAACTCCTGGTAGCCCTCCTGGAACTTACCCGAAGCCTTCTCCGTCTTGAAGCCATCCTCGACAAGGTCATCCACGTGACCCTGCAATTCGTCAAGAAGCTCGTCAATCGAGGTCTTGCCATCGTCCAGCTTCGTAGCTGCCGAATCCATCTCGTCGTAAGTTGCGCCGAAATCGCTCATGCGCCCACCTCATTCCTGTCAGAACCGGCAGCCCCCTGCGGACCGCCTACACAAATACTATTTAGACACTCGGCTTTTTCACCATGGGGAGCAATACCCATCGAGCAGGCTCATCGACGCTGTTGCCGATCTTGTTCTTCTTCGGCCAGAAGTTTGCGCATGCCGCGCCGAGTCAGCCCCGGGTGCAGCGCACGGAACTCATCGAGCATCCGTTGTGCCTCCCGCTCCGTATCGGCACGCGTCGCGCTCGGGTCGCCGGTGATCGTTTCACGAAGTCGCGAAAGATCACCACCTGCGTAACCCTCGTATTCCGGAATACGGTCGGGGTGTCGACGCTTCACCGACAGCAGCACGAAATAGGCCACCAGCGCAGCCAGGCCACCGGCGACGACGAACGGAACGCCCAACCAGTACATGGATAACCGTGTGATCCCCCATTTGGCGGGCACTTCCGGGCCGTTCGGGTCATCGAAGAAGTACGCCAGCGCCATTGACATCATCCCCAGGACAGTTGGTGGTATCAACGCCAGGAAAGGCAGGTCACCCATCATGCGAAGTCGTGCAGTCACCGCACAGACCGTGCTGGCGATTGCGGTGACCACGCAAAGCCCGACCATGACTGGGAGAGGAGGAGTGAACAGCGGATGCGGCACGACGGCGTCCCACCGCACCTCCTCTGTCGTCGCCAACTGTCCCCCGGAGAACATCAGGCTCCCGAAGACGTATAAAAAGAAGATGATGCTGAAGACCGCCAGTACGATGATGACCACCAACCGCGCCAACCCGTACGCCCGACCGAGATACTCGTTCGATGAGAACGGCCTAGTCGGCACGAACATCCATCCGACCATCTCACTCCCTCCGATACCCGCTTTCCGCAGGGAGAATCGTCCGCCCACACGCGGTGACGGGGAGCCCGCCGCGTGGCCCGAGCGAAGTGCTGCCGAACAGTCTAGATCTGCTGCGCGTTCTCGCAACTACTCAATAAGCCCGGCAGCGTTGATCACGATGATCGACAGAACGACGATGACCAGCGTAACGATGCCGAAGACGATGGCGACGCCGCGGGCGACGTCTGCTCGGATCTCGACACCGTACCCAGGCCCTCTGCCCACGCTCTGTCGACGAATGTTCTCCCACACGGCAGCACCCGATAATGAGGCGACAAGCCCTTCGAGCAACGCTCGCTGACCGCGCCACCGGCCAGCGCTACCCGCCGCGACTGATCGACCTGCGAAGAGGTAGAGGTTGCGGCCCTTAATTTCGATGTCGTACGTGCGTCCGACGCTCTCGAAAAGCTGCACCAGCTCTGGTGTGAAGAACGTACGAGCAAGTTGCTCACCACCGTCGCCGACAAACAGTCGTGCTCGACGGCCGAAGCCAACATCGACCCGCTGCGAGCGATGCCACTGCTCGGGCGTGATGCGCACGCCCAGAACTGTCGAGAGATGCCCGAAGCTGAGGATCATATGTGGCAGACGCTCAGGCAGACGCACGACCGCATAAGCATGACGACGACCGGTAGGCGCCCGATATCGGGCCGATACCTGCGACGCTAGATGTCCGATCTCCACCTGCAGACCTGCGGAAAGGTAGTTGAGCACGCCGAACCGCTCGTGTTCGGCGCCGTAGACGAAAGGCACGCCCGCATGCCCACCCGTCCCCGCCTTCCACAGTGAGAATCGTCCCTCAACCAACGGTGCCAAGCTTTTCAACCTGTCCATCGCCGTCGGTGAGTAGTTGACGACGTTCCATAACGCCAAAACGCAGACGAGTGCCGAGGCGACCGTCAAAACGAACAGCAACCCGGACTTGTCCTCGAGCACGAAGAGATTGACCGCGAGCGAGACCAGAACGAGAGGGCCGCTGATCAGCGCCGCTAAGCGCGGGTATCTCATAATCGCAGCGAAACGCTCCGTGCCCAGGTCGCCAGCCGTCTCGCCCCCCGTGCCGCCTCGCTCTGCATCCGCGGATCCGGGGTCGTTGGTCATCATGTCGTCTTCTCTCCGTGATTCAATGCTTGCCTCTCAGAGACATTCTTCCAGCGCAATGAAGCCACCATGAGATCGAAGAACGCGTGAACGAACTGGATCTGTTCGTCATCGCGCGGGATATCGGTCGGGCGCCCATAACCGGCGAGCAGCTCGAGCGCGCGCCTGCGTCGTGTGCCCGGCACGGGTGTCACGTACAACGTCGAGCTGAACACGACCTGCTCCTCGCCGACGCCCCGCACATTCTCTCGCTCGACCCGAAGGAGAGCGCGGTTCTTGCCTAGCGCAACAGCGCCCTCGTCGACGATCAGCCGCTTGATGTACCCATCCATCCCCTCGGCCGAAGGCGCAGAGCGTATGGTTGCGATGATCGACGCCGGCACGGGGAATGGTGTCGAAAGATCTGCTCCGGAGGGAGCGAAGTAGCCGATCACGTTCTGCTTGCGCATCTCATCCATCGACTGGCGAAGCATGTTCCGAAGCACCCCGAACGCTTGCATCGAATCCACGCTGCCCACTCGCATGAGCTGGCGGCTTAACCGCTTCTCGATCAGCGCTTGACTCTCAGGGGATGCCTCATGGCGCTCCCACCCTTTCGGTAGCGACAGCTCGAATTCAGGGTCAGGTTTCGCACCGAGTAGATCACGCAGTGACATGCCACTCTCAGCCAAGAACACCGATTCCTTTCTCAGGCCACGCATCGGAGTCATCCGGCGCCAGATATTCGCTCCTGCCGGTTGTGAACGACCGACCCGTTGAGTCTGTCAGATCGCACGATGCGATCAAATCGGCGAGGATGCCCGCTGATGCCATGTAGACATCGATCGGGCATGGATGCACCTGCACCATCAAGGCCACGTCGCCGCGGTCGAAGACGATCGCGGCGTCGAGCGACGCTATCTGGTTGGTGAGTTCGAGTGGGATGCGCCGAGAATACTGGACACCCTCTCCGAAGGGGCTTTGCAGATACGGGGCGGCCTCGAATCCCTGCGCTGTCCAGCCTGTCGAGGTCGAGCTGTCAAGGACGTAGAAGGTGACGCGGAGTGGCAACGGTAAGCGAATCGGCCAGGTAACAAGGTCGGCGAGCGCTCCCTTCGGCTGCGAACTCAGCAGCGCCTCGGTCATCTGGGAGAGAGCGTCTGAGAACGGCCCGTCCTGATCGACGTCCCACTGTCTTCGCAATGCCCCCGCAACAACATGGCCCCATTCGCGGCGCCGTTCATGCTCGTCAGGCCGCGGAACAACCGCCCAGGCAGTCAGCGATGAGTCGAAACGCAACTGCCACATCAGTCACTACCGAAGAAAGTACCGAGAAGGCCGTTCGTGCCATACACCACCGTCAATTGCGGCACGAGGTACTCGATGCCCAAGTTATCCACGGCCTGCCCGAACTTCACAAGGTTCGGCACATCGAAGAGCATGCTGGCTCCGACGCCGCCTCTGAGGACCAGCGCTTCCAGCGGCTCTGCGAAATTGCTCCCGTAGACGATTGCGGGGAACATGGAGTCCATCACGCGGCCAGTCAAGCCGGCCGCCCCAATGCCGAGCTTGCCCACGAGAGGGCCCATATCGGTGATGAGATTCGCCACAGGGCCGATACCCGGAATGGCGAACGCGATATCGAGGACCATCGTCAGAAGATCGGTCTCGCCACGGGCGAATCTCACTATCGAGACGACGGCGGTGGCGATACCGACGATCGCACCCACCGTCGCTGCGATTCCGGCAATTGCCGCAGCGATCGGTCCGGTGATCCAGAACGTACAGACGATGAAGACGACGGCGAGGACGATCGCGGCGATCGTGAGGACGAGGTACGCGATCTCCAGGAAGTCGCCGAACCACTCGCTCCAGCCATCCTTCGGCCCGTGTTCGTGAGCGTTCTCGATCGCAGAAACGGCATTGTTCCAGGCCGTCTCCCAGTCGTCGTAGTGCTGATCCCACTGGTTCGCCGCATTCATCCACGCCTGGAATGCGTCGTACTTGGCCTTGTTGTCGGAAGCATCCGACTCGGCGTTGGGATCGTCGTCGTCCGGGTCAGCAGCTATGTCGCCATGCAGGTCGCCGTCTGCCCCGGCATACGTCGACCATTTCTCGTCTGCGATCGTGTACGCAGAAGAGAGTGCTTCAGCGATTCCACCGACATCACCGATCTCTTGCCCGTAGGTGCGAATCGCGTCTGCGGTGTGGTAATACATATCACCGGCATCGCCGAGAATCTCCCACGTGTCCCCGACGCTGTCACGCAGCGCTTGGACGGCCTTGCCCTGCTGGCCGTCGTCGCTGTTCGCGAGCTCCTGCAGCGTAGTCGAAGCGCTCTGCATTCGCGACGCGATAGAGATCATCGTGTTCGCGGTCGAGACGACGTCACCAGGCGACAACGACACCTGTTTGATCTCATTGCCCCCAGGAGTGGACGGCCAATTAACGTAAGCCCCTTCGCTCCAGCACATACTCATGTCATGTCCCCCTCGTTCACCGAATCAGCCTTGTTCACTGATCAGTACTCAGCCCTAGACGGCACATCGGCGCCGCCCTCGAACTGCGCTGCAGCGTCGTCTTCGAATTTCTGGTAATCGTCGTAGATCGTCTGCGCAAGGTCTCGGATCGAAGTGAGGTCTTCGACAAGCGCCTCACGTTTATCGTCCCAACGATCCTCAGACTCTTCTGCAGCATCGGTGAGCTCGCTCCGACCGAAAGGCTCGCCGATCGCATCGCGCAACGCCGCGCCCTTGCTGCCGGAGTTGAACTCTTCCATCATGTTGTTGAGCTGGAAGATGAGAATACTGAGCTCGGTGTACTTGATGACGACGTCAGGCATGCGTCAATCCTCGTATCTTTCGAAGTGGAGCCCAGGTGACGGCCCGGGCTTCCCTCGTCATTTCACGCCGAGGGATAACTCTGCTGTTGGTGCAGTGGCAGAGACTCAGCCGCCTGCGAGGGCGTCGTCGAGGTCCTGGATCGCCTGTGCCATATCGCGCAGTGCGGTGGCCATATCGGTCACACCTTCAGAAGCCTGCTTCATACCATCGGTCAACTCCTGGTAGCCCTCCTGGAACTTACCCGAAGCCTTCTCCGTCTTGAAGCCATCCTCGACAAGGTCATCCACGTGACCCTGCAATTCGTCAAGAAGCTCGTCAATCGAGGTCTTGCCATCGTCCAGCTTCGTAGCTGCCGAATCCATCTCGTCGTATGTTGCGCCGAAATCGCTCATGCGCCCACCTCATTCCTGTCAGAACCGGCAGCCCCCTGCGGACCGCCTACACAAATAATATTCAAGCGATCAACCGATACACCATGGGGAGCAATACCCATCCCTCGCAGTCGCGATCAATCGGTGCCTCCGCCCGCAGCGCTCTGCCGCGCCTCCAGGCGCGCCTGCCTGCGCGCGCGTCGTGCAATACGGTCGTCAGCATCCGCCAATCCACCGCCGGACGGCACGGGTGTACTGACAGTCGGCGCCGGGGCGGGCTTGGTCTTTTCCGGCATCTGGATGGGTGTCACCTCTACGTCAGGTTTATCGTCGTGCGCGATCGCCATCTGGACGAGAGAGGCTCGCCCCGCCTGCACGAACATGCCGCGTCCTTCGGGGAATTCAGCCCGCTTAACGCGGCCGAAGGGAACCTTGAACAAGCTGTCACCATCGTAGGCATCCGGTTTGAGCGCGATGCCCTGGCGCGCAGCCTTCCATTCGCCCATGACGCCCGACCCGCCGCCCGCCCGCGATACATCTGCATCGCCGATGAGCATGTGATCGCTGTCGTTGACAGCCTTCAGCAGCGCGCGCATCGCCCGGTCGGCAGGTCCGTCTGACAGATGCGGCATGTCTTCGCACACGATCAGAATCCGGAACGGGATCGATTCATCCGAGACGATATCGGTCAGCTCCGTCGCGAGTTCCTTTTCGTCCTCGCTCTTGGTCGCGCTGCGCACCCACTGTCGGAAGTCACCGAGCTCGGAGCGGCGCGTCCCGAAGTAGAACAGTTTCACCTCTGGGTCGAAGCGCTCCATCGCAATGATGAGAGACTTCATCGCATTGGTCTTACCCGAAGACGGCGGGCCGGTGATGATGAACGACCCCGCCGGGTCGAATCCTCGCGGCTCCAGCGTGTCATCGGCGATACCGAACACGGGCTGACGACCGACGCTGCTTGGCAGGTCGCGAATGTCAGCGTTCAAAGGCAGCGAGCCGATCGTCGGCGCCTGTTGGGCGCCCTTCTCCACAAGCTCAGCGGCCAGCTGATCGAGCCGCTTGGCCTGCTCCGACGTGTTCGATGTGCCACCTGGCACCGCCAGCTGCACTTCGCTTTTGTCAACGATCGCCCTGCCGGGAGGAGACTGGTCACTCAGTACGTCCTTGGGGGCGCCCACCAGCGTGTACTGGTTCGCATCCGACAGGCGCAGCACGATGCGACGAGAGATATTGGATGCGACGCCGGTCGGCACGGCGCCGCCGCGATCGGCCGTGATCACCGCGTGAACGCCAAGCGGGCGTCCTTCACCGAGAATCCTCATGAACTCGCGGTAGAACGATGACCGGTTCACCGTGATCTCCCACTCCTTCCTGAACTCGGGGAAGTTATCGATGAGAAGGATGATCCGCGGCATCGCGGGGTCGACGAGCTCGCGGTACTCGGCGAGATTCGAGGCATGGGCCGCGGCGAAGCGCTCACCGCGTCTGTCAAGCTCCTTCCCGAGGTTTCGCAGCAGCCGTTGGACGCGCTCGACGTCTTCGCCGTCGATGATCGATCCGACGTGCGGCAGCTTCTCAAGCACGCCCAGTGCGCCGGATGCGAAATCGAGCCCGTAGACCTGAACCACGCCGAGGTCAGGTCGCATGCCTGCTGCGGTCGCGATCGACTTCAGCACGGTCGACTTACCCGCACCAGATGTGCCGAGAGCAAGCAGCGAGCCGTCACGATCCGGGATGAAGTGGATGGGGTTCTGCTGCTGACGCTCTGGCATATCAGCGATGCCCAGGGCGATGCGCCCGTCGCCTTCGAGCGGCATGTCGACCAGGTCGATCATCTCGGCCAGGTCCTCCAGCCACGGGCGGCGCGGAGTCATGAGCGCAGCACGCTGGTGGGCGGCGATGAGCGATTTCACGATGCGTTTTTGATCGTTGGGGCCGAGATCCCCGTCATGCGAGTCGCTCTCGGCTGGGCGGTCGGGCTCCCACTGATGAACGCTGCCGAACCTCAGTTCCGCTACTTTGACCTCCGCGACAGCCACCTCTTCCTTGCCTGTCCATCCGCCGGCGTATGCCGATTGGAAGGGTGTCAAAGGGCCGGGGCCCGTCTTCGCGATGGCACGGCCGGGAAGCGACGGGGGAAAGGACGCGGCGATTACGTCGTCCACGACGTCGCGCGAGTCGGATTCATCAGCCATGCGCAGGGCGACACGAAGGTTCGTATTGGCACGAAGGTTGTCCTTGATGACGCCGGCCGGTCGCTGGGTCGCCATGATCAGGTGGATGCCGAGCGAGCGTCCGCGCTGCGCGACGTCGACGACGCCGTCGACGAATTCCGGCACTTCACCGGCCAACGCGGCGAACTCGTCGATCACCAGCACCAGCGCTGGCGGCGTCTCCGGATCTTGCCGCTTCTCAAGCTCGAGCAGATCTTTCACCTTCTTCCTGTTGAAGAGGTGCTCTCTGTGATGCAGTTCGGCACGGAGGCTGGTCAGAGCACGCCGCACAAGGTGGGGGCTGAGGTCTGTCACCAGGCCGACACAGTGCGGCAGTTCGACGCAGTCGGCGAACGCAGACCCGCCCTTGTAGTCGACGAAAAGGAACGTGACGCGATCGGCGCTGTGCGCACTCGCGATCCCGAGCACCCAGGCCTGCAGGAACTCTGATTTACCGGCACCGGTGGTGCCACCCACCAGAGCGTGCGGGCCTTGGGCACGTAGATCGAGCGTCATCGCGTCGCTGGCTCCCTGACCGACGATCGCACGCAGGTTTCCCGCCTTGCGCAGGCGCGGCCTCTCGGCCGAGGAGCGATCGATGATCGTGTTGTTCTGCCGCCAGCGATCAATGATCGTTTGCGGATCGCTGGCGATGTCCTCCCCGACAAGCGAGAGGAACGCCACTGAACTCGGGATGTCCGACTCGTCGTGGATCACCGTCGAGACATCCGTGACTGAGGCGAGTCGCTTTGCGAGCATGTCCATATATGCGTTGGAGACACCCTCAACGCGTGTATGCGCGTACGTTTCGCCCGAACGCACGATCCCCACTGTCACGTCATCCAGGCCACCTGCGACATCGAGGTAGCTTCGGCAGGCCGCGGGCAGCGATTCGACAGTCGGAGACACGAAGATCGCGTGCACTCCCACTTCTGCCCCCAGCTCGAGAATCTGGGTGAGTCGCGCACGGTCGACGGGTGCATCGTTGGTGACCATGACGATCACCGAGATCTTCGTCTTTGTGCCGGTCTCTTGAGCGGCCCGGTGCACGTCCGTGCCGTACGTCATCGGATTCCAGGTCTCTTTGAACGGTCCGCGAGGCGACGGTCCCTTCACGTGGCGCATCACGTAGTCTTCGAGCCTGTTGAGCAGCGCGTTTGCCGTAGGGGCGCTGTCGGCGAGGGGCAGGTCCTTGAACGGATTCATCTCCGTCGAGGTATGCGGCAGCCACTTGAGCCATTCAAGTTCTTCGACCCACTCTGAATCGGCGAAGGCCACAGCCACGACCTCGTTCGGAGCGTGCAGCCCGAACACCTGCACCGCGAGGCCACGTACGGCATCTGCCGCCACGGCCTCGGGGCCCGCCACTCCGATGGAACCGCATGCCGGCAGCGTCTCCAGCACCGGTACATCATGCACGAACCGATAGCGCTCTTTCAGACGTTCAACGCGTTCGATGTATTCGGGAAGTCCATCCAGCGACTCTGACTCACCGATCGAGTTGCGCGAAACTGCCGTAGACACCCCCAGCCGCAGGGCGAGGAAATTCCAGTGCTCTGGACGACGAGTCCACAGCATCGGTCCGAGTCGCATCGCATGATCAAAAACCTCGACGACCGGCGGAACCTCTTTGTCGCGAGCGCTCTCCTCACGAGGCTTCTCATGAAAGAAGACCTCTTCCAGATGCTCGAACTGCCGCTCGAACAGCTGCAGTTCATGATTGCGCTTGTTCTTCATCTGCATGCGCTGATTGATGAAGTTTCCGAGCGCCATCAGCGGCGTCATGACGATCAGCAGAAGCGCACGGGGGCGCTCGGTGATGAAGTAGATCGACAAGGCCATGATGATCGGGGCGACAAGCATCGTCCACGGGAACAGACGCATGAGCGTCTCTGTCGGCATTCTCGGCGGTGTGTGCTGGACGCCGGGGTAACGATCCTCGACGCGCGGACTGCGGTTGAATCGCAGTCCACCGCCTCGTTCGAGCACAGGGTGGTCTTCGAAGGGGTCGTAATCGTCGGCCAGAGCGACCACGAGCGTCGTCGCTCCGATGACGAACTGCTGTCCTGGCTCAAGACGCACGCGCTGTGCCTGCTCGCCGTCAACGTACACACCATTCGTGGAATTCAGATCGACCAGTTCCAGCGAGGTCGACACCTCCAGTCGTGCGTGCTTCTTCGACACCATCCCGTCAGGCAGAACCACATCGTTCGGGGCGACGCGTCCGATGAACGAGTAGCCGCGGGTGAGGGGAAACACCTGACCCTTCAATGGTCCGTCTACGGCGCGAAGCAGAGCCACGACCTTACTGTCTTCCGCAGAGCGCACCTGATCGTGCTTCACCGGACGCACCGCAGCGGCGAACCCCGATCCGATCGGGGCCTCGCCGATGGGGATGTCCGGCTGCAGCGGCTCGAGGCGTTCTCCAGTCGGTGGAGCGACAGCGAGGGTGAGTTCATCATTCGGATTGATGAGAAGCGACCGCATGGGGTCCGCGGCGGCGATGTGACGCGCGACATCGCCGGTTGTAGCCGTCGAGTCGGCAATGACGGCGATGTCTACCGGATCGCCCTCGGGACGATGCAGAGTGAGCTTAACTTTCATTCATCTGTTCCATCTGTCCACCACTCGTGAACGTCATGCCACACCGATTCTGATCATACGATCGCCGAATCGCACCACGTCGCCCGGCACTGCGATAAGTGAAGTTCCCGAAGCGATCTGCCGCTCGACGCCTTGGCGCAGAAGGTACGTGCCATTGGTCGATCCCAAGTCTCGCACCTCGATGCCGTCAGCGAGAGGGCGAAGCGCGAAGTGCGTCTTTGACACTGTTCGGGTGTTATCCGGCACCGGTTCGCGCTGCGCTGGCCCAAATGCTTCCACGTCGTCTGGATTGCGTCCGAAGATGGTCGCGGCGCTGAGCGTGTACTCCTCACCGGTGTCCAGCGTGAGTCGTACCGTCGTCTGCTGTGGTGGCACGACAGGCTGGCTCGGTTGTTGAACGGGCGGCGCACTCGGCTGTTGCACGACAGGCTGGATCGGCGGTCGCACGAGGGGTTGACTCGCCGGTTGCACGACAGGCTGGCTCGCCGGTTTCACGACGGGCCGGCTCGGCTCGCGTACCGCCGGTGCGCTCGGCGGCACCACTGGTGCGCTCGGCGGTTGCGGGGCAGGCGGTGTCGCGAGCTCGGCTGGCAGGCCCATGACGACTCGATGGTCCTGCGACGCGGGCAATGGAGCCGCGCCTGGTGCCGCGGTATTCGCCTGAGTCTGATGGTTCGCAGCCATCCCTACGGAATCGTCACGGCTGCCGCGTCTCGCTTTGGCGACGCCGAGCACACCCGCGCTGACGCTGTGCGCTGGTCGATAGCCAGGTTGCAGATCTCTGCCCTCCGCTGTTGCAAGCGATGGCAATTCCTGCGCTTGAGGGGCGACTTCGACCTTGATGACCTTTCGCGCAATGCGGATGCGCTTGTCGTCGTAAGGGTCGAGTCCTTCTTTCACGTCGATCAGCCAGACGCGAGCGGCGTAGTCATGCCATGCTC
>Ga0308157_10008839_pt1 | contig 11342 bp, 13 predicted proteins | sample PhyBR1_FD_201035 | JGI IMG/M metagenome (GOLD analysis project Ga0308157, IMG submission 201035) | Phyllosphere microbial communities from UC Gill Tract Community Farm, Albany, California, United States - DLSLB.R1 | ecosystem: Host-associated > Plants > Phyllosphere > Unclassified | place: USA...
TTGATAAACCGATCTTTATGTTGTTGAACGTAGGACTTAATATTTTCCATTTAAATTATTTTTATAGAAAACCAAAAGTACAAAAAAGAGAATTAAAAAAAATTTTGAAAAAATGCTTTGATAATTCAAAAGTATGCCTATCTTTGCACCCACAATTACCGCGGATATGGCGAAATTGGTAGACGTGCCAGACTTAGGATCTGGTGCCGCAAGGCGTGTAGGTTCGAGTCCTATTATCCGCACAAAAAAAAGCTTCTGAAGATTTTCAGAAGCTTTTTTTGTTTTTACTATCATTCAACTAATTTTACCCTAAAATTTAAAATTAGTTTTAAATATTTTCTGCGTTGCAATAACTGTAATAGTTTTTTATTTAGAAGTATAACCTAAAATATCAAACTTCTTTTTATTTGAATTATATTTTAATCTCACATTAATTTCCTGAGTTCCATTATTTAATATTAAAACATTCTCTGCCTTGGAATCTCCAAAAGGATAATTTAAGTCTCTATTTTCAACTTCTAATGTAAATTTAGAGTTTTGTTTTTTTAATTCACTTATTTTTCCTTTAAGACCTTTTCCAATGAATACTATATTTCCAGTGGAATCTATTTTTGATAAATCATTCGTAGTTAATTCTTTTCCAACATTCAAAATTTCCTTTGTAGCTGTTTGACTTTCGCAAGAAACAAAAAAGACAAGAATGATAAAGCTCAAACATTTCTTTACTAAATTTAGCAAAATCACTACCAACTCATTAATATCACCGTCTAATTCTTCTCTCTTTTTATATTCTCCGTTAATGCTATCCATCTCTCTTTCTAATTTGAACGCTTGTTTATTTTAATCGGTAACCTCAAACAAGCTCTATTCGCGTATTTGTGTTTTATTTTTTTCTATTTCAATTTTATACTTAACCCTCCAAAAAAACCTATTTGAAAAGTTTTATTAAAACTTTGCTGCCATTGACCTCTCATTTCATACGGTCTTGCTCCGCAATATTTTTCTACTAATAAAGCATCTGAATCGTTCACATATCCAAAACCATTAATATAAGCATTTGCTCCTTTATGCCAATCGTACCTATCCCACCAATAATGAACGATTGTTCCTGACAAAACAAAATTATCTTTCCTCCTAGTAACTGTAAAATTACCTTTGGAAGTTATTGTACTTGTACCACAAACATAATACAATTCACGAAAAATGCCCCCAGTAAATTGGCGCTGAAATTCATTAGTATACTTTGCAGAATCCCCTTCTTTTGTTAACCTTTTCTCAAAATTCTCTAGCCCAAGCCTTTCTTCAAAACGTTCAATATTTACATTCTCAGCAACAATAACTTCATTGTTGCCTCTAAGCCATTTAAAATCTATTGTTTTTGTAAATCCTGAACCATCCAACCACCATTGCAAACAATCTGCCGCCATATTAAAATTTCTTTGTCTGGCTTTTTCGATCATTTCAAGATAATTCTTTTTTAACATCAAAGCCTTCTCTTTATCTTGCAGTTGAAGGTAGAAACTTCTAGCTTTTGAATTTCCTTGCTGATTCCAAAATGGATCTCCAAATAATTTCTTATATTCTAAAGAATCTAAATCGGTTTTTACTTTAAAATCACTTTCATTCATAATTATTTTTTTATAAGTAAATATTTACAAATATATGATTTTAAAATTCTTTTATTAGTTATCTTTTTGTTTAAAATCATATCTAAGAATAGGTTAACACAACAAGCATCCATCTTGACGAAAGGAGCTTTTCAGCATCACCAACAGGTTGTCAAACTATGAAAAAATTGCGGAAATCACTCTGGAATTTTTTGTCGGTTTTGCTTTTGGTTTCTCCTTTCGTCGAAATGAAGATATTTTAAAACGTTGTTTTCTCTTATTCAACTTCCAGATACGGATGCAAAATTTCGGCTAATTCATTCAGCCAATAAAAACCTTTTTCTAGGTTTTCTCTTTGGGCATAAACATATCCTCTTTCATCATCTTTCATAACAACTAATGCAATTGCATAATTTAATTGCCGTATTGCTTTTGCCAAATCTTTAGCATCAATAACATTATTAAAAAAATCTAAGAGTCTTTTTTCTGTTTCTTTTGAAAGATCGTTTGTAGCCATTGTCTTATTTTTTATTTGAAGCAAATATAATAATTTGTATGCCAATTAGCCTACATGAACAAAATAAATCTTTCCACTTTTGAAATATGAATATTTCAGAAGAAACTTTTCTCGTTAATCTTGGTGTTCACGTTAGACAATTACGTGAAAAGAAAGGCTTATCTCAACAAGGTTTAGCTGACGACTGTAATATTAACAAATCTCAAATAGCAAGATTAGAAGTTGCGAAAGTAAATACTGGCATAAAGACCCTTGCAAAAATTGCCAATGCTTTAGATATTGAGCTTAAAGAATTGTTTGACTTTCCTTTGAAATAAGAAATATTTATCCTCAATGATCAAAACCAAAAAATTTCAACTTACTAGAAAAGAATACTTCTCATTTATTATTAGAGTTTTATTAAAAAAGCGATGGTGGCTCTATGCTTTTATATTGTTTCTTTCTGTTATAATCCTTTTTAAAGACAACAGAGATTCTTCAGATACTTTTATTATGGCTTTTGGTTTTCTTTATCCGCTAGTTATATTGTTTCAATATTGGCGATTCGCATATTCCAAAGAAAATAAAATAATATTTAAAGAAAGACAATATGAAATTTTCTCGGATAGAATTATTTCTTACATGGGAGAAATCTCCGAAGGAACAATTGACAACCAGAATTTTATAAAAGTTTTCGAGTTAAAAGATCTTTATCTTTTATATATTTCAAAAGGTCAATGTTTTTACTTTCCTAAAAGAGTTTTCGAATCTCAGGAAGATGAACATTGGTTTAGAAACGAAGTGTTTTTAAAGATTAAGAATAAATAATTTTGGTTAAAGCCATTTCCTAAAAAACATAAAAAAACCTCCAGCTAAAGCAGGAGGCAATTCATAAAACTTCATGCCTTAATAGGCTATTTTTTCTTTTTGTTATATCCTTTTTCATCAAAAGGCATTATTTCATCCAAAAACATTTGCTCTAGAAGTTTCAAATCTTTTGGGTCAGATTTTACAGCTGTATCATTTTCTTTTATTTCGCTCAGGATTTCAAATTCGAATTTATCTTCTCCAAGTTCTTTCCAGTCTTTTTGAAGTTCTGCCACAGGATGATTCCCGCAGTTAAGCTGAAATTTTTGGCGTTTAAAAATAGCATCAAGATCAGCACTGCTGTCTATATATACTTTTTTGTTTATGGTATTTCGTATTTGAAAAACACCTTTCTTGAACTTCATTTCCTTGTATTCGTCTCTAAGTTCTTTTTTGGTTTTCATGCGCTTATTTTTTCATTGTTTTTTCTATTTGCGATTTTAAATTTTTAGTAAAATCACCATAATCAGACGGATAATTTCGGTTTAAATACAGCAGTAAAATCCCCGTAATTAAACCATTAAGCTCTTTTACTATTTCCTGAACTTCTTCGGCTGTAAAACTCTTTTGATCAATGCAATATTGAAATTCTTCTTGGCAGAGTTTTTCGAGAAAAGAGGAAATTAATTCTGATATTCTGGCATTTTCAGCCGAATTAGGGAGTTTTTCGATAAAAAAGATTTCAAAAACACTTGGATACTGCACAAAATAATCGGCGTAGGAAATCGCAATTGCAATAATTTTCTTTTCGCCTCTTTCTGTATCTTTAGTTTTATCTTCAACATATTCCTGGCATTCCTCTTGAAAATCTTTCACACAAAGAAAAATGAGTTCTTTTACATCTTTAAAATAATTGTAAAGTGTAGCAAATGAATATCCCGCTTTCTCAGCTATACTTCTTACGCTTAAAGCCTGAATACCTTCTCCTTTTAAAATTTCTTTTGTAGCCTGAATGAAATAATCTTTCATTCTCTGCTCTTGTATTTCTTTTCTGCTCATATCTTAAACATAATTATAAAATATGAACAGTGTTCATATTTTGAACAAAAGTAAAAATAATTGATACAATTGCAATGTTTTTGCCATAAAAAAACCTTTGTCAAAGTTTAAAACTTCGACAAAGGTCTCAAGTATAGTATTTTTGGTTCCGATAGCTATCGGAAGGAATTTATTTTTTGGAATTTAATATCTCAATTATCTTATCGACATTAATCTCACTATAATCATTAATATAAAAATCGCATGGCGGAAGTTCTTCTTTTGTATGCGTGCTCAAAACGCCCACGACTTTCATTCCGGCATTTAATCCTGCTGTAATACCCGAAAAAGAATCTTCGAAAACCACACAATCAGACGGAGAAACTCCAACTCTTTCTGCCGATTTTAGATATACTTCAGGATTTGGTTTATGAAATGTAACGTCTTCTGAAGACATCATCGAATCCATTTTTTCACCTAGTTTCAAAGCGTTTGCAATCAAATCCAAGTTCGCACGAGGCGCCGATGTCGCAACGGCTGTTTTGAAACCACGAGATTTTAATTCGTTTAGAAAGTCCATATAATACGGAATCGCTTCGACTTTGTCTTTGTAGATCTCACGAAACATTCCTTCCTTTTCGTCTTCTAATTTTATCAGTTCTTCTCCCGCAATCGGACGTTTGAAGAAATGCGTCATGATATAACTATTGTGTTTTCCGTACATATGCTCTTCAAATTCTTCTCGCGTGTACGGAATATTATATTTATCGAAAAACTTTTCAAAAGCGATTACATGATGCGGATTTGTATGCGAAATCACGCCATCCATATCAAAAATTACACATTGCTGGCTCATAATTTTGTTTGTTGTTTTTAACGGATGCAAGATACTGATAAGTGTTGTTTACCACAACAATTAAACGCACTGTTTGTCATTTCGACGAAGGAGAAATCTCCACAAGAAGCTCGACAAAGATTGGACTTTCGTTGTGGAGTTACTTACGGAGATTTCTCCTTCGTCGAAATGACATAAAATGAGAGCGGAACTTAGAACATTAAACCTGAAACAAAATCTTTACCCAATCCAAATTTTACTTTTAACCAAAGTCATCGTCTGTCTCAAATGCTGATTGCAAGCAATAAGAATTATCAAAACCAATAAACCGTAACCTACAATGGTATAAATCTCCATATCGGCCAATAAAGTCGATTGTTTTGCAACCGTTCCGAAAATCTTTTTCATAGCTAAAACATTTGCATTATCTGCTGAATATCCTTTGGCAATAAAACTCTGCGTAGCGTTTGCAATGTTTTGCTGTGCTTCGGGATTTTCGCCAGTTACAAATTGGCTAAGTTTTAAAAAGTGTTTTTTGTTTAAAAATACGGTTGCATTCTGCATGACGCAAAATCCAATTGTACTTCCCCAGAAACGCCCAGAAACGCCCACAATTCCTGAAGAAACCGCCATATTTGCAGGAACCGAAGAAGTGGTAAATAAAATCAACGGAACAAATAACAATCCAACTCCGATGCCCTGCAAAAAGTACGGAACAATAATATCTGACAAAGCCACATCGGGCACGAAAAGAAACGTAAACCAAAAATGATACAAGGCAATTAGCGAAAAGCCAATCAAAAAAATGATTTTGGTTGAAAGCGATTTCATCAAGAAAAAAGCCGCCAAAATCAATCCGATAATATTTCCGAGTCCGTTAATGTATTGGACACCTGCAACTCGAGACGGATCCCAATTCCAAATCGAATACATCGCCGAATGGCAAAGACTCAACGTTGCCCTGCTAATGTAAAACAGAAAGAACAATAAAAACCCAATTCGAAGATTGGCGTATTTAAAAACTTCAAAATTAAAAGTTGGCCTTTTAACCAAAAGCTCTTTAAAGATGAACAAACCTCCCGTAATAAGTGCCGTAATAAGCATTAAGACCATTTGAGAAGATTCGAACCAATATTTTTTCTCGGCATACACAAAAAAGTAGGCACCGCAAAGAATAGCTGTTAAAACCAAAAAATAGCTCATCCAGTCGATTTGATACAACGGAATTTTCTTTGTTGTTCGGTGCCCACGAAAAGTAACCAAGATTAAAAAGACATTTAAAACCTGCAGTCCTCCCGAAACATACAGCATGTATTTCCAGTCGTAATGATCCAGAAACCAAACCGCAATATTCATAATAAAAGGCGTTGACAGCAGCAGAGAACCATAATAAAAGGAAAAACCAATTATGATGGCGTTTTTAGAATCAAACTGCTCAATAAGCAATTGTCTGATGGTAATGGCAGGAAGCGCCATTAAAATTCCTTCGGCAACTCTCAGCAATAGAAAAACCGCAAAATTATCGACATAACCCGACGTCACAATCGTAACTCCAATTAAGGAATAAACGCCCATGAGATAATTTTTGGCAGGGAAAAAACTCGAAAATCGGCTTTCTATAAGAATTGTAGCCAGCAGAGTTCCATACGTTACGCACATCGCATACTGCAAATCTTCGGGCTCAATGTCCAGAAAACTTGCCGCATACGTTACGTTTGACGTATAAACTCCCAATAAAATCATAGAATGCAAGAGACAAACAAACAAAATTGTAATGATTGCCCATTTTGGAACCCATGATTTAAAAATACTTTTATCTTCCATTTTAGTGAGCTGCGATCACAGTAATATTCATTCCCGCTCTTAAAAAGTCGGCTTGTTTGTCGCTGTCTTTCAACTGAATTCTAACAGGAATTCTTTGTTCGATTTTTACGAAGTTACCCGTTGCATTATCTGGAGGAAGCAATGAAAATCTTGCCCCGCTCGCAGGCGATAAAGAGGCAATTGTACCAACAAAAGTTTTATCACTCAAAGCATCGGCTTTAATTTCAACATCTTGTCCCACGGTTAAATATTGTAATTGCGTTTCTTTAAAATTGGCCGTAATCCATTTTTCTTTACTTACAATTGATAATAAAGACTGACCTTCTTTTACCAATTGCCCTGGCTGTAAAGTTCGTTTTCCAACCCAACCATCATAAGGCGCTGTAATTATGGTGTACGAAAGAAATAAAGCAGCATTATCAGCCACGGCTTGTTTTGAAGCAATATTCGTTTGAGTTGTCGGAACATTTGCTTCGGCAACAGAAGTACTTAAAGCTGATGAATGGATTCTATTTTTCATTTCCTGAAAATGCGCCTGAGCCGATTCGTAATCAGCCTTTACTTTCTCTAATTGCTGAGAAGTAGCCGCTTCTTCGCTTACCAAAGCTTTGTATCTTTCGTATTCCAATTTGGTTTTCCAAAGATTCGATTTTGCCGCTTCTAACTGCGCTTCGTTTATCGCCGTTGCACTTGCCGTATTTATGGCATTTTTCTGCGCCACAACGCTGTTTTGCTGTGCATTTTGAACATCGGCAAGAGCCACATTCAATTTTGATTTATATTCACGATTGTCAATTACAACCAAAGTATCTCCTTTATGCACAAACTGATTTTCGTTAAAACGAACTTCCTGCACATAACCCGTAATACGCGACATAATTGGCGTTACATATTGTTCGACTTGCGCGTCATTGGTTTCTTCGTGGTTTCTGTTGAACACATAAAACCAAATTCCTAAAATAACACCGCTTATGACAAGTGTACACGCAATAATTGTTATCAGAATATGAAACGTTTTATTTCTTCTAGTTTCATTTTTTATCTTAACCATATCTCTTTAATCTCTTTAACTTAGTTCTTTTCTAAAATGTCTTTTTTCTTGCTTCTTTCCTCTAAGGCTTTAGCCTAATCTTTCATCATTTAACTCTGCGGAAGCATTCCAGCCGTATGAAGCAGTTCATAATGTTTTAAAACCGCATCCAATCGCGTAGAAATTTTGTTGTATTTCGCTTGAAGCAAAGCATTATCTGCGTCAACCATTTCGGTAATTAAAACCAATTGATTTAAGTATTTCAGCTTTACAATGCGGTAATTTTCATCAGCCAAATCCAATGCTTTGTCCACAACAACAAACTTTTCAAGAATTTCCTGATATTGCGTATGTTCTTTATAAAGCTTATCTTGAATTTCCTCTTTTACAATTTCATTCTGCATTTCCTGCCATTTGATTTTGGTGCTCGCCTGCTCCATTTTGGTTTTATTTTTATATAAAGACGAAAGATCAAAAGTGGCTTCAATACCAACCTGTCCTAAAGTATACAGATACGGATTGGGCGGAAAGAATTTATAGTTTGGATAATAAAAACCGTAATTCCCAAAGAAGTGAACACTTGGCAGGTAATTTCCTTTAACCATTTTGAGTTCGGTTTTACTGATATTCAGCTCCTGACTAGCAATACGCATTTCTTCGTTCTGCAGAGCTTTAGTCATATAAAAATCATACGGATCCAAACCATTCATTTCGTCCAAATTCGACGTTGTATCAATCGCAATTTCTTCGTTTTCTGGAATCTGGATCAGCGTTTTCAGATCGTGAAGTGCGATTTTAATGTTTTTGGAGTTAGTTAACGCATTCAATTCGCGATCTGAAAGCTGTAATTCGGCACGAATAACCTCGTTTTTCGTAACCGTTCCATGTTTTTGAAACGATTGCACTTCTTTCAATCGGCTTTTTTCTTCTTTGATGTTTTCTTCGAATATTTTCTGAAGTTCCATCATTTTATAAATTGCCAGATAGTTTGCCACCACTTCAAGCTCGATATCATTTTCGGCTTTTTCTGTTTTTATTTTAGCAATTTCGCTTTCCTGATTAGCAATTTTGATGGCATTATTAATCTTATTTCCAGCATAAATTGGCATTTTAAAAGTCGAATTGACCTCATAAATTTCAGGAATTGCCGGAGTTACTTCTTTGTCTTTTAAAAACCCGCTTCCTTTAAATTCGGTAATATTCGTAATTCGAGAATACATGCCGTTTAACTGTACGTCTGGCAGTCGGAGTTCTTTTCTTTCTTTGATGTTCTGCTCTGAGAGCGTGACCTCCAATTGAGATCTAAGGATTTTTTTATTGTTTTCTTTAGCCAGCTTCAAAGCTTCTTGCAATGAAACAGTATGAACTTCCTGCGCTTGTAAGCCATTGAATGCTAACACAATTAAGATTAACAGCAGGATTCTGGGAAGACAATCGTCTGTAGAATTTGTTGTTTTAAGGAACATGAATAATTAAATATTTGATACCGCAAAGTTCCTGCATTTTTCTCGTGACTGATAATTCTAAAAAGCCAAGAACATATTCATTTCAGACAAATGTTAAAATCGTGTTTTCCGAAAACGTTATATTAAAACACTGAAAAACAATTTATTACAAAATAGATTTTGATTGTGATATTTCACGCAGATTTTAATAGATTTTAGCAGATGCTCGCAGATTTTTCTTTTTACTCTCGCAAATTTGTCAGATTATGCAGATTATAAAGCATTTAAAAATCTCTAAAATCTGCGGAATCTGCGAGATTTTTTTTTACGCATGGAATAAAAAGAATCTGCAAAATCAGCTAAAATCTATTAAAATCTGCGTGAAATAAAAACTATTTACTTTCTAAAATCTCTTCTCCGTTTAAGTAATCGGAAGGTCGTTGACCTAAAATTTTGAAGAAAGTATTGCTGAAAGTCGGAACACTATTGTAACCAACTTCTTCGGCTACCTCTTTTACCGAAAGCTTTCTTTCTAATAAAAGTTCGATTGCTTTAAGGATTCTTCTAATGGTATAATATTGAATAAACGACATGCCTAGATCTTTTTGAAACAAGCGATACAAAGAGCGTTCGCTGAAACCGAATTCGTGAGCTACATCGGCAAACAGAATCGTTTCTCCTAGGTTATTTTCAATATAACGAAGAATTTTACTAAGTCGTTTGTCTTTTGGCTGTGGTAATTCTAAAGGAAGATTATTAGTGCATATTTGCGGAAGAATCGCTTTTATCGCTTTGGCAATGGCAAAGTTCGGAGTTCCTTTTTTAAGATCACCGTTCCATCGATTGGTAAAAAGCATCATTTGCAGCAATAAATTATTAACCGGATAAATTCCTTCTACTTTATAAAAGTCATCTTCGTCTTTTTCAATAGGAAAATACAGATTTCGCATTGTCACACTTTCCGATTTCGGTTCGATGCTATGCTCCACTCCACTCGGAATCCAGATAAAATGTCTTGCTGGCAAAAAATACGTTTTGGTTTCTGTAGTCACAAAAACAACATCGCCTTCTGCATAAAGCAATTGTGCTTTAACATGTCTGTGTGGCGGAATAAATAATTCACCCATCAAATCGTGGTGACAGTAAATGCTCTTTTTATCAGCATCTACTTTTTTGATGTAATACTTATCGAGTTTTTGACCGGAATGTTCCATTGGTGTTTAATACAGCACTTTTGTGATATTAAAGATAAGAAGAAAATTGGATTGTATAGATTTAACCGCAAAGGCGCAAAGTTCGCAAAGCTTTTTATACTTAAAATTTTAGCCACAGATTAAAAGGATTAGAAGGATTTTTTTAAATCTGTGTTAATCTGTATAATCTGTGGCTAAATTAAACTCTGCGGGCTTTGCGTAAATCTTAGTGTGCTTTGCGGTTAAATAACAAAAACAAAAAAGCCTTTCCGTTAAGAAAGGCTTTTAACAACTTAGGCGGTCTGGACGGGACTCGAACCCGCGACCCCATGCGTGACAGGCATGTATTCTAACCAACTGAACTACCAAACCCTGCGTTATTGCGAGTGCAAAAATACAACAGAATTTCGTTTCTGCAAGCGTTTTTTCAAATAAAATTTAGACATTTTTTTAATTGGTTAAAATCCAATATTTTAAAAATTCAAGTTCCAACCAAAAAGTAGGAACTTTCTTTTACTTAATCGCAAAGAGCACTATCTCGATAGCTATCGGGAACGCAAAGTCCGCAAAGTTTAAAGCTTTGACAAAGGCTTTTTCATATAGAAATATTCAACCTGATTTAAACATAGCCCGTGGTTTCAACCACGGGAGACGTATTTACATCCATTGTGTCCCCGTGGTTGAAACCACGGGCTATGTTTTTATATAATGAATGGAAAATCTTTGTTGAGTTACTTGCGAAGATTTGCTTTGCCTATTCGCTATCGCTCGAGCCTCGTTCCTCGAAATGACAAACTGTTACGTTAAAATCAGAATTAAGCAAAAAAAAACGCAAAGCTTAAAATTAATTAAGCTTTGCGAACTTTGCATTCTTTAGAAAATATCTTTGCTCCCGATAGCTATCGGGATTGCGTAAACCTTTGCGCTCTTTGCGGTAAAAAAAAAAAAAACAAAAGTGTTTTAAATCAAAAAAGCCATCCACAAAAGTGGAAAGCTTTTCATTGGTCTAACTACTAAACCAGCTACGAGTTACAAAGTCGTAGCAAAACAACACAACTAATCTTAGA
>Ga0308157_10008840_pt1 | contig 11342 bp, 15 predicted proteins | sample PhyBR1_FD_201035 | JGI IMG/M metagenome (GOLD analysis project Ga0308157, IMG submission 201035) | Phyllosphere microbial communities from UC Gill Tract Community Farm, Albany, California, United States - DLSLB.R1 | ecosystem: Host-associated > Plants > Phyllosphere > Unclassified | place: USA...
AGCTTATGACAGAATACTGAAAGTTGCAAGAACAATCGCGGATCTAGAACTTAACGAGACGGTTCATTCCGCACATATTGCAGAAGCCATTCAGTACAGAAGCCTCGACCGGGAATTCTGGAATGTTTGAGAATGATTAATCAGCAAAAGGCTTAATCAGTTTTTTGTTTTTTTCTCTGTTCTCGAAACCCAGATTATAAGAAAAACCAACTCCAAGCGTCTGTTTCATCTGTAATTTCTGCACCTGATCGTGATCGTAAAGCAGATCAAGACTCACCACGGTAGAAATAAATTTATTGAATCTGATATTCAGCGTTCCGTTATAAGCGATATCCACTCTTTCCGGATGGAAAATATAGTTGCTGAAGAAGTTCACCTGATTTACCAGATTAATGTCTTTATATATTTTTAACCGGTAAAGAACATTCACCAAAGCACCAATTTCCGACCTCACACTTTGCCCGTCACGCTCCAAACCATATCTTCCTGCTTTCTGCAGCAACGGATCAGTAACAAAGGTGAACTTTCCGTTCACAGGGCGGAAAATAACCTGAAAATCTTCATTCGGATTATACGAAATACCCAAACCGGCATTCAGATAGCCCGGCGACATAAACCGCGAAATACGGTCATTGAATTCGGGACTTGGAGTAACGGAATAGTTATAACCCGGAGAAAACTGGGACAAAAACTGAAAACCTGTAGACAGATAAAAGTTTTTCCCGATGTCGTAGCCGTAATTCGTCATTAAGTTGATATAATCTTCAGTTTTCCGGGAAGCCTCACCTTGTGAAGCCACAAATCCATAGCCCAGCTGCAGTGTATTATCCAGAAAATGCTTATTCTTTTTATAGCTCAGATTATAATTGATCTTTCCAATGATTCCAATGTTATTATTTCCTCCTGAATTCCAGTTGGAAAAGGATGACTGATTGAAAACCACATTGTTTCTTCCGTAATAAAACCATTTAATAGGCTCTTTGAGCTGCAGCATGTTATAAGGAGTAATTGGAATCTCATCGGTGATATTAGAAATCACCACTTTATCCCGGATTACAATGGTATCCTTAAAATGCCTGTCGAAATTAACCAGTTTCGGATTAGCAAGACTGTCCAAATCCAGAGCAACCGAATCCCATCTTCTCTGGGAGATCGAATCAATCTCTTTTAAAATATTTTTTTCGTTCTGTGAAAAAACAAGCATTGAAGCAAATGACAAAATAAGGGTAATAAGCTTTCTCATAGCTTGCAAATTTAAGGCAAACAAATAGTAACAAAAAACTTCAATGTCTATGTTTCAGAACTTTTTGGCTGAATTTTAATTATTTTATTAAAAAGATTAGCCATATTTACTTAATAATTATTTTGGCTGCAGTTTTGACAAAAAGTATTTATGCTAAAAGAATCCCTCAATTACAAAGCGGTACTGTACGCTGCCATCATGGTTTCGGCGATGTGGCTTGGGTTTCTGCTGCAGTATTTAGGACTTTTCGACGGTTGCAGTGGCGCCATCATCCCGTTAAATCCGGCCGGCCTGAAAGGCATCTTTTTTTCCCCTTTCTTACATGGTAATGTTGATCATATTTTCGGGAATTCCGTACCAATTTTCGTCTTGATATTTTTACTCTTTCAGTTTTATCAGCCTATTGCGAAAAAAGTTTTCTTTCTGGGCTGGTTTTCCTCGGCTTTTTTGGTTTGGCTTCTTCCGCCTATCGATATTTTCACCGGCGAATTTTCCCATGTCTGCATCATCGGTGCCAGCGGCATTGTGTATGTTTTAGCATTTTTTCTGTTCTTCAGCGGAGTTTTCAGATGGCATATGAAATTGCTTACGGTTTCTTTAGTTGTGGCACTTTATTATGGAAGTTTGGTTTGGGGAGTGATGCCCGAAGAGTTGTTTTCGAATCTTCCGGAGCCGAGCAGAATTTCCTGGCAGTCGCATCTTTCCGGAGCTGTTGTAGGAATTATCCTGGCTTTTCTTTTCAGAAAAAGTGGCGAGAAAACCAAAAAGTTCATCTGGCAGTTTCCAAATTACTACAGCGAAAAAGATGACAAACTTTGGCAGGAATATAAAGAGAACCATCCCGAAGATTTTCTGGAACTTCCTTACCGTAAAAAAGAAGATTTTTGGGATCATCTGGACGAGATAAGGAAAAACGGATAATTTTCTTTAAATTTGAATAAAAACACCTTATGTTTTCCGAGGAGACGCTTTATTCTGTTGCACTTCGGCACTGTCCGCTTATTGGAGATCTCATCTTCCGGAAGCTTGTAGGTGAAGTAGGTTCAGCAAAAGACGTTTGGGAGCTCACTAAATCGGGATTGAAAAACATCTATGGGATTGGAAGAAAAATTTCCCTGGAAATCGGTAATCCTGAACATTTAAAATTCGCTGAAAACGAACTCCGGTTTTGCGAAGAAAATAATATCAAAATAAACCTCCGCCATCTTGGGGATCTGCCGGAGCTTTTAAACGAATGTGAAGACGCACCGGCAATACTTTACCAAAAAGGAAACTTTGACCCTTCACTGAAATCCTTAAGTGTTGTAGGCACCAGAAATATTACTACCTACGGCAAACATTTCATCCAGAATTTTTTAGAAGAAATAAAAAACAAAAAAATCCTTACCGTAAGCGGACTTGCTTTAGGCGTTGATACGGAAGTACATGAAGTTTCTATTCATCATAATATTCCCACAGCCGCAGTTTTAGCTCACGGTTTTCACACCCTTTATCCTTCAAAAAATAAAAACCTTTCAGAGAAAATTCTGGAAGAAAACGGCGTGCTTTTTACTGAATTCAATACTTCCCAAAAACCTGACCGTGAGAATTTCATCCAGAGAAACCGGGTTATTGCCGGTTTATCCCCAGCAACCATTGTGGTGGAAACTGCTTTCGGAGGCGGCTCCATCAGTACCGCGACTTTCGCGAATAATTACAACAGGGAGGTTTTTGCGTTACCGGGTAAAATTTCAGACAAATACAGCCAGGGATGCAACCAATTGGTTTTTCAGAACAAAGCAACCGTTATTTCGACGGTTACTTCCTTGGCGGAACAGCTTGGTTTCCACAAAGATTCCGAACAAACCGGGGAACTTTTCCCAAGTTCTGAAATCAAAATTCAGCTTCCCGAAAACCAACTAACCATTTTGAATATTCTGGATAAAAACACCGCTTCTTCACTTGACGATATTGCGGAAAAATTAGGTCTGCCAACCTACAAAATTCTGCCCGATCTGCTTCAACTTGAGATTTCCGGATATATAAAAGCACTTTCGGGAAGACAATATCTTGCCCTTTAGGATATTTACATTTTTAAAAATTTATTAATATTTGCATAACATTCAATAATTGTTATTATAAGTGTTAAAATTATCAATTTAATAAAAATAAACTTTAAAATCATTAATATTTTAGCAATAACCAAAATTTATCTTGCAAGTTTTGAAAAAAAAATTAAATTTGTTGACAATAATAATTAACCTTTATGGAAAACTATAACGTAGAGCAAAAAATTCAGGAGTTCATTGCCCGAATTGAGGCAAAAAACCCGAATGAACCAGAATTTCTCCAGGCTGTTAAAGAAGTTGCAGTCACAGTAATTCCTTTTATTTCGACCAGAAAACAATATACAGGAATGAAGCTTTTGGAAAGAATGGCTGAACCTGAGCGAACGATTATTTTCCGTGTTCCATGGGTTGATGATAAAGGTGAAATTCAGGTAAACAGAGGGTACAGAATCCAAATGAACTCTGCGATCGGTCCATATAAAGGCGGTATCCGTTTTCATCCTACGGTAAATTTATCCGTTCTTAAGTTTTTAGCTTTCGAACAGACTTTTAAAAACTCTTTGACTACGCTGCCTATGGGTGGTGGAAAAGGAGGTTCAGATTTCGATCCGCAAGGAAAATCGGATATGGAAGTGATGCGTTTCTGCCAGGCTTTCATGACTGAAATGTGTAAACATATCGGTCCTGAAACGGACGTTCCTGCGGGAGATATTGGGGTTGGAGCGAGAGAAATCGGATACTTATTCGGTCAGTATAAAAAAATCAGAAATGAATTTACCGGAGTTCTTACCGGGAAAGGTTTGGCTTACGGTGGATCATTAATCCGTCCTGAAGCTACAGGTTATGGCGTTGTTTACTTTGCTGAGCAGATGCTGAAAACCATCGGTCAGGATTTCAAAGGAAAAACGGTTACGGTTTCAGGTTTCGGTAATGTAGCCTGGGGTGTTGTAAAAAAAGTGGAAGAACTTGGCGGAAAAGCCGTTACGATCTCCGGACCGGACGGTTATATTTACGATAAAGACGGTATCACCGGCGAAAAAATTGATTATTTATTAGAACTTCGCGCTTCAGGAAACAACCGCGCTGAAGACTACGTGAAGAAATTCCCTAGTGCTGAATTCCATGCCGGAAAACGTCCTTGGGAAGTAAAATGTGATGTAGCAATTCCTGCTGCCACACAGAACGAACTTCATTTAGAAGACGCTAAAAACCTGGTAGCAAACGGTGTGATCTGTGTTACTGAGGCTGCTAATATGCCATCTACTTTAGATGCCATCAATTATTTCTTAGACAAAAAGGTTCTTTTCTCTCCGGGGAAAGCTTCCAATGCTGGTGGTGTTGCCACTTCAGGTTTGGAGATGACGCAAAACTCTATCCGCTTGAACTGGTCATCTGAAGAAGTGGATGCGAGGCTCAAAGAAATCATGATCGGAATTCATAAAGCATGCAGAGATTACGGTAAGGAAGAAGACGGCTACGTGAACTACGTGAAAGGAGCAAATATCGCTGGTTTCGTGAAAGTTGCCGAGGCAATGCTGGCTCAGGGAGTGGTATAAAACAGAAAATCCGGGGCAGTTTTCCGGATTTTTTCTTAATATTCCTGTCCCGGGATAATGGGAAAAAAGTAAAATGAAAGGATAAGAAGCATTGATTTTTCAATGCTTTTTATTTTGGTAAAAAAGCAAAAAAAAGTCCTGCCAAATTGCAGGACTTCCTTTCACTTTCCTTTTTATTACTGTCTTTAATTTTTTTCTTCAGGTTTTTGAGCTGCTGACTCTGTTTTTAACTCAGCTGCAGTTTCTGTTTTCAATGCTGCAGTTTCGCCCACTTTTTTCACTTCAAGGACTTCTTTTTTAAAGGTTGGAGCTGCAACCACAGCTGAACTTTCAGTATTTACTTCAGCTTTCACATCCGTTTTTACCGCTTTATCCGTCTTTAATTTTCTTGCCTTTTCTGTGCTTTGCGCATTTGCTAAACTTACACCTGCGGCTAAAAACACAATTGCTAACAACGACTTTTTCATAATATATTTTTTAGATTAATTATGAGTATAACGCTGCTTTTTTTCCTGAATTATATGAAGAAGAGAACTTTAACTGAATTTATTAAAGTTTGTGATTTTGTTTAGAATTTTATTTTTTCTCCAGATTCTTCTGAATCCTTTCCACAAATTCGAATGCGGCAGGACAGATTACGGTGTTCTTTATCGTGAGATGATTGATCTGATAGATTTTTTTCCGGTCGGTATGGGGAAATTCTCGGCAGGCTTTGGGCCTTACTTCATAAATGGAGCAGGTATTATCAGAATTCAGGAACCAACAGGGAAGATTCTGCAGCACCTTGTCGCGGTCTTCATCTGTTGTTAAATATTTCGCTTCGAAATCTGCCGGTTTCATCTTCAGGTGTTTTGAAATTCTTTCGATGTCTTTCTCCGTGAAAAGCGGGCCGGTTGTTTTGCAGCAGTTAGCGCACTGAAGACAGTCGATTTTGCTGAAAACTTCGTCGTGGGTTTCCTGTACGGCATAATCGAGATTTTTCGGTGGACGTTTTTTGAGGGTGTCGAGGAACTTTTTGTGTTCTTTCTGCTTTAAAATCGCCTGACTTTTATAGAATTCCAGATTCATGGTGCAAAAATAAGGGATATTTTTTTGGGAAACTGATTTCTTATGAGGAAGATCCTGCGGCCGCGATAGCAGCGGTTACCCCGCAAGGAGGCGGCGGAACGAAGTGGAGCCGGCCGACTGAGGAGTATGAGTGTATAGCGCGAATTGTCCGCCCAAATGATTAATGATCACAATCATAAGCCCAAATGTTTTAAATGTCTTAATTTTGGACTATGAAAAAACTGGAGACAAGAGAAGATATCGAACTTCTGGTGAATAAATTTTATGATAAGGTCGCTAAAGACGAAACGATCGGATTCTTTTTCAATGATGTAGCAAAGGTGAAATGGGCGAATCATTTACCAAAAATGTATTCGTTTTGGGAAACTTTACTTTTCGGGCAGGTTTCCTATAAGGGTAATCCGATGGCGATGCACTTTCCTGTAAATGAAAAGGTGGCGATCGAAAAGCGGCATTTCGAACACTGGATCAAACTGTGGACGGAGACCGTGGAAGAAAATTTCATGGGTGAAATGGCCGAAACCGCGATCTATAAAGCGACCAATATTGCCAATTTAATGGGCTATAAAATGGAGATGGCAAGGAGATAAGCTTTGATCCCGCGTAGAATTTAAATTTCGCTAAGGAATTGAATGGTGAATTTACGGAAAACCGAAAATTCACCATTTATTTTATCTCTCATTATGGTACAATGACCGTGAAAATGTACGCGGCCAGATTTACAAGAAGTACGGTACCGTAAAGATGATTCGTCTTTCCCCTGCTCAGTGAAAGCATCACCGTAAATACGGACAACGCGAGAAGGATAATTGATTTCATGTCCAGTCCCAGAACAAAAGGGATATCATAAACAATGCACACCAGGGAAACTGCCGGAATGGTGAGTCCAACACTTGCCAAAGCAGAACCCAAGCCCAAATTAATAGAAGACTGAATCTGATTGTTTTTTGCTGCCCGTATTGCCGCTAAACCTTCAGGCAACAAAACCACGGAAGCAATAATAACCCCAACCAGAGCTCTCGGCGCGCCAATATTTTCTACAAAATCTTCAATAACCGGTGAAAGTCCTTTCGCCATAAATATCACCACCGCAAGACAGATTATAAGGAGGGCCAAACTGGCGACCGTCTTAGCAGTGCCTGGCGGGTCTGCTTCATGAGTCGTGTGATCTTCTTCTTCCACAATAAAATAATTGCGGTGACGAACCGTCTGAAACATCAGAAATGAAGCATATATAACCAAACAGGCCAGGGAAACAAAAGCCAATTGAGCATTGGTATAAAACGGTCCCCTCACACTCGAGGTATAATTAGGTAAAATAAGCGTCAGCACCAGAATAGCAACTAAACTTACGAGATAGGTTGTGGCTGAGCTCCGCATAAATAACTGTTCCTTGTATTTTCTGCTCCCAACCCAGATGCAGATGCCCAGAATACCGTTGAGAATAAGCATCACCGCGGCAAAAACAGTATCACGTGCGTACGTCATTGCTCCTTCACCGCCGGAAAGCATAAAGGAAATAATTAGGCCTACTTCAAGAATAGTAATACAGATGGCGAGAATAATGGTTCCGTAAGGTTCGCCTACTTTGTGAGCTACCACTTCGGCATGATGTACGGCTGCCAGAACCGTCGCAAACAAAAGCAACGCTCCGGCTATATTTCCGAAAAGTGTGTCAGTAAGAAACCCGCCAAGGTAAAATACCGACGATAAAACCGGGAAGACCACCGTCCAGTTTAGAATATTTTTTAGTTTCATAAAAGTGAGATTTCCACAATTATACAAAAAATCTATCAAAAATGAAAACGTTTTAGATAAATCTTATCGAAAAATATCAGAAAAATTTCCAGAGATAATAATCCTGAAAATCGGTAATCACATGGAAAAGCAGCCCTACAGCGATAATTCTGTAATTCCCTTTTAGGAAAACAGTTCCCAGAAAGTACAGCAACACCATCGGATAGCGGTGTAAAATATGAAAACCTACACTGCTTCGGTTCGGATCAAACACTGGGTTCGCAAAAATATGGTCAACATCTACAATCATTGTTGCCAACATCAGCAGATAAGCTTTCTGCCAGTTTTCCTTAAAGAAAAACTTAGCAATAAGCAAAGGAAAAACAAAATGCAGGAAGTAATGAAAAATCTCCCTGAGATAGAAAGTGCTTTCCATTAAATCCGACCTTTTAGATAATCCTGCCTTACATCTTCATCCAGTTTTTCGATGGCGTAACGGAGCGAAGTCCTCGGCATTTTTCTGTAGTGCAGATTCAAAAACGCAAGTAGTTCACTTTCGTTTTTCTGTCCCATTTCTCTTAAAAGCCAGCCGTTGGCTTTGTGCATTAAATCATGAGGATAATGAAGGTTTTTCAGGGCAAATTCTTTCATTAATCCGAATTCCCCTCTTTTTACATAATACATCGTGCCAACTACCGCCATCCTTTTGCTCCAGAGATTATCTTCATCGGAAAGATCTTTTAAAATGCTGCCGTCCTTATTTTCAAAACAAAACCTGCCCAAAATTTTATAACAGGAATTATCCACCAAATCCCAATTATTGATATACTTTTTGTTTTCCAGATAAAATTGAACAATATCAGTTTTTTCTGAAAGGCTTTTAGACTTCTCAAATTTTGAAACCAGCATCAACAGCGCACAATGGCGGTGCTCATGAATTTTAGAGGACAATAATTTGCGCAGCTCTTCAAGAGAAATTTTGCCCGCAAATTCTTTTGCAACCTGCCGCTGATCGGGAACGGTTACTCCGATAAATTCATCACCTTCTGCATACTCGCCTTTTCCAGCCTTGAAAAACCGCGGAAAAAACTGTGCTTTTTCCGGGACAGAAAGCAACTGTAAAGCTTCTTTTATTTCTTCTGAATGTGTCGGCATTTATTCTGACGGCTGATCACCGGATTCTTCATCATCATAATATTCAAAAAGGAAATCATTGTACGGAAATCTCGAAATATGAATTTTCAAAACCTCGTCGTAAATCATTTTCTTCATTTCCGGGAAGTTTTCCTTTGTTAAAGCCGAAATGAAAACGGTCGGAAATTTAGACTTCGCCATCCAAGTTTTCTGCCACCCTTCCAATGAAATGTTTTTTCTCGATTCAGGTGTTAAATCATCCTCCTCTTTTTTCTCGTAGCGGAAGTCATCAATTTTATTGAAAACCATGATCATCGGCTTCTGATGCGCATTGATTTCCATTAAAATCTGATTTACAGAATCGATATGATCTTCAAAACTTTCATGGGAAATATCCACCACGTGAATCAGTAAATCGGCTTCCCTTACTTCATCCAGCGTAGATTTGAAACTTTCAACCAGCTGTGTCGGCAGTTTTCTGATAAAACCAACTGTGTCCGTGAGTAAAAAAGGCAGATTCCCAATAACCACTTTTCTCACCGTAGTATCCAAAGTTGCAAAAAGTTTGTTTTCTGCAAAAACTTCCGATTTGGAAATGGCATTCATTAAAGTAGATTTCCCAACATTGGTATAGCCCACAAGTGCGGCACGCACCACCTTTCCGCGGTTGTTACGCTGCGTTGCCATTTGACGGTCGATGGTTTTCAGTTTTTCTTTTAAGAGTGATATCCTGTCGCGGATAATCCTTCTGTCGGTTTCAATTTCAGTTTCCCCCGGACCTCTCATTCCAATTCCCCCTTTCTGTCTTTCAAGGTGAGTCCACATCCTGGTAAGTCTTGGCAAAAGATACTGATACTGAGCAAGTTCAACCTGTGTTCTTGCATAGGAAGTCTGGGCACGCTGAGCAAAAATATCCAGAATAAGATTGGTTCTGTCAAGAATTTTCACTTCAATTTCCCTTTCGAGATTTTTAAGCTGCGAAGGCGAAAGTTCATCATCGAAAATAATAGTTCCTATGTTGTTTTCTTTGACATAATCTCTTATTTCCTGAGCTTTTCCGCTTCCGATAAAGGTTTTGGAATCCGGCTGGGTGAGTTTTTGGGTAAAACGTTTCACCACTGTAGCACCTGCTGTTAAGGCAAGAAACTCCAGCTCATCCATATATTCAATAAGTTTTTCCTCGTCCTGGTTTTGGGTAATAACGCCTACCAAAATTGCTTTTTCGTACAAATGTTCTTTATTATCGAGCATATATTTTATTTCTCTGATCTGATTTTTACAAAATTAGCTTTTTTCTTTATTATAAATGAGTTTTAGAACAATCAAAATTATGGTCGCAAACACTGAAATACAGTTGGTGATGATCATTGAAATATGACTGATTTCAATCCCGAACCAAAGCCAAAGCCCACTGCTAACAATCCCGATAATACAGGTAATTACCGATATTTCCTCCGCCGATTTCTCTTTTAAAATTTTTATGATTTGCGGAACAAAAAGCGCCGAAGATAAACCTCCAGCTACAAATCCGATAATTTCAGGGTTGATGTTCATAAAATTTAAATATTAAAGAAATTAATCCCAGTCTGCGGCAACGAATTTCATTGTACTTCCGTCTTTTGAAGTAAGCGTTAAAAAATGTCCGTCAGTTTTATAGCGGGTCACCGCCGGTAATGATTTACCGAATGCATCTTCAAGTTTCATTGCGTCCTCACAAAACATCATCGTGCTTCCGACCTGGGAAAAGACCACCGTTCCGTCCGGCTTAAAATCCGCTTTCATAAACATCCGGTTACAACCCATATTGGCTCCGTATTGGTCTTTGGTGCTCAAATCTAAATTTGCGCCTTTTTTCATTAAAAAATCTTTAGTAAAATCCTGAAATTGCACCAACATCCATTTACGGCTGATATTTTGTGAAGCTTCATTGGTTGGAGCGCAGTACGCCATCATTAATAATCCGAAAACGAAGAAAAGGCTTCTCAAAATGTTTTTCATGCTAATTTTTTTGAACAACATTCCATTTTTATGCCGTGATTTTTAATTAAATTTGAATTCAGCTAAAAACAAAAATGACACAGGAAGCTATTTCATTTACAGGAATCATTTTACAGCACGGCGGAATGAATGCTGCTTACCTCGAATTTCCTCTCTCCGTGGAAGAAACTTATGGTAAAAAAGGACAGGTGAAAATCAAAGCCCTTTTCGATAATAAAGTGGAATACCGCGGAAGCCTTGCAAAAATGAAGAGTGATTTTCCCATGCTCGGACTCACACAGGAAGTAAGAAAAAAGCTGGGGAAATCCTTTGGGGATGAAGTTTCCGTGAAGATCTGGGAAGACAGAGATGAAAGAATAGTCGAAATACCTGAAGATGTTCAGGCTGTTTTTAAAGAAAACCCCAAGGTGAAGGAATTGTTTGATGCGATGAGTTACACCCACCGAAAAGAATATATCCGGTGGATCGTGGACGCCAAAAAACCCGAAACCAGGGAAAACAGAAAAGTGAAAATGACCGCAATGATTCTCGCAGGAAAAAAAGGAATATAAATGAAAA
>Ga0308157_10008841_pt1 | contig 11340 bp, 12 predicted proteins | sample PhyBR1_FD_201035 | JGI IMG/M metagenome (GOLD analysis project Ga0308157, IMG submission 201035) | Phyllosphere microbial communities from UC Gill Tract Community Farm, Albany, California, United States - DLSLB.R1 | ecosystem: Host-associated > Plants > Phyllosphere > Unclassified | place: USA...
TTGTATTTTTTTTAAATTAAACTGTTTATTATTGATTTGGATTTGTTTACGATTTCATTTGATCTGAATAATTGGCTTTCTATGATAGCGCTTTCAAATAGAAGATAAATATGTGTTGCTAATAATTCATCTTCGAGCATTTCTTTAAAGAAAATTCTCAAATCATTTTTGTGAGCTTGAATAACCGTAAGAATATTTTCTTGTTCTTTTGATATTTCGGATAAGATATTCAAGAAACAACAACCTCTGAAATTTTCTTTTTCATTCATATGAATAATGAAATCAAAAGCAGAAATAACTTTTGCTTTCAGTTTTTTTGAATTTGAAGTATAATTTGAAAGTTCTTCAAACCAATATTGATGTCTCCTGTTCAGAAACTCGATACATAAGTCATCTTTAGATTTAAAGTGTTGGTAAAAGCTTGCTTTTGCAACATTTGCTTCACTTATAATTTGGTTAATTCCTGTACTATTATAACCCTGATGATGAAATAAAACAGAGGCTTTTTCTAATATTCTTTCTTTTGGTAAACTCATAATTTCTTAATTGCTGAACAAAGATATAAAAAAAAACAGACTAGTCTGTCTGTTTTTTCAAAAAATAACTTTTTTATTCATAGAGTTAAAATCGGCTTGCTGGCAACTTAAATAGGAGACGTTTCAATTTGCTATTTATTTTTTGATAAATTCCTTGTGACCTTTGCGTAAAACTTTGCGACCTTTGCGGTTAAATTTTTTAGCTATGTTAAAAATTGCCCACAGAGGTGCCAAAGCATACGAACCCGAAAACACGCTTCAGGCTTTTCAAAAAGCTTTAGAATTAAATTCAGACGGAATCGAACTGGACGTTCACCTCAGCGCTGACGGACACATCATCGTAATGCACGACGATACCATCGATAAAATGACCAACGGAAAAGGCGATATCAACTCGTATACTTTAGCCGAATTAAAGTCATTTAGAATCGCTGGAAAATTTCAAATTCCTACTCTAAACGAAGTTTTTGATTTAGTAGATAAAAAATGCTTCATCAACGTGGAGTTAAAAAATGCCGATACTTCAAAAAATGTGGTTTCTTTAATCGAAAAATATATTACCGAAAAAGGCTGGAACTACGAACATTTTATCATTTCGAGTTTTGACTGGAATGCTTTGAAAGAAGTTCAGAAACTAAATCCAAATATTCCGATTGGTGTTTTAACGGAGGAAGATCTTGATATGGCTTTGGCTTTCGCCGAAACCATAAAAGCAAAAGCCATTCATCCTGATTTTCAGTTACTGAATAAAGAAAAAGTTCTTCAAATTCAGGAAAAAGGATTTCTGGTTTTCCCCTGGACCGTAAACTCAGAAGAAGATATTCAAAAAGTAAAAAGTTATCAAGTAAACGGAATTATCTCTGATAATCCAGATAAAATATAATAATAGCCACGAATTCACGATTTTATTTTTTTTACAATCTATGAGAAAAAAAATTCGTGAATTTGCGGTGAACAAAAAAATATGATTAAAAATTTCGACATCATCATCGTTGGCGGAGGCGCTGCAGGTTTTTTTACCGCAATTAATATTGCAGAGAAAAATCCGAAACTTCAAATTGCCATTTTAGAAAGAGGAAAAGAAGTTTTGTCTAAAGTCCGCATTTCGGGCGGTGGCAGATGCAACGTGACACACGCTTGTTTTGAACCGAATGAACTGGTTAAATTTTATCCGCGTGGCGAAAAAGAACTTCGTGGGCCATTTCATCAATTTTGTTCAGGAGATACAATCGAATGGTTCGAAAAACACGGTGTTGGATTAAAAATCGAAGAAGACGGGCGACTATTTCCCGTTTCAAATTCCTCGCAAACTATTATTGATTGTTTTTTAAAAGCAACAGAAAAGTTAGGTATCAAAGTATTGACAGGACAAAGCGTACAATCGATTTTTAAAAAAGAAAATCACTGGAAAATTGACACACAAACCGAAAATTACGCTACTGAAAAATTAGTTATGGCAACCGGAAGCAATCCAAAAATTTGGGAAATTCTTCAAGAACAAGGTCATGCAATTGTAAGCCCCGTTCCTTCCCTATTTACATTCAATATTAAAGATTCCAGGATTAAAGAATTACCCGGAGTTGCGGCAAAAGTTACCGTAAACGTAAAAGATACCAAACTAGAATCAACGGGTCCTTTGCTAATCACACATTGGGGAATGAGCGGTCCCGCTATTTTAAAGCTTTCGGCTTGGGGAGCACGAATCCTTCATGATAAAAGTTATCAGTTTACTATTTTCGTCAATTGGCTTAATGATATTGACACCGAAGATGCCGAAAAAATCCTGAAAGATTTAAAAAAGGAACATGCCAAAAAAGCCGTTTCAAAAAAATCTCCTTTTGAGTTCCCAAATCGCTTATGGGAAAACCTGGTTTTGGCTTCGGGAATTGAAACAGAAACCAAATGGGCCGATTTATCTAAGAATCAATTACAGAACTTAACGTCACAATTAACCAAAGCTGAATTTAAAGTCAACGGAAAAAGCACTTTTAAGGAAGAATTTGTTACCGCTGGCGGAATCGATTTAAAAGAAATCAATTTTAAAACCATGGAAAGTAAATTACACGAAAATCTGTATTTTGCGGGCGAAATTGTCAATATCGATGCCATTACCGGAGGTTTTAATTTTCAGAATGCCTGGACAAGCGGATTCATTTTAGCCAATAATATTTAATATAAAAATGAAATTTAAAGGAATTATTTTTGATTTAGACGGAACATTAGTTAATTCATTAGAAGACATTTCAGATGCGATGAATGCCGTTCTTGCCGATCTAAATTACCCAACCCACAATTACGATACTTATCAATACTTTATTGGCAATGGCCTCAGAAAATTAGTTGCCAGAGCTTTGCCTTCATCCAATAATACAGAAGATGAGGTTCAGGTTTGTTTTGAGAATATGCTTAAAACATACGATAGTAATTGTGTTCAGAAAACTAAACCTTATAAAGAAATAGCCGAATTAATATATGATTTAAATTCGAAAGGAATCAAACTCGCTGTTTTTTCAAACAAAGCCGATGAACTGACTAAAAAAGTAACCGAGGCATTATTCCCCAATTTGTTTGATGCAATTGCAGGTTTAACCACAGAAGAACTCAAAAAACCGAATCCGCTTAAAGCGATTGAAATCAGCAAAAACTGGAACCTACAACCTGAGGAAATCCTTTTTGTCGGAGATTCTGATGTGGATATTGAAACCGCTTTAAATGCCAAAATGTTTCCCGTTGGCGTGACATGGGGTTACAGAACCAAAGAAGAGTTGAAAGCAAGCGGAGCGAAAGTGGTTATAAATACTCCTTTTGAGTTACTAAATATTTTATAAAAATACCTTTTAAATATTATTTAACAAGACTTTACATATTCTGTAAGTTTTAGTTAAGACCATTCTAATAATTTTACTCTCAACAAATTAGTACTGTATGAGAGTAAAATTACTTACCACAATTTCTTTTTTCACCTATCAGTTATCTGTTTCACAAACTGAAAAATTGCTTCATGGAAAGGTAGTTGCTCAGGATCTTCCGCTTAAAAATGTAGAAGTAATCAACAAAATTGCTAAAATCAGCACCAGAACAAATGAATCGGGCGAATTTTCAATTGCTGTAAATATAAAAGACAGTCTGCTTTTCTTCTCAAAAGATTTTTTATTTACAAGATTAAAAGTCTCAGCAGAAAACATTCAGTCCAATGATTTTACAGTCAATATGATTGCCAAACCGGAAGAGCTGAAAGAAGTTGTCGTTTTGAATAAGGAATCAAAAACAGTCTGGCTGACTAAAGAAGAAATAGAACAGATTAAGCTAAACTCTCACAAATCAAAAGAAGGATTAAAAATTGCTGGTTATAAAGAAGCAGTTATGCCCCTCGGAACAGATTTTATTTACCTTGGAAAACAAATTCGGAATTTATTTAAAAAAGAAGAAACTCCTAAAAAGGAAAGCCCAAAAATTGGTTTAAACCAGCTTGTAAAAAGCACATTGCCTCCTGATTTTTTGACAAAAGATCTGAAATTAAAGCCCGAAGAAACCGCGCTTTTTATTGAATTCTGCGATGCCGATCCAAAATCTAAAACCCTATTAGAAAATCCCAATATTTTGGCTACAATGGATTTTTTATTTGCTAAAAATGAACAGTTTAAGAAGTTGAAATAGATTTTTTAAGTTTTTTCCATTTTAAGAAAAATACACCCAGACAAACCATTAATAGAATAGAAAAAATAATGACACAGATTAAGACTAAAGTTAAGTTATCATTCTTTTTCGATAATCGCCAATTTAAAATATTGTTCTTACGTGTTATTTCAACTACAGCTTCATCAATTTGCTTTCCCTGTTGAGAACAGTAATTAGAAATCTGTTTTAAACATAAAATAAGCCTTTCGTTAAGTAATTCATTTTCAATCCCATATTGTTTTGAAAGCAAATATATTTCGGAAGCGTCTTTATAATTATACTCGCTCATTACATTTGTAATATTTCCCAATTCAAATAATAAAACTGAAATAATTTGATCTTTCGGTTTTATAAATGAAATCCTTTCGTTTAACTGAAAGTACAATGCGTGTTTCAATTTATCCAATTCTTCGTAGGAAAGCTTGGTTTTTGGAGTAACTTCCGAACCAAAACTTGTATTAATAAAAAATTGTCCTGACGGATTTTGCAGTTTTTGAATCTTGGCTTCTAAAATTTTAAGGTGAAGCCATTCAGATCTTTCGTGAGATTCAGGATTTAATTGAATTGATTTTTTAATCCACTCATAAGCCTTTTGATTTTCTCCCATTAACTCATAAAGAGTTCCAAGATTAGAAGCTGTTGAATATCTGTTTGGTTTTATTTTTTCAATTTCTAAATATAGTTTTAAGGCTTCCTGATATTTTCCCTGAATAATTAAAACATAGCCCTTATCAGACAAATAATCTATGTCTTTTGTTTTTTCATATCCTTTTTCAAGATCCCAAATTAAAGCCGGAAAATCTTTAATTTTGAATTGATGGCCGAAAGGGACATATTGATGCGTACGGTCACGGTAAATTTCAACTTTATTTTTTAATATTTTTAGTTCCCAATTCAAACAGGCAAAGGTTTTAAAAGACATTAAAACCAAGACAATAACAAAAAAATTAAATCTATTCATAAAGTATAAACGCGTTGATTAAACCTGTAACAAAACAAACGTGAAACAAAAACTACTTATTCAGCCACCAGATACTCGCATTCAAAATAGTGGCAAATCCAACCCAGGCTAAATAAGGAATGAATAAATAACCCGCAGTTTTATTGATTTTGATAAATTTTAAGTAGGTTTCATAAATCATCAGCCATAAAAGTGCAATTTCGATTAAAGCCAGCATCGGATTTTTTAGTCCGAAGAATAAATACGACCAGATGGCATTAAGGGTTAACTGAATCAAAAAGAATCCTAACGCTTTTTTGACTTCTTCATTTTGCTCTTTTATTTTATCCCAGACTAATCCTGCGGCGACGGCCATGAAAATATAAAGCAATGTCCAAACCGGCATAAAAATCCAATTAGGCGGATTAAAAAAAGGTTTCTCAATTGTAGGATACCACTCTGCTACACTGGGTCTTGTTACCAGACTTGCAGAATATCCTACTGCTAAACAAACTACTAACGCTATTGCTATTTTTACGAACTTATTCATGATAATCAAATTTTGAATCAAAAATAGTCAAAAGCTGCTTATATTTCTTATATAACTTATATGGTGAAAAAATTTAAAAACTATCTTTGCCAAAATTTTACAATTCATGTTTACAGCAGCTGATTTTATTCCTAAAACATATTCTTCAACAGTCGAAAACGGAAATTTTGAGTGGAGCGCTCCCAGCAACATTGCATTAGTGAAATACTGGGGAAAAAAAGAGAACCAGATTCCAGCGAATCCTTCGGTAAGTTTTACATTGAATAATTGCAAAACGATTACAAAACTGACTTTTGAAAAGAAAGAGAATCAGAATGCTTTTTCATTCGATTTACTATTTGAAGGAAAACCAAAAGAAGATTTCAAACCGAAAATCAGAAAATTTTTAGAACGAATCGAAGTGTATCTGCCTTTTTTGAAAGACTATCATTTTACGATTGATACACATAATACTTTTCCACACAGTTCAGGAATAGCTTCTTCGGCTTCAGGAATGGCAGCTTTGGCAATGAATTTTATGAATCTGGAACGAAAACTAAATCCGGAAATGACAGACGAATATTTTTACCAAAAAGCATCTTTTCTAGCCCGTTTAGGTTCAGGAAGTGCCTGTAGAAGTGTAAAAGGGAATGTTGTAGTTTGGGGCGAGCAGTCCAATATTGAAGGAAGTTCCGATTTATTCGGAGTTGAATTTCCACACACAATCCACGAAAATTTCCATAATTATCAGGATACCATTTTATTGGTTGATAAAGGCGAAAAACAGGTTTCAAGCACCGTTGGACACGATTTGATGCACAATCATCCGTATGCCTACAGCCGTTTTGCGCAGGCGCATGAAAATCTGGATCAATTAATTGCCATTTTTGAAAGCGGAAATCTGGAAGAGTTCATTAAAGTTGTAGAAAGCGAAGCATTGACTTTGCACGCTATGATGATGACTTCGATGCCGTATTATATATTGATGAAACCAAATACTTTACAAATTATCAATGCAATCTGGAAATTCAGAAACGAAACCAATATTCCGGTTTGTTTTACTTTGGATGCAGGTGCAAATGTGCATGTTTTGTACCCTGACAATGTTAAAGAAAGAGTGTTGCAATTTATTAAGAACGAATTAGTTGGCTTTTGTCAAAATGGTCAGTACATTTGCGACGAAATTGGAGCAGGAAGTCAATTAATAATTGATAATTGATAATTGTCAATTAATCACTAACTTTATGGAGAAGAAAAACATTATTAAAGAAAAATCTTTTGCTTTTGCAATTGACATTGTTAATCTTTATAAAGTTTTAAGTGAGAAAAAAGAGTTCGTATTATCCAGACAAGTTTTGCGATCCGGAACCTCGATTGGTGCCAATGTAAGAGAATCTGAACATGCTCAAAGTAAAGCTGATTTTATCCATAAATTATCTATTTCATTAAAAGAAGCAAACGAAACAGAATATTGGTTAGATTTGTTGTATGAAACAAAATATCTTTCGGATGTAGAGTTTCAAAATATAAAACCAAAAATAATAGAATTATTACGATTGCTAACAAGCATCATAAAAACTTCTAAAAAAATATAATTAATTTATCAATTGTTAATTATTAATTTTCAATTATGAAAGGACCTTTATTTTACTCAAAAATATTACTCTTTGGAGAATACGGAATCATTCGCGACTCTAAAGGACTTTCTATTCCTTATAATTTTTATAATGGAGCCTTAAAGAGAGATGAAAATCCTTCAGCGGAAGCCATTGCCTCAAATGCAAGTTTAAAAAGATTTGCTGTTTATCTTGAAACCTTACAGACAGAACAACCTGATCTGGTTGCTTTTGATTTGCCATCCCTAAAAAGCGATGTAGAAACCGGAATGTATTTTGATTCCAGTATTCCGCAAGGGTATGGTGTTGGAAGCAGCGGTGCTCTGGTTGCTGCGATTTATGATAAATATGCTGCACATAAGATTACGGTTCTGGAAAATCTGACGCGTGAAAAACTATTGCAGCTAAAAAACATATTTGCAAATATGGAGAGTTTTTTCCATGGAAAAAGTTCTGGTCTTGATCCGTTAAACAGTTATTTGAGCATTCCGATTTTAATTAATTCTAAAGATAATATTGAAGCAACAGGCATTCCTACTCAAAGTTTTGACGGGAAAGGCGCTGTGTTTTTATTAGACTCAGGAATTGTTGGTGAAACCGCTCCGATGGTGAATATTTTTATGGAAAACCTGAAAGACAAAGGTTTCCGTGCGATGCTAAAAAACCAATTTGTAAAATATACCGATGCCTGCGTTGAAAACTTTTTGCATGGCGATATGAAATCGTTGTTTACTAATACTAAAAAGCTTTCTAAAGTCGTTTTAAATAATTTCAAACCAATGATTCCGGAGCAGTTTCACGGAATCTGGCAACACGGAATTGATACCAACGATTATTATTTAAAACTTTGCGGTTCTGGTGGCGGCGGTTATATTTTAGGTTTTACCGAAGATTTAGAGCGCGCTAAAGTTTCCCTAAAAGACTATAAATTAGAAGTGGTTTATCAGTTCTAATTTAACCTTTTCCAAACTTTAAATCCGTATGATGTTAAGCAGGCAGCACAAACTTTTAGTAATGAAAATTGTCAGTCTGTTCTCTGTAGTAAGAGGTTATAACATTCCGATTATTGTATTGGCACAATATTTATCTGCGATTTTTATATTAGCTCCGGAGAAAAGAGCGCTCGATATTTTACTGGATTCCTACTTGTTTCTGATTGTATTTGCTTCTGCCGTTACGATTGCTTCTGGCTATATTATCAATAATTTTTATGACAGCCAGAAAGACCTGATCAACAGACCGAACAAATCTATGTTGGATCGTCTGGTCAGTCAGAAAACAAAACTTTCAGTTTACTTTTCCCTGAACTTTATGGCCGTTCTGACAGCTTTAATTGTTTCCTGGCGTGCTTGCTTATTTTTTTCAGCTTATATTTTCCTAATCTGGTTTTATTCGCATAAAATTAAAAAGTATGCCATTATTGGAAATCTTACGGCGGCTTTTTTAGCTGTGCTGCCTTTTTTTGCCATTTTATTGTATTTTTTTTACCATCAGATTTCATTTGACGAAATAGAAAACCACAGAAGTCATTTTGCAGTAATTTCAGCACATGCAATGTTTTTATTTTTGCTACTGCTAATTCGGGAAATGATTAAAGATCTTGAAAATTTAAAAGGTGATTTAGCTAATAATTACCAGACTATTCCAATTCTTTACAGCGAAAGGGTCTCAAAGCAGATCATTACAGTTTTAACCTTTATGACCATACTTCCCGTATACATATTAATCAATGTTTATGATGTAGGCTATATGGATATCTATTTCTATGTGTGTTTTATGGCATTACTCTTTTTCCTGTTGTATTTATGGAAATCAAATTCTAAAGAGCAATATTTACTGCTTCATAATGTGCTTAAATTTTTAATTGTTTCAGGTGTTTTTTGCATTGTTTTGATTAATCCAAGTGTGTTGTGGCACGGAAAGCAATTGATTTCTAACTTATAAGGATTATTTCGCATAGATTTACAAAGGTTTTTGGCAAAGTCTTACAAAAAAATTTCTGTAACTACTTGTACACTTTGTGAATCTCTGTGGTAAAATTCTCTTCATTAATACTTAAAAAAAGCCAATTGTTTGAATCTAGCCCCGGTTGAAGTGGAAATCCTTTTATTTTTTCCTTTAAAAAACAAAGATTGGGAACGGAAAAAGGAATTCATATTTAATAAAAAAGCCGGATATGATGCCTCAAATTTATTTAAGACTTAAGGCTATCAATCTAAGGACATTGAACTTAAGATTATTAGCAGGAAAAAACTATCTTTGCACAAATTACAGAATTTATGAACAACAAGGAAGGCAATAATAAAAGAGGCGGATCAAGACCAAACAGCTCAAGATCAAACTCCAGCAAGCCAAAACCTCCTATGGCAAAGCGTGCGCAAGGGCCAAAAAAAGTGAATCCTGCTGTTAAAGCTGTGGAAGAAGAAAAAGCAGCAAAATTAAAAAAACAGAATCAGGCTCCAAAAAGACAAAAAGCTTCAGACGAAATTCGATTGAACAAATATATTTCGAATTCAGGTGTATGCTCGCGTCGAGATGCTGATATATACATTCAGTCCGGAAACGTAAAAGTAAATGGTGTTCCGGTAACCGAAATGGGTTATTTAGTAAAACTAAATGATGTTGTGAATTTTGACGGTGTTATCCTGACTCCGGAAAAGAAGGAATATATTTTACTGAATAAGCCAAAAAACTTTACTACGGCGTTAGATGAAGGTCAGGAATATCGTAATGTTCTGGAACTGGTGCGTGGTGCTACAAACGCTAAAATAGCAGCGGTAGGGAGAATGGATAAAAACACAACTGGATTATTATTGTTTACGAATGATAATGATATGATTCGTAAGTTTACTTTACCGAATCAGAAATCATCTAAAATCTATCAGGTTTCACTGGATAAAAACCTAAAATATGAGGATCTGGAAAAAATCAGCAAAGGATTGGTTTTGGATGGACACCGTGTTTTTGTAGAAGAAATAAGCTATATTGACAATGAGCCAAAAAGCGAAGTGGGCCTAAAATTACGTACTGCTAATGTAAAAGTGGTTCGTTCAATTTTTGAGAGTTTTGAATACAATGTTTTGCGTATTGACCGTGTATCTTTTGCAGGTCTGACCAAAAAGAACTTACCAAGAGGAAACTGGCGCTTTTTGACAGATCAGGAAATCATCAATCTGAAAAACGTTTAAAAAGGTAATTTCGAATAAATAGAAAGCCTGTTTCACAAAGAAGAAACAGGCTTTTTTATGCTTTTAATTTTGGACAGCTTAGTAAGCCCCCAAGTAGAAACTTCCTGAAGCAGCTTTTAATGTAGCTCCTTTTTTGATTTCTTTGGTTTTATAATTTACGATATAAATGTTTCCATCTTTTCCTGCAGGAGTTAGTGGAAGGTATACATTATCACCAACTAAACCGATATTTTGGAACTGTCCAAATGTGGTTGTTAATGCAGTATCAGTTTCAACATCTGTAGCTAATTTAGTTGCTGTTTTAGCATTTAAATCTATTAAAGCAATATAACCGCCATTAGTACCTGTTACAGTATAAAGAACAACAGCTACTCCGTCTTTAATATATCTCCAGGCTTTAATTTGAGCACCGGTTACATTTAAAGCAATATTTAAATTGAAGTGGTAAGTCTGATCATAATCATTAGTTGTTTTGCTGATACGTAAGATATCCGGACCAGAAGTAGCAGTCGCCTGATAAAGATTCCCATCAGTTCCAACATACTGTGTTAATGTACGATATCCTAAATTGTCAATCATACTTTTTTCTGAAGTTATAATTTTAGGATTTCTCAAACTTGGATAATCTACCACATAAGTAAGAGTACCTAAATTTCTTTCTGTAGTTGTCTGCCAGCCAGAGATAGCACCAGTAGTTGCATTTGTTGTTACTGTACCGTTTACGTTGTGTCTTCTAACACCTAAACCAATGTATAATTTGTCTTTGGCCTGATTTAATACCGGTACATCCGCTCTCCATACATGGTAACCTTGTGCTTCTAATTCAGCTCCAAGTTCTACGTCTATATTACCA
>Ga0308157_10008843_pt1 | contig 11339 bp, 9 predicted proteins | sample PhyBR1_FD_201035 | JGI IMG/M metagenome (GOLD analysis project Ga0308157, IMG submission 201035) | Phyllosphere microbial communities from UC Gill Tract Community Farm, Albany, California, United States - DLSLB.R1 | ecosystem: Host-associated > Plants > Phyllosphere > Unclassified | place: USA...
ACTTGAAGGCCAAGGGCGGGTACGGCATCCAGTTGCTCTGTCCCAAACCTCCACGCTCGGGACAGATGGAATAATACAAGGGCGGGTTAGCGCGCAGCGCGTAACCCGCCAATATCAGAAGGTCGAGCCAGCAATAATCCCGCCGCCCAAACACACGTCCCCGTCGTACAGCACGGCCGACTGGCCGGGCGTGACCGCCCACTGCGCGTCCGGGAAGCCCAGCGAGAAGTTGAGCGCGCCGTCGGCCGCGACGTCGCACGGCACGTCGGCCTGGCGGTAGCGGGTCTTGGCCGAGATGCGGCCCGCCTCGGGCGCCACGCCCGCGATCCAGCTGGCCTGGTCCGCCGTCAGCGCGGACGACAGCAGCCACGGATGGTCGTGTCCCTGCACCACCCACAGCGTATTGCTCTCGATGTCCTTGCGCGCCACATACCACGCGTCGCTGGAGCCGTCGGCGTTCTGGTAGGTCTTCACGCCGCCGATACCGATGCCCTTGCGCTGGCCCAGCGTGTAGAAGGACAGGCCCACGTGCTCGCCCACCACCTTGCCGTCCGGCGTTTTCATCGGACCCGGCTTGTGCTGCAGGTAGCGGCCCAGGAACTCGCGGAACGGGCGCTCGCCGATAAAGCAGATGCCGGTCGAGTCCTTCTTGGCGGCGTTCGGCAACTGCAGCTTCTCCGCGATTTTGCGCACTTCGGTTTTCGGGATTTCGCCCAGCGGGAACAGGGTCTTGGACAACTGCGCCTGGTTCAGGCGGTGCAGGAAATAGCTCTGGTCCTTGGTGTGGTCGAAGGCCTTCAGCAGATCGAAGCGATCATTCAGCGTGTTGTGGCGCACGCGCGCATAGTGGCCGGTGGCGATCAGGTCCGCTCCCAGCAGCATGGCGTGGTCGAGGAAGGCCTTGAACTTGATCTCGGCGTTGCACAGCACGTCCGGATTGGGCGTGCGGCCGGCCTGGTATTCGCGCAGGAACTCGGCGAACACGCGGTCCTTGTATTCGGCGGCGAAGTTGACGGCCTCGATGTCCACGCCGACCACGTCGGCCACGCTGGCCGCGTCGATCCAGTCCTGGCGGGTGGAGCAGTATTCGGAGTCGTCGTCATCCTCCCAGTTCTTCATGAACAGGCCGATCACCTCGTAGCCTTGTTCCTTGAGCATCCACGCCGCGACCGAGGAATCCACCCCGCCCGACATGCCGATCACGACTTTTTTCTTACTCATTCTTGATTTCCGTCAAACTTCTTATAACTTCGCTTAAACTTCGCCGAACACGGAGTCATGTGTATGCAACAGCTCCAAAGGCGCGCGTTTGCCCGCCAGGTACTCGTCCACGCAGGTGAGCAGCAGAGGACTGCGGTGACGCTCCGCGCAGGCGGCAATTTCGTCGCGCGTGAGCCACATGGTGCGCAGGATGCCGTCGTCCAGCGGACGGCCTTCGTGCAGGGCGCCGGCCACGCCGCAAAAGGCGAAGCGCAGGTACTGCACCGCCTCGCCGGTGCGCGCCGAACGGTAGCGCGACATATACATGCCGACCAGTCCGGTAGGGGTGAAATCGTAGGCGGTTTCCTCCAGCACTTCGCGCACCACGGCCTGCTCCAGCGATTCCAAGGGATCCAGGTGGCCCGCGGGCTGGTTCAGCCGTATGCCATCGCTGGTCTCCTCCTCGATCAATAGGAATTTGCCATCGCGCTCGATGACGGCGGCAACGGTTACAGAGGGTCTCCAGGTTCGCGGCATGTGTCTCTTCCTTGAAAGAGCCGCCATTTTAGCTTGTTCCGATGCGTTGCGTTCCGATGTCGGCTAAATAGAGGGAAAGTTCGATTAAAACCGGTTCCGGGGGCTTGCTTTGCACCACATGGGATGGCGTTTCCACGGTGTGAAACCGGGGGTGTCTTATGCGCGACAGGCGATGGTTGTTGCCGGGCTAAAAAGGTTAGCTTTCAGGAAAACCGTGCTATGTTCTAGAAAGAGCAACATTATTTTGCAACTTCTGGAGGCTACATGAGAATAGGCATACCGGCGGAGACACGGCCAGGGGAAACCCGGGTTGCGGCGACGCCTGAAACTGTAAAAAAACTCGCTGCCAAGCATCAGATCGTCGTGCAGGCGGGGGCCGGCTTGACGGCCTCGGTGACGGACGAGGCTTACGCCGCGGCCGGCGCCACCATAGGCACGGCGGCGGAGGCCTACGGCGCCGACGTGGTGCTCAAGGTGCGCGCCCCGAACGCGGAGGAGCGCGCGCTGATGAAGGCGGGCACGGTGCTGATCGGCATGCTCAACCCCTTCGACGCCGAGAACACCGCCGCCATGGCCGCCGCCGGGCTGCAGGCCTTCGCGCTGGAAGCGGTGCCGCGCATCACGCGCGCGCAGTCGATGGACGTGCTGTCCTCGCAGGCTAACATCGCCGGCTACAAGGCGGTGCTGGTGGGCGCCAACACCTACCAGCGCTTCATGCCCATGCTGATGACCGCCGCCGGCACCGTGAAAGCGGCCCGCGTGCTGATCATGGGCGTGGGCGTGGCCGGCTTGCAGGCCATCGCCACGGCCAAGCGCCTGGGCGCGGTGATCGAAGCGTCCGACGTGCGGCCGCCGGTGAAGGAGCAGGTGGAATCGCTGGGCGCCAAGTTCATCGACGTGCCCTTCCTGACCGAAGAAGAAAAAGAGATCGCGCAGGGCGTGGGCGGCTATGCCCGTTCCATGCCGGCGGACTGGATGAAGCGCCAGGCGGAACTGGTGCATGAACGCGCCAAGCTGGCCGACATCATCATCACCACCGCGCTGATCCCGGGCCGCGCTGCGCCGGTGCTGATCTCGGAAGACACCGTGAAAGCCATGAAGCCAGGCTCGGTGATTGTCGACCTGGCCGTGAGCCAGGGCGGCAACTGCCCGCTGTCGGAGCTGAACAAGACCGTCATCAAGCACGGCGTGCACATCGTCGGCGAGCCGGACCTGGCCTGCCACGTGGCGGCCGACGCGTCCGCCCTGTATGCGCGCAACGTGCTGGACTTCCTCAAACTGATCATCGACAAGGAAGACAAACTGGTGATCGACCGCGAAGACGAAATCCTGAAGGCCACCCTGGTGTGCGCCGACAGCGTGGTCTTGCGCAAATAAGGAGAATAAAAATGGAAGTTAGCCACACCATCACCAATCTCATCATCTTCGTGCTGGCGATCTACGTCGGCTACCACGTGGTCTGGGGCGTGACGCCCGCGCTGCATACGCCGCTGATGGCGGTGACCAATGCGGTATCGGCCATCATCATCGTCGGCGCCATGCTGGCGGCGGGCCTGACCGAAGGCCTGACCGGCCAGATCGCCGGCACCATTGCCGTCGCGCTGGCCGCCGTCAATGTGTTCGGCGGTTTCCTGGTCACCCAGCGCATGCTGGAGATGTTCAAGAAAAAAGAGCCGAAGGCCAAGCCTGCGGCCGGATCGGACGGAGGCAAAGCATGAGCTTCATCAGCCTGAATCTCGTTACGATGATGTACTTGATCGCCTCGGTGTGCTTCATCCAGGCGCTCAAGGGCTTGTCGTCGCCTGCCAACGCGCGCCGGGGCAATGCCTTCGGCATGACCGGCATGGCCATCGCAGCCGTCACCACGCTGGCGCTGATCCTGAAACTGCGGGCCGAAGCGGCCAGCGCCGGCGCGGGCAATGGCCTGGGCCTCGGCCTGGTGGCGTTGGGCATCGTGGTGGGCGGCGGCATCGGCGCCTACCTCGCCAAGACGGTCGAGATGACCAAGATGCCGGAACTGGTGGCGGCCATGCACTCGCTGATCGGCCTGGCCGCAGTGTGCATCGCGGTGGCCGCCGTGTCCGAGCCGCACGCCTTCAACATCGCCCAGGCGGGCCAGGCGCTGCCGGTCGGTAACCGCATCGAACTGTTCATCGGCACCTTCGTCGGCGCCATCACCTTCGCCGGTTCGGTGATCGCCTTCGGCAAGCTGGCGGGCAAGTACAAGTTCCGCCTGTTCCAGGGCGCGCCGGTGGTGTTCGCCGGGCAGCACATGCTGAACCTGGCGCTGGCCATCGTCATGGTGGGCCTGGGCCTGGCCTTCGTGTTCGCGGGCGGCGTGGAGCCGGCCTGGACGCCCTTCATCATCATGACCGCCATCGCCTTCGTGCTCGGTGTGCTCATCATCATTCCCATCGGCGGCGCGGACATGCCGGTGGTGGTGTCGATGCTGAATTCCTACTCCGGCTGGGCTGCTGCGGGCATCGGCTTCTCGCTGAATAACTCCATGCTGATCATTGCCGGTTCGCTGGTGGGTTCGAGCGGCGCCATCCTGTCCTACATCATGTGCAAGGCCATGAACCGCTCCTTCTTCAACGTGATCCTGGGCGGCTTCGGCGGCGACGCTGCGGCGGCCACCTCGGGCGGCGGCGCGCAGCCTGCGCGTCCGGTGAAATCCGGCTCGGCGGACGATGCGGCCTTCATCATGGCCAATGCGGAAACCGTCATCATCGTTCCCGGCTACGGCCTGGCGGTGGCGCGCGCGCAGCACTCGCTGAAAGAACTGGTGGAGAAGCTGACGCACAAGGGCGTGACGGTGAAGTACGCCATCCACCCGGTGGCGGGCCGCATGCCGGGCCACATGAACGTGCTGCTGGCCGAAGCCGAGGTGCCGTATGACCAGGTGTTCGAGATGGAGGACATCAACGGCGAATTCGGCCAGACCGACGTGGTGCTGGTGCTGGGCGCGAACGACGTGGTGAACCCGGCCGCGAAAGATCCGAAATCGCCGATCGCGGGCATGCCCATCCTGGAGGCCTACAAGGCCAAGAGCATCATCGTCAACAAGCGCTCCATGGCCTCCGGCTATGCGGGGCTGGACAACGACCTGTTCTACCAGGCCAACACCATGATGGTGTTCGGCGATGCCAAGAAGGTGATCGAGGATATGGTGAAGGCGGTCGAATAAGCCGCAATATCCGGGTATTTCAATCCCGTAGGGCGGGTTAGCGGCGCAGCCGCGTAACCCGCCTAGCGGCGCCCGAACATCATCAACTCCGCCAGCATGCCGCGCGCGGGGCCGAACAGGTCGATGGCGGCGAGCGATGCGCCCAGCAGCGCTTGCGCCGGCGACTCGTTGGCGAACACGCGCGCCATGGTGTCGGTCAGGTGCACGGTCAGGCTGCGGTCGGCGCTGCGCTGCGCCTGGTACTGCGCCAGCATGGCCGGCGTGGCGCCTTGCGCCAGCAGGCGCGCCAGCACGGCGGCGTCGCGCAGGCCGAGGTTCAAACCCTGGCCAGCCACCGGATGCAAAGTCTGCGCCGCGTTGCCGATGGCGGCCATGCGCAGACTGCCGTCGCTGCCAGCCCTGCCTGCGTTGAGCCCGAGCGGAAACGCCACGCGGCGCGAGGTGGCGGTGAAGCTGCCTACGCGCGTGCCGAAGGCCGCTCCCAGCTGCTCCAGGAAGGCCGCATCGTCCAGCGCAAGCAGCGCCTGCGCGGTGTCCGGGCGCACGCACCACACCAGCGAATATTCCCCATCCTGCGGCAGCAGCGCCAGCGGGCCTTGTTCAGTGAAACGTTCGTAGGCGCGGTGCGCCACCGGCGCGCTGCTGCGCACCTGCGCGATGATGGCGGTCTGGCCGTAGTCGCGCTGCCTGGCCTTGGCCTGCTGTTCGCCGAACAGGCCGCCCTCGGCCTGCACCACGATGGCGGCCGTCAGCGTGCGCGGCCGGCCGTCTTCCTCGATGGCGATGGCGACGTGGCCGGGCTGCTCTTCCAAGCCCGTCACCAGCGCGGGACGCAGCGCGGCGATGCCTGCGCGTTCGCAGGCTGCGCCCAGTTCAGTCACCAGCGCGCCGTAGCGGCTCACATAGCCCAGCGCCTCCAGCTTGTGCTCCTCGCGGTCTATCATGCTGCGGCCGAACCGGCCCCGGCGCGATACGTGGATCTGGTGGATGGCGGTGGCGGGTACGGGCCAGCAGCCTATGTCTTCCAGGATCTGGCGGCTGCCGTAGGACAGGGCCAGCGAGCGCGGGTCGTTGCCGGCTTGCTGCAGGGTGCGCGCGTCGATCAGCGCAATGCGCTGCGGCGCCACGCCGCGCCTGGCCAGTAGCGCCGCCAGCGCCATCCCGGCCGGCCCCGCGCCGCAGATGGCGATGTCGTAGCCGGGCGCGCCGTTTTCGATATGGCTCATGGCTGCTGCATCAGTTGTTCTATCTCGTCCACGGTCTTGGGCGCGGCTGCGCTCAGGATGGTGTAGCCGTCGTTGGTCACCAGCACGTCGTCCTCGATGCGGATGCCGATGTTCCAGTACTGCTCCGGCACGTCCGGGGCGGGGCGCACGTAAATGCCCGGCTCCACCGTCAGCACCATGCCCGCGTGCAGCGGGCGCGATGGCGTGCCGGCGGTGTGCACGTCGCGGTACAGGCCCACGTCGTGCACGTCCATGCCCAGCCAGTGGCCGGTGCCGTGCATGTAGAAGCGCGTGTAGTCCTTGCTGGCGATGGCAGCGTCCAGCGTGGCGTAGCCGGCCTTGTCCAGCAGGCCCAGGTCCAGCATGCCCTGCACCAGCACCCGCACGGCGGCGTCGTGCACCGCCTGGTAGGGCTGGCCGGGGCGGATAGCCTGCAGCGCGGCTTGCTGCGCCGCCAGCACCAGTTCGTACAGCGCGCGCTGCGGCGCGCTGAAGCGGCCGTTCACCGGATAGGTGCGCGTGATGTCCGAGGCGTAGCCGTCAAGCTCGCAGCCGGCGTCGATCAGCACCAGGTCGCCGTCGCGCGTCTGCGCGTTGTTGGCGTTGTAGTGCAGCACGCAGGCATTGGCGCCGCTGGCGACGATGGCGTTGTAGGCGGGCGCTTGGGCGCCGTTGCGGCGGAACTCGTACAGCAGTTCCGCTTCGATTTCGTATTCATGCATGCCGGGCCGCGATGCGCGCATGGCGCGCGCGTGGGCCTGGCCGGAAATGGTGGCCGCGCGCAGCATGGTGGCCTGCTCGCTCTCGTCCTTGATCAGCCGCATTTCGTCGATCAGCGGCAGCAGGTTGTGCTGCGTCTCCGGGGCCGTTACGCCGCTGCGCGACTGGCCGCGCACGGCGTCCACCCAGCGCTTGATCTGCGGCTCCAGCAGCGCGTGCTGCGCCGCGCGGCCTTGCGGCGCGTACAGGGTGGGCACATTGGCCAGCAGGCGCGCCATTTCCGCGTCCAGCGCGGCGGCGGGGAAGGCGGCGTCGAAGCCGAAGGCCTCGCGCGCAGCTTCCGGGCCGTGGCGGTAGCCTTCCCAGATTTCGCGCTCGGCGTTTTTCTCGCGGCAGAACAGGATGGCTTGCGCCGCCTCGTCCTGGCGCGGCGCCACCAGCACCAGCACCGCCTCCGGCTCGGTGAAGCCGGTCAGGTAGTAGAAGTGGCTGTCGTGGCGGTACGGGTAGTCGCTGTCGCTGTTGCGCGGCACTTCGGGCGCGGTGGCCAGCACGGCCACGCTGCCCGGCTCCATCAGCGCCAGCAGGCGCTGGCGGCGCAGGGCGTAGGCGTTCATGGCGCGATGCTCCCCGCCGGGGCCTTGACGCCGTTCAGCTCATTGAGCTGGTCGACCGTGCCCACGTTGACCCAGTCGCCCTCATACAGCTCGCCGCCCACCTGGCCCAGGTCCGCGTACTTGCGTATCAGCTTGCCCAGGCCCGCGTGCTGGCCCGGCGCTATGCCGTCGAACATTTCGGGGCGGTACACGCCGATGTTACCGAAGTTCCACAGCGTGTCGCCCTCGTTGGCCACCGAGTACATATTCAGCGCGAAGTCGCCCTTGGGGTTGTGCCAGGGGTTCTTGGTCAGCCACACCCAGGCCACGTCGCGCTTGTCCTTGGGATAGGGCTTGCCCCACATGTCCTTATCGTGCAGCACGTCCGTGACCTGCTCGAAGTCGAAGTACGGGCAGTAGATGTCGCCCGAGATGGCCAGGAAGGGCTCCTCGCCCAGCAGGTGGCGCGCCTGTGCGATGCCGCCCGCCGTTTCCAGCGGCGAGTCCGCCGGCTCGGGCGAGTAGCGGATCTGCGCGCCGAACTGGCTGCCGTCGCCCAGCGCGTCCTCGATCATGTGGCCCAGGTGGGCGTGGTTGATCACGATGTCGGTAATCCCGCCGCGCACCAGGTTCAGGATGTGCCACACGATCAGCGGCCGGCCGCGCACTTTGAGCAGCGGCTTGGGGCAGGCGTCGGTGAGCGGGCGCATGCGTTCGCCGCGTCCGGCGGCGAAGATCATAGCTTTCATGGCGCCGCCCTCAGAAGGTGTAGCCGACTTGGGGCTGCTTGTTTTCCAGCGCGTCCAGCAGGCGCACCAGCGGCTTGAGGTCCTTGTAGCGGCCCGCCGTCTTGCGCACGTATTCCAGCACGGTGGGCAGGTCGCCCAGGTACATCGGCTTGCCGTCGCGGTAGTTCAGGCGGCAGAAGATGCCGAGGATTTTCAGGTGGCGCTGCAGCGCCATGTATTCGAAGTCCTTGTAGAAGGAATCGATGTCCTTGTTCACCGGCAGGCCTTCGGCCTTGGCGTGCTGCCAGTAGCGGATGGCCCAGTCCAGCACCAGCTCCTCGTCCCACGAAATGTAGGCGTCGCGCAGCAGCGAGGCCACGTCGTAGGTGATGGGGCCGTACACCGCGTCCTGGAAATCGAGGATGCCGGGATTTTTCTCGTCCATCCACATCAGGTTGCGCGAGTGGAAATCGCGGTGCATATAGACCTGCTGCTGCGCCAGGCAGTTGGCGATGATGGCGTCGAACACCTTCTGCAGCTCGGCCGCCTGGGCGTCGGTCAGCACTGCGCCCAGGTGCTTGCCGATGTACCATTCCGGGAACAGGTTCAGCTCGCGCAGCATGAAGGCGCGGTCGAACTCCGGCAGCACGCCGGGCTGGCTGGCCTTCTGGATCTGCACCAGCGCTTCCAGCGCCTCGGCGTACATGGTGGAGGCGTTGTCCGGGTCCAGCACCTGCAGATAGGTGCTCACGCCCAGGTCCTGCAGCAGCAGGAAGCCGCGCTCGACGTCCTGCGCCACGATGGCGGGCACGGACACGCCGGCGGCGGCGAACAGCGCGTCAACCTTGACGAAGGCCGGCACGTTCTCGCGCTCGGGCGGCGCGTCCATCACGATCAGGGTGGCGCCGTGGGCTTGCCGGTGCGCCGGCAGCACGTCGACGCGGAAATAGCGGCGGAAGCTGGCGTCGGCCGAAGCGGGGCGGGCGGACGCAGGATCAACCAGGTTGAGGGAAGTGAGCCAATCTTTCAACAGGATCAGGCGAGTATCGGGTGCCAGGGCGCCGTCGTGGGCGCCGTTGGATGGTGAATTAGATAATAAAGACATGAAACAGCCTGTGGAATCCGGTTGGTGTGAACAATTCCCATATAATAAGGGATTAAAGTTAAAAAATCGCCTGTCAATGGTGTTTCGCCCCTTCATTTCATGAGCCGGTTCTCAGTCCCTCCTAGCCCCCACAGCTGGGCGTTCGCGCTCACGGCCCTCGTTACCGCCACAGCGGTGCCCGGCTACGCCCAGACCGCCCCCAAACGCACGCACGTGGCCGACCCGGACGCGCCGACCATCATCCGTGCCGAGGAATTCGACGGCCGCCCGGACCGGGAGCTGAACCTGGCGCGCGACGTCGAGATCGTACGCGACAAGACCCGCGTGACGGCCGACACGGCCTGCTTCCGCCAGGTCGAGGACGAGGTCGAGGCGCACGGCGGCGTGAAGATCTGGCGCTACGGCGACTACTACACCGGCGACGAGCTGAAACTGAACATGGAGTCGGGCAAGGGCTATATGCTCAACCCGACCTACAAGCTGGAGCTGAACGCGGCCCAGGGCAAGGCGCAGCGCATCAACTTCCTCAGCGAGGACGAGGCGCTGGTCATCGACGGCACCTACAGCACCTGCCAGGGACCGAATCCGGACTGGTACCTGAAATCGAGCACGCTGAACCTGGACTCCGGGCGCGACGTGGGCGTGGCCGGCAAGACCATCGTCTACTTCAAGAACGTGCCCATCATCGGCACCCCGGCCATGTCGTTCTCGCTGTCGGGCGCGCGCCGTTCCGGCTGGCTGCCGCCGATACCGGGCTTCGGCTCCAAGGGCCGCGCCGAACTGACGGTGCCGTACTACTTCAACATCGCGCCCAACCGCGACCTGACGCTGTTCCCGCGCCTGATCGCCCAGCGCGGCATCCAGCTCGGCGCGCACGCGCGCTACATCGGCGAAACCGACGCCGGCAGCTACGCCGGCGACACCTTCGTCGAGTATCTGCCGAACGACAAGCTGGCCAACGCCGACCGCTGGATGATCACGTCCAACCACACCCAGGCCATCGCCAAGGACTGGACCTACGGCTGGAACGTGCGCGCCGCGTCGGACAACAACTACCCGAGCGACTTCTCCAAGACCGTGTCCGGCTCGGCCGAGCGCCAGCTGCTGCGCGAGCTGCGCACCGACTACCGCGGCGAGTACTGGAGTTTGTCGGCGCGCGTGCAGAAATACCAGGTGCTGCAGGACCCGGCCGCCGAGACCGATTCCACGCTGTTCGTGTCGCGCCCCTACGACCGCCTGCCGGCGATTAACTTCCAGGCGGCGCGCTACGACGTGGCCGGCTTCGACTGGCAGCTGAACAGCGAACTGACCAGCTTCTGGCACCCGACCCTGACGCGCGGCAACCGCCTGGTGGCCATGCCGCAGGTGAGCTACCCCATCATCGGCCCGAGCTACTTCATCACGCCCAAGCTGATGCTCAACGCGGCGGCCTACCAGCTCGACGCGCACGACGGCAGCGACAGCAAATCGCTCACGCGCGCCGTGCCCACCATGTCGCTCGACTCGGGCCTGGTGTTCGAACGGGACACCAAGCTGTTCGGCCGCGACGCCACGCAGACGCTGGAGCCGCGCCTGTTCTACGTGAAGACGCCGTACCGCGACCAGAAGGAATTCCCCAACTTCGACACGGCGGCGGCCACCTTCAACTTCTCGCAGATCTTCAACGAGAACCGCTTCGTCGGCTCGGACCGGGTGGGCGACGCCAACCAGATCACGGCGGCCGTGGTGTCGCGCTTCCTGGAAGCGAGCGGCGCCGAGCGCCTGCGCCTGGCCTTCGGCCAGCGCTTCTACTTCAGCGACCAGCGCGTGCAGCTGGACGCCAGCACGCCCACGCGCGACGCCAAGTCGGACATCCTGCTGGCGGCCACCGGCGTGATCTCGGAAAGCTGGGTGCTCGACAGCGCACTGCAGTACAATCCGGCCGACAGCCGCGTGGTCAGTTCCAACCACGCGGTGCGCTGGAGCCCGGCGCCGAAGAAGGTGCTGAACCTGGGCTACCGCTACCTGCGCGACAGCGTCAGCAACAAGTCCGTGTTCAAG
>Ga0308157_10008844_pt1 | contig 11339 bp, 10 predicted proteins | sample PhyBR1_FD_201035 | JGI IMG/M metagenome (GOLD analysis project Ga0308157, IMG submission 201035) | Phyllosphere microbial communities from UC Gill Tract Community Farm, Albany, California, United States - DLSLB.R1 | ecosystem: Host-associated > Plants > Phyllosphere > Unclassified | place: USA...
CTGCTCGGCCCGCAGCGCGCCCAGCTCCACGCCATTGAGATGGATGCCGCCCTGCAGCGGCCTGTGCAGCCCTGCCAGCGTGCGCATGAGCGTGCTCTTGCCCGCGCCGTTGGCACCCAGCAGCGCCACCATCTCGCCTTGGCGCACCACCAGGTCCACGCCATGCAGCACGGGCTCGGCGCCGTAGCCGGTGGTGAGTTGGCCCACGCCCAGCAGCTCGGCCGCGCCGTGGGGCAGCGCGCGGGCCGCACCGGCACCCGAGCGAACGGCCACGGCACCGCCGGCGCCATCGCCCAGATAGGCCTGGCGCACGGCAGGGTGCGCCTGCACCTGGGCCGGCGTGCCTTCGGCCAGATGGCGGCCCGACTCGATCACCACGACGTGGTCCGACAGGCCCATCACCAGCGCCATGTCGTGTTCGACCAGCAGCACGCCCACGCCCTGGTCCGCGATGCGGCGCAGCAGGGCGGACAGGCGCTCTTTGTCTTCGTGCGACAGCCCGGCAGCGGGCTCGTCGAGCAGCAGCACCTCGGGGTCGGTGGCCAAGGCGCGCGCGATCTCCACCAGGCGGCGGTCTACATGGGCCAGGTCCGATGCGCGCGCCTGGGGGTCACCCGCGTAGCCGCACCACGCCAGCAGGGCCAGCGCTTGCGCACGGGCCTGCGGCGAGCGGATGCGCCCCGCGCCCAGCACGAAGCCGAGCCGCCCGCGCGGCAGGGCCAGCGCCACGTTGCTCACCACGCTCAGGCTGCCGAACAGCTGCGAGGTCTGGTAGCTGCGGGCCACGCCGGCCCGCGCGATGCGCCACGCGCCCACGCCCTGCACGGGTGCATCGCCCAGCAGGCAGGCGCCCTGGGTGGGCGTGTAGAAGCCGCTCAGCATGTTGAGCACCGTGCTCTTGCCCGCACCGTTGGGGCCGATCAGGCTGGTGACCGCACCCGGCGGCACGCTGAACGAGAGTTGCGAGACGGCGTTGACGCCGCCGAACACCATGGACAGCCCCTGCGCGCGCAGCGTGCGCCGCGGGCGTTGGCCCAGGGCCGGTGCGGCACCGGCTTGCAGCGTTGCGGCAGCAGAGATCGCTGTACGGCCTGCACGGCGCGGCCACAGCCGCACCACCAGGCCCACCAGCCCTTGCGGCGCAGCCCACAGCACGGCCAGCAGCAACGCGCCGAAGAAGAGCAGGCGGTATTCCTCCAAGCGCGCCAGCATCTCCGGCAGCAGCCCCACGATGATGGCGCCCACCAGCGGCCCCGCGATGCTGCCCGAGCCGCCGATCATCACCACCAGCACGAACAAAATCGACTGCAGAAACGAGAAACTGTGCGGCGTGACAAAGCCCGACAGCGGCGCATACAGCCCGCCAGCCACGCCGGCCAACAAGGCCGACACAGCGAACGCCACGGTCTTCACGATGAGCGGGTTCAGCCCGATGGATTCGGACGCGGTCTCTGCATCGCGCACGGCGCGCAACGCAGCGCCCCAGCTGCCGCGCGACAGCTTGACGAAGCCCACCAGCGCCAGCGCCGCCGCCACGATGGCCAGCACCGCCACGGCGCGCTCGCCGCGCAGCGCGTCCCAGCCCAGGCTGGGAGCGGCGATGCCCATGATGCCGTTCTGCCCGCCCGTCAGGTCGCGCATCTCGACGGCGCTGTGCTCCACGATGAAGCCGAACGCGATGGTGACCATGGCGAGATACGGGCCGCGCACGCGCAATGCCGGCAACGCCAGCAGCGCGCCCATGGCCCCTGCGGCCAGCGCCGCCACGGGCCACGCGGCCCAGAAGCTCCAGCCGGCCTTGGTCGTGAGAATGCCCACCGCGTAGGCGCCGATGGCATAAAAGCCCACGTGCCCAAAAGACACCTGGCCCGACAGCCCCAGCAGCACATTGAGCCCGATGCCCACGATGGCCAGCAGGGCCACGTTGGCCAGCACGAAGACGTAGTAACCATTGACCGTGGCGGCCAGCGCCACGCCCGCCAGCACGGCGGCCAGACCCAGGGCCCAGGGCCGCAATGCAGCGCCCAGGCCCGGCGCGCGGGCTGTAGCGGTGGCGGTATCGATGGAAGTGATGCGTGGTTGCGCCATGGTCATACCTTGCGCACCTGGGCGCGGCCGAAGAGCCCGTTCGGGCGCACGGCCAGCGCCACGATCACGAGCGAGAAAGTGAGAATCTGCGTGTAGCCCGAGCCCAGCGTGGCGGTGATGAGCGCCTCGACCACGCCAAACAGCAGGCCGGCCAGCATCACGCCCCAGGCGCTGGAGACGCCACCCAGAATCGCCACCGCGAAAGCCTTCAACCCGAACAGCGTGCCCATGTCGGACTGCACGTTGAACAGCGGCGCGATCAGCACGCCCGCCACGCCGGCGAACAAGGCCGACACGGCAAAGGCCGCCGCCACCACCCGCGCGATGGGGATGCCCATGAGGCGCGCGGCATCTCGGTTCTGCACCACGGCCAGCATCGCCGTGCCCCAGCGCGTGCGCCGCGCCACCAGGTGCAGCGCGCCGGCCAGCGCCAGCCCGACCAGCGGAATCAGCAACTGCAGCGGATACACGCCCAGCCCCAGGTCGCCCAGCTTGAGGGGCGTTTGCGCCATGGGCGACGGAAGGCTGCGCGGCTCCTTGCCGAAGGTGAACATGGCGATGTTGTCCACCACGATGCCCAGCGCCACCGTGGCCATGAGCCAGGCGTCGGAGCCCCGGCTGGCGAAGGGCCGCACGGCCACGAACTCCACCACCAGACCGTAGAGCGCGCACAGCACCAGCGCCAGCGCAATGGCCACCGGCATGGGCCAGCCCAGCGCCACGGCGAAGCCATAGGTGAACACGGCTCCCAGCATCATGGAGCTGCCTTGCGCGAAGTTCACCGTGCCGGAGACGACGTAGGTGACGTGAAACCCGAGCGCCATCAGCCCGTACATGCTGCCCAGGCCAATGCCGCTGATGAGGGCGGAGAGAAATAGCATCGAAGTGACCCGTGTTAGAGGTGCAGGCGAGCTGCCGAAAGACGTTGCACGAGAAGGTGCGGACCCCGCAGCACTGCACTGCGGCACTGCAGCATTGGGACCTGCGCAGCAATGTGCTGCGCGCAGGGACGCAGGTGGAGGCGGGAGCGACCCGCGCACAGCAGTGCACAGCACTGCACAGGCGTGTGCGCGTATCGGCGTCGAAGTGCCAACGCGCTCACGCGCTCACTCACCCATGCGCTTACTGCTTGTCCATTCCCACGGGCAGGATGCGGTTGCCGATGAACTGCGCCCACACGTAGTCACCCTCGTTCAGCGCGTCGTGGTTGGCCTCGCTGAACGGCTTGTCGTAGGTCTTGATCAGGCCTTCGTACTTGTCGATCTTGTAGAAGCCCTGGCGCACGGCGTCGCCGTCGGTGCTGCCCGCTTTGGCGATGGCCTGCGCGGCCAGGTGCAGCGCGTCGTAGCCGTTGGCTACGCCCACGGCCGGCGTGATGTTGTCCGGGCCCTTGATGTCGGGGTACTTGGCCTTGAGCGCCGCCACCACCTTGTCACCCACGGGCGACTGCTTGCCGAAGAAGCTGTAGGTCTGCACGAAGTGCACGTTCTTGGCGTTGGGGCCACCCAGTTCGGTGAAGCGGCCACCGGCCGGGCCCCAGTGCGAGACGATGGGCACCTGCCAGCCCATGCGGTCAAGCGACTTCGCCACCTGCGCCGACGGGCCCACGTTGCCCACCATGAACAGCGCATCGGCGCCGGCGGCCTTCAGGCGCGTGAGCTGCGGCACCACGTCCACATCGCTGTCGTTGAACTTCTCGATGGCGGCGGCCTTCATGCCCTTGGCAGTCAGCGCGGCCGTCAGGCCCTTTTCGTTCGACTCGCCCCAGGGGTTGTTCACCAAAATCAAGCCGGGGTTCTTGGCGCCGAAGGTCTTCTGCGCATAGGCCAGCATGCCCCGGTCGACGATCTCATCCACCGCCGAGACGCGGAACGCGAAGTTGGGCTTGGCGCCGTTCTTGGTGATGGGCGTGCCAGCGGCCCAGGGGCCCATGAAAGGCACTTTTTCTTGGTTGGCGAGTTGCACGATGGCGATCGACACGGGCGTATCGAGCCCACCGAACAGCACGGCCACCTTCTCGCGGTAGATGAGTTCACGCGCGGCGGTCACGCCCTTGGCGGGATTGGCTTCGTCGTCGCGGCGCACCAGTTCGAGCTTGCGCCCGCCCAGCAGGCCGCCTTTGGCGTTGATCTCGTCGATGGCGACGCTCATGCCGCGCGTGATGGCCTCGCCCGCCAACGCCGACTGACCGGACAGTGCCGTGACCAGCCCGATCTTGATGGGTTCTGCAGCCTGGGCCGCCCCCAGGAACGAGGCGGCCGCCACGGTTGCCAGGGTGAAGCTGCGACGGGTCGTCTTGAAACTCATGGGGGTACTCCAGGCTGAAAGGGTTCTGCGGGGGATGCGCGGGGCGCTCACCGCTCCGCATGCCGCAGCACCTGCAAGCACCGTGCCAGCGTCAACCAGCCAAGACATTGATTGGCGACAACTATAAATACTGATTGTCGACAATCTGGCACACGCATTGCTCACACCATTTTGGAACGATCCAACCGACACCGCCGCACCGACCCGGTGCAGAAAACAGGAGAACAACCATGCAACACGCCCCCCTTGAGGGCACGCCCGCACCGGCGCTGAACCCGGGCGCCCTGGTGGAGGAATTCTTGCGGCTCATCATGATTCCCGCGCCCGAGGAGGCGAGCCGCCTTGTGTCGGACTCGCTCGCCATCCGCTTCACGGGCGGCCGCGCCATGCAGCGCCCTGCCGACTGCGCGGCTTTCAACGCGCAGCGCTATGCCTGGGTGAAGAAGCGCTTCGAGCGCACCGATGTGGCCCAGGGCGCCACGGATGAAGAAGCCGTGGTCTACAACACCGGCACGCTGCATGGCGCCTGGCTGGACGGCACGCCGTTCGAGGGCAACCGCTACATCGATCGCTACGTGGTGCGGCGGGGCCGCATCGTGCAGATGGATGTGTGGAACGACAGCGCCGAATGGCTGCTGGTGCGCGCCGGCCTGGCCGCTCCGTGGCCCTCGCCCATGCAGCCCGCCGCAGCGGAGGGCGCATGAGCGGCCTCTACGGCACGGGCCCCCTGCCCTCGCACGGGCGCTTCGGCTACTCGCCCATCAACCGCCGACCCGACTACGCCTGGCCCAACGGCGCGCGCCTGGCGGTGTACCTGGGCTTCAACCTGGAGCACTTCGCTTTCGGCGAGGGGCTGGGTGCGCGCATCGGCCCGGCATCGCCAGAGCCCGACGTGCTGAACTACAGCTGGCGCGAATACGGCAACCGCGTGGGCGCCTGGCGCTGTCTGGAACTGTTCGACCAACTGGGCCTGCCCACGGGCTGCATCTTGAACACCGCGCTGTACGACCACTGCCCTGAACTCGTGGCAGCCTTCGCCGCGCGCGGCGACGAACTCATTGGCCACGGCCACACCAATGCCGAGCGCCAGGGTACGTTGAGCGAGGACGAAGAGCGCGCCCTGCTGGCCGGCTGCCACGCGCGCATCGCGCAGATGAGCGGCACGGCCCCGCGCGGGTGGCTGTCGCCCTGGATATCGGAGAGCCGCACCACGCCCGACCTGCTGGCCGAGACGGGCTACGCCTACACGCTGAACTGGGCGCACGACGACCAGCCGCTACCCATGCAAACGCGCACGGGCCAGCCGCTGTGGTCGGTGCCCTATCCGCAGGAGCTCAACGACATTCCGATGATCATTGCGCGCAACCTCGACGGTCGCGATTTCGCCCGCATGGTGGTCGACAACTTCGACGAAATGCTGGAGCAGGCCGCCCACCAGCCCCTGGTGATGGGCATCGCCCTGCACCCCTACCTGGTGGGCCAGCCGTACCGCCTGCGCCACCTGCGGCAGGCGCTGCAGCACCTGTGCCGTGCACGCGATGCGGGCCAGGTGTGGTTCACCACGCCCGGCGCGGTATGCAGCCACATGGAGTCGCTGTTTCCGCACGCCACAGCCGCGCAGCAGCGGCTTGCGGCTTGACCGACTCACTCTCTCGCCTTTCAACTCCTTGCCCGCTTCGCCATGACCATCAGCACACCGACCGCTCCGTTCCCGATCGAAGACACCGCCCGCGCCTGGGTGCCCCACGGGCATTTCACGGTGGCCGGCGCACCGTCCGGCCCGCTGGCCGGTCTGCGCTTCGCCGCCAAGGACGTGTTCGACATCGCAGGGCACACCACCGGCGCGGGCAACCCGACATGGCTTGCCACCCATGCCCCTGCAGAGCACCACAGCCCGCTCGTCCAGCAGCTGCTGGATGCCGGTGCGGCGCTGCACGGCAAGGTCATTTCCGACGAGTTGGCCTACAGCATCCACGGCCACAACCTGCACTACGGCATGCCGCTCAACGCCGCAGCGCCCGACCGCATTCCCGGTGGCTCGTCCAGCGGCTCCGTGGCCGCCGTGGCCGCGCGGCTGGTGGACTTCGCCCTGGGTACCGACACCGGCGGCTCCACGCGCGTGCCGGCCAGCTACTGCGGCGTGTGGGGCCTGCGCAGCACGCACGACCTGTTGCCGCGCACGGGCATGGTGCCGCTGCACCCGAGCTTCGACACGGCCACGTGGTTCGCGCACGACGTGCGCACCTTCGCACGCGTGGCCGACGTGCTGCTGCCCGCGCAGGCGTTCACGCCGCGCCGCGCCCTGGTGGTGCAAGACGCGCTGGCCGAGGCCGACGCCGCCTTCGCACCGCTGCTGTCGCAAGTCGCCGCAGCGCTGCAGGCCGAGCTGGGCACGGTCGTGGAGCCGGTGACGGCTGCGGGCCACGGCGAGACGCTGGAGCAATGGCGCCAGCACTACGTCGCCTGGGGCGCGCACGAAGCATGGGCGGCGCACGGCGCATGGATCAGCGCGCACCAGCCCGCGTTCGAGGACGCCATCGCCGGCCGATGGAAGGCAGCCAGCCAGGTCGATGCGGACAGCGCCCGCACGGCCCGCGCCGCAGGCATGGCCGTGCGCGAACGCGTGCGCGGCCTGGTGGACGACGACGCCGTGCTGCTGCTGCCATCGGCCGCCACGGTGGCGCCCCTGCGCGACGCGAGCGGCCCTGAGATCGACGCCACCCGCATGCGCACGCTGCGCATCTGCTGCATCGCCGGCCTGGCGGGCCTGCCCCAGGTAAGCCTGCCGCTGCGCACACCCGAGGGCCTGCCCGCAGGCATTTCGCTCATCGGCCCGGCTGGCAGCGACCGGGCGCTGGTGCAACTGGCCGTGCAGGTGTGGGATCGTCTGCACGCGGCGCAGCCCACAGGCTGCACCGTGGAAAGCGCGACAATCGGCGACTGACAAAGACACGGCGGCATTGTCGACAATGCCTGTCGCACCCTCCATGGCCACGAAGACCCTCCCCAGCCCAGCCCCCCGGCCGCGCGCGCCCGCCAAGGCGCCAGCCGCTGCGAAGCAGAACGCCCCTCACTCTACCGGGGCACGCGCCGCCGGGAAGATCGACGCCCAGACGAAGCCCACCGAAAAGAACGCCTCCGTGCCAGGTACCACGGCGGCACGCGCCACGGGTACCGGTGCCGCGCGCGCTGGCTCGGCAATTAAGCGCAGCACACCCCGCAGCACGCCGGCAACCGCCCCCGCCACCCGCGCCCGCAAGGCGCCGCCCGTGCAGCCGCTGCCCGCCATCGACCCGGACGTGCTGCCCGGACTGCGCCCGGGTGAGGACGTCGAGACCCGCATCTACAACACCGTGTTCGAGAGCGTGATGACCCAGCGCCTCACGCCGGGCACCAAGCTGCCCGAGGCGTCGCTGTGCACGCTGTTCGGCGTGCGCCGCGCCACGGTGCGCAAGGTGCTGCAGACGCTGGCGCACGACCACATCGTGGAGTTGCGGCCCAACCGGGGCGCCGTGGTGGCGGCACCCACGCCGCAGGAAACGCGCAAGATCTTCGAGGCGCGCCGTGCACTGGAATCAGCCATCGTGCGGCTGGCCACGCGCCACGCCACGCCGGCCGACCTGGCCAGCCTGCGCGGCCAATTGCAACAAGAGCACGAGGCCATGCACAGCTTCACCCAGCCTGCGTGGGCGCGGCTCGCCAGCTCGTTCCACCTGCGCCTGGCGGAACTGGCACGCAACCCTATCCTGCAGCGCTACCTGATGGAGCTGGTGTCGCGCTGCTCGCTCATCGTGGCGCTGTACGAGCCACCGGGCAAGGCCTCATGCGAGCACGAGGAACACGCGCGCGTGGTGGATCTCATCGAGCAAGGCGATGCCGAAGGCGCTGTCGCCGTGATGGAAGAACACCTGCTGGAGCTGGAGCGCAGCGTGTGCATGCAGCACGACGCGCCCGGCAACAGCCTGGCGCGCATGCTGGGCATGGGTTGACGGGGCGCACCCTGCGCCGGGTGCGGCGCCCTCATCAGCGCAGGAAGGCGGGCTTGGCGTAGCCTGCGAATTTGCTTTCCAGCACGGCCTTGTACTCGGGCGTGCGGTAGGCGGCGGCCAAGTCCTTGGCCCACTGCGTGTCTTTGTCACGCGTCTTCACGGCGACGATGTTCAGGTAGTGGTCGGGAGTCTTCTCCAGCACCACGGCTTCGGTCAGCTTCAGGCCCGACGAGATGGCGAAGTTGCCGTTGATGATGGCGAACTCGGCGTCGTCCAGCGAACGCGGCAGGTGCGCGGCATCCAGCGGCAGCAGCTTGATCTTGCGCGGGTTGGCGGAGATATCCAGCTCGGAGATGCGCATCGGGTCCACGCCCTCTTTCACCTTCACCAGGCCGGCCTGCTGCAACAGGCCCAAAGCGCGCGCCAGGTTGGTGGCGTCGTTGGGCAGGCTCACGCGGTCGCCGTCCTTCAGGTCGGCCAGGCTCTTGCGCTTCTTGGAGTAGATGCCCATGGGTGCGATGGGGCCCTGCGTGAGCGCCACCAGATCCAGCTTGCGGTTGTCCTTGAACTGGTTGAAATACACCTCGTGCTGGAAGAAGTTGGCGTCCAGCGAGCCGTCGGCCAGCGCCAGATTGGGCTGCACGTAGTCGTTGAACTCCACCAGCTTCACGGTGTAGCCCTTCTTCTGCAGCTGCGGCACGATGCCCGACTGCAACTGGTCGTAGTTGGAGCCTGCCGTAGCGCCGATCACGATCTGCTTCTTGTTGGCGTCCTGCGCGGCGACGGGCAAGGAGAGCGACGTGGCGGCAAGGGCTATGGCGGCCACGGCCAGAACGCGACGGCGCTGTGCGCCGGCGGTCAGGGAGTGCAGGTCCAGCGAGGCAGGCAGGAAACGGTGTGGCATGAAGTCTCTCTCGATCGGTCTTGGAAGATGGTGTTCAAGGGCTGCAACCACCAGCCGTGGCCGAGCACCTGCCCTCCAGTATCGAAGCATGCGTTCAGACCTGCAAAGAATAAAAAGCTCTCTGCTTATTCGATTGGGCGGATAAAAACGTTTTCTACCGCCAACCAAAAATCGAGGTGAAAATGACCTCCAGCGCTTATAAATCAAGCACTAACAGCTATCATTTCAATAGCGACACAAGTCGCACCAGCGCCGCCTCAGCGGTCGGCTCGATCGTGCAGGAGCGCGTGATCATCAGGTTCAGCCGCTGCCCCAGCCCCTCGACCATCATGCCGTTGGCCTGTTCGCGCACCACGCCCTCGGCATCGCGCTGGCAGGCCATGGCGGCGCACACGCGGGCTTCATAGGTGTCTTCCGGCACGTGATAGACCACCACGGGTTTGCCCAGCGCAATGGCGTAGCCCACCTCGAACACGGTGCCTGAATCCGGCTCCAGGCCCCGAAAAGCCTCCAGGTTGGCCACGACGCCATCGGCCCGCTGCAGCAAGGCGATGTTGCCGTCATAGATGCGCTGCGCCAGCGCGTCGTCCGATCCGCGCGGGGGATGGGTGTCGACCTGGGTGTCGGTGGGGGCCAGGCCCTCCAGCCCCAGCGCGGCGCACTGCGCTTTCAGTCGGTCGAACACCTGCGGTGCATCGGGGCGGAACACGTCAGGGCCGGCAAGGTAGATACAGGGGCGGCTGGACGGCGGCAGGGTCATGGCGGGTCACCTTCGGGCAGCGCCCGGAACGAAAAAGGCGGCCACTGGGGGCCGCCTGGGACACAAGGCTTGCGGACAGCGCGGGGGCTCAGCGCCCCATCTGCGTCAGGGCCGCCTGCAAGCCGGCTAGGCCGCCCACGCGTTGGTCGTTGATGAAGACTTGCGGCATCTGGCGCACGGACGGGCCGCACTTCTGGAAGAAAGCCAGGCGCTCGGCCTCGTCATCGATCTTGATCTCCTCGAAATCGATGGCGCGCGTCTTCAGCAGCATCTTGGCGGAATCGCACTGGGGGCAGGCGGACTTCGAGTAAATGACGATCTTCAGTTCCATGGGCGATAGTTTATGCGGGGCGGGCCGGGCTTGCTAGGCGAGGGGAACGCGGGTGGCCAGGCACTCAGCGTTCCAGCAACAACTGCTGCAGCCGCTCGCGGATGGCTCCCAACTTGTCACCGCTGGCATGGATGACCTCGCAGCGGCCCGCCACGGCGCGCGCGGGCTCGGCCAGCGGCCGATAGGAAAACAGCGTTTCGCAGTCGCAGCGCAACCGGGCCTTGAGCACATGGGTGCGCCGGTCCGTCACCTCCGCCACCCAGCAATCATCGGCGCACCCACAGCTACGGTAGTGCAGCACCTCGCCATCGCGCGGCCAGTCCAGCACCTGATCGGCCCGCGAGGATTGCGCTTGCGCAATGGTGGCGGCAACGGCAGCCAGGCCCACGCTCAGCAAGAGCCGCCGCAGGCGCTGCGCCCTCTGCCATGGCCGCATGGCGTCAATGCCCGCCGCCTTGCCGCGCCAGGCGCTCGCTTTTCCAATAGACATCGTCGCCCCCATCCATCCGGTTGAGCACGCGTGCCAGCACGAACAGCAGGTCGGACAGGCGGTTGAGGTACTGGCGGGGGGCATCGCGCAGCGCTTCGGCGCCCCCCAGCGCCACCACCGCACGTTCGGCGCGGCGCGCCACCGTGCGGCAGACATGGGCCTGCGACGCCGCGCGCGTGCCCGCCGGCAGGATGAATTCCTGCAGGCGCGGTAGCGTGGCGTTGTAGCGGGCCAGGGCTTCGTCGATCTGCAGCAGCGCTTCGTCTTTCAGCAGCTCGAAACCGGGGATCGACAGCTCGCCGCCGAGGTTGAAGAGCTGGTGCTGCACATCCACCAGCAGGTCACGCACGCCGTCCGGCAATGGCTCACACAGCAGCAGGCCGATGTGGGAGTTGAGTTCGTCCACGTCGCCCATGGCGTGGGGCCGCGGGCTGTCCTTGGACACGCGGCTGTTGTCCCCCAGGCCCGTG
>Ga0308157_10008846_pt1 | contig 11338 bp, 8 predicted proteins | sample PhyBR1_FD_201035 | JGI IMG/M metagenome (GOLD analysis project Ga0308157, IMG submission 201035) | Phyllosphere microbial communities from UC Gill Tract Community Farm, Albany, California, United States - DLSLB.R1 | ecosystem: Host-associated > Plants > Phyllosphere > Unclassified | place: USA...
ACAGGACACTGCCGCTGGCCGCCGAGATTTCTTCGCCATAGGACGCGGCCCGCAACATCAAGGCGGGAGGCAGCATCGGAAACGCCTGCGCATGCAAAGCCGGCAAATCGGCCGGGCGGCAGGCAGAAGCGCCAAGATGGTTGATGAACTCAGTCACGGATCCTCCGGGAAAGCGGCACGATACCGCGAACGGTAGCGCGCCGCTGCCGGCCGCGTCTTGCGCGCTTGCGCCCTGCTTTGTACGAAAGAGCAATGACGCGACGGCGGACTTACGACGCGTTCGCGCGGCGCCAGGCGCCCGGCGACACGCCCACCAGGCTGGTGAACACCCGCGTCATATGCGCCTGGTCGGCAAAGCCGCACAACTGCGCGACATCGGTGATGGACCGTCCGGGCGCGCGCAACAGGTCTTGGGCCTTTTGCACGCGCTGCTCCAGCAGCCAGCGGTGCGGGGTCGTGCCGACCGTCTGCCGGAACGCCTTGATGAAGTAGCTACGCGACAGGCCGCAGGCTTCGGCGATGTCGGCAATGGAATTGTCGTCCCGCACGGTGGCCAACAGCATGTCCTTGGCACGCGCTTCCAGGCTGCGCGACAACACGCGGCCGCCGCCTGGGTCCGCCCAGCCCGAAGTCGCGCCCGCGCCGTAGCGCTCAAGTACATGGGTGCCGATGGCCAGGCTCAGGTGATCAACAAACAAGCCGCTGCTTTCCGCCGGCTGCTCCATCACGCAGCCCACCACCTTCGACAGATGCGCCAATACGGGGTCGTGCGAGCCCGAGCGCGGCAACAGGCTGCTGATGCGTGGCCCGCCTCTTTCGTCGTTCACGCGCTCGATGAACGCGCGCGACAGTTCGATCAGCACGAAGTCGAATCCGCCATTCAAGTCGGCGCGATAGTCGTCGTTGAAGTCCCGGATGTAGATCGAACCGGTGTCGAAGTCATGGGTCGATGCGTGATGGCCTTCCAGGATGCGCCGGCGGTGTCCGCCCTGCATCGCCACGCCGACGAGAAAACCGCGGTCGGAGGCCGGCGTCGAGACATTGCCGAAGTGTTCCCGGGCGGTGCTCTTGCGATAGAAGGTCAGGCCTCCGCCTTCGAATTGCTGATTCACCAGCAATTTGCTGGCCGCGCAGCCTAACGCGTCGGTGGACGGCGGCGGCATCGGCGCGGGATCAAGGGACAGGCGTTGACGGGCAGGCATGGATATGGTCCCCAGGGTGCGGCGAACGCGTAACGGGCAAGAAGATAGCAGGCTATATTGCTATGCAACAAGCGCCGTCATGAATTTTTGCAAGCTTGCCGCGCACGCAGCTCCGGTTCGATTTCCTAACGCGGCAATGCGGGCGCTGGCGTTAAAGGTCCGATGGGCTGCCCGGAGCGCGACGGCATCGGTGGAAGCCGGGGCTGGGCCGGTCCGCTCCATGGGGCGGGCGCCGGACTTGCACCCGGTTTCGCCCCCGGCACGGAAGAACCGGCACCCGCACAAGACGTACCCAGGCATGGCGCGGGGCTGCGCCCGGGATCCACCGTCTTCGGGCACGAGGTTCCCAGACATGCATCAGGCAACGTGCGCGCCGACGGCGGCGGCTGGGGCACGCTTGGCACGCCGTCCCGCGCCAGGGCGGGAGCAGCGGCCAGCGCCATCGACGCAGCAAGAATCAGGGCTTTCATGACGGCTCCGTGACAAGACGGCATGCCGGTCAGTGTGCGCCCATCCTTACCGCATCGCAAGACGCAGCGCCCGCCGTCAGGGTCAATCCAACCGGATATCGGCGCTTTGCACCACCTTGGCCCAACGGGCGCGCTCGCTGTTGAAGAACTGCGTCAGCTCGGCGGGATTGCGGGTCACGATCTCGGCGCCCTGCTCGTTCAACTGCGCCTTCACGTCCGGCTGGTTGACGATCTGCGCCATCAGCATCGCCAGCTTTTCCGCCACGGGATCCGTCGTCGTGACGGGCGCCATCACGCCTTGCCACGTGCCCGATTCAAATCCTTTGACGCCCTGTTCCGAAATGGTGGGGATGTCCGGCACCAATTGCATGCGCTCGCCCTTGGAAATCGCGATCGGCCGCAGCTTGCCCGCCTTGATGTGCGGCAACGTGGCCAGCAGCCCGTTCATGATGATCTGCGTCTGCCCGCCGATCGTGTCCGTGACCGCCTGTGATCCGCCCTTGTAAGGAACGTATTCCCACTGGGCGCCGGTGGCCTGTTGCACCGCGACCGCGGCCAGGTGCGGCGCGCTGCCGATCGCCGTCACGGCGAAGTTCAGGCGTTGCTGCTTCGACAGCGCCACCAGTTCCTGCACGGTCTTGGCCGGCACGTCGGGATGCACGGCCAGCACGTGCGGCGAATACGCCAGCATGCTGACGGCGCGCAGGTCCTTGGACGGGTCGAACGACAATTTGGTGTAGACGGACGGGCTGATCGCCAGCGCGCCCACGTCGCACAACAGCACGGTATGGCCTTCCGCCGCCGACTGCACGACCAGGCCGGCGCCCAGGTTGCCGTTGGCGCCCGGCTTGTTCTCCACGACCACGGTCTGCTTGAGCGCGTCGGCCAGGCGCGGCGCCAGGATGCGCGCGATGATGTCCGACGATCCGCCAGGCGGGTACGGCACGATGATGCGCACGGGGCGCGTCGGCCAGTTGGCCGCGGCACCGGCCGTCGATGCGTTGGCCTGTTGCGCCCAGGCGGGCACCCACGGCGACAGGCAAAGCGCCGCGGCGCCGCCCAGGAATTGCCTCTTGCTTACATTCATGCTGTCTCCACACGGTTTGATGTGTTGTCGGTCAATCGGGCGCAGGCGGCTGTATCGCCACCTTGCGCAAAACTCAGGCGGCGCCCCGCGTTTCAACGTACAGGGCGTAAAGGGAATGGCTGCTGGCCATGAACAGGCGGTTGCGCTTGGCGCCGCCAAAACACAGGTTGGCGCAGCGCTCGGGCAGCCGGATGTGGCCAATGGGCTTGCCGGCGGGGTTGAACACCATCACGCCATCCAGCTCGTCGGATTTGGCATTGGGCGCGCCGTTGCTGCCCCAGCCGCACCACAGGTTGCCGTCCTCGTCGCACTTGATGCCGTCGATGGCGCCGGGGCCTTGCGCGTCCACCACCACCCGCTTGCCCGACAATGCGCCGTCCGCGCCCACGTCGTAGGCCCAGATCACGCGATTGGGCTGATGGCGCGACTCCACCACGTACAGCAGCTTTTCGTCGGGCGAAAAGCACAGTCCGTTGGGGCCGGCCAGGTCTTCCACCGCGCGCGTCACGCGGCCGTCCGACGGGTCGATGCGGTACACGCCGTGCGGCAGTTCGGGCTTGGCCTTGTCGCCCTCCCAGTGGCCGCCGATGCCGAACGGCGGGTCCGTGAACCAGACGGCGCCATTGCGCTGGCAGATGATGTCATTGGGCGAATTGAAGCGTTTGCCGTCGAAGCGGTCGGCCAACACGGTGATCGACCCGTCGTACTCCGTGCGCGTGACGCGCCGCGTCAGGTGTTCGCAGGCCAGCAAGCGACCTTGCCGGTCGCGCGCCAGTCCGTTGCTGAAGTTGGCGGGTTGACGGAATACGCTGATCGCGCCCGTGGTTTCGTCCCAACGCAAGATGCGGTCGTTGGGAATGTCGGACACCAGCAGATAGCGCCCGTCGCCGACCCAGACGGGCCCTTCCAGCCACCGGAAGCCGCTGGCCAGTTGCTCGACGCTGCTGCTGTAGATGCGGTACTTGGAAAATTCCGGGTCCAGGATGCGCACGGACGGGTCCGGATAACGCTGCTGCGGCGTAAAGCTGAACGACTGCGCTTGTGCCAGCGCGGCCGGTCCCAGCGCCAACGCGGCGCCCAGCAGCCGGCGGCGGCCGGGCTGGGCCAAGGTGGCATGCTCCATCGGTGTCTCCTCTGTTATCGGTGTATTGCGATGGCAATGCGGCAAGGCTGCGTGCGGGTCTCAGGTCACCGGGCCGGGATTGAACAGCGCCAGCGCGTTGTGCAGCTTGAGCTTTTCCGCACAGGTCTGCTGCCGGCCGCTGGCCACATCCAGCATCAGCCGGAACAGTTCCCAACCCACGTCTTCGATCGAGGCCTGGCCCGTGGCGATACGCCCGGCGTTCACGTCCATCAGGTCATGCCAGCGGCGCGCCAGGCTGTCGCGCGTGGCCACCTTGATCACCGGCACCTGGGCCAGCCCGTAAGGCGTGCCGCGGCCGGTGGTGAAAATGTGCAGGTTCATGCCGGCGGCCAACTGCAAGGTGCCGCAGATGAAATCGCTGGCGGGCGTGGCCGCGAATATCAGGCCCTTTTGCGTCAGGCGGTTGCCGGGCGACAGCACCCCATGGATGGGCGACGAGCCCGACTTCACGATCGACCCCATCGCCTTTTCGACGATGTTCGACAAGCCGCCCTTCTTGTTGCCCGGACTGGTATTGGCGCTGCGATCGGCCATGCCCCGCTGCAGGTAATCGTCGTACCAGGCCATCTCGCGCACCAGCGCCTCGGCCACCTCGGGCGTGGCGGCGCGCGCGGTCAGTTGGTCGATGCCGTCGCGCACTTCGGTGTTCTCGGAAAACATGACCGTGCCGCCCGCCCGCACCAGCAGGTCCGTCGCAAAGCCCACGGCCGGGTTGGCGGTCACGCCGGAAAACGCGTCGCTGCCCCCGCACTGCACCCCGACGGTCAGGTCCGACACCGGACACGTTTCCCGCCGGCGCGCGTTCAGTTTTTGCAGATGGCGTTCGGCCGTGCGCATGATCAGGTCGATCATGGACTGGAAGCCGACGTTCTCTTCGTCCTGCAATACGATGGTGTCCACGCCCTCGCCTTCGGCGCCCATGCCCTCGCCCGCGCGGATCGGGATGGCACCCGGCGCCAGCAGGCGCTCCGGCTGCAGCTTTTCGCATCCCAGGCTGACCACCATCGACGTGCCGCCGAAATTCGGGTTGCGCGCAATGTTGTGCAGGGTGCGGATGGGGATCGCGGCGCCGGGTGCATCGATGGCCACGCCGCAGCCATAGGTGTGCTCGATACCGACCACATCGTCCACATTGGGATAGCGCGGCAGCATTTCCTGCCGGATCCGCGCCACCGCGTGTTCGACCACGCCCTGCACGCACTGCACGGTCGTGCTGATGGCCAGAATGTTGCGCGTACCCACGGTGCCGTCCGCGTTGCGATAGCCTTCGAAGGTATAGCCTTCCAGCGGCGGCAACGGCGCAATGCGCGTGCCCACGGGCAGATCCTGCAACGTGCGCGCCGCCGGCATGGTCGTGACGCGTTCATTGATCCAGCTGCCGCGCGGCAACGCTTTCGCGGCAAAGCCGACCACCACGTTGTAGCGCACGACGGCGTCGCCTTCGGCCAGATCGGTCAACGCAACCTTGTGCCCCTGCGGCACCGTGTCCACCAACCGCAGCCCGTCGGGCAGTTCGGTGCCGGCGGGCAAGCCGCCCTCGTTGGCCACGATCGCCACATTGTCCTGGGGGTGAATCTTGATAAGCACCGGCGCTTGGTCTGCCGCAACCTGCATGAAGAGTCCTTTCACATGGGGATGCGCGTAGACCGCATCCGATACGTTATCGTACAACTAAGAGAATATCCTCGAACAGTATCAGAAATAAATTTCGGGTTTCCCCTTGTCTACAAGTGGCTTCATAGGGAAACTGGTCTTGAAACGATTAAATTCATGTTGTACGATGACTTACCTTTTCAACCCCCGCCCACCGTTCAAGGCCGCAAGACCAGGCCGCAACGGACACACCGGACGATCGCGCTATGACTACCCCGCAGGAACTCAAGGAAATTGTGTCGGAAGGACTGCTCTCCTTCCCCGTGACGGACTTTGACCAGAACGGCGATTTCAACGCCAAGACCTACGCCGCCCGCCTGGAATGGCTGGCTCCGTATGGCGCCACCGCCCTCTTCGCCGCCGGCGGCACCGGCGAGTTCTTCTCCCTGGCCCCCCAGGAGTATTCGGACGTCATCCGCACCGCCGTCCAGACCTGCGCCGGCAAAGTGCCCATCCTGGCGGGCGCAGGCGGCCCCACCCGCACCGCCATCGCCTACGCCCAGGAAGCCGAGCGCCAAGGCGCCAAGGGCATCCTGCTGCTGCCCCACTACCTGACCGAAGCCTCGCAAGATGGCATCGCCGCTTACGTCGAGCAGGTCTGCAAGTCCGTCAAGATCGGCGTCATCGTCTACAACCGCGCCCAGTCCCGCCTGTCGGCCGACAGCCTGGCCCAACTGGCCGAACGCTGCCCCAACCTGGTCGGCTTCAAGGACGGCATCGGCGACATCGAAGCCATGGTCCGCATCCGCCGCAAGATGGGTGACCGCTTCTCGTACCTGGGCGGCCTGCCCACCGCCGAGGTCTATGCCGCCGCCTACCGCGCACTCGGCGTGCCGGTGTATTCGTCGGCCGTCTTCAACTTCGTGCCCAAGACCGCCATGGATTTCTACCGCGCCATCGCCGCCGGGGACTCGGCCACCACCAACCGCCTGCTGGATGATTTCTTCCTGCCGTACCTGGAAATCCGCAACCGCAAGGCCGGCTACGCCGTCAGCATCGTCAAGGCCGGCGCCAAGCTGGTCGGCCACGACGCAGGCCCCGTGCGCGCACCGCTGACCGACCTGACCGGCGAAGAGCTTGAAATGCTTAACGCCCTGATCAAGAAGCTCGGCCCGCAGTAAGCCGCTAGCCAGGCGCGCAACACCGCCACGCATTCCTGCCCCCGATTCGGGGGCGCTTTTTTTCGGAGAATCCTCATGACCTTGACCGGCCAAATGCTGATCGGCGGCACCGCCGTCCTGGGCTCGGGCGCCGCCCAACACGCCATCAATCCCGCCACGGGCGAACGCCTGGAGCCCGGCTTCCCCGCCGGTTCGTCGGACGATGTCGCGCGCGCCGCCGAACTGGCCCGCGCCGCGTTCGATCCCTACCGCGCCGCGCCGCTGGAAACCCGCGCGCAGTTCCTGGAGACCATCGCGGAAGGCATCCTGGCGCTGGGCGACGCGCTGATTGAACGCACCCACCAGGAAACCGGCTTGCCCGTGGCCCGCCTGCAGGGCGAACGTGGCCGCACCGTCGGCCAACTGCGCCTGTTCGCCCGCGTGGTCCGCGACGGCTACTTCCTGGACGCCACCATCGACCCCGCCCAGCCCGACCGCCAGCCGCTGCCGCGCGCCGACCTGCGCTTGGCCAACGTGCCGCTTGGCCCCGTGGCCGTCTTCGGCGCCAGCAACTTCCCGTTGGCGTTCTCGGTGGCCGGCGGCGACACCGCGTCGGCACTGGCCGCGGGTTGCCCCGTCATCGTCAAGGCCCACAACGCCCACCCGGGCGCCTCTGAAATGGTCGGCCGCGTAATCCAGGCCGCCGTCGCGCACCACGGCCTGCCCGAAGGCACGTTCTCGCTATTGTTCGGCGCCGGCAGCGAAATCGGCACCGCTTTGGCGACGCACCCCGCCATCACCGCCGTCGGCTTCACGGGGTCTCGCCGCGGTGGCCTGGCGCTGGTCGCGGCCGCCAACGCCCGCCCCGTGCCGATTCCCGTCTACGCCGAGATGTCCAGCATCAACCCCGTGTTCCTGATGCCGGCCGCACTTGAGGCCCGCGCCGAACCCATCGCCCGCGGCTTCGTGGATTCGCTGGCCATGGGCGTCGGCCAGTTCTGCACCAACCCCGGCCTGGTCATCGGCATCGAAGGCCCCGCGCTGGAGCGCTTCCGCCAGGCCGCCGCGCAAGCGGTCCAGGCCAAGGGCGCGGCCACCATGCTGACCCCGGGCATCTTCGCCGCTTACCAGGAAGGCGCCGACGCGCTGGCCAAGCACGCCAGCGTTGCCACGCTGGGCCGTGGCGAAGCGTCGAAACCGGCCGCCAATGCGGCCGGCGCCGTCGTCTTCGGCACCCAGGCCGACCGCTTCCTGGCCTCGCACGAACTCGAAGCCGAAGTCTTTGGCCCGGCCTCGCTGGTCGTCGCTTGCAAGGACATTGCGCAAATGAAGGCCGTGGCCGAACACCTGGAAGGCCAACTCACCGCCACGATTTTCGTGGACGATGCCGATGTGACGCAGGCGCAAACGCTGCTGCCCGTGCTGGAACGCAAGGCCGGCCGCATCCTGGCCAACGGCTACCCGACCGGCGTCGAAGTCAGCCACGCCATGGTGCATGGCGGCCCCTTCCCCGCCACGTCGAATGCCGCCTCCACCTCGGTGGGCGCCACGGCAATCCGCCGCTTCCTGCGCCCGGTCTGCTACCAGGACCTGCCCGATGCGCTGCTGCCCGACGGCGTGAAGCGCGGCAACCCGCTGGATCTGATGCGCATGGTTGATGGCGTGATGACGGCAGGCTGACCGCCCACGCGATGCGTCATGGAAGCGCCGCGCCCAAGGCATGCGCCTTTTGGCAGCCTGAGGCCGGCGCGCCACACTCGGTTTTCCCCAGGGTTGCCAAGGCGGTCCGCGGCACGCCATAATCTGCGCTCATTTATTAATTGATACGTGTTCGCATTGGCAATGGTGCGGCCCCCTATCGTGAGCGGGCGAAATCGTGAGCGCATCACCAGGTTTATCCCAGGACTTCGAGCATCTATACGGCAATCATCATCACTGGCTGCTCGCCTGGGTGAACTGGCGTCTGGGCAATGCCGCCGATGCAGCGGATCTGGCGCATGACGCGTTCGTGCGCCTGCTGACACGGCCGTGCCATTTCGAGAACGCGCAGCAAGCCCGCGCTTACCTGCGCAAAATGGCCAATGGCATGTGTGTCGACCTGTGGCGCCGGCGCAGCCTGGAACAAGCGTGGCTGGAAGCGTTGGCGGCACAGCCGGAACCCACGGCCGCTTCCGCGGAACAACAGGCCATGGTGCTTGAGGCCCTGGGCGAAATCGACGCCATGCTTCGTGAATTGCCGCCCAAGGTGGCGCACGCCTTCGTCATGGCCGTCGCGTGCGACATGACGGACAACGAAGTCGCCGCCACGCTCAACGTGTCATCGCGCATGGTGCGCAAGTATGTCGCGCAGGCCATGCTCTGCTGCATGAAGCTTGAAGCCCGGTTGACCGCCGGCCTGGCCGACGCGCCGCCTGTGCCGGTTTCCCCGACCGCCGCTGCCGTGCCCCCCACGCCATGACCGTCATGGCCTCGCCCGAGCCCTCGCACCGAGCAATGGAAGAAGCCGCCGAGTGGTATGCCTTGCTGCGCACCGGAGACGCTTCGGCCGCCGACCAACAGAAATGGAAACAGTGGCTGGCCCGCGATGACGCGCATCAGCAGGCGTGGCGCTACGTCGAACGTGTCGGCCGCCGCTTCGCTCCGCTGCAAGCCAGCCCGGACCGCGACGCCGCTGTCGCGGCATTTCACCAGACCGTCAGTGCCGCGCCACGCCGGCGGCGGCAGGTGTTGCTGGGTCTGGCCGGCGGCCTTGGGTTGTCCTGGCTGGGATGGACCGGCTGGCGCGAAACGCCCTTGTCCGCCCTGGCATCGCTGTGGGGCACGGACTATCGCGCCGGCGTGGGAGAAACGCCGCAAGTTGCCCTGCCCGACGGCACCACGGTCTGGATCAAGGCCCTGAGCGGGTTCAATCTGGCCTACAGCGACACGCAGCGCCGCCTGGAATTGGTGGCGGGAGAAATACTGGTCGATACCGGCAAAGATCCGCTGCGCCCCTTTGTCGTCGATACCGCCGAGGGCCGGCTGCAGGCCTTGGGAACGCGCTTTTCCGTCAGCCATGGCGATGCCGGGATCCTGGTCGCCGTCTATGACGGCGCCGTCCGCGTGACCCCGGCGGGCGCCGGCGCAAGCGCGGTCGTGCCGACCGGCCGCCAGGTTCGATTCACCGCCGACGCGCTGCAGCCGCTGATGCCGGCCGACCCCGCGCGGGAAAGCTGGCGCAACGGCCTGCTGCTGGCCGACGGCACGCCCCTGGCCGACGTCGTCGCTGAACTGCGCCGCTACCACGCCGGACACTTGGGCGTTTCGCCCCAGGTGGGGCAATTGCGCGTATTTGGCAGCTATCCCCTGGATGACGCGAATCGCGCGCTCGACATGCTGGCTTCGGTGCTGCCCATCCGCCTGAGCCGCGTCCTGCCTTGGTGGGTAAGCATCGAACCGCGATTGAAGTCGGATTGACGCTGCAAAAATAATGGGGCTTCGCGGTTCCGCATTTCGCCGCCTCGTTCGATTAAGGAAAGTGAGAGTCCGAGAGCCCCGCCGCCGCACGGCGTTTCCGTTCGCGTCGTCGCCGCGCCTCTCGCTTCCTTCCCATCCCTTGATCGAGCGCACAGATTCCGTCATGCCCCATCGTTTCCCGCCTGCCCTGACCATTTCCGCCCAGCCTGCCGCGCGGCCCATGGCGTGGCGCGGCCCGCGCCGCGGCCCCTTGCTGCCGTTGGCGCTGGCCGCCGCCCTCTCGGCTCTATGGACGCCGGCGCCGCATGCGCAGCCCGCGCCCACCGAAGCCGGCCAAGCCGCCGAGCGGCAGACGTTCGACATTCCCGCAGCGCCGTTGAACCAGGTGCTGACGCGCCTGGCCAACGAATCGGGCATCTTGCTGGCCGCGCCCCGGGACCTGCTGGCCGGACGCCAGAGCGGCGGCGTGCGCGGGCAGTATTCCCGCCCCGAAGCGCTGAATGTGGCACTGGCCGGCACAGGCTTGCGCGCCGCGCGCGAGGCCCCGAATCAGTACCGGCTGGAAGCCGTTGGCGAAACCGGCACCGCGCTGCTGGACACCGTGACGGTGACCGCCAGCGCGCTCTCCACCGGATTGCCACCGGTGTATGCCGGCGGCCAGGTCGCCAGCGGCGGGCGCGTTGGGCTGCTGGGCAATCTGGGCGACCTGGACACGCCCTTCAGCGCCACCCAATACACCGCCAAGCTGATTGAAGATCAACAGGCGCAGAACATCGGCGATGTGCTGGTCAACGACCCTTCCGTCCGCAATACCTATTCGCGCGGCGCCGGGCGCGACGAATTCAATATCCGCGGCTTCTCCCTGTTCAACTACGACGTCGCGTTCAATGGCCTGTACGGCGTCTCGCCGCGCAATTCAAGCTCGTTGATCGGCGTGGAACGCGTGGAGGTCCTGCGCGGCCCGAATGCGCTGCTCAACGGCATGGCGCCCTATGGCTCCGTAGGCGGCGCCATCAACCTCGTGCCCAAACGCGCCGGCCCCGACCCGCTCAATCGCTATACGCTGACCTACATTGGCGACTCCCAGTTTGGCGTTCACGCCGACCTGGCGCGCCGTTATGGGGACGATCAGGAATGGGGCGTGCGCCTGAACGTGGCCGGCAGCGGCGGCGACCTGCCCCAGGACGGTTCGAAGGAAGACCTGGGCGCGGTCGCCCTGGGCCTGG
>Ga0308157_10008847_pt1 | contig 11338 bp, 11 predicted proteins | sample PhyBR1_FD_201035 | JGI IMG/M metagenome (GOLD analysis project Ga0308157, IMG submission 201035) | Phyllosphere microbial communities from UC Gill Tract Community Farm, Albany, California, United States - DLSLB.R1 | ecosystem: Host-associated > Plants > Phyllosphere > Unclassified | place: USA...
TCGCCCTTGGCGAGGCCGGTGTACAGCGGGCCCGCCTCGGTGAGGGTGTTCATCTCGACCGTGTAGCCGAGCTTCTCGAGCTGGTCCTGCAGCAGGTAGGCGGTGCTGAGGCCGTCGGTCCAGCCGGGCAGGAAGCCCAGCGTGACGGTGCCCTTGTCGTCACCGGCGGGCTTGTCGCCCGGGGTGTCGGTGTCGCCGCTCGCGCAGCCGACGAGAGCCAGGGATGCGGCGGCGGTGAACGCCAGGATGCTGGTGAGCTGTCGCTTCTTCATGTGATGCCTTCTTTCGTGATGCATGTCTCGTGCGTCATGTATGGATCTCAGTGCGGGTACTGCGGTGTGCGGGTGGTGCTGCGTGCGGGTGGTGCTGCGTGCGGGTGGTGCTGCCCATCCCGCGGCGTCACGGCCGTGCCGCTGCGGACGGCCGTGACGGGGTCGTGACGCGATCAGGCCGTGACCAGTCCGGGAGCGGATGCCGTGGCTTCGGCGGCCTCCTGCCGGCGACGGTCCTGTCGACGCCGCTCGAGGATGCCGAACAGCGACGAGGGCGAGGGCTCCGCGAGCGCCGCCGTGCAGCGGTCGAGGAAGACGGCGATGAGCACGATGCCGAGTCCGGCCTCCACGCCCAGCGCGATGTCCATCGACGAGATGCCCTGCACGACCAGCTTGCCGAGTCCGTCGGCACCGGCCATACCGGCGATCACGGCCATCGACAGCGCCAGCATGATGAGCTGGTTGATGCCGGCCATGATGGTGGGCAGCGCCAGCGGCAGCTGTACGCCACGCAGGATCTGACCCGGTGTCGCCCCGAACGCGTGTCCGGCCTCGACGGTCTCGCTGTCGACGCCGCGGATGCCGAGCTCGGTCAGGCGCACGCCCGGGGGCAGCGCGAAGATGACCGTGGCGACCACGCCGGGCACCACGCCGATGCCGAAGAACATGATCGCGGGGATCAGGTAGACGAACGCGGGCATGGTCTGCATGAAGTCGAGCACCGGCTTCAGCGTCGCGCGCACCCGATCGTTGCGTGCCGACCAGATGCCCAGGGGCACGGCGATCAGCACGGCGATGGCGGCGGCGACGATGACCAGCGCCAGCGTCTGCATCGCGGGCGTCCACAGATCCAGCGCCAGGATGAACACGAACGACAGGATCGTGCCCACCGCCAGCTTCCAGGAGCGCAGCAGCCAGGCGATCAGAGCGAAGATCGCGATCGTGGCGGGGAACGGCGTCTCGATCAGCGCGGTCGACAGTCCGTCGACGAGCGCGCCGATCACGGTGGAGACGAAGGTGAACAGACCCTCCAGGTTGTCGAGCAGCCAGTTCAGGCCGGTCTCGACCCAGTCTCCGAGCGGAATGCGGAATCCATCCATCAGCGGCCCTCCTCTGCGGAATCGGCCGACGGGGTCGCGACGGCGGATGCGGCGTCGACCGCATCCTGAGCCTCGGCGAGCACCTCGTCGATGACGGCCTGCGGCATCGGGTTCAGCGGCAGGGTGAGCTCGCCGGTGGCGCCCGGTCCGGGGCCGAGGGCGGCGAGCAGGGTGACGCGCGGGATGACGCCGGTCAGGCGGCCCTCGGCATCCGTCACCGCGAGCGGCAGCGGCGACTCGACGGAGGGGATGAAGAGGTTCATCAGCACCTCGTTCTCGTCGACGCTCTGCGGCACGGGCTTCAGGATCGACGCCAGTGACGACTCGCCCTTGCGGACCAGCTTCACGGCATCCCGGTCGGTGACCATGCCGACCAGCTGACGGTCGCGGCCGACGACGTAGGTCGCCGACATGTAGGAGTCCCGCATCTGGCGCAGCGCGGTGCGCGGGCCGGCGGTGTCGGGCACGACCGGGCGCGGCCGCTCCATGACGTTCGCCGCGGTCAGCACCCGGGCGCGGTCGACGTCCTGCACGAACTGCTCGACGTAGTCGTTGGCCGGGTCGGTGAGGATGTCCTCGGGGGTGCCGATCTGCACGATGCGGCCGTCACGCATCACGGCGATGCGGTCGCCGAGGAACATGGCCTCGTTCAGGTCGTGGGTGATGAAGACGATGGTCTTCTGCAGCTTGGCCTGCAGCTCGACGAGCTGCTCCTGCATCTCGCGGCGGATCAACGGATCGAGCGCGCTGAACGCCTCGTCCATCAGCAGGATGTCGGTGTCGGCGGCGAGTGCGCGGGCGATGCCCACGCGCTGCTGCATGCCACCGGAGAGCTCGCTGGGCAGCTTGTCGCCCCAGCCCTCCAGGCCGACCAGGGAGAGGATCTCCTCGGCCTTGCGCAGCCGCTCGGTCTTGCCGACGCCCTTCAGCTCGAGCGGGTACGCGACGTTCGCGGCGACCGTGCGGTGCGGCAGCAGCGCGAAGTGCTGGAAGACCATCGACACGCGCTCACGGCGGATCTCGCGCAGCGCGGCGGGCGGCGCCTTGGCGATGTCGTCACCGCCGATGATCACCTCGCCGTCGGTGATGTCGTGCAGGCCGTTCAGCATGCGGATGATGGTGGACTTGCCCGATCCGGACAGTCCCATGATCACGAAGATCTCACCGCGGTTGACGGTGAAGCTCGCGTCGATCACGGCTGCGGTGCCGGCGTCGAGTACGTCGGTTCGGGTCTCACCGGCCTTCAGGCGCTTGACCGCATGCTGCGGACTGCGACCGAAGACCTTGTACAGATGGTGCGCTTCGAGAGCGATTTCGGACACGTTTCCCCTGGCACGCTCACCGCTTTCCAGGGTGGTGGTGAGCCTGCGTCGGTAACGCCCGGGTGATGATCACAAGGCCGTTTCGACAATCGCTGTACTGGCGGCGCGGACGAGGATTTCGGATCCTCGCAAAGAACATCGACCGTACGCCCGCGCCTCTTCGTGTACAGCTCGAGTCGAAAGAAGGACGCGGCCGCGGACTGGTCTTGTGGCCCCTCGACCACCCGTCCACGCTAACGAATGGCTGATCGGGTAGCAAATCTGCGTCAGGGTTTCTTGCCCTCACCGGGGGTTAAGGGCGTGTCGGAAATGCCGCCCGGATCGCTCATCCGCGGCGGATGCTGCGTGTGACGGTGAATTTCGGGGTGCGCGCGACCTGCTCCGTGGCACCGACATCGCGGCTCAGCGCGCGGCGATGATCGAGGTGCGAGTTGAACACGGTCCACACCTCGCCGCCGGGTCTCAGCAGCCGCGCGGCGGCCTGGATGAGGCGCTGGCCCGCCCCCTCGTGCACGCTCGCGCCGAGGTGGAACGGCGGGTTCAGCAGGATGAGATCTGCGCTTCGGTCGGGCAGCTCGGAGCCGGCGTCGTCGAGGGTCACGTGCACGCGACCCTCGAGCCCGTTGGCGGCCATTGTGGCGCGGGCGGAGCGCACGGCGGAGGCGGACCGGTCGGTCGCGATGATCACAGCATCCGGATGCTGTCGCGCGAACGCCGCGGCGAGGGCGCCCGTGCCGCATCCCAGATCGATCACGTGCGGGTTCACGACCGGGACGGACAGCGTCGTCATCGCCTCCAGCAGCGCGCGCGTGCCGATGTCGAGCTTCGCGCCGGCGAACGCGCCGCCGTGGGCGGCGAGGGTGAGACCGTCGTGGGTCTCGCTGATCGGGAAGGGCGCGGCCTCCGTCACCGGGAGGGGATCGGATGCCAGGATCAGCCGCGACTTGCGCTCCGCGCGCTGCGGCTGCACGCGCCCGAAGAAGCGGGCGAGCACCTCGTTCTGCGCGAGCGTCATGTGCTTGACCCGTCCGCCGGCGATGAGGGTCGCGTCGGGCGCTGCCCAGCGGGCCACGGCATCCGCGATCTCCTCCAACTCGGCGAGCGCCTTCGGCAGCTGGAGCAGCACCAGGCGGGCGCCGCCGAGCAGGTCGGAGGTGAGTTCGTGGGCGACCCAGTCGGTCAGCCCCAGAGCCACGGAGTTGGCGGCGAGCGCCCGCCGCCCGGTCACGAGATCCTGATGCACGCGGATGCCGTGCTGTCCGGCATCCGTCAGCGCGAGCGTGACCGCGCCGTACCCGTCGCCGATGACGGCGATCTCATCACCGTCGACGCCCGCGCTCAGGGCGTGCGCGACCAGCAGCTCGTCGGTGGCATCCCAGGCCTGCAGATTCGGCGCCTCGACGTCGGGGAACCGGCGCAGGCGGCTGTAGTCGAACTCGGGCATTCGCTCACCCTACCGGCGGCGGCTGTCGGCCTCTCGGCGCACTCCAGGTCGCAACCGTTGCCGCCTCCCGGCGGTTCAGACGGCAACCATTGCGACCTGGGCGGCCGGGGGCGCCGGGGCGGGGTGCGGGGACGCCGGGGCGCGGGCGCCGGGGCGCGGGCGCCGGGGCGCGGGCTGCGGGGGTGCCGGGGCGCGCTGGGCGCGCGGCTCAGCCGTCGAAACCGGGTCAGCCGTCGAGGTCGTCGAGGAGCTCCACGGCGGCGCGAGCGTAGTCGCCGATCCAGCGGTCGAAGATGCGCTTGATCGGCTGCGGCGCCAGTGACAGGCGGCGTTCGCGTCCGACGCGACGGCCGATCACGAGGTCGGCGCGCTCGAGCACCCGCAGATGCTGAAGCACCGTCGTGCGATCCAGTTCGGGAAAGCGGGCGCACAGTTCGCCGGTGGTCAGCTCGGCGGGGCGCAGCGCATCCAGCATCCGCCTTCTGATCGGTGCCGCGAGCGCTTTGAAGACGAGGTCGTCATCCCCTGTTCCCTCACCGCGCGACATGTTGTAATCTTACAACGTGTCTCAAGAACTCACCGCACTGTCATTCACCGTCTCGGGTCGCGTCTCGCGCCCGGTCGCGGAGGTGTACGAGGCCGTCGCCGACCCCGCCCAGCTCTCGCGCTACTTCACCACCGGCGGCGCGCGGGGCCGACTCGAGCCCGGCGCCGACGTCAGCTGGGACTTCGCCGACTTCCCCGGTCGCTTCCCGGTGACGGTCATCGAGGCGGACGCACCCACCCGAATCGTGATCGAGTGGGGCGGGAACGAGTCCATCGCCGACGCGACGCGCGTGACCTTCGAGTTCGCGCCGTTCGACGAGGGCACCCGCACGCTGGTCACGATCACCGAGAGCGCCTGGCGCGCGACGGATGCCGGAGCGAAGAGCGCATTCGGCAACTGCGAGGGCTGGACCGGCATGCTGGCGGCGCTGAAGGTCTGGCTCGAGCACGGCATCAACCTGCGCGAGGGGTTCTACAAGTAAGAGCCCTCGCAGGTCAGATCGTGTCGTCCGCGGCGATGATGTCGATGTTCCAGATCCGGGTCTCGGGGTCGTCGCGATCGGGATGCGCGAGATCATGCGCCTCGGAGAACTCGCGGGTGACCTCGTCGATGCGCTCCAACAGGGCGACGAACTCGGCCTCGGTCAGCCGCAGGGTCTTCTGCGAGAACTCGGCGTGCAGCTCCGTCGTGCGGCCGGCCATGTAGTCGGGGGTCCAGGACACCATCCGGCGCACGAGGTCCTGATGATCATCGATCAGCGCGGCCAGCACCGCATCGCCGAGTGCGGGGTCATCGATCGGCGCTTCGGGGCCGCCGAGCTTCACCGAGGCCGACTGGCCCTTCCACACCCGATCGCGCCGGTCGCGCGCGAATTCGGGAGCCTCCACGAGCAGACCCGCATCGGCCAGCACCCGCAGGTGGAAGCTCACCTTGTTCGCGGGCACGCCCAGCGCCTCCGCGGCATCCGCAGCACGCAGGTATTCGCGCTTGCCGAGCAGCCGCAGGATTCGGCGGCGCAGCGGATGCGTGAAGGCCTTCAGCATCGCGGTCGTGGCGAGGGCGGCCTGCTCGCCCGCGGGCCCCTTCGCCTCTGCATCCTCCGCCTTCTCCACCATGCCCCCAGTGTAGTCAGAATTCTTTGCGCAATTCTTCTTGCGCAACTTGACTTGCGCGATTATCGTTGCCCTCATGACAGACAGCGCACCCCGCCTGTGGCGACAGACCCCCTACCTGCTGTGGCTCACCTCCGATACGGGGAAGGGCCTGGCGATGACGCTGTTCAGCTTCGCCGTGCCGCTGCTGGCGCTGGTCATCACGAACGACCCCGCGCAGGCGGGCATCATCGCGGCCGTCGGCACGGTCGTGCGGCTGCTCACCACCCTGGCGGGCGGGGTGCTCGCCGATCGGCACCGCCGCATCGTCATGATGACGCTCGGCGCCGGTCTCGCTGTCATCGCCGCGGGTGCGTTCACGGCCGTCGCGCTGGCAGGAGGAATGGCGTTCCTCAGCCTGCTGCTGTTCGAGGTGCTGCTCGCGGCGATCGGCGGACTGTTCAGCCCTGCCGGCGAGGCCACCCTGAAGGACATCGTCCCCGAGCGGATGATGGGGCGCGCGCAGGCGGCGAATCAGGGACGGGATGCCGCTCTGCAGCTGGCCGGCGGGCCGATCGGTGGCATGCTTCTGGCGGCCGGGGGTTGGCTGATCGGCGCGGCGATGATGCTCGCCAGTCTGATCTCCGCCGTCGCGGCCTGGGCGCTCGGTCGGCGGGTCGGGTGGGCGCGGCCGGGTCAGGCGGACGCGGAGCCGGATGCTGCGGCATCCGCTCTTCCTGCTGCTCCCGCTGCTCCTGCTGAGCCTGCTGTTCCTGCCAACGCACTGCGCGAACTGCGCGAGGGCGTGCGCTGGCTGTTCCGCCGCCCGGATCTGAGCACCGGAACCGTCGTCGCGACGGTGATCAATCTGGGACTGAACTCCGGGATCACGACGATGATCTACGCGGTGCTGCAGGCCGGGCACTCCGAGGCGACGATCGGCTGGATGATGGCCGCATCGGGTGCGGCGATGCTCGTCGGCGCTCTGCTGGCGCCGACCCTGGTGCCGCGGATCGGGGCCGGGATGCTGATGATCCTGGGCCTCGCGGCCTGTACGGTCGCGATGGCGGGCGGCGTCCTCGTGGAGACGCCCTGGGGAATCGCGCTGCTCACGTGCGTCGCCGTGTTCCTGATCCCCGCGCTGAACGCGGCGTTCAGCGGGTACCTCATGGTGGCGACGCCGACGGCACTCGTCGGCAGGGTCAACAGCGTCGGCGGCGTGCTGAGCATGGGCGCGATGCCGCTCTCCCCGCTGATCGCGGGATTCGGCCTGGCCTGGGCCGGCCGCGGACCGACCCTGATCTTCAGCCTGACGCTCTGCGTGATCGCGCTGGCCATGGGTCTCGCCAGTCGTCCTCTGCGTTCGATCCCCGCCGAGGCCGACTGGGCGGAGCACGCGAAGCAGTACGAGGAGCCGGTGGACGAGCCGGTGTCGGCGCGCTGACGGGGAGTTTCCCGCTCACAGGGCGCGAATGGCCGCATCCGGCTGCCGGACGCGGCCATCTGCGCCCCGCGAAACGCAGTTCACCCGGCAGACTTGACCCTGACACGGTGTCAGACGGGAGAACAGAGACATGTTGTCCATCGGAGCGTTCGCGCAGATCGGCCAGGTGACCCACCGGATGCTGCGGCATTGGGACACTTCCGGTCTGCTGGTCCCCGCGCTCGTGGACGAGTTCACCGGCTACCGCTCCTACGATCCGTCGCAGCTGGACCGGCTGCACCGGATCGTGGCGCTGCGTCAGCTGGGGTTCGGCCTGGAGCACGTCGGCGCCATCCTCGATGAGGGGATCGATGCCGACCGCATCACCGGGATGCTGAGCTCTCGCCGATCCCAGGTCGAGCGCGAGCACCGGATCGCGGCCGAGCGACTCGTCGACGTCGAGCGGAGGCTCCACCTCATCGAAAGAGAGAACCGCATGTCATCTGCAGAATTCGTCGAGAAGCCCCTGCCCGCCGTCCGTCTCGTCGGGCGCACCAAGACCGTCCCGGAAGAGGAGGTCGGCCTGACCGTCGGCCCGATGTTCGGCGCCGTCGAGGATGCGCTGCCCGATCCGCACGGGATGCTCGAGACCCCGGTCGCCGAGTACGACCTCACCGGCGACGGGATGCGCATCACCGTCGGCTACGCGTACCGCGGAGAGCCGATCGAGGGCCTGGAACTGATCGACCTGCCCGCCGTGGAGCGCTCCGTCTGCGGCATCCACCTGGGCCCAATGTCCGGCATCCGCGACACTTGGCACGCACTGCACGCCGAGATGCTCGCCCGCGGGTACATGCCGTCCGGACCGTGCCGCGAGCTGTACGTGCGCGCCGAGTCCGAGGACCAGGCCGACTGGGTCACCGAACTGCAGCAGCCCGTCACGCGGGGCTGAGCTCCGCGGCATCCGCCGGCGCGGGTGTCCGCTCTGAGTGGCCGCGGCGCGACCGGCCGGGCTGGATCAGAAACGCACCTTTCCCGCGGGTGCTGGATCAGAAGTGCATCGGATCCGCGAGATTCCGATGCACTTCTGATCCACGCCGGCGATCCTGCGCCGACTGACGCCACGCGCGCCCGGCGGAGCGCCGCGCTCAGCGCAGCGGGTCGAAAGGCTCGATCGCGGGGTCGATGCGGCCGGTGACGATCTGCTCGGCGAGCAGCTTGCCGGTCGCCGGACCCAGCACGATGCCCCACATGCCGTGACCGCCGGCCACGTACACATTGGGCGCCTGCGTCGCACCGACCAGCGGCAGGCCGTCGGGGGTGACGGGGCGCGAGCCCATCCACTCGTCCTGCCGGTCGTCGAGGTCGAGCCCCTGGAACATCTCGCGCACCTGCGCGATGATCGCCTGCACCCGGCGCGGCTGGAACGGCTCATCGGGCCCGCGGAACTCCATGGTCCCGGCGATGCGGAACCGCCCCTGGTACGGGGTGCAGGCGATCCGCTGGAAAGGCAGATAGACCGGATGCTCCTGCGGCTGCTCCGTGGCGACCGTGAACGAGTAGCCTCGGCCGGCCTGCACGCGGGTGCGCACGCCGAGCCTGCGGGCGAGCTTCGGCATCCACGCGCCGGTCGCGATGACGACCGAGTCGGCCTCCATCCGCTGTCCGTTCGAGAGGGCGACGACGGGCCGGCGGGTGGAGGACACGTCGGTCACCTCGACGCCGGTGATCAGTTCGGCACCGCGCTCGACGACCGCATGGCCGAGCGCCTCGACGAACGGCGCCGGCTCGAAGTAGCGCTGTCCGTCCAACCGGTAGACGTGCTGCACGGCATCCGACAGCACCGGCGCGAGCTCGCGGGGGTTCTGCAGCTGCTCGAGCGGAACGTCCTGGCCGTGACGCCGGACGCCCTCGATCTCGTGCAGGAAGCCCTTCGCGTGCGCCGTCTCCTTGAATCCGATCACGAACGGACCCTCGCGGGTCCAGGACTCCACGCCGCCGTCGAGCAGCTCGTCGAAGCACTCCAGCGCCATCTTGTCGATGGGGGTGAGGGATGCCATGGTGCGGTCCCACGCGCGGTTCGTGCCGTGCGCGGCGAACCGCGCCAGAAAAGACCAGAGTCCGGCGTCCACGCGGAAGGGCACGTGCAGCGCGGCATCCGGGTCGAGCAGCGCCCGCGGTCCGTACGTCCACAGGCCGGTGTCGGCCAGCGGGATGGTCTTGCCGGGGGTCAGCCAGCCGGCGTTGCCCCATGACGAGCCGGCGGCGATGCCGACGCGGTCGATGACCGTGACCTCTACGCCGCGTTCCTGCAGGTGCCATGCCGTGGCGAGGCCGACCATTCCGGCCCCGACGACGATCGTGCGCGTCATTGCGTCCTCCTGAGACACGTGGTTCCTGTGAGCCGGGCGCGATGAAGCCCCTCTCACCCACGATTATGCAGATCTCGCGTGCGATCGTGGGCCAGATGGAAAGATCCTGCGTAGGATCGTCATTCAGAACGCAGATTCTGCACTTTCGGGAAGGAACCGGACATGTCGGCATCCGAATCTTCGATGTCCCGTCGAGCAGCGATGACGGATGCCGGGCTGGATGCCGTCGATCGCATCATCCTGTCCGAGCTCAGCCGCAACGGACGCCTGTCGAACACCGAGCTCGCGGCCCGCGCAGGAATCGCCGAATCGACCTGCCTGAAGCGGGTGCGGGCGCTGCAGGCGAGCGGTGTGATCGTCGGCTTCCACGCCGAGATCTCGCCCGCCGCGATCGGCCTGCACCTCGAGGCGCTGATCACCATCCGGCTGCACGCGCACGCCCGCGGCGACCTGCGCCGCTTCCAGGCCTACCTCGAAGAGCTCCCGGCCACGCAGCGGGTCTACTTCCTCGCCGGAGACCGGGACTTCCTCGTGCATGTCGCGGTGCCGGACGCCGCCGCGCTGCGCGAACTCGTCTCGGACACGCTCAGCCTCCGCCCCGAAGTGGCATCGACGTCCACGAGCCTCATCTTCGCCCAGGCCTCGGGCTCCCGAGGCCTCTGAGCCCGGGCCCTCAGCGCGCCTGCGTCGTGCTCTCGACGGGGGACGAGGACGGGAGGGCGAGGGCGCTCACTCCGCGATGCGGACCTCGTAGCCGGCATCCGTCAGCGCATCGCGGTGAGCGGGGACTACCGCAGCGTCCGTGATCACCGTGGGGAACAGGGCCGCGTCGCCGACGTGCGCGAACGCCGCCTGCCCGAGCTTCGAGGCGTCGGCGACGGCCACCGCACGCGCGGCGCGCGCGGCCATCATGCGGTTCACGGCGGCCTCGGCCTCGTCGTGCGTGGTCGCGCCGTCCTGCGCCGACAGGCCGTTCACGCCGATGAAGGCGATGTCGAGGCGGATGCCGGCGAGCAGCTGCTCCACGAAGGGCCCGACCAGCTCGAAGCTGCGCGAATGGATCACGCCACCGGTCACCACCACCTTGAACTCCGGGCGCATGGCCAGCTGCGCGGCGATGTTCACGGCGTTCGTCACGACGGTCAGCCCGTGCTCGGCGAGGTCGTCGCGGGCGGCGAGCGCCGTCGCGATCGCGTTCGTGGTGGTCCCTCCGGAGAGTCCGACCACCTGGCCGGGCTCGACCAGGGCGGATGCGGCGGCCGCGATCCGCTCCTTCGCCCCGGTGCCGAGATGGCTGCGGTACCTGATCGGCAGCTCATAGGCGACGGACTGCGCCACGGCCCCGCCGTGCGTGCGGGTCAGCAGACGCCGTTCGGCGAGGCTGTCCAGGTCGCGGCGGGTGGTGGCGGCGGATGCTCCGAAGCGGTCCACGAGCTGCTCGACGGACACCTCGCCCTGAGCGGCGAGCAGGTCGAGGATGGCGGTGAGGCGGGCGGCGCGGTTCATCGTCACGCCCCGGCGGAGACGAGGGCGAACAGGCGCAGCATCCGCGCCGCCTCGGCGGCGACCGCCTCGCGGCCCGGCGCGATGTACTTGCGGGAGTCGACGAGGGTCTCGTCGGCGGCGAGCCTCTCGCGCAGCGCGCGGGTGAAGAAGCCGTTCAGGTGCGTGGACACGTTGATCTTGGTCATGCCGGCGCGCACGGCCTGCATGATCACGTCATCGGACACGCCCGACGAGCCGTGCAGCACGAGGGGCACGTCGCCG
>Ga0308157_10008849_pt1 | contig 11338 bp, 9 predicted proteins | sample PhyBR1_FD_201035 | JGI IMG/M metagenome (GOLD analysis project Ga0308157, IMG submission 201035) | Phyllosphere microbial communities from UC Gill Tract Community Farm, Albany, California, United States - DLSLB.R1 | ecosystem: Host-associated > Plants > Phyllosphere > Unclassified | place: USA...
AACCTCCTGGTTGTACCAGGTTAGCCAACCCCAACCCCAGTGTAACAGCAATGATGGTGGTAAGGAGATAAAGCCCCAATGTACGCAGCCCCAAACCCGACAATTGCGTGGTATCCTTTAAGTCCGAAACGCCTTTAATAAGAGAAACAATAATAAGCGGAATAGCAATTAATTTCAATAGATTTATAAAAATAGTACCGAACGGCTTAATCCAATCAATTACGAATTCCTTACCAACCGCAAATTGAATGCACAAAAAGCCGACTAATATACCGCCTACTATACCTATTAATATCTGCCAATGTAAAGCTATTTTTTTCATTCATTTCGGGTTTATATATAGATACATGACGATCTATATGGAAAACCCTAATATAATATAACCTGACGGATTAGTAAAACTATTATTTAGCTTTTCTGTCTTTTGGCTTTTTCGACTCCAAAGGACGGTCCGTAGGATCATTCGGCATATCGTTCAATTGTTCGACCTGTGGATCTACACCAGCCTCCCCGTCCCCGGCCTTGGTAGGCGCTGTCTTTTTGACAACCGAACCGAGTTCGCGATAGGTTTTCAGTTCTCTTTTTTTCTTTTTTTCTCCGATCCCTGTATTTTCATTTTCTACCTTTGTTACCATAGTCCTTTTATTTATAACTTTTCTACTTGTCGTCTGCGTTAGGAACGAAAGCCATTCCATTTATAGCTGGGAGACCATAGTTCCCACTCATCTTTGCTAGTCATGTCCCTGCGTTTTTACAATTTTATTGTAAATACCGAAAAGTAAAAAAGGAGCGACCCACTGCCCAACAAACAAAGCCGTGTGTTTATGCCCCATACATTTCAATGTCGCTGACGCTGCCATCGTCGTAAGTGCAATACATAGATATACCTTTGACGGAACTTTTGCTGTTTTGCTTTCCATGTCCTTGGTCATCTCTCCTTCTTTCACATCTACGTTTTTCTGTAAATTCTCCATGTTATTTTTTTTAAATTGAACCATCTATTCTTCTTTCCCTACTTTTTTAAGCGGTAGCACATATACATGCTCGCATCGAAAACTTCAAGTATAAAAATATATACCTTTCTTAATAAAAGGGTTGGAAGGGAAAATAGTTGGCTAAAAATCAAATTTGGGTATTTCACGCCATGTAAACACGTATCTCACGCTTGTTTCGTATCTATCTCGTTTTTAAAAATTTATTATAGAACAATCCCTTCCAACAGATTGTTTATTAAATACTTCAGGTGAAAACAAAACACGGAACGAAAAAACAAACGAGATGAAAACAATTATTATTACAACGGATTTTTCGAAATCAGCATCAAATGCTGTTCGATACGCCGCAAAAATGGCGAAATCCATAGAAGTGGAACAGATTATACTTTATCACGCAAACGACAATTTGAATACGGCCACAGATCTTCCCATGACAGATATAGCCCCTCCGCTTGTAAAGGAACAAAGTTTAGCTAATTTGGAAGCCGTACAGGCAGAACTGGAGCAGGTTCTTGGAGAGAATAATAGTGTGCGTGTCCATTTGGTAACAAATAACTTTCCCTTGCTACGTGGAATCGAAGAGATTGCTGAAGAATGGCGCGCAGACTTGGTCGTGGCAGGCGCAACAGGAAGGAGCAATCTAGAACAAGTGTTAATCGGCAGCAATACGGTTAATCTAGCTTCATCCTTGAAACTCCCGCTGTTAATCATTCCAGCAAATGCTGATTATCAACCTATCCAGAAGATCGTCTTCGCATGCGACTTGAGAAAAGTATCGCATAGTACGCGTGTAGTGGAAATTGGCAAGTGGTTAGAAATACTGAAAGCAAAATTACTCGTATTAAATGTTGCATTAGAAGGAAAACAGATAAGTCCGGATATGATTATGGAGCAATATAAAATGCATGCTCTACTAGACATCTTCCAACCGGAGTATCATTACGGTACAAGCAATGACATAGCAGAAGAAATAGAGCATTTTGCGGAAGGACATGGCGCAGGGTTAATTATCACTATCCCCAAATCGTATGGCTTTTTTAAAAGTCTATTCCATAGGAGCATAAGTAAACATTTGATCAAAACATCGAATACCCCTCTCCTACTTCTGCGAGAAGAAGAGCCGTGATATGGACGCACTTAACTCGATGACACCTTAGCACCTCGAGCATCCATATCCTCTTTGAAAGATTCTAAAAAACGACTTCGAAAGCGTTCAATATAACGAACATTTTTTATACCTACCTGAATGCCAAGCTGATAGTTATCCGCTGTAATTTCCTTTGTATATATTTTTATTGGAATAGATCGGTCTATCTCTTCAAAGCTTGCAAGCTTTGTTTTCAATTCTTTCTTGATTTCTTCTACCGGAATAGTATTATCTACCGTTAATTTTAAATTTACACGAATATCCGCCTCTCTGAACGTCCAATTAACTAGTCTTCCGGAAAGCAAATCGCCATTAGGTATAATTACGCGGGCCCCCTCATCAGTCAATAATGTGCTAGAACGAATACCAATCTCCATCACTTGCCCTTTTTTATCCGCCAATTCTACATAATCACCAATTTTGAAAGGTTTTTCAAAAACCAGAATAATACCCGACACGAAATTATTAATGACATTCTGCAACCCCAATCCTATCCCCACACTCAGTGCACCGATAATAACGGTCAATTTATCCAGACCTAAACCCAGTATGCTTATACCTATCAAAAAACCTACAACAATAATAAGTAACCTGAACAAGGGGAACAGTGTCATCTTCCGAACCTGCAATTCATTTTTAGGAGATGAATCGTCTAACAAATTTTTTAAGTTTTTCTGAACCCAGTTTGCTATCCAAATAACCGCAGCTGCAAGCAAAAAATTACCATAGGCGAACGTTATCCCTCCCACTTTGTATTCTGTCATGAGTAAACGTTCCAACAACGCACTCGCTTCGCGAACGAGGTGAAAATTGTTCAACAATACCAGCACAATTAATACCGCCGAACAAAAACGGAATAAGCGTTCAAAGCTGAGCAGCATCCGTTTCATATCGAAACGGCGAAACATAGCTTCAGGTGTAGCTCGTTCATATTGCTGTTCAATATCATGAAGTAACATGTCGCGTACCGCACGCAATGCGATTACTTGCAACAGGCCAATACCTGCTGCCAAACTCCACATACGCGCAAAGCTGACATATCCCATTATAATTAATACAATAGCAATAAAATGCCCTAATATAATCAACCAACGGGCATATCGATGAATATATCCTATCGGATTATCGACATCAGTCCGACGCCCCATAGACCAAACAACGGCCATATTGAGCGCATTAGCCACTATAGCGAGAGCCTTCATCCACCATAGTGGGGACAAAAGAAGATTAGCGGTTATCAGTATAAAGTAGGAAATGAAAGTTAGTCCAAGTACTTTACGTTTAAAGACAGAAAGCTCTTTATGCAAAAGAATATAAAGGAAAACAAAGACAAGAAAATAGCTAATTTCAAGAATAAAGACAGGTACGGAAAAGGACGTAAAAGGTAATAAAACCAAAAAGAAGATAGATGCTTTTAAAAACGGGATCCATAAGGGTTCGTTCTGATATAATCGAAATTCCTCGTTCGCCTGTTCTGTTTTACGCCCCAATTTATACATCCAATAAAAATAAAGCAGGCTTATTAGAATTAAAAAGAGGCGACTACTCCATGCCGGATAATCAAAAAAATCCGAAGAGGAACCGTCTTTCCCTAAATTAGCCTGCAAAGTTCGCACGATATGTCGTCGGACAGGGTGCATCTGAACGGTGCCAGAATCGACATCAGCTCCCCCTATTTCTGCTTGTTGACGTCCGAACCATCTTTCCAAATAGACCACATCGCCAATCAAGCTTTCATAACCCCGAATTAGCTGCGGCAAAGTGTCTACCAAATCTTTCGTTATTTTTTCGACGGAATCCGTTCCAAGCAGTTCTTCCACATTCAAGCTGTCGCCTTCCGTCAAACTGTCTTCTTCGACCTGTGCCTGGGTAGATGCCGACAACCATGTGGTTCGAGCTGTTTTAATATCATAGATATATTGTGAAATCTGTTTCTTTTTCGTGCCTAGAGAAATCAAAGTGCTATCTAACTCCGCGGAATCGAGCGTATCACGTTCGAAAAAAAGACTTTTTTTTATACTATCGACATTAGTTGAAATCGTATCCTGTACCTGTCTCCAATGCTGCACTTGAGCTTGTCGCTCTTTCCAAATGACTTGTTGGGAATAAAGAAGCGAATCTTGGGATTGAGCAACAGGATGAATAGTACTATACAGCAATAATACCAAAATCCGTAGTAGCCATTGTAGCAACTTTTTATTGTTCTCTATTATAGTCATAATTATAGAACACCTTAAACAGCTCAAACGTTTCGGAGCAACTCTGCCACTTTATTCTCCAATTCATCCAAATCAAATGGCTTCGCCAAATAGGCATCCGCTCCGGCCTGTTCTGCAAGAAAACTCACATCATTATTCGCCGAGCAATAAATAACGGGTATGTGTTTAAAGTCGGGCTCGCCCTTCAGTATCTGTGTGGCTTTTACTCCCCCAATATTCGGAATCCAATTATCCATAATAATCATGTCTGGATTTACTTCCTTGACCCGTTCCAAAATATTATGAGAGGTCTCAGAAATCTCTACATGGTACCCGGAGGATTCAAGTACAATGGTAAAGACATCCAAAATATTGATATCATCATCAAATACAAGTATTGTTTTATTCTTCATGGTATAATAAACGTTAATAATATGTACTTAACTGATTGATAAAGGAAGCCATTTCTCTTGGTTCCAAAACAGTATCAACCTGTAAATTAAGAAGAGCCTGTCGCGGCATATAGGCAATTTCGGCCGTTTCAGGATCTTGTACAAACACGACACCTTTCTTTTCAGCTATACAACGCAGCCCCTCTATACCATCCGCATTAGCCCCCGATAACAATAACGCAGCTGTATGCTCCTCAAATATCTGCGCGGCAGACTGAAAAGTAACATCAATAGATGGTCTGGAGTAATTCACCTTTTCAGAACAGTCCAACGATACCATTCGCTTGTTTTCGAACAAAAGATGATAATCTGCCGGCACCAGGTAAATACACGCATCTTTCAACGTCATCTTGTCATAGATCTCCTCTACGGGCAAACGGCTACGGAATCGAAGCAGTTCTTCCAGCATACTTTCCGGATGTGATTTACGGTGCACAACCACCACCAAAGGAAAAGAAAGATGATCCTGAAGTTGAGGCAATACCTCTAATAAGACGCTTATGCTACCCGCAGAGCCTCCTATCAATAATATCTCCGTCGTCTTTCTATTTTCCATTACATTAAGATATCTTTTTCCATATCTTATCTTCGTTCCACTGTTTGTAACGATATTCTACGTTGGAAAACCGAAGCGTCTCTTTGGCTCCTAAAGCTAAAAACCCAAATGGCTGAAGACTATCGTCAAAAAGCTTAAACACCTTGTTTTGAAGGTCCTTGTCAAAATAAATGAGGACATTCCGGCACAAAATAAGCTGAAATTCATTAAAGGAAGAATCCGACACCAGATTATGTGTAGAAAAAATCATTTTACTACTTAGATCTGAATTAAATTTTACGACATCATACATCGACATGTAGTAAGAAGAAAAGTCACGGTTCCCACCGGATAAGATATAATTTCTGGAATATTGTTTCATTTGGTTCAGCGGGAAAATACCTTTAGAGGCCTTCTCTAGCACACTAGGATTGATATCCGTAGCATAAATCAGCGTCTTATCAAATAAATCAGTCTCCTTTAACAGTATGGCCAATGAATAGGCTTCCTCTCCTGTAGAACAGCCTGCAACCCAAATACGAATGAATGGATAGGTTCTCAATATAGGTAAAATATGATGCCGTAATGTGGCGTAGAAATGAGGGTCTCTAAACATCTCCGTGACGTTGACTGTTATCTCTTCGATAAAACGGGACAGGTAAGCGCCGTCATGCATAAGCCTATATCGTAATTCCGCGAAGCTCGTGAATTTATCCAGCATACAGATCCTATTAAGACGTCTTTTCAAAGACGCCTTACTATATTGGGTAAAATCATAACCATACAAATGAGAAATATCTTTTAACAACATTTCCATATCGTCGTCTTTCACGATATCCAGCTCGATCATCTATAATAACTCCTCAATAATATGCATTAACCGATCAACATCAATAGGTTTCGCGACATAATTATCGGCACCAGCCGCCAAACATTTTTCTCTGTCTCCATTCATTGCATTCGCCGTAACGGCAACAATAGGAACACCTCCAAACTGATCCGAGCTCCGGATCCACTGTATAGCTTCATAACCATCCATTTCAGGCATCATCATATCCAGCAAGACCAAACCGATATCCGGGTTGGACTGCAAAAGCTGCAAACCTTCGGTGGCATTTTGAGTCGACAAAAACCTATATTTCCGAGCTTTTAATGTTAATTCCAAAGCGAAAATATTCCGGTTGTCGTCATCGATAAGCAAGATTATCTTTTGCGTTTTCATCATCATTTAAGTCCCCATGTTAGTGCTCATATAACCAAACCCGCAACAGCGACAACAACTGATCTTTATCGACTGGTTTGGAAATATAATCCGACGCCCCTGCTTTTATACATTTCTCTCGATCGCCCGTCATCGCCTTCGCCGTTACAGCTATGATAGGCAGCCTAGCATAGTCATGCATGTTCCTAATCTGTCTGATCGTTTCATAACCGTCCATTTCAGGCATCATCATGTCCATCAGGATAATCGATGTCTTCGGATGTTTTTCCAATTGCTGCAATGCTTCCTTTCCATCTATAGCCGAAATCACGTTCATTTGATAGTGTTCCAACGTTTTAGTCAACGAAAAAATATTCCGTACGTCATCGTCTGCAATCAGCACCGTTTTTCCATTAAGCACTTCGTTGAGAGAGCCAAGCTTATTGGTCTTTCTTTTTTCAGGTTCCAGACTACTTTCTTCCACCAAATGAAGGAACAGCCCCACCTCATCCAAAATACGTTGAAAAGAATGTGCCGTTTTTATAACAATCGAATCTGCATACTGTTTTATTTTACGTTCTTCGGCTTGTGATAAATTTTTCCCGGTAAAAATAATGATCGGTAAATTTTCTAGACCTTCTTTTTGCTTAATAGCCTCTAAAGTTTCATATCCTGTATCGTCTGGTACGCCCATATCCAAGATCACACAGTTAACGTTCTCGGACGCTAATGCTCGAATACTATCTTCCACATTACTTTTAATTTCTGATGCAATGCTAAAATTACTTAGAAAATAAGATAACGCCGTGGCATGTTTCGGATTTTCTTCGACAATCAATACTTTTTTCGGATTCCGGGTAAGCGCATCTTCTATCTTATTGAACATTTGTCCCATCTTCTCCAAAGCAATTGGTTTATTAATAAAATCTATGGCTCCTTTGGACAAGCTCTTCCGCTTTACTTCTAACGATGACATAATATGCACCGGTATATGTCTGATTTTGGGATTATTCTTAATTTCGTCCATCACTTGCCATCCATCTTTCATCGGCAGCTGTATATCTAATAAAATCGCCAGTGGTTGATATTTCTCAGCTGCTTCCTCCGCCCAATCTCCCCGCACAATAATAACACCCTTATAGCCGCTTTGGTGCGCATACTTAAGTAATATCTTAGCAAAAGGTGTATCATCTTCAACAATGAGAATAACTTTATCACCTGGTTTAATATCATCACGATCGTCATCCACCTCTTCGGGGATATTGGATATCGCTAATGACGCTGTTGTATCGGCAACCAACGCTGTCATCTCTTCCACATCCTGCACAATGTTCTCTACCAGAACATCGGCTGGAGAGACCGACGACCCTGAAAGTTTCCTGACAGGAATGACTAGGCAGAAAGTGCTACCCTCCCCTGGTGTACTCGTTAATGTGATTTCCCCGCCTAATAATCGAGCAATTTCACGGCTGATCGAAAGACCCAATCCAGTTCCACCAAACTTACGTCTTGTAGAACCATCTGCCTGTTGGAAAGCTTCAAATATGATCTTTTGGTTTTCGGGACTAATGCCAATTCCGGTATCTTTGACAATAAACTGTATGTAATCCGGATCTCCTGATTTTGGTGCTATCGATAACATAACATCTCCCTTCGGTGTGAATTTAATCGCATTCGAAAGAAGGTTACGGAGCACCTGCTCAACCCGTAGTTTATCCGTTTCGACATAGCCCGGTATTCCTTCCGCTATTTCCACTTTTAACACGAGCCCTTTTTCATCCACTATCGGCAAGAACAGACTCAACAGATCGTTTCTCAAATCCGTTAATGCCACATGTTCGTACTCGAGCTCCATCTTCCCCGCCTCTATTTTTGATAGATCCAAAATTTCATCAATGAGACTCAATAAACTGGAGCCTGAGCTTTGTATAACTTTAGCCGATTCGATCTGGTCTTCTGTCAAGTTGTCATCAACGTTCTCGACCATCAACCGAGATAACAATAAAATAGAATTTAGGGGCGTCCGAAGTTCGTGCGACATATTGGCGAGAAACTCGGATTTATATTTTGTGCTCAATGCAAGCTCCTCCGCTTTCTTCTGAATTTCTAAATTTCGTTCTGCGATAAGCTGGTTCTTTTCTTCTAGTAACTTCGAACGTTCTTCTAACTCCTGATTAGACTGCATCAACTCTTCCTGCTGGACGCGTAACTCTTCTTCAGACGCTTGTAACTTTTGCGTTTGCGCTTCCAGCTCCGTATTTAGGTTTTCCAGTTCGGCGTGCTGTGTTTGCAGCTCTTCTGTCTGTGCTTGCGTTTCTTCTAATAGTGTTTGAATCTGCTTCCTCCCTTTTGCCGCTAGGATTTCTAGTGTAATATTGTAACAAGCTTCTTGATAAAATGCGATGTCAAGTTCCTCAAAGGGTTGTATACTTCCTAATTCAATGACACCAAAGCACTGTCCCTTCACCATCAGTGGCAACCAGAGAAGATGATTAACCCTGATCTGTCCCGAAGAAAAACTAACGACAAATTCCTCATCTGCGACGTTATCAAGCGTTTTAACTCGCTTATCTTTAAACACCTGTCCTACCACCCCTTCACCGGGACGATATTCTTTTTTCATATGCGCTTCTAACCCATAAGAAGCGGATCGTACCAACAGTCCTTTGTCCCATGTGTAGAAAGCCCCATTCATACATTCTGTATACGACACCAACAGTTCCAACGCATCATTAGCAACTATTTCTTCCGTCTTGTTACCTGCTAAAATATCGTTTATTTTAGCCAATCCGGTTTGTCTCCATTCGTTATCATGGAGTTTTCCGAATGATTCCTCCAACGCTATCGCCATCTGATTTAGAGAAGAAGCAATATAACCCAATGTGTCCTTTTCCGCGTTCTCTACTCTTACTGAATAATCCCCACCTGCGATCTGTTGCGCCATGTTTTGTATAATATCCAAACGAGAGGTGGTATCCGTATCTTTTTCACGAAGCAACGCCTGCATGCTCTCCCTTCTGCGGAATTCATTTCTAATCTGTAAATAGAATAAGATCGTGATGATAAACGAAGCGAAAGCTGCAAAAAATATCAAAAAGGAGGTCAAATCGGAATTTCGTTCCATTCTAGTAGTCTGCAAATCGAGCGTACGGGCTTCTTCTGTCACAAAGCGCCCGATAATATTCCTACAGCTATCCATATACAGTTTACCCTGCTCCAACTGCTCAACCGTGCCGGCTCCCCCTTCTTTTTTTAACGCAATAAGTTCTTTTAAAATATCGAGCCTCGTTGTGATTAATGTTTCAACACTGTCTATGCGTCTTGCTTGTTCTGGCATATCCTTAGTCAATTCTCGAGTTGAAGACAAGGCTAACGGTAGGGAATTTCGACTTTCATAATAAGGTTCTAAAAACTTCACTTCTCCTGTTAGGAGATATCCCCGTTGTCCAGTTTCCACGTTCTGCAAATTAATCAATATCTGATTAACCGAATCGATTGTTCGTTGCGTTTTGATAACCTGGCTGCGGTTATTCATCTGTGTCTTTATACTGATATAGGACGCAGATGAACTTAACAACAATACAAACAACGAAAATCCAAAGCCAACCTGCAATTTCCGAATGAGCTTCTTGGACATAATGATTTATTTAAATGGTATAGTAAAATAAAAGGTAGTTCCTTGGCTTGAAGAACTTTCTATTCCGTACGTGCCGTTATGTTGCTTAATAATTTCTGCACAGATATACAAACCAATCCCCAGCCCCTGAAATTTCACCGATGATTCTTCCACGCGGTAGAATTTCGTAAAGATATTGTTTTTTTTATGTTCCGGAATACCGATACCAAAATCTTGAACGGCAATAGTTAGCTGCCCTTTATTAACAGCAGTATGTATGATCACCTGATCACTATCGGGAGAGTATTTTATGGCATTCGTTAAAAAGTTGATAAGCACCTGTTCGATACGGAAAGCATCCCCATCGACCTCTCGCGTAATCGCCTCCCCTTTCCGTTCAATTTTAACCTGTACGTGGCTATGGGTATAATGAATCGTTTCGATAGCACTTTCGATAAGCGCTTCCATGTCAAACGGTTTTTTATTTACCTTCAGTTTTCCGTTTTCGATTTTGGAAATATCCAATAAATCGGCGATCAGACTATCCAATTTATTCACTTGGTTTTGGGCCCGGCTAATATAAGTTGCAAATTTACTGTCTTTGTGTACATCCGGCATCCTTTCTAATAACTGGATATAAGCCTTGATACTCGTCAGTGGAGTTTTAAGTTCATGGCTCGCAATACTCAGAAACTCATCTTTTTTTCTTTCTTCTTCTTTCTGCTCATGAATATCCGTGAACGTCCCTACCCAACTTCGTACAACAGATTTATCTTTTACCGGAATGATACGCAAAAGATGAAAACAGAAATGGCCCGATTTCAGCTCCTTTATACGCACTTCCAACACGAGTGGTTGGCTAGATTCAATGCAACGTTCCCAAACCTTTTTGATGCACATGTCATTTGGGTGCACTTCTGGAAATGTTTCTGGGCACCGGGAAAAATTATACCATCTCTCGTTGACAAACGTTATATTGCCCCGCGCATCAGCAGTAAAAGCTATTTGCGGCAAGCTCTCCAGTGTTGTATGTAAATGCTCGACCTTATCCTTAAGCTCCTGCTGTGCTTTTTTTCTGGATTCAATTTCCGACTGCAGTATCTTTTGGGTTTCATTTAATGCCAAGGTCTGCTCATATAACCGGTAGAAAGTTTTAACCTTCAACATTAAAATATCAGGATCAACCGGTTTGGT
>Ga0308157_10008851_pt1 | contig 11334 bp, 11 predicted proteins | sample PhyBR1_FD_201035 | JGI IMG/M metagenome (GOLD analysis project Ga0308157, IMG submission 201035) | Phyllosphere microbial communities from UC Gill Tract Community Farm, Albany, California, United States - DLSLB.R1 | ecosystem: Host-associated > Plants > Phyllosphere > Unclassified | place: USA...
TTTCGATCATTTTTGGAACTTTCGCTTCCTTCAAAATTCCTAAAACAACAATAGGATCGGTAGGCGAAATAAGGGTTCCAAACAACAAACAGTATATAAAAGGAATTTCTAAGCCCAACATTGGGGCAATCATATAAAATAATCCGGCAATAATTAACGCAGAAAGCACTACACTTACAGACGCATAGGTTAATATGGGCCATTTGTGATCGCGCAGGTCGGAAACATTAATGTGCAATGCGCCGGCAAACAGTAAAAAGTTCAGCATGGCTCCCATTAGAATTTCGGTAAAATCGAATTCCTGGATCAGCATAAAGAACTCTTTGGTAGTTTCGGGGAAATATTGATCGCCCAACAAACGAATTGCTACCGATACCAACATGGCGATAATCATGATACCGATTGTACCGGGTAATTTTAAAAAGCGGACATTTAAATAAGCAAAAAACGAGGCAAGTACTATTAAAACTGAAAACGTGTAGTATAATTCCATAAAATAAGCGGTTTTTGCAAACTTACAATTATATCGCCTTTTTTGCCCAATTTAAAAGAACTTAAACAGTTTTTTTAACAGATTTAGCTTGCTATTTGTATAAGGCGGATACTTTAATTTATTGTCATACCACGTTTTTCTGTACACTACTGCTTTGGTTTGCGAAAAGGCTTTAAAGCTGTATTTCCCATGATAATTTCCAAAACCACTGGCGCCGATTCCGCCAAAAGGCAGTTTACTATTCACAATGTGCGACAAACAATCGTTTACGCAAGCACCACCGTACCTACACTGATTCAAAAGTGTTTCAATTTCTGTAGTATCATCACCAAAAACATAAAAAGCCAAGGGTTTATCGTTCTCATGATTATACGCAACAATCTCGCTAATGTTGTTATAATTCACAATTGGCAAAACGGGCCCGAATATTTCGTGCTGCATTACCTCATCATTCAAATCGTCTATCTTTATAAGCGTTGGCGCAATGTATCGTTTTTTAGAATTGGTTTGTCCGCCGATCAAAACATCGCCCTTTAAAACATATTGTTTAATGCGGTGGTAATGTTGTTCGTTGATGATTCGAGCAAAATAAGGCGATGCCTCGGGTTCGTCTCCGTAAAAAGTTTCCAATACCTTCTTAATTTCGGTAATAAACTGTTTTTCTACTTTTGGATGGATGAATATAAAATCGGGCGCAATACAGGTTTGTCCGGCATTAACAAATTTTCCAAAAGCAATGCGCTTTGCAGCTAACGGAATGTTTGAACTTGGCGTAACGATACAAGGCGATTTTCCGCCTAATTCCAAAACAACGGGTGTTAGATTTTTAGCTGCTGCCTGATGTACGATTTTTCCTACCGAAGTACTTCCCGTAAAAAAGATCTTATCGAATTTATGATTTAAAAGTTCGGTTGTTTCTTCCACACCGCCTTCAATCACCCGAATATATTCATAACTGAAATATTTACCGATTAATTTAGCAAGTAAGGCAGAAGTATTCGGTGCCAATTCAGATGGTTTTAAAACAACACAGTTACCTGCCGCTAAAGCCGCAATTATAGGTTGTAATGCCAACAGCAACGGATAATTCCAAGGCGAAATAATTAAAACCACACCATAAGGCTGATACGCAACGGTTTCTTTCGAAGGAAAATTCAATATGCTTGGAAAAACGCGTTTAGGATGCATCCAACTTTTTAGATGATTTTTAAAATACGTCAATTCTTTTTGCAGCATACTTATTTCGGTAACCAGCGTTTCAAAGGCAGGTTTGTTAAAATCTGTCTGTAAAACAGCAATCATTTCGTCTTTATGATTGTTCAACAGCTTTTGAAACTGCTGCAAACAATCCATTCTGTGCTTAAAACTTAATGTTTTGCCCGAATAAAAATAAGTATGTAGATTTTGTAAATTTTCCAAATCAATTCTTTTTACTGAAATTATAAAAACCAAAATTGTTTCATCTAAAATTTATGTGAAACTATTATTAATTTAATGAATTTGCTTCGTTCGTGAAAATTTAGCTTTGTCATTTTGAACTAAACGCAGTGGAGTAAATAATCTATTAATAATCAGATAGATTCCTTTTTATAACAAAAAAAAATATTTATATTTCTGAATTATAACAAATTATCGATATTAAATTTACTTTATTCTGAAATATATGTTTCCTAAAATAATTATTTCTAAAATGTTTTCTATTTTTGATACAACTAAAATTTTAAAAAAAGTAAAGCAATCAAACTTGCCATAAGACAAGTTTATTTGCTTAGTGGTGTTTTAACTTTGAATAAATTAACTCTAAAAATAAAACTATGGCAAGAATTCACGCGTACTTAAACTTTAACGGAAACTGCGAACAGGCGTTTAATTTCTATGAAAAAGTATTTAAATCGCCAAATATTGGCATGCACCGTTTTGGCGACATGCCGGGAGATCCTAACTTTCCACTGAACGACGAGGACAAGCAGAAAATTATGCATACTGCCGTTATGATTAACGAAAATACGATGGTTATGGGATCGGACTGTTTGGAAAACTTTGGACATAAACTAACGTTAGGCAACAGCACTTATGTGATGTTAGATACCGATACGGCTGAAGAAGCTAAAGAACTTTACGCTGCTTTATCTGAAAATGCTATGAAAATTGAAATGGAATTGGGCGAGCAGTTTTGGGCAGAATTATATGCATCGTTCCAAGATCAGTTCGGTATCTGGTGGATGGTTCATTTTGAAGGAAACAAAAGAATGGGGTAATCAATCCTTATTTTACACATATTAGAAATTACACAGGAAACTTGTCGGTAATCGGCAAATTTTCTAAAATGTTTAATAATTGAAGATTCAATTACAATAACAAAATTGCTCTACTTGTCATTCCGGACTTGATCCGGAATCTCATAAAACTAAAAAATAATGAGAAGCTGACCCGATCTTGCGAACTGAACGAAGTTAAACAAGTTCAGCTTGACAATTTGTAGATTACAATCGTGAATTGTCATCAAATTCAACAAAACTTATACTATGAAATTTTTAAAATACGCACTTTTCACCGTTTTAGGCTTGATCGTTTTAGCACTTATTGTTGCTGCTGTTCTCCCTAAAACATTTCATGCTGAAGGTTCGGCAGTTATCAATAAACCCAATGCAGAAGTTTTCTATTATGTAAAACACATTAAAAACCAGGAAAATTTTGGCGTTTGGTTTGAACAAGATCCGAACATTATAAAAACTTCAGAAGGAACCGACGGAACTGTTGGTTTTAAATACAGCTGGAAAAGTGAAGAAGTTGGTAACGGATCGCAGGTAATCACTAACATTGAAGAAAACAAACGTGTTGATATTGATTTGTTTTTAATGGACAGCACCGAACCAGCAAAATCATTCTTTACTACAGAAGAAGTCAGCGCGAACGAAACCAAAGTTCGCTGGGTGGTTGATGGCGAAATGCCTTATCCGTTTAACCTAATGGGTCTTGTTTACGATATGAACAAAGACTTTGAACAAGGAACCGCAAATTTAAAAGCCGTTTTAGAAAAGCAATAAGCAAAAAAGCTGTTTAAATTAACAGCAGAATATTTTAAAAATTAGCCAGGTACTCATTTATCTTATTATTTTTGTGCATTATTATATTTGTATGAAACTGAAAGTAAATAAATATCTGGCTTTTATAGTACTAGCCTCTTTATCTTTAATATCGTGTGCGGTACAACAGCAACAAAAACCTACAAAAGTTACAGTTGTTAAAAGTTCTGAATTAGAACCTGTAACCAAAACACCACAGCCTGTTGCACAACCAGCTACAGCTAATGATTTAAAGATTAGTTTACCCGAAGTCAAACGCGAATTTCGTGCTGCTTGGGTTGCAACTGTTGCCAATATAAACTGGCCAAGCAAAAAAAATCTTTCTACAGAAGAACAAAAAAACGAAGCCGTTAAAATGCTCGATCTATTACAAGACGCCAATTTTAATGCGGTAATTTTTCAGGTTCGTCCCGCTGCCGATGCGTTATACAAAAGTAATCACGAACCATGGTCGTACTATTTAACCGGCGAAACAGGTAAAAGTCCGTCACCTTATTATGATCCGTTAGAATTTTGGATCGAAGAAGCTCACAAACGCGGTATGGAACTGCATGTTTGGCTAAATCCTTATCGTGCACATCATTTAAGTGGCGGTTCGGTTAGTAGTGAATCAATGGTCAAAAAATCACCAAGCAACATCGTGAAACTTAAAAACGGTATGTATTGGTTTGATCCGGCGAGCGTAAAAACTCAAGATCACGTTTCAAATGTGGTAAAAGATATTGTATCGCGCTACGATATTGATGCGGTTCATTTCGATGATTATTTTTATCCATATGCATCATACAACGGCGGTGCCGATTTTCCTGATACTGCTTCATGGAACACTTACAAAAATGCTGACGGATCATTATCAAGAGCCGATTGGCGCAGAGATCACGTAAATAAATTCATTGAACGCATCAATAAAGAAATCAAACAAGAAAAACCGTACGTTAAGTTTGGAATCAGTCCGTTTGGAATCTGGAAATCGGGTTATCCTTCGGGCGTTGTCGGATCTTCTCAATATGATGAATTATATGCCGATGCAAAATTATGGTTGAACAAAGGCTGGGTTGATTATTTTTCGCCTCAATTATACTGGCCGATTAATTCTCAGCGTCAGAATTTTCAAGATTTATTGGAATGGTGGCAAGATGAAAACACCATGAACCGACATTTATGGCCCGGCTTAAATACAGTTGAAGTGAAAGCATCAAACAGATCGACCGAAATTGTTAATCAGGTAAAACTTACTGCTAACGTTTTAAGTAAAAACAGCGTGGGCGCGATCCATTACAGTGTGGCAGGTTTAACTAACAACAGCGAAATGATTCCGGCACTAAAAAATGGTCCATATAAAGAAAAAGCCTTGATACCATTGAGTCCATGGATGAAAACCAATAAAATTTCAACGCCAAACTTAACAGTTAATAATGACAATTCTTCTATAAAAATCGATTGGTCAAACAGTAAATTGAATGATGCTTTTCAGTGGGTTTTGTACACGCGTTATGATAGCGAATGGCAGGTTGAGATCCTTCCAAAAAATCAGCTGACTAAAAATATTTCGCGTTCTAAAAACGGAAAAAACTGTAATACCGTTGCTTTAAAAGCAATTGACCGTTTAGGTAACGAAAGCGATTACGCAGCCAAAAAACTATAAGCAATGAAAACCTATATTGTTCTTTTACGCGGTGTAAATGTTTCGGGCAAAAACATTATAAAAATGGCGTTTCTTAAGGATATTTTAATTGATAACGGTTTTAAAAATATTACAACTTATATACAAAGCGGAAATATTGCTTTAAGTTCTAATTTAGAAAAGCATGAAGTTGAAGCGAAAGTTCAACAGCTTATTTATGATCATTTTCAGTTGCAGATTGCTATTTTTTGTTTGGATCTTCAGGAAATAGAAACCGCTTTACAGAATAATCCGTTTACAGAAAACATAGAACCAAACAAACTGTTCTTTACTTTTTTGAACGAAGAACCATCCACCGATTTACTTTCCGATTTAGAGAAGATCGACTTTGCAAACGATCAGTTTAAGGTGATTGATAAAGTGCTGTATTTTTATCTACCAAACGGAATGAGCAATTCTAAACTGAGCAATAATTTCTTCGAGAAAAAACTGAAAGTAACAGCAACGGCCAGAAATTTAAACACCATTCACAAACTGATTGATCTGGCTAAAAACAACAATAATTAGCCGTATTTTGTGTATATCATACTCAAAATGTATAAGTTCATTCAAACTTTAGTTGTCAAAACCCTTTATTTGAGCGAATTGAAGCTTTGGCATTTTTATTGAATGATTCTTTATACAATTATAAATTTATATGTTATGAAAAAAAGTATCTTCACATTTTTTGTTTTGGGTTTAACCGTGATTTCTTGTAATAAAAAAGCAACAGAAACCACTACCGAAACAACCTTGAGTGCAGACAGCACTGAAATTATGACTAACGATACAATAACGCATGTACACGATGGTCATACTTCACAAAACTCGTTAGATTGGAATGGAACTTACGAAGCAACATTGCCTTGTGCAGATTGTACAGGTATTAAAACCACAATTACGTTAGATAAAAGCGGAACTTTTAAATATACTGCCGAATATTTAGACAAGAATTTAAAAGTAAATGATGCTGGTGATATTATGTGGCACGACAACGGATCGGTTGCGCATTTAAAAGGAAAAGATATCGATATTAAACTAAAAGTTGTTGAAAACGGATTGGTTGGTTTGGATACCGAAGGTAACGAAATTGATGGTCCGTTAAAGGAACATTACAATTATAAAAAATTAAACTAATTAGAAAACCGGAAGCTGTAAACTTCCGGTTTTTTGTTTTTAATCATGCTCTTCTAATTCAAAAAGACTGTCTAAAGGCATATTGAAAATCTTGGCAATTTTTAAAGCCAAAACCGCCGAAGGAATATATTTTTTTGTTTCGATGGAATTAATTGTCTGACGTGAAACTCCTACTTTTTCAGCCAAATCACCTTGGGTTAAATTGTGTCGTGCACGTTCTATTTTAATGTAATTCTTCATAATGAATTATTCTTTGGCTAATTCTTTCTTTAAAGAATAGCGTTTCATTTGAAACATAATAATTTGATACAACAACATGAACATAATAATTTGACTAGCTGGTATTTCTTGTATTTCATCTTGAAAAATGAAATGCTCCATAATAGGTGAAATTGTTAAATAAATTGTTGCTACTAACAAAGCATTAAGTACTAATTTTAAGCGTATTTCCATCAACATTTCATCTTCTTCTGGATATTTGGAAAATTGAATTAAGAATAATGATAAGCACATCAATCCTGTTGATATATGAAAGAACAGTGTATTTAATTCTTCGGTTAAATCGGTTAACCCTAATTGACCGTCTAGTACAGCTAACACTATTGTGGTCGCTATAATGAAATAAGATGCAACTCTTGCTTTTGCTGTGAATAAAATATTTGTGTTCATAATTAATCGTTATTATTTAGTTCTTTTTTTGATTTATAAATACTGTTTCCTAAGTTAAAAAGCATACTTAATAATACCATAAACAGGATTGTATGTGCTGAAAAATCGGTAGCTTCAAAAAAAGGAATTTCTCCATCAAAAAGCGAAAATAAGGACATCACTAAAAGAAAGAAAATTGCATATATCAATCCTTGCAAACAAGCTAGTAATCTAAACTGCAGATACATTTCATCTCCGTCATCTTTCGTCCATTGTGTCATAAAAAGTAAAAACATTCCTACTAATGATATGCTTGCTGTAAGCTTTGAGAGCTTACTAAAATCCAACGATTCATTAAAACCTGCTGATTTCAGAAGTACTAATATTAAAACAGGTAAAAAAATGATGGTTAAACTAACCCACATTTTACTTTTCGGAATTAATCTACTTTTAACTTTCATATTTAGTTAAGTTTATTTGCTACAAATATAAACAAACTTTTCAATTTGTAAAGAAAACTTTACTTTGTACCATAAAAAAACGATATGCTATAGAAACATACCGATTTTAAAAATATAGTTAGTTTAATTGTATTTATGCTGTTGCAGGTAAATCGCGGGTTAACCAACCACTGCGACCTGCGGTTAATATTGCGTAAGGCGTAATCCAAAATAAGGTAAATAGGTAGAAAACGCTGTAGGTATATGCTAAAAATGCTTCGGCAATATTGTACTTTTTAGCGTAGAAAAACATTTGAATGCTTGAGAATACAAAGATTCCTGCTAAACTTGAACATACAAAAAGTACCGGATGTGTAACTACAAAAAACAGTAACAACGCTAATAACGGATATGCCATAATTACTTTGATCCACTGCATGGTTAGTAAAATACGTGATCCTGCGGTTGATTCTTCTCTGAATTTTGTAAAAGCAAATTTACTCATCATGATGTTTTCACGCACATTGCTTCGTTCCCAACGAACAAACATTTTGTACAGACTTTTGTATTTCTCGGGAATATTGGTATATACAAACGCATTTTTCTGAAAAAGCACATGTAAGCCTTGTTTTAAAATCATGTTTGTCATTGCTCGATCTTCACCAATATCACTTGGTTTTCCTTGAAAAGTCTGGTTCATCCAAGCTTCTAAACAGTTCATTACCGCATCTTTTCTGTAAGCTGCCAATGCGCCCGGTGTACATAAAACCGAACCAATAGCACTTTGAGCCGATCGAACAAATTCAAAACTAAAAACAAAACTTACGTTTAACATTTTTGGTATCAAACCTTTTTCTTTGTTCAAAACTCGAACATTCCCTGCTACAGCACCACATTTTTTATTCTCTGCAAACGGACTTACCAAGTTACGCAACGTATCTTCTTTTACAATAGAATCGCTATCTACCGTTACAAAAACATCGCCCGTTCCTTCTTTAAAACCACGATAAAGCGCATGACGTTTACCCATATTTTTAGGTTGCTGATAAATAGCCAATCGGCTGCCTAATTTGGCTTTAGCTTTCAGCATCCATTGCCAGGTATCGTCTTTACTTCCGTCATCAATCGATAAAATCTGTAACTTTTCTGCCGGAAAATCACTGTCAGCCAAACTCAGTAAGGTTTCGTAAACCAATTTTCCTTCGTTATAAGCCGGCACAATTACCGTACATGTAGGCAGTTTATCGTTACTTACCGCTTTTACAGGCTTGTATTTTATGTACAGCACAATTAAATACGTTAAAAAACTTAATTGCAAAACCAACAAGGTGATGGCAATGTAGTTTATAGATGCACCCCACCACGTACTCATACGCTCAAAGTGCAACTTTTCCATATCGGGCTGAAAATTAATAAAAGTTGCTATAGAAAGTACCATTAAAATTAGGGTGGCACCAACTACTATATAATCTTTATTTTTTAGGGAGTTTAATGAAAGTTGATCTAGAAATTTTGATCGATCTGCTTTTTGTTTTGAAGTATCGTCTCGAACTACAGACAGTGTACATTTTTGATCTTGGTTAGTTTGTTCTAAAAACGATTCGCTTTTAAAACGTTGAATTGGTGTGGGCATATACTTTTACTTTAGAAATAAATGTTCGATACTTTTGGTTATATTAAATGATCAAACACATTTGGTTTTTGTCTTAAGAAGTTTTCAAGTACTGTGCCACTAGATTTTTTAACACAATATAGTTGATTTTTAAGAAAAACCGAGGCTTTATTGTAGAAGCAAATCCCCAACTTGGGTACACCATTACCCTATATCCCGATTGTTAATCTGTTGATTTCAATCATTATTCCATTCATATTGATTGTAAAATCACATTATTTTCGGTCATTAATTATGATTTCAAAACATGATTAGACGATGAAAAAGCAGTGATAAATTTCAAAAAAAGATAGATATTTCAATAAAAAAATCCGTTACCAAACGATAACGGATTTTGAGGTTTAGTTCATTTTAAAGTTTGATATTACAGCATCGTAACCTCCTCCGCCAACTACATCACCTTTAAACGAAACTGAATATTTAATTTCTTCGGGATAGTGATACTCTTTATTATACTTTACATTAATTGAAACCCCGTATAGTCCATTAGTATCTCTAGTATTTGCATAAGTAAAATCATTTTCAATCATTTTATAAATATCATCAATTGTATAACTGCCGGGAGTTTCAGCCTCGTTAACCTGAATACCATTCTCTACTACAACATCTATATCAATTGGTTCTGTAGAAGAAGTATAACTATAATGAAACGAATAATTTAGATTGTTAGCTTTTTCCCAAAGCATTCTTTCATTATTAAATTCCTTTTCATCAAACCTAACATAATAATCATCTCTGTCACAACTCATTGCTGTACAAATAGTCATTAAAGATCCTAGTAGCAGTATTTTTCTCATAAATATTTAAATTGATTAGAACAAATATAAAAAAATCCGTTACCAAACGATAACGGATTTTGAATTTACTTTTTATAGTTCACAAAGAATTCATGCAGTGTACGGATTCCTGTTCCTGTTCCACCCAAGCCTTTATAATTTTCAGGAGCTTCGGTAAAAGCTGGTCCGGCGATATCGATATGCACAAACGGCGCTTTAGCAAAATGTTCTAAAAATTTTCCTGCAGTAATGGTTCCAGCCATACGTCCGCCAATATTTTTTAAATCGGCACAACTCGATTTCAACTGCTCTTTATAATCATCCCACAAAGGTAAATGCACCATACGTTCGTACACTTTTGTACCTGCGCTTAACAACGCATAGTTTACCTCATCGGCTGCGTTACTCATCATGCAGGCAGCACGCGTACCCGCAGCAATTAAAGCCGCACCTGTTAAGGTTGCAGAATTTATAATTAATTCAGGATTGTACTTTGTTGCGTAAGTAATAGCATCAGCCAAAATCATACGTCCTTCAGCATCGGTATTTAAAACCTCAACCGTAGTTCCGTCCATCATCGTAACAATATCGCCCGGAGCATACGCATCGCCACCCGGACGGTTGTCTGTTGCAGGGATCAATCCTATAATATGAATATTTAGTTTGTTTAATGCCGTTGCGTAAACCGTTCCTGCCATCATTGCTGCACCACCCATATCAGATTTCATTAAATCCATTGAGTTTGGCGTTGGCTTTAGCGATAATCCGCCGGTATCATAAACAACACCTTTACCCACCAGAACGATTGGTTTTTCGTTGATCGGGTTTGCAGGTTTGTATTCCATCACCGTAAATGTAGGCGGTTGAACAGAGCCTTTATTTACAGCCAATAATCCACCCATTTTTAAGGCTTCGATTTCTGATTTACGGAAAACTTCTACATGAAAATGAGCTTCATCGCCAATTTCCTGAATTTCTTTTGCTAACTGATTTGCCGTTAAGAACGAATTTGGTTCGTTCACCATATCGCGTGCCCAGAAAACCGCTTTTATTACATTGTTGATTCTATTTATTTCTTCGGCAGAAATTTCGCCCAACATAAAAATATTCTCTAAAATATATTCGCGCTCGTCGGCATCTTTAAAGTATTTTAAAAACTGATAGTTCGATAACGCCAAACCTTCAGCCAACGCCAAAGTAGTTTCGCCAGATCCTATGATGGTGATATCGGTTGCTTTTTTATCTAATTTTTGTCGGATATTAAAACCAGCAACACGCATTTTTTCCAAATCGCTGTTTTCTTTTACAAAAAAGTAAAACTGGTTGCCTATTTTTATAAAATCTTCTTTAGTTTCTGCTGATTGAAAGGTTTTAAAAGCCTCACTAACGTAATCAGGTGTTTGATTATTTAAAGTAGTT
>Ga0308157_10008852_pt1 | contig 11333 bp, 15 predicted proteins | sample PhyBR1_FD_201035 | JGI IMG/M metagenome (GOLD analysis project Ga0308157, IMG submission 201035) | Phyllosphere microbial communities from UC Gill Tract Community Farm, Albany, California, United States - DLSLB.R1 | ecosystem: Host-associated > Plants > Phyllosphere > Unclassified | place: USA...
TCATCGTCGTGATCGGAGCGGTGTACCTGGTCGGAGGCGGAGCAATGGTGGTCGGTTCCCTCAACCTCGGCTAGCGTCGCGCTCATGTGCGGCCGCTACGCGATGAACGCGACAACCGATGAGCTGATCCGCGAGTTCGTCGCGGCCGGCGGCACCCTCGGCGACTGGCGGCCGGTGTTCTCGGTCGCCCCGCGCACGACGGCGCCGATCGTGCGCCAGTGGGTCGAAGACGACACCAGCGAGCTGCACCGCGACGTCGACGCCGCCCAGTGGGGGCTGCGCCCGTCGTGGGCGAAGGAGAAGGGGCCAGCGCCGATCAACGCCCGCCTGGAGTCCGTGGCCACGAACGGCATGTTCCGTGGCCCGTTCGCGTCGCAGCGGTGCATCGTGCCGATGAGCGGCTACTTCGAGTGGGAGGACCGGGAGGACGGCAAACAGCCGTTCTTCATCCACTCCGACGATGCCGGCACGCTCGCCGCGGCCGGCCTCTACGCCGCCCGCAAGGAGGGCGAGGAGTGGAAGGTGACGTTCACGATCATCACCCGCGAGGCCCAAGATGCCTCGGGTGAGATTCACGACCGGATGCCGGTGTTCCTCACCCCGGACGTGCGCGACGAGTGGCTGAGCGTCGAGAAGCTCACCGACAAGGAGTCCGCGCTCGCGATGCTCGAGCACGCCTCGGCCGCGATCGCGAAGACGATCACGACCTATCCGGTGTCGCGGCGCGTGAACAACGTCCGCACTCTCAATCGCACGGATGAGACGTTGATCGAGCGCGTGAACGCGTAGGCGGTGTGCACAAGCGAAAACCCCGGGTCAGTTGCCTGATACCGGGGTTTCCCAAATCGTGGCCCAGGTAACGTACCGGTGAACCGGCATCGGTCAGCAAGGGCTCTCGCTCATTACGATGCTACGCCATTGGAGGGTTAGTGTCAGCACCCGCACCCGGCTGGGTCGTCGACTGGCTGGCTCCCGAGCGCTTTGCGAAGTACCTGAAAGCGGCCGGCGGCGACAGCACCCGAGCGCTGACGCTCTACGAGTGGAACGCGCGCCTTGCTGCAGCGCTGCAGCGCGACCTCGGGCATCTTGAAGTGGGTCTCCGCAACGCCTACGACCGTGCGTTGCTCGCACATCCCACCGTTGCGGGGCGCGATTGGATAGACCCGGCTGTGTATCCGATGCTGCTGCCGCCGCACATGGTGAAAGACCAGGACGGCAACGAGCAGGACAAGAACGCAACGCCTCGATCAGCGATCAAGAACGCGCGCAAGTACGCCGGCTATCGCGAAGGTGGTCCGGTGCAACGCGGCAAAGTCATCGCCGAGTTCATGTTCGGCTTCTGGTCTTACCTTTCCGACAGCCTGCACGAGAAAACCCTCTGGGTCGCGACCCTGCACAGCGCCTATCAGCCAGGCGCTGACCGCGCACAACTACACGCTGCGCTCGGTGAGCTCCGCGAGGTACGCAACCGGCTCGCCCACAACGAGTCGATCTTCGACCAGACCCCCGAGCGGATCCGTCGCCGCATCCTTTTCGTAGCCGGCAGCCTCTCGATAGATCTGCGGACGCACATCGAAACCAACAGCGAGGCGCCGGCGCTGCTGCGAAGCAAGCCCTGAGCGTCCGGGCATCAGAACACGGTGCTCGGACGAGAACGACCACCACGACACGTGCATCGAGCATCGCCCGGCTTGAGACGGCGAGCAATCGCGAGGCGGCCCGGCGGCTGCGCCAGTCTTGGCCGGCGCAGCCGCTCGGATCGGATTAGAGGACCTGCAGCAGGTTCTCCATCTCGGTGATCTCTTGCGACTGGGTGTCGACGATCGTCTCGGCAAGGGCGACGGCGTCGGCGTTCTGGCCGGCGTCGATCTGGGTTTGCGCCATCTCGACGGCGCCGCGGTGGTGCTCCATCATCTGCTCGAGGAACAGCCGGCCGGCGTCGGTGCCCTCGGCGGCGGTGAGGTCGTCGAGGTCGTCGACGCTCATCATGCCGCCGTGATCCATACCCTCCATCGAGGTCATCGGCTCGGCATCCCAGTCGGTGAGCCACTGCTGCATCATCGCGATTTCGGGCGCCTGGGCGTCCTTGATCTGCTGCGCCAGACGGGTGACGCGCTCGTCGATGCCATCCTTGGCGAGCAGGATGTCGCTCATCTCGACGGCCTGCTCGTGGTGGGGGATCATCATCGACACGAACTCGACATCCGCGGTGCTGGCCACAGCACTGGATGCAGACGACTCCGACGAGCCGCCGCCGTGGTCCATACCCTCCATGGAGTTGCTGTCGGAGCAGCCGGCGAGGGCGAGGACGAATGCGGCTGCGACGCCGAGCGCGGCGATACCAAACGTGCGGTTCTTCATTGTGTTTCCTTCGATCAGTCATGCGTACAGGGGACCGTCAAGCGGTCAGGAACGAGGCGCGCGTGAGCGCGGCTCGCTTCACCTGCGACTGATGGAGAGGACAGTGAGTGACGGCGGCCGTGTTGGGGCCGCGGTTGCGTCCCGGACCTTCGGAGGGCTCACCTGCAGCAGCAACTGCAGCAAGTTCTGACGCAGGAGCGCCGGCGCAACGAACAGCAGCAGCACCATGAGCGCCAAGATGCAGGCGGCCATTGCCATGTCGTGCTCCCCGCCTGTGCACGCCCCTTCACAGGGCGCCGCCAGCGCCTCGGTGATCGTCGACTCCGACATGCCGTGTGCTGCTGTCGCCGAGTGCGAAGAGTGGCTCGCAGCGGGCTGCAGGGATGCTGCACCGTGCGGGCCGGTGGCGTGCATCGAGAGCAACCCGACGATCAGCGCGGCCGCCAACGCCAGCAGCGTCACGACGCGAGCAAGACGGTTCGGCTCGAGGGAGCGCACGTTGTGCATTCGTGACCTCCGATTCTTGCCTGGAGTCCGGGTAGGGGGTAGGGGTATGCTCGGCGGTCATGATGACACGTGCGGGTGAGCAGAAGCCTGCCCGCACAGATCGTTCTCGGTGGCAGACCTTCCTCGTCGCGATGACGATGGCGCTGCTGGCCGTCTTCGCCGTCGCACAGATGGCATCCGCCGCCGAGCACTGCGCGCCGGCAGCCGCATCAGCGCCCGCTGAGCACCCGCACGCGCACGCTGACGGGCATGCGCACCAGCACGAGGGCGCCACCACCGCCTCGAGCGTCACCCATCAGAGCCCGTTAGCTGCCACCGATGAGTCGTTGGCAGCTACGGCGCTGTCCGTGTGCGGAGCGATGATCCTGCTGCTGGTCGGTGTGGCGCTCGCCCGGTTGCTGCGCCGCACCGGTCAGAGCCTGCTGACGGTGCTGCCACGCAGTTGGCTCCCGCAACCGAGGCTGCTGCTGCCGCAGCGCCCGCAGTGGGCGCTCTCGCTCGATCAACTCGCCATCAGTCGCACCTGATCCGGTTCACTGCCGCGACCCCAACGCCACCGTGCTGACGGGCTGCGGCCGCATCCTGCCGTGAACCTCCGCGCGCCCCGACCCCGGGCGTGCTCGATCAACGTGACGAACATGAGTAACCACCCCGAAACGACACACGCCCCCACCGCTCCCGAACTCCCCACGCGCCGATCCCTGCGCGCCGAAACCCCACGCCGTCGCCGCGCCGTGCGGCGCCGACTGCGCCAGCACGAACCGGCCACCCCGCATTCTCGCCGCCACCTTGCTGCCCGGCTCCTGGCGGTCTTCGCCGTCCCTGCGCTGGTCGTCCCGGCGGTCCTGCCAGCCTTCGCGCTGACCCCGTCGGTGTCGGTCACGGACGCGGAAGAAGCCGCCGAAGCCGTCGCCGCGGTGCAGTCCTTCAGCATGGGCACCGGCGGCGTCGCACCCTCCGTAGAACGAGACAGCTACACCGCGCAAGCCGCAGAACCCCTCGGCTACTCGTTCGCGCCAGCCGCCGCCGGCAGCGGCTACGCGGCGCCTTCCGACACCGGTTGGTGGCGTCCGGTGCCCGGACCGTTCACCTCCGAGTACGGGCCGCGCCGCCTGATCTGCAACGCATCAGGCTGCTCCTCACCGTTCCACCAGGGGATCGACTTCGGCGACCCGTGCGGCACCCCGATCCGAGCCATCAACGCCGGTGTGGTGACCTTCGTCGGCAACGGCGGCGCTTTCGGCCAACGCGTCATCATCGACCACGGCAACGGCATCAGCTCGTTCTACGGGCACATCCAGTCCGGCAGCTTCCTCGTCAGCGAGGGCGAGCAGGTTGAGGGCGGGCAGAGCGTTGCCGGTGTCGGTGACACCGGTGTGGTGACCGGCTGCCACCTCGATCTGAAGATCACCGTCGATGGCGACCACACCGACCCGGAACCGTTCCTCACTACCCGGGGAGTGTGGATCCGATGACGTTGCTCCGCCGTCGAAGCGCCGCCGCGATCAGCGCCGCCGTCGTGCTCGCAGCGGTCATCATGCTGCCCGCACCGACGGCCGCGGTCGCCACGACCGACTACCCGTCCTGGTCGGACGTGGAACGAGCCCGACAGAACGAATCCGCGAAGCAGGCCGAAGTCAGCAACCTCGAGCAAGCACTCACCGCACTGTCGGTTGAGGTGCTACGCACCGAGGAAGCTGCAGCGACGGCGGAGGCCGAGTACCAGGACGCCTACGCGCTCGCCGCGCAAACGGAAGAGGAACTCAACGAGCTCGCCAACGCCCTCACGGAAGCGCTCACGGCGGCCGAGACGTCCAGCGTCGCCGCCGGCACGTTCGTGCAGAGCCTGTCCCGCACGGGCCTGAGCTCGCCAAGCCTGCTGGCGTTGGCGGAGCCGGGCGGCACGGACGAGATGCTGTTCCAGCTCGGCGCCCTTAGCCGCCTCGGGGATCAGGCCGACGGAGCGCTCGCGACGGCGCAGCAGGACGCCAACACGGTCGATGCGCTGCGCGCGCAAGCCGACCTCGCCGGGCAGGAGCTCGAGCGTCGTCGCGCCGCTGCGGAAGTGATCTTCCAAGAAGCCGAGACGGCCTTCGCGGACACGCAGCGTGCGCTGCAGGACCAGCAGGCGCAGGAGGCGACCCTGCGCGATCAACTCGACTTCCTCACCCAGGTGAGCGTCTCCACGGCGGAGGAGTACCAGGCCGGTGTCGTCGAACGCCGGCGAGTCGAGGAAGCTGCCCGTCAGGCCGCCGCTGCTGAGGCCGCACGGCGCGCTGCTGCTGCTGCAGCACAAAGCCCTCGCCCATCCGGTGGAGGCGCTGCAGCCCCGGCCCCTGCCCCGCCGCCCGCCGGTTCCGGGAGCGGCACCTACTTCCAGCCGTCGGCCGCGGGATGGTGGCGTCCCGTTCCCGGCCCGATCACCTCCGGTTACGGACCGCGCCGACTGATCTGCAACAGCGCAGGCTGCTCAACCCCGTTCCACTACGGCCTCGACTTCGGCGACCCGTGCGGGCGCGAGGTGCGCAGCATCGGCTCCGGCACGGTCACCTTCGTGGGTGCTGCCGGCGGTTTCGGGAACCGGGTGATTGTCGATCACGGCGGGTTCTCCTCGATCTACGGGCACCTCACCAGCGGCTCGTACCAGGTCTCGGTGGGCCAGCAGGTCAGCGCCGGACAGTTCGTCGCGGACGTGGGCGACACCGGTGTTGGCACCGGCTGTCACCTCGACATCAAGATTCAGCAGAACGGCTCCTACACCGACCCGCAAGCGTTCCTGCGGGCGCTCGGTGTCAACGTGTGAGCGCCGCCGCAGTCACGACTTCACAAGTCGGGCGATCGCGTCGGAAGCTTCCTTGAGCTTCTCGGCCGCCTCGGGGCCGCCGCGCTCGGCGGTGCTGACGACGCAGTGCTTGAGGTGGTCATCGAGCAATCCCAGCGCGACGTTCTCGAGCGCGGAGGTGAGGGCGCTGATCTGGGTGAGGATGTCGATGCAGTACGTGTCCTGCTCGATCATGCGGTGGATGCCGCGAGCCTGACCCTCGATCCGCTTGACGCGGGCGAGGTAGCGGTCCTTGTCGCTGATGTAGCCGTGGGCGGCGTCGTGCGACTCGTGCGCGGCGGTAGCTTCCATGAGGGCTCCTGATTCGGTGTGCGTACAGGAATTGTCGCTGCTCGTGAGCGTCACCGGGCGCCACCGGACTGCGTGAACTGCTCGGGGGAGAGGTCGAGGCGACGCAGCAACTGCGCGTTCAGCGCCACCACGACGGTGGAGGCGGACATGAGGATCGCACCGATGCTCATCGGCAGCACAAACCCGATCGGGGCGAGCACGCCGGCGGCCAGCGGAACGGACAGCAGGTTGTAGCCGGCCGCCCACCACAGGTTCTGCTTCATCTTGCGGAAGCTGGCTCGGGAGAGCTCGATGACCGACAGCACCGAGCGAGGATCAGAGCTTGCCAGGATCACACCGGCCGAAGCGATCGCGACGTCGGTGCCGGCGCCGATCGCGATGCCGACGTCGGCTTGCGCGAGCGCGGGCGCGTCGTTGACGCCGTCGCCGACCATGGCGACCTTCTTGCCTTCGGCCTGCAGCTCCGCGACCTTCGCCGCCTTGTCCTCCGGGCGCACGCCCGCGAATACCCGGTCGATGCCGAGCTCGGCCGCGACCGTTTCGGCGACCGCTTGCGCATCGCCGGTGATCATCACGACCTGCACGCCACGCTCGTGCAGGGCGGCGACGGCGGCACGCGACTCCGAACGGATCTCGTCAGCCAACCGGAGGGCGCCGATGACCTTCCCGTCGCTCAGCACGTGCAGGATGATCGCCCCCTCACCGCGCCACGATTCGGCGATGGGAAGCTCCTGCGTACTGTGCTGCTCGAGCAGGTAGGGGCCGCCGACCTCGACGGTTGCCCCGTCAACGGTGGCCTTCACGCCCACTGCCGGCGACGAGGTGAAATCGCTCGCCCGCGGCACCTGCAGGTTGCGTTCCCGGGCCGCGCTCGTGATGGCGCGGGCCAGCGGGTGCTCACTGTCAGCCTCGGCCGCTGCCGCCAGCGCGAGAATGCGGTCTGCGTCGAGCTCGGCTGCCGGCTCGATGGCCGTCACCGTCGGCTCGCCCTTCGTGAGGGTGCCGGTCTTGTCGAACAGCACCGCATCGACTGTGCGCATCGACTCGAGCGCCAGGCGGTCCTTGACCAGCACGCCACTGCGCGCGGCGCGCTCGGTCGCGATCGATACGACCAGCGGGATCGCCAGACCCAGTGCGTGCGGGCAGGCGATCACGAGCACGGTGATCGTGCGCACCACCGCGGTGTCGGGCAGGCCGATCAGGGACCACACCACGGCGGTGATCGCCGCCGCGGACAGCGCGAACCAGAACAACCACGCCGCAGCCGTGTCGGCGATGCGCTGCGCACGCGACGAGGACGCCTGCGCGTCCGCGACGAGCTTCTGAATACCGGCCAGCGCCGTGTCATCACCGGTCGCGGTGACCTCGACGCGCAGCCCCGAATCCGTGGCCACCGTGCCGGCGACGACCGCTTCGCCCGCGCTGCGACGCACCGTCTTCGATTCGCCGGTCACCATGGACTCGTCCATGCTCGCGGACCCATCGACGACCTTCCCGTCGGCCGGCACCGAAGCGCCCGGACGGACGATGACGACATCCCCAACACGCAGCTCCGCCGGCGCAACGGTCACCACCGCGTCGCCCTCGACGCGCTCAGCCACGTCCGGGAGCAACGCCGCGAGGGAATCGAGCGCTGAGGTGGTCTGCGCCAGCGAGCGCATCTCGATCCAGTGACCGAGCAGCATGATGACCACCAGCAGGGCGAGCTCCCACCAGAAGTTGAGTTCGTGGTGCAGCAGCCCGGTGCTGGCGCCCCAGGACGCGATGAACGCGACCGTGATCGCCAAGCCGATCAGCAGCATCATCCCCGGCTTGCGCGTGCGCAGCTCCGAGACAGCGCCGGTGAGGAAGGGCCACCCGCCCCAGAAGTAGATCACCGTGCCCAGCACGGGGGAGACCCACCGCACCCAGTCAGCGTCCGGCAACGGGTAGGCGAGCAGGTGAGCGAACATCTCGTTGAACCCGACCACCGGCACGGCCAGCCCGAGCATGATCCAGAACAACCGACGGAACTGCCCGACATGATCACCGTGTCCCGCATGACCCCCGTGGCCAGCGTGACCGGCATGGCCATCATGCGACTCGTGCTCGTGCCCGCCGTGCCCGGCAGCGTGATGAGTGTCCTGCTCGCGCTCCGCCGCGGGCGCTTTGGCGCTCCCGGTGTCGGTGCCGTGGTGGCCGGAGTGTTCGTCGCGAGTTGACATGCCGCCGAGCATACCCCCGGGGGGTATTAAATCGATAGCGAACGGGCTCAGTCAGCGAACTGCCGGGGCTGATCCAGACGTTGAGCTCTGGGCGGAGTCGGCATCGACAAACGGGCCGTCGTTTTCTTTCCCAAAGGCCCGATGGGTGCGATAGACCATGGCCATCCGCGCACCTGGTCAGACCGCTGTGAAGGTCAGGGGTGTGACTGCACCAGGAGCAGCAGGCTCACCAGCAGGGCCCCCAAGGTCGGGACGATTCCTGCGACGGCGAGTATCCGCCATCGCTCCCAGCGCTGACCGCTCTGGCGCGGGAAGGCTCTGGAGAGAGCCACGACTAGGAAGATGTGCAGCGTGAAGGCTGCCACCACTGTGAAGTAAAGAGTTGTTTGCAACAGGCTCATTCTGACGGCCCCCTCGCGTTTACTGAGCTATTCGGATCATGCCGCTCGGCGAGAGCGCTTCGCCGGTCTAGCAGTCGGCACGCGGGTGTGCGGTAGACCATGGCTATCCGTACACCTCGGCAGGGCGGATCAGCAGCAGTCGCAGGCGTCCGTATTCTCGCTCGCGAGGGATGACAGCGGCTTCTTGCACGCGTCGCCGCGCCATGCTTCGATGCCCTCGCGGATCGCGAATCCAGCGATCACGAGCGCGGCGATCGAGTCCGCCCACGCCCAGCCCAAGGTGCTGTTGAGGATGAGCCCGATGAGTACAGCGGCGGAGAGGTAGGAGCAGATCAAGGTCTGCTTGGAGTCGGCGATGGCGGACGCCGATCCGAGCTCCTTGCCGGTGCGGCGCTCGTAGAGCGAGAAGGCGGGCATCATCGCGACGCTGATCGCGGCGAGCACGATGCCGACGGTCGAGTGCTCCGCTTCGGCGAAGCCGAGCAGGGAGCGGGCCGCGTCGATGGTGACGAAGGCGGCGAGGCCGAAGAAGGAGAACGCGATCACGCGCAGCGCGACGCGCTCGCGCTTGTGCGGGTCAGGTGCGGCGAACTGCCACGCGACCGCGGCTGCGGAGAGCACCTCCACGATCGAGTCGAGGCCGAAGCCGACGAGGGCGGCAGAGGATGCGATGCTTCCGGCGGTCAAGGCGATGATCGCTTCGATGACGTTGTAGGTGATCGTGGCCGCAACGATCCAGCGGATGCGGCGCTGCAAGACGACGCGACGCTCAGGGGTCAGCGGTTTGCGGAGGGTGATGGTGCTCATGCGCAGGTGCACCCTTCCCCGGAGCAGCAGCTCGGGTCGACGGCGAGCACGAGGCGAAGCATGTCGTCGAGCGCGACGGCGAGTTGCGGGCCGGAGAGCCGGTACCAGGTGTTGCGCCCCTCCTTCACGCCCTCGACGAGGCCGCAACCGCGCAGGCAAGCGAGCTGGTTCGACATGACCTGCCGCGAGACGCCGAGCGCGTCGGCGAGGTCCGAGGGCACCGCCGGTGCCTCGCGCAGGGCGAGCAGGATACGGGTGCGGGTCTCATCAGAGAGCGCATGCCCAAGGCGTGCCAACGCAGCCATGTGCGTGGTGGTCACCGTCGCAGTCGTCATGCACTGGACCATACAGAAGTGAATGAATTAATGGAAGCGTGTATCGGTCTTCTCAAGGTGGCTCGCTTAGGCTGTGTCTGAAATGAGCGAGCGAGCAGCGAGAACGGGACTGTCCCCGATGCTGCGCGCCCTCATGGCTCTCCTCGTTGTGCTCGGTTTGAGCATTGCCGCGCTCGCGGTGGGCCACTCTTCGAGCGAGGGTGCGCACCGCGCGGCCGTCGCTGCTGTCGTCCCGGCGGATCAGATCGTGTCGGCGCCGGCGAGCGACGCTGTGCCTGTCGCAGCGTTCGCGTTGGCGGCGAGCGAGGCCGGCGAGCTCGCGGGTATCTGCCTGGTGGCGATGCTGTGCGGCGCCGTGCTGTTCCTGGCTCTGCGGAGACTGCTCGCGCCCCGCGCCGTGTTGACGCCGCGCGCGACGCGGGGGAGCCCTCGCGTGCTCGAGGCAGCGGTTGCGCTGCTGCCGCGCCCTGTGCGGCTGGTGGAGTTGTCGATCAGTCGGACCTGATCGAGGACCGGTCATCGCCGTACCTCCGGTGATGACGGAAGTCTTCTCAGCCCGTCTTTCGAGCGGCCAGCACACCCCGGCTGGTCCGATGCGGTGGCGCCATGGTCGCGCCCCGCCGCTGCCCGCTACACGCGGGTCTCGATCACCTCGACCATCGATCGATTGGACATGACTACCCCACCCGAAACCCTCCCGAACCCCCTGCCCACGCGGAGAGAGCTCCGCGAACTGCAGCAGTCAGGTCGTCGCCGCCGACCGAAGGCGCGCCCGCCACGCCGGCCGACTGACTCGAAGCGCACCGTGCGCTTCGCCCTCGTTGCGACCGTCTTCCTGCCGGGCATGCTCGCCCCGGCGATGCTGCCTGCGTTCGCGCTCAGCCCGATCGTGCCGCCGCAGGCCGCCATCGAAGGCGAGACCCCCCAATCGCTCGTCGCCGACGGCGCCCCCATGCCATCGATCGATCGCGACGCATACATAGCGCTGCCGCCCCAGGCCGCCGTCGGCGGTCGCGCCTACGAGCCGGCGCTGTTCGCGCAGTACACCCGCGCCTCGTCCGACGGATGGTGGCGCCCGGTCGCCGGCCCGGTGACGTCGGTCTACGGGCCGCGGCGCCTCATCTGCAACGGCGCCGGTTGCTCGTCGCCGTTCCACGAGGGGGTCGATTTCGGCGATGCCTGCGGCACTCCCGTGCGCGCGACCAACGCCGGCACCGTGACCTTCGTCGGCAATGCGGGCGCGTTCGGGCAGCGCGTCATCGTCGACCACGGCGGTGGCGTGAGCTCCTTCTACGGGCACCTGCAGACCGCCTCGTTCGAGGTCGCCGAGGGCGACACCGTCGACGGCGGCGACACCCTCGCACTCGTCGGCCAGACCGGCGTCGTCACGGGCTGCCACCTCGACCTCAAGTTCACCGTCGACGACGCCAACGTCGACCCGGCCGACTTCCTCGCCGCACGCGGCGTCGACGCCACCAAGCGATAGGACCCGCCATGCAGCGCTCCACGAAGATCAACCTCGCCATCATCGGCGCCCTCGCCGTCGCCGGCATCATCGCCGCCGGTGCCCTCGTGACCGGCGCTC
>Ga0308157_10008854_pt1 | contig 11332 bp, 12 predicted proteins | sample PhyBR1_FD_201035 | JGI IMG/M metagenome (GOLD analysis project Ga0308157, IMG submission 201035) | Phyllosphere microbial communities from UC Gill Tract Community Farm, Albany, California, United States - DLSLB.R1 | ecosystem: Host-associated > Plants > Phyllosphere > Unclassified | place: USA...
TCGGCAGCGACAAGGAGTTCTCCGAGTTTCTGATGACGTTGGTCGGCACGATCGTCATCAACCCGAAGGCGGCGGAAGGAAAGATCGTCGGCTTTGTCGGTCCTGCCGAGGATGCCGTCGTAACCGCTCTCCTCGATGGTCCCGGCACCGGAACGCCGGTCAAGATCCTGCACTGCGACGACGACGAGAAGTGTCTGAATATGACCGAGCAGACACTCCGTCCGGGGCCTGGTCTGCGCTCCAAGATCAAGACGATGATCGACTCGATCAACTCCAAGATCCGTACCGATGCGGCACTGGATGGCCAGGAGCAGCAGCTCCTCAACATGACGACGCTGCCGCTTTACAAAATGCTCGCGGTTCAGGCGATGGCGCACCAGAGCTTCTCGCCCGGTGAGACCAACGCGCTTGCCGAGATCGTATCGGTCAACCTTCTGTCCGCGATGATCGAGAACATGCTCGACCGGATCAGCCAGTCGACCGTGCAGGTGCAGCCCGCCGATGCCGAGATGGGCAAAATGTGGCGCGACCAGCTGAGCGAGGCGCGCAACCGCTATGCGCAGCGCAACGTAGAGCTGAAGGCGGTGCTCAACCAGACGCTCGCGCTCATCAACCAGTCGGTGATGGTGGAGTCGACCCTGCAAAACAGCATGTCGCCGGCGATGGCAGCCTCGCTCAATTTCTCGCGCGGGCTGAGCGCGCAGGGCCTCAACTAAGGACGATTGGCGATGCTCGAGGTCTTCACGATTGGCGGTGGCGAATACATCGTCAACACGTTCAACGCGGTAGCAGCATGGACTGGAGGCGGGGGTTACCGCTCGCTTCTACGCGTGGTGATGGTCCTCGGCTTGATTTACGCCTTGCTCGCTGTCGCCTTCACGATGAACGTGCGTGCATGGCTGAACTGGTTTCTCGGCTCGTCGCTTATCTACACGTGCCTGATGGTGCCAACCGTCACTGTGAAGGTTACCGACCGCGTAAACCCGTCGCTTGCCCCTGCCGTCGTGGCAAACGTGCCCCTTGGCCTTGGTGTCATCGCCAGCTTTACCAGCCAGGTCGGTGACTGGCTGACGCGCACCGCGGAAACGGTGTTCACGATGCCAAGCCAGCTTAGCTACTCGACGAACGGCATGGTCTATGGCGCGCGGCTGCTTGATGCGACACGCAACTTCCAGATCCGTGATGCCGAGTTTGCGACCAACCTGTCGGCGCACTTCAAGAACTGCGTCTTTGGCGACATCATGCTCGGCCAGAAGTCGATGACGGACCTCGCCTCGGCCAAGGATCTCTGGGCTGCTATGGGACCTGGGTCGGCTGCGCGCTCGCAACCTTGGGTCGAGCGTTCGGGTGCCGCAACCACCAGCAGCATTATTCCATGCCGGCAGGCCTACGGCATGCTCGATGGCCTTTGGCATACCATGATCGAGGCGCACACGTCGCTTTGGGCCAAGGAAACCTACCCCAAGCTGTCCACCTCAGTCGCCTCTGCCAAGCTCCGCAGCGATGTGCCGATCGTCAATCAGGCCTTCACGGCGTCCAGCGCGAACTACGAGACGATCTTGCGCCAAAACACTGCCATCAATGCCTTCATGCAGGCGCGTGACGGCATGGCAGGTGGTCCGGGCGCAGCGTCGATCGATACGTTCGCGACGACGCGGGCAGACATCCAAGCGCGCAATACGTACAATTCGATCGCGCAGCAGGCGATGAGCTGGGTCCCGATCCTCAATATCGTCCTCACCGTCGTCTTTTATGCGATGTTCCCGGTCATCTTCCCTCTGTTCCTGATGCCGCAGACCGGCGTCGGCGCCCTCAAGGGGTATTTGACCGGGTTTTTCTATCTCGCTGCGTGGGGGCCGCTTTACGTGATCCTCCACATGATCTGCATGACGCGGGCGACCAGCGCCGCGCAGGGCGTCGCGGAAGGCGGGATGTCACTGGGGACGTATGCCGGCATTGGCGCGGTCAACGCCGAGACTGCGACGATCGCCGGCTTCATGCTGATGTCCGTGCCTTTCCTCGCGGCTGGGCTTGCCAAGGGGGCCATGAGCATTTCCGGGCAGGCAACGTCGGTCCTCTCGCCTGCGCAGAACGCGGCCGAAGCTGCGGCAGCTGAGCAGACCACTGGTAACTACAGCTACGGCAATACCAGCTTCGCAAACTCGACCTCGAACATGCGACAGAGCAACCAATGGTCGGACGCGCCATCCTTCTCAACGGGCGGCATGGCGTCCAGCTTCCGGCACGGTAATGGAGCGACCACCACGAACAATGGTGATGGCTTCAACGTCTATGACACTAGCAAGGCGATCTCGAATTTGCCTTTCAGTACGTCAGTCGTGCAGTCCGCTATGGCAACGGAGAGCCGGCAAGCCACGACTGCAGCACGTATCGCTGATGGGTTCGAACAAGCGAGCAGAAAGGAGACTCAGCATCTCGAAGCCCTTCGCAACGGCCATACCTGGGGGAGCACTAATTCAACGGGCTTTGACTCAAGCTCGGGCGTTCGGGGTGGGAGCTCATTTGATCAGACTGACCGTAGCAATGTCCAACAACGCGGTGGCATCGAGTTGCGCGAGGCGTCCGGTACTGGGACTTCGCTACAGAACACTGATGGCAAGACGAGGACCGATGCTGGCGTATGGTCCGGCGGGATCGGAGTCGGCGTGGGCGCTAATGCCAGAGCGGGTGTCGGCGCCGGGGGTAACGGCGCTGGTGTATCGGCGAAAATCGACGCTACCGGTGGCTACAATAGGTCACTAACAAACGCTGATACGACAAGCGTTACGAATGGCACAAACCGGAGTCACGATAAGACAACGGCTGTGACTGGCGGGCTTTCCTCCGATCGAACTGTCGGCGCAGGCACCTCTGTCCAAGACGGTACTTTCTACCAAGAGGGCCGCACCGCACGCTCCGAGCAGAGTGAGTCACGAACTCGCGCCATTGAGGAGTCCCAGACAAAGATTAACTCGTATAACGAGCAGGCTCGACATTACCGCGAACTGTCACAATCTCTAGAGCAACACGCCAGCTTCGCAGAAAGCAACGGATTCAACCTCACCACTGACCTTCGCAATGATCTTACCCGGTGGTATGATAAGCAGAATGAAGCCAGCCCGGGCGGCAATATGCTCCCTGCGCTATGGCAGACCAATTTGTCCCCCACTCAAGAGATTGCTCGTAACACCGCTATCGGAAAGTGGGCGGGTCAACGATCCGACGTCATTGAGCGGGATATTCAGTTGGCACTCTCAAACCCCGCGCTATCGGACATGACCGTACCTGCGGTGGCCCCTGAGTCATCCGTCCTGGCGCGTTACTCAGGTGGAGGCCAGATAGGCGGCGCTCATGCAGTGTCTGTCGGTCGTCCAGACACGTCACCAGAACGTGCCGCTATTATCGCCGGTGCCGGAGAGCTGAAAGATGATCAGACGCGGCTCAGTGGTGTCGCTAAATCTGACTTCGCTCAGGCGCCGCCTGGAGCACCAAAAAAATGATTTATGAGAAAGATGCCAAGATTCCGCCTACTGCGAAGAGTCCTATCGCGGCCGAGAAAACCGCAATCTGCATGGCTCTAACCATGCGTGGCGAGGACTTTTCGCTTTCAACAGAGCCAAATTGTGCGGTCCCGTCGTCGTCGTTGATCCGAGCCCACTGATTAGCCTGCCAGTACCCCCGCCCGATGCCGGGCATGGCATCGTTATCAAACATAATGGGCTGGTTTGGATCAATTTGCATAGCGTACCTCGCCACACAAAATAGAGGGAAACTAACATGTTGGCAACGCATCAGCATAGGCATTTCATGGTCACCCAGCACCGCCCGCCGGCGCTCGACGACTTATCGGGTGCTCTCATCTTCGGCTTTTCGTGGCTACTGGTTATGGCGATCGGCCTCATTCCGATAGCCGAGGCTTCGCTATCTCGTTCACCGTCGATCACTATGCCAACGACGATCGCGTTCTTTGTTGCTGTCGGCAGCGCGGTCCTGCTCCGCCGACGCTATTCCTGGATGGTCCTCGTCCTCCACATCTTCGGTCAGATCGCGATCTGGCTTTCGCTATTTGTCATGTCGCTTGCTGTCGTCCTCGTCCTGATCCCGAAAGGCTGACGGTTCCCTTCAGCAGATCGTTTGTTCGGGGCGACGGGACATAGGGATGAGCTTCGCGGACCACGGCCGCTGCCTTCTCGATCGCCTCGACCTCCGCTGGCTTACCCCTTGGATCGATCCGCCAGGTTGACCTGGGGTAAATCACTATCTGAAGGCTGATGACGGGGCCGATCAGGTTTTCCAGTACGGGGTAGGTACATAGAACGGACACATATATACGCTAAGCGCCGACCGGTCTCCTCGGGTGTCGTAAAACACCTGTTTGTCGCACAGTGGTGTTTCAGATCGGGTTTCCGATCAATTGCTTGCCGAACGGCCATTGTGGGAAGGAAAGCAGACCGTCCGGTATTTGGGAGGGCAGATGGCGTTAGCCGACGTCGCCTGGCGCAGCGGCCTCTCTCGAAAAGGAAGGTCTTAGGCATTCCCGTTCGGTTGGGTTAGTGCCCCCAATCAACAGGAGCTAAATCAATGCGTTACGTAATCCGTAAAGACGGCGAAATGTCCACGCTGGGAGTTCATCGAAACAGCTTTGATGAAGCGCTCGCTACCGCTGCCGAAATGATCGCAATGCGCGACGACGAAAACTCAATCGTGGTGGAAGACACTTGGGAAAATCGCACAATCGATGAAACCGAAATCGCCTCATTGATTGATGCAAGGTCGCCTGATCCCATGCCCGAAGCGTAAGGCGGTCCCTAAGGACGGGGCTCCGGGTACAGGCGGGTCTAGCGATTGCGCGCTCTGGCTTGTCTCTGCGCCCTCCGCTTGATCGTCTTGGCGGCCCTCGTAGGTTGGGTGCGCGCCGGACTGCTCTTGCCTTTGGCAACTGGCTTTGCAGCGGTGCTCGGGACGGCGGGTGAAAACCAAGCCTTGAGTTTGGAAAGTGTGTCGCGGATCATTTTCGAGCCTTTAGCCTGATAAGGCGAGGTCTGCCATTCGCCTACCATCACGTCGCGGTAGCCGTACGCGGTCGGTACCGAATAGTCGTTGGTCCGGTAGCGCACCATCGCGGTCGACGACACGCGCGCCGCGCGTTTCTCGCATGGCTCCAGTGGTACGGACGGCAGCGTGCGCAATGCCGATACGTCTGCCGCCAGCCGCTCGGCGATGGTCTGCGCGTGCTGACCGGCATGCTCGCCCTGGCGCGTGCGGCAGGACTCCTCGAACCTGGCGTTCAGGACATCGAAATTGGCAGCGACCGGCACGGGCACCATGAAGTTGTTGCGCGCAAACTTCACCAGCCCCTCGACCTTGCCTTTGTCGTTGCCTCGCGCTGGACGCGCAAAACGGTCCTGAAACAGGTAGTGGCTGACCAACTCGGTGAAGGCGCGGGTGCGCTCGCGCGTTCCATCGCCGCAGATCTTTGCCACGGCGATGGTTGTGTTGTCGTAGAGGATGGACAGCGGCACGCCCCCGAAGAACGCGAATGCCGACACGTGCCCGTCAAGAAACGCCTCAGTCGTCTCGCGCGGATACGCCTTGAAGAAGCAGGCATCCGACTGCGGCAGCGACATGCAGAAATAGTGGATCTTCATCCGCTCTCCGCCGACGACAGCGACCGCTTCGCCAAAGTCGACCTGCGCATGCCCCGGCGGGTGTGCCAGCGGCACGAAGGTCTCGCGCCCGCGCGCCCTGCACAGCCGCACATGGTCCTTCACCATCGTGTAGCCGCCCGTATATCCATGCTCGTCGCGAAGACGCTCAAAGATCCGCTTGGCCGTATGCTGCTGCTTGCCCGGAGCCTCGCGGTCGGCTGCCAGAATCCCGTCGATAACCGGTAGCAGCGTCCCGAGCTTCGGCTTGGTCGGAGGTTTCGTCCGGCGGTATCCAGGAGGCGCCGAGTACAGGCACATCTTCAAACAATGGCGACGCCATCGATGTTGTGACGATAGCTATAATATTGAGCATCAAGAACAGCGCAGGGCCAATTATGCCCTTTTGCAAACCAATGTTGGTGGTGATGAGCTCCATAAGACCACGAGCGTTCATCAGTGTACCAACCGCCATGGCGGTCGCATTATCCCCTCTGCCCCGGTTATCTTGTTGCTCGCCTAGCCGCGTGAAATTCGACCCGTCGAAACAGCAGGTCAAGATCTTCCCGACTTACATCGAAGGTCTCGCCGAGGTCGGCGAGTGCAAGGTCGATATCTGCGGGATGCGGCACGCCCAATCCGGATGCGGTCAGCTCGTGGCCGACGATTGGGATCGGGCGGTGAGGATAGGAATGCCCCGAGGCCTTATGGAAAGCGATGCCGACAAGGATCAAGATAAGAGAATTGACTCCGACCGGCACGAACGGGAACGCGTAACCAGCTCCTAGCACGGCTGGCCCACCGATCACGGCCGTCAGTGCAGCCGCTCCACCGGGCGGATGCAAACAGCGAAGCAGCGACATGGCGAAGATTGCCCCACCTACGGCAACCCCAACGGCCAGATACGGTACAGGCACGAAGCGAGCCGCTGCTACGCCGACCAATGCTGATACGACGTTACCGCCCAACACCGACCAGGGTTGGGCCAACGGGCTCGCTGGGACAGCGAAGACCAGCACCGCGGAGGCGCCGATCGGCGCCACCAGCAACGGGAGCGATGCCCAGTCGTGCAGAGCCATGGCGCTCACGAGGCTGGTAAGCGCAACGCCGATCAATGCACCGACGCACGCGAAGAGGCGGTCTCGCAATGTCGCGCCAGCGAGAATAGGTACAAAAGAGAATGACAGCTTCATTTTTCAGTTCACCTGACCCCGAACAATCTAACTTTTATAGGGAATTCGTAGCGCCAGTTTTGGCTATGTTCGGTCGATCTCTGCGCGTTTACGGGCGCTTCGGACTTTGAGCAGATCGTGTCGCGAGAGGATGCCAACCACCCGATTGGTGCCGACCTCGACAATGGGGATACGTCCAACACCACTCTCGACCATCAAGTCAGCAACTCCGCCGATCGGTGAGTGAGGGTAAGCGGTCGGCTGCGATGAATCGGATAGCGCCTCGCCTATCGAGGTGTCGGGTAGCTCGCCGTCTACCTGCCAGCGAAGCGCATCGGCCCGGGACACCATTGCGACCAGTCGCCCGCCCTCGTCCACCACCGGATATGTTCGGTGCGTCGCGTCGTCGGCAAAATAGGCGACTGCATCCTTGATCGACATGGTTCCCGACAACACGGCGGGGTCGGGTGTCATCACCTGTTCTGCTTGGAGGAACTCGTACGGATCAACTGTGTATTCCTGGAGAATGTGACGACCACGACGGGCGATTTTCTCGGTGAGTATCGACCGACGCATTACCAGGACACTAATCGCATAGGCTCCCGTCGCTGCTGCGATCGTCGCCGGCAAGGCATCAAAATGTCCGGTCAGTTCGACTGCAAAAAGTGCACCGGTCAGTGGAGCACGCATGGCCCCACTCATCATGGCGGCCATGCCGATCATTGCCCAGAAACCTACCGACCCGGGCAGAAACTGCCCGAGCAGGGCACCCAAGGCGCCACCCATGATTAGCAATGGCGCGAGAACGCCGCCCGACGTTCCCGATCCCAGCGCGACCAGCCAGACGATTGCCTTCACAACCAACAACGCGAGGATGACCCGCACCGCCAATGATCCGTCGAGCAGCGCCTGGATGTTCGCGTAGCCCGCACCAAGAACACGAGCATCGATCAGACCCCCGACCCCAACGACGATGCCACCCAACGCTGGCCACCACATCCAATGCACCGGCAACCGGTGGAACGCATCCTCGACCCGGTAGAGCATCGCCGACAGCAACGCTGCCTCCAGCCCAACCAAAACACCTATCCCGAGGGCTAATCCCTCCGTAGGCCACCACGCCTGCACGGGAGCCGCTGCGAACGGGAAGATCGGTCCAGCTCCCAGCAGCAGGGGCCGCCAGGCAAACGCTACCAGCGTTCCGACAACTACAGGCACGAAGCTGCGGGGCTTCCACTCAAACAGCAGAACCTCGATCGCTAGCAAGATAGCGGCGATGGGCGTGCCGAAGATGCCGGTCATTCCCGCTGCGGCGCCTGCGACCAGCAGGGTCTTCCGCTCGGCCGCGCTTAGGTGGAAGCATTGCGCGAAGAGCGATCCGATCGCACCGCCGGTCATTATGATCGGACCTTCGGCCCCGAACGGACCTCCACTGCCGATCGAGATCGCCGAGGAAAGTGGTTTAAGGACCGCAACCTTGAGCGACAGGCGACTTTCGCCGTATAGAATGGCCTCGATTGCTTCCGGAATGCCGTGCCCTTTGATCTTCTCCGAGCCGAAACGCGCCATCAGGCCGATCAGAAGACTACCGATGACCGGTATCGCGACCACCGCAAGGCCAACGTTCGCGTCCATGATTTCAGCGGGCGCGGCCGATATCCTGCCGAACCAGAACAGGTTGGTGGCAAATGCGATCAGCTTTAAGAGGATCCAGGCACCGAACGCTGCGCCCGTGCCGACCACGACCGCTGCTCCAGCGAGCATGATCATTCGCCAGTCGGCGCTATGATCGGCAAGCCGTTTGGGCTTTGGGATGTTGATGGTGGAAGCCGTCATGCACTCTCGCCGGTTCAGAAAGGACGATCACTATATCGTGCCACGATATACTTCAACGCCTGGGATATGAGTGATGATTGATCGGAATGAGTTAGCCGACGCCGACTATGCGGCGCTTGCAGACTTCCGTTATGCGCTTCGTCAGTTTCTGGTGTTCAGTGAACGAGGCGCGGCTAGCTGCGGCTTGAAGCCTCAGCAACACCAGGCGCTGCTCGCGATCCGGGGGGCTGCCTCCGCGAACGTGAGCGTGGGCTACGTCGCGGAGCGTCTGGCCTTGAAACCGCACAGCGCGACCGGGTTGATCGATCGTCTCGAAACGCTGGGCTTGGTAATACGTAGGCCATCGCCGGACGACGGCCGACAGGCTCTCCTTGAATTGACGCAGAAAGCACAAACGCTTCTGAAACAGCTCTCGGAGACGCATCGCGAGGAGATTATACGGCTTAGGCCTATGCTGGCCGAGCTACTCGCGCGTGTCGATTGATCGAGTTCGTAAGAGGTTCCAATTGCAATGTTTATCGTAATGCGATATATAATGCGGGAAGGAGTCGGCGCATGCAGTTGATCCTCATTGCGGCCGGAGCAATCGGCCTAATCGTAGGCAGCCTGGCGGCCGCGGCGTTGCTTTGCTGGTTACTGTGGTACGTTTTTCGGCTCGCGCTGCATCCGGAATGGGGCGCCCCCGCTATTCTGATTTTTCTGGTGCTAGGCTTATTTGGTGAGTTACCGAAGAGTCAGTTCCTTGAGATGACTTTGACGTTTGCGGTAGTTGCCGCAGTACCCCTCTGGTTCGCGGGCCGCGCTTGGCGCCGGCAACGCAGGCAAGCTCTAAAACGCCGGTGCGAGCAAGGTGTTGACCTTTGGCCTAGTGAGCCAATCGCACCGACAGAAGCCGTTCTTATGCCTCAATTGTACCCAGCGATCACCGCCTGCATTAATGATGAGCGCTCGCCAACTCGCGAGGAGGTTCATGTTGTAGCGTCGAGGCTTTGGCGAGAGGGGTTCGCGCAGCGCTTTGGATCGCAGACAGTGCCGGCAAGCTTTGCTGCGCGACGGATTCTTTTGCGCGCGGCTAGCACTGCCCTGAGCGGAACGGGTGTGAAAAGCGGCACTGCTCGACGTGCGGTAAAGCGTTAACCGCTTTTTGCCGTTACGCTAGAATCGCGACGACGCAGCGCAGCTTGTCGACGCGATGATCGATGTCATGTCTGAGCGGCAGAACTAGATGCTCGCGTCCCGTCCCTCGCGCCGACCGTCTCGTGTGAACACCTCGACCGCTGGCGCGCAATCACACGTTGCGGGATCATGGGCGATCAGTTCACCGCTCGCGACGACCTCGAACGTTCGCGCATCAATGTAGCGAACAGGCTCGCCATCGAGCAGCGTCAACCAGGCGGCACCTCGATACTGACGTAAGCCAGTATCGACCTGGGTCATGAAGACATGACAGCGTTCTACCACGAAAAGAGGTGTGCCATCGTCGCCGCTGCATCGATGACGGGCCAGTTCCTCGATCATGCGCCTAAACCCTTATCAGGCTGAGTAACGCTGACGATCCTCAGAGAGCGAACGTGGCCTTCACGATCCGGCCAAGAGATCGCATGGCCCGCGGACATACCGATCAGTCCCGCCCCGATTGGTGTCAGGATCGAAATCCGTCCAGCATCGATATCTGCCTCGTTAGGGTAAACCAGCCGGACAACGCGACGCACACCGCTCTCTTCATCCAAGAATTCGACGATTGAGTTCATCGTAACGGCCTCTGGGAGGATATCAGACGCCTCGTAAAGTTCGGCACGATCGAGCTCGGCCAGAAGCATGGACGAGGATTGGGGATGTCGGTGCTGGGCGCTTAACGCCAGTGCAGAGAGGGAATCACACTCGTCGATCGAGACGTGAATGACAGGACGAGCGTCTAGTTGTGCAGCTTGAGTATCCATGATGCGGTATCCGCTTATTCGAGGCTATGACGCGTCGCGCGCAGCCGGAGCTAATTATTCCGAATAAGGCCCGAACCTTGGCGGCGATCTACCGACAAAGCCCGGGCTAACCGCGTGCGGCGAGCTGGCCTGAGTGGTCGCGAAAACGCTGATGTGTCGCAGGAGCGTACATGAACTAGAGGTGATGCCGTGAGGCCGTGCTGTCAAGGTAACAGGATCTGGACGGAGCAGACGATCGCCGGCAGCGCCAAAACAAGGATGTGGAACACCGTGGTTCACTTAATCGCGATCACGCTCCAACTTGGTGATCTGGCCGGTTTTGGGGTTAACATGGAACTCGTAGCGGATGCCCTTTCGAACAGCTTCGCCTTCCCAATGCCCATCGTCGGCTTCGATCTTGGTAACATTATAGCCCCTCTTGGCGAGGCCAGCAGACGCTTTCTCGCGGCTGATCCAGCCTTTACCCGGTACGTCAGCAAAAGCCGGGGCTGGAGAGAGTACCGAGAGGGCCAGCATAACAAACATCGTATGTTTCATAATCGTACTCCTTTTCAAGAAATACGTGTCGGCAGAATTTTTGTTCAATATGCCCGGTTTGGGCCGCTAGCCAAGGCTAGGTGTTTGATCCCACGGTTTGATGGTGCGATCCTTTCGTTGGAATGGAAGGAAGCCATATGGGACAGGTACGTCACGGGAGCGCCACGACCACGCACGCCGTCAGAGCAGCAATACAGCGATC
>Ga0308157_10008855_pt1 | contig 11330 bp, 9 predicted proteins | sample PhyBR1_FD_201035 | JGI IMG/M metagenome (GOLD analysis project Ga0308157, IMG submission 201035) | Phyllosphere microbial communities from UC Gill Tract Community Farm, Albany, California, United States - DLSLB.R1 | ecosystem: Host-associated > Plants > Phyllosphere > Unclassified | place: USA...
GATATCGCGCGGGAGAATCATTCGGATCCCAGCTCTTCGGGTCGACTTCACGCCGAGACGGCCAGTGCCGCACTGCCTCTGCCGATCGTCAAGATCCGTGCCTGGGAGGCGATCAGCGAGGCGGGAGCGCTGAGCAATGATGTTCTGTCGGCGATCATCGCCGGGTTCATCGCGCCGAGCGCGATGCCGCTCATCGAGGAGTATGTCGATGAGTACTTCGATGGTCTGCTCGGGTTCTGGACGGACAATTCGATTGAGATCGCTCGCCGCCTGGTGCTCGGCCTCTATCCCCGGTGGTCCGTCGACGAGGAGGCTGTGGTCGAGAAGACCGACGCATGGTTGGCCGCCAACGACGATGCACCTGCGGCTCTGCGCCGGCTGGTCATCGAACGTCGGGATGATCTGGCCCGTGCCATCTTCCTGAAATCGACTCAGAGCTCGCGGCACTGACCGGCGGTCGCCTCGGAGAAACCATACGGCGGTCGCCTCGGTGGGCGAGTTTCGATGAAATCGGGTCGCCGGTCATTCCGGTCGACTCTGCTCGATAGCCGCCTCGGCGGGCACCTCTCCCCAGGCCAGGCCCCTCCCCTCCCCTGGCCAGGTCTCTCAGCAATCGCCATGCTCAGCAGACCTGGCGATGCTCCCCAGCTAGAGCCGTGCTCAGCAACCTTGGCGATGTTCCCAGCTAGGCCCTACTGAAATCATTGATGGCCGGTGCCCTCCTCAGGGCACCGGCCATCAGTGTGTCGGCTGGTCACTCGACTGAACTGGTCAGGTCCTGGTTGGAACCGGGACCATCTGACTCGATCCAGATCAGAGGATGCGGCGGGCTCCGGAGAATTCGTTTCCGGTGTCCCACTTCTTCCAGTCGGTGATGTAGACGTCTTTCGACGCGTTCGGCGAGTGGATCATCTTGCCGTCGCCGACGTACATTCCGACGTGATGGACTGTTCCCGAGCTGGTCGAGAAGAACAGCAGGTCTCCGGGCTTGAGGTTCGACGAGGAGACAGCCTTGCCCGCCTTCGCCTGTTCTCCCGAGTCGCGAGGCAGATCGATGCCGTGGGCTTTGTAGATGGAGTAGGTGAATCCGGAGCAGTCGAATCCGTAGGCGGAGACTCCGGCCCACAGGTAGCGCAGGCCCTCGAACTGCTTCGCGGTCTTCACGAGGTCTTTGCCGCTGGGCTTCTCGGGTTTGTCGCCGACGTCGTAGACATCCACGTCATCGATGTCGATCCAGGCGGCTCCACCTCCGGGGAGAGCGACGCGGACATCATCGACGTCCTGGGCGATGAGCGGCAGGTCGACGTTGAAGCTGACGTCGGCACCAGTGTCCTTGGTGAATTCGATGCCTTCGAGTTCGCTCTTGGGCTTCGTGACCACTGCGCGGGGCTGGTCTTCGGCGAGCTTTCCGAAGCGGTCGTTTTCGACCAGCTGCTTCTTGGGCAGCCAACCCGGGTAGCCCTTCTTGTTCTTCGGGGTCTTCTGGTCGGTCACGGCGACCTTGGCCCAGCTGCCCTTGGTTTCGAGGACGGAGACTTCCGAACCGTAGGTTGCCTGTGTCTCGGTTTTTCCAGTCAGGCCCCGGCGCACATCGGTGGATTCGAGGTTCTTGTTCCACTTCTTGAGGTCGACGGGGTGCTGGAGCGCGGGCTTGTCGACCTTGCGAGGGGCCTTCGGGTCGGTCCACAGTGTCGCGACCGTGACATCGACGTAGGCGGTCTCGCCCTTTTCGATCTTGCCGTCGGTGATTCGTTCGAGTTCTTGGCCGGGCACGACATCAGCGGAGATGCCGGACGTTTTTGCGGCGTCAGTCGACGACAGATTGCTCGACAGTGCGGGAGCACCGGCGCCGAAAACCAGTCCGACCCCAAGTGCTGCCGAAACAGCAATTTTGGTACGCATTATTTCTCTTTCGGTCTGCAGGCCGGGGCCCGCGTGGGGGAAGTCTCCGAAGGTGCGCGAGCGCATTCGGCGTACAGCATTCGCCTCCGTTTCGACCTCTCCGCAAGGAGCGGCCTCGCCGTAGACGAGGTTCTGCACGGTGTCGATTCTACTGGCTGTCACACGACTGTCAGCTTTCATGACACTGTGACAGGATAACGCGGACTGGTCGTGGATTGAAGTCCACTTGCCCGAATCGATGCTGAGCTGAGACTTCGGCCCGGTGCCGATGGCCGATATCGGCCCCGATCGGAACCGGGGACAGACCTCAGCCAGGTGTCACATATCGGTGCCTGCATCAGCGACGCCGGAAGCTCCGGTGGAGCCGAGGAATTCCGTGGCAAGCAGGTCGATCGTCTGAGTCCGTCCTGGGTCTTCGCGTACGTCTTCGCCTTCCACGGCACCCGCAATCGGCTGAATCATGATCTCGTCGACCTCGAAGCGCTCGGCGAGTTCCTCGAGCTGCGCGGACACGGATTTCGTGTCGCCGATGATCCAGTTGCCGGAGAGCTCTTCGCCGACCATACGCTCTTGGTCGGTCATCACCGATCGCACGTCGTCGCCGGCCAGGTGCAGCTTCTCCATCGGTCCGCCGGTGCGCATTCTGGCCATCTGCAGCATGAATGGCTCCGAGCGCAGCCGCGCTTCTTCCTCGGTGGGTGCTGCGACGACGTTGGCCGTGACAAAGGTCTGCGGCTTGTCTCCGTAAGCGCCAGGCGTGAAATTGTCGCGGTAGATCTTCATTCCGGTGGTGGCACCCGATGCGAAGTGGTTGGCGAAGACATAGGGCATGCCGAGTTCAGCTGCCAGCCTGGCCGAGTAACCGGATGAACCGAGCAGCCACGGCAGCGGCTGCGTTCCCGGAGCTGCCGCGGGCGTCGCCTTGAGCACATGTTCGCGTCCACCGTGAAGCGGAACTCGCATCCCCTCGGGCCGCATGAGGCTGAGAGTGTCGATCACGTGCTGGGGGAACTGTTCGACGGGATCGATTGCTCGTCCTTCACGGTCGACCATCCGTCCTTCACCGAGGTGGCCGCGCATTGCCGCCGAAGTGATCGGGTCCGTCCCCGGTGCGCGACCGATTCCCAGATCGATGCGGTCGCCGTAGACAGCGGAGAGCAGAGCGAACAGCTCGGCGACCGCCAGCGGGGCGTGATTGGGAAGCATGACTCCACCGGAACCGAGGCGGATCTGCTGTGTTCCCTGGCCGAGGTGCATGAGTTCGGGCCCTGGCATCGTCGATGCGATCGAGGGCATGTTGTGGTGCTCGGCGACCCAATAGCGGGTGAATCCGAGCTTGTCAGCCGTGTCGATGATCTGCTTTGAGGCGGCGAAGGAGTCTGCTGTCGTCTGTCCTGTACGGACAGGAACGAGGTCAAGGATCGAAAGCTTCATAACGAGGCAACAGTGCATGTGAGAAGAACATTCCGTTCCCCGCGGACCACGCCGCCGATGAACCGCACCATTGGTCTCGGCCACGTGTCCCGCGAATAACTGTCACATTGCCGGGGTTTTGCCAGCCGAACCCAAGTGCTTGTCAGCTGAACCTAAGTGCTTGTCAGCCGAAGAGAGTCTCTCCGATTTCCCGCGCGATGAACCGTGCGTGGAGCACCGGTTCTTGTGCTGGATCGATGGTCGCCGGTGGCACCCACGCGGGCCGACCGTCGATGAGCATTCTGCAGTCCCAATCGGTGTAATCAAGCAGGTGGTGATGCGCTGAACAGGCCAAAGTGAGATTGTTGACGTCAGTCTTGCCGTTCTGCGCCCATGGGACGATATGGTGCGCTTCGCACCAGCCGGGAGGAGTGTCGCATCCGGGGAACGTGCATCCCTGGTCACGGCTGGCGAGAATTGCCAGCTGTTTCTCTGTGGCCAACCGTCGTTCTGTCGCGAGTGCCAACGATTTCGCTCTTTCGCCCATGAGGTGGAAGAAGACCGATCCGTTCAGTCCTTCCAGAGCAGCGGAATCGATCGGGAACGGCGTTTCGACTCCCGTGACGGCCTTGCCGGTCTGGTTCGCCAGATCTTCCGCCTTGGCTGTGACGACCAGTGCGTAGGCCGCTCCGGCCTTGATGCGGTTCATTTCGATGTTGCCGATGACGCTGGAGAAACGCTCGTAGATGCGACGCCGGACACTCGGCTGCTCAGCGGCCATCGTCACCAGTGAGCCGTCCTGCCTCACCCCGGCCCCCTGCGGGATCTCACCATTCGCGCCGACCTGTGGCGGGGTGAAGTCGAGCGAGGGGTCGAGACAGTCCGAGCGGTCGCCGCGCAGGACCTCCGTATAGACGTCGACGACTTCCTGGTCGAGGTCGCTCACACTGGCACTGCCGCTTTCGACTGCGGAGCGGGCATCGTCGGCAGAACGGGTATCATCGGTGGCGCTCGCTCCGTCGATTGGGCGTTCGCCATCCGCGGGAGCGGCATCGATGCCCGCCGCATTCGCGCACCTGTCCTCGTCAGACTGAGAATCGGTTTTGATGCGCGAAGTCAGCAAGCCATTGAGAATCCCACCGGTCTCCTCGTCGAGGCGACCTTTGAGGGTCCACGTTCCGTCCTTCGCCTGGCGCAGGTTGACAGCGAAGCTGTCCCGGTCTGCCGCTTCTTTCGGTTCCTGGCCGTCGGGATCGATCCAGCCCAGGATCTCTTCGAAGAGTGCATGGATATCGCAGACGCGAACCGCCTGAGCCTTTTCGACGAGCAGGCTTTCAGCCTTGATCTTGTCGTCCTCCGATACGTTCACAGGCAGGTTCTTCAAGCATTTGGAGATCGTCGACGCCTGGTTTGCCGAGAGCACTCCTTCACGAAGGGCAGCTGCGAGAATCGGAAACTGCGCCTCGATCGATTCCCCGCTCATGCTGGTCCGCTTTCCCAGGCACTCAGCGAGCTGAGTGCGGCGATAGGCCTCTTGTGCAGACAGGTTGAGCCGATGTTGGACCAGCGCCTTCGTCGTTTTCGCCCCGTAGTCGCGGGGCGTGCCGACACGTTCGAACAGGGAGAGGGTCACGACCGACAGGGACTCCGTCAGACGGTTCAAGGTCTCAAGACCATCGAGAAGAGTCACCGCGTCATCGGGCCCCATGGGGCGAGTGAAGTCGTGGAGCCCGTCGAGCAGGCCCTGCAGAGCGCAGATGCTTTCTGTGACTTCCGGGGCTGCGTGCTTCAAGTCTGACCAGCGAAACTCGTCGAGCAGGGGATGCGTGTCAGCTTCTGAGTCATAGCGTTCGGCGAGTGCCTTGTGTCGCTCCGCGCGTTCTACCTCAGCGATACGTTCGGCTTCTTTCTGCGCCCGCTTCTTCGCCTCGTACCGCTCAACGTGGGCGTTCCACTCCGCTCTTTCACGCGCGAGTTCTTCGTCCTCTGCGCGAGCCTGCGGGTTCTTCTTCAGGAACTCCTCACGCTCCGCAGCTCGCTGTGTCTCACGTTCTTCGCGCTTTGCTTTCATCCACGCGCTTTGGCGTGCTTCGATCTCTCTGATGCATGCCTGGACCTCTGCCTCGGTCTCCGGCATCGTCGTCCTGCTCGACCAGGGCCCCTGCCCGGCGTGGATAACGCCACCCGGAAGAGCAGGCGCCGCTGCGTCAGCCTCGATAACAGCTGCTTGACTGCTGCCTTCCGCAGCTACGACTCCGTCGACGACTGCATCGCTGCCATCCTCGACGGCGTCATCCTGTCCGTCACCAGCTTGGTCGGCGACCGCCTCGCCGTCGGCCAGGTTGTCGGCGATCCCGTCGAATCTGTCGGCGAGAGGATGACCGGTCAGATCGAATCCGGCCTCAGCGAGCAGCTCCCGGTAAGTCGACCTGGAGGAGTCACTGTCGGCAGACCGGGCAGAAGAGCCGGCCGCAGTTGGAGGGAGGTCACTGGGCGGTGAACCTTGAAGGGGTGGTGCCTGCGAAGCCTTTCCCGCTTCGCAATCATCGTGCTCGTCGTACCTTCGGTCGGGGATGAGAGCCATCTTCTTCGTATCCGTTCATCATCGTTGATGTCTTCGGCTTGGCTCCATTCTAATCCAGGAATAGAACAGAGTCTATAGTTCTGTACGATTTATTTGAGATATTTTCCCTGTCTTGCTATTTTGTACTATTTGCACTGGTCAATGGGAGATCTCACTCGGAGTGCGATGTTTGACAATGATCGCTGGCGGCGACCAGAAGAAGGGGCTCTCACCTACGGTGTCGACGAAGTGGGCCGAGACTACTCCTCGCCACTGACGCGAGGACGCGGGGCCAGGGCCCCGCCACAGCCACGCAGGCAGCACCCCGCCGCAGCCACACAGGGCCAGGGTCCCGCCACAGCCACGCAGGCAGCACCCCGCCGCAGCCACGCAGGACCAGGACCCCGCCACAGCCACCCGGGCAGAACTCACGTCCCGCCACGGTCACGCTTGCGGAACTCACTTCCCGCCACAATCAAGCGCGCGCAACCGACGCCCCGTCGTATCAACGAGCGCCTGCGCCGGCCCACAGCTCCACTCAGCTCTTCATATGAACGCGCTGTCCTTCGGGTCCGAACAGGCTGAGATACTCGACCCCGCCGTCATCGGCTCCCCCGAACCAGTGCGGAGTGCGCGTATCGAACTCTGCGGCCTCTCCAGCACTGAGAACCATCGTCCGGTCGCCGAGGATGAGGGTCAGGCGACCGCGGATCACATACACCCATTCGAATCCGGGGTGAGTCTTCAGCGCACCGAGCTTCGGTGTCTGCCGACCGTCGACGATGTGCTTGAAGGCCTGTACTCCGATCGCTCCGCGGCTGAGCGGCAGGATCGTCTGATCGTGGAACTTCCGCGGGGAGATATGAATGCGCGGATCGCCGATCGGCGGAGTCCCCACAAGCTCATCGAGCGGGAGCCCATAGACCCCAGCCAGCGGCAGCAGCAGCTCCAAACTCGGCTTGCGCTTCCCGGATTCCAGGCGCGACAGTGTGCTCGTCGACATTCCGGCAAGCTCAGCCACCTCGTCGAGGGTGCGCCCCTGCTCCTGCCGCAGCCCTCGCAGGCGAGCGCCGACACCCGCCAAAGACTGCCGGATAGCCTCCTGCGCCTCAACCGGGGCGGACCCATCGGAGAGGATCTCCGACATCCGACCCGTCGCATGAGCGGCGCGCTCCCCTGACTCTCTTGGCTCTTCCATGCCCTCAGCATGACACAATTTGCTGTTTCTGCAAACACGTTTGCACTTTTATACGGGCTAGGAACACACTCGAATAGACGCCGACCATCCATCAGCACACAGGAGAATCATGACCACCCAAACTGCACCCGTAAACTCCCAGCCAACTGCGCCCGACTCGTCGGCCGAATCCGCGCAGGATTCCTTCGATGTCGCCGTCATCGGCGGTGGGGCAGGCGGCCTCGCCGCATCGATCGCCCTGGCCAGGTCTCTGCGATCCGTCGTCGTCATCGACGCAGGCCAGCTGCGCAATTCCTCAAGCGCACACGCGCACAACGTCCTCGGCCACGAAGGCATCAGGCCCCAGGATCTCGTGGCGAAAGGCCGCGCCGAGGCCAAAGAGTACGGCGTTGCCTTCATCGATGCGACCGTGCAGCAAGCACGCACGATCGATTCGGAACCCCACCCCGCCGAGGCGGCTCCGCGGTATCGATTCGAACTGACCACCTCGGCGGGGGTCGATGTCAGGGTCCGACGCATCATCATCGCCACCGGTTTGAGCGACGAACTTCCGGACATCCCGGGTCTCGCGGAAGGCTGGGGCGACACCGTCCTGCACTGCCCCTACTGCCACGGCTTCGAGGTGCGCGGGCAGCGCATCGGGGTCATCGGCACAACGGCCATGTCATACCACCAGGCGATGCTGTTCTCCCAGCTCAGCGACCACGTCAGCTTCATCCGGCACAACGCTCCCGCCCCTGATTCCGAACAGACGGCAATGCTCGATACGCTCGGCATCGAGTTCATCGATTCCACCGTCACCGAGGTGGCCCGCACCGAGTCCGACACCGTCGTTTCACTGGCGGCCGCCGAATCCGCGGACGGAGCGGAATCGCTTACCTTCGACGCGCTCACCGTCGGTGCGTATGGTCGAGCAAATGCCGACCTGTTCGCCCAGCTCGGAGGCGAGGTCGTCGCTCACCCGAGCGGGATGGGCACCTATATTCCGACGCAGATGGCCGGACAGACCGATGTGCCCGGCGTCTGGGCGGTCGGCAACAGCGCAGACGTGTCGGCGATGGTCGTGGCCAGCACAGCCAGCGGGGTGATGGCCGGCGCTCATGTCAACGCCGATCTCATCATGGAGCGGCTCCGCTGAGACGTGCACGCAGCGGACACATGTCAGCCCAGCGAGCCGGGTTGCGTGTGCGCTGCGGTCAAGCCCTCAGTGCGCGGCTTTGACGCACAGCACCGGGGCTTCGGCGTCGAGGATGACCTTCTGAATCGTCGACCCGAGCAGAAACTTCCCGACCGGGGTGCGCTTCCGGGTTCCGAGCACGATCAGTTCGGCTCCCACCTCGTTGGCGGTGTCGAGGATCTGTTCGGCCGGGTCGTACTCGCTGCCCAAGGTCAGTACGCGGAATTCGACGTCCGCCCTGGTCAGGTAGTTGTTGACCGATTTGAGCTCCCCTTCGCCGAGGCGGTAGGAGTCGCTGCGCTGCGCCGACCGTGACGCATTGACGACGACGAGCTCCTTGCCGTCCTTCTTCGCCTGCGCGATGCCGGCATCGAGAGCAGCGTGTCCGGCGGGATTGTTGACGTAACCGACGAGTACTGTCATTTTTCACCTTCGTTGGATTGAGCTGTACAGATCCGAGCGCGCAGGTCGGGAACCCACCGTCCCAGCATATCGAGCGATGCAGACATGGGTCGGCGAGCGGCGACTCCGTACCGGGAATGGACGACATCGTCCCGGAGAAGTGCAGCACCGCCTCGGCGAGGGGATGAGCTCACGACAGCTCTTCGGGATTGCGGAATCGGGTGCTCGTGCCCTTCGTCGAACGGTTCCAGAACCAGGTCACGGCCCACAGGACGACACCGATGCCGACGAGCGCCGCCGCGATCTGATACTGGATGAGCTCATCGAGACGGGCCCACGGACCGACGAGGAACACGCAGGTGATGACGCCGATCCACGGCAGAATCGTCGGTGCCTTGAAGTGTTCGGCATTGCCGGACTTGTCCTTGCGCAGGATGAGCACGGCGACGTTGACGACGGCGAACACTGCCAACAGCAGCAGCGAGGTGGTGCCGCCCAGGGACGCGGTCACCGTCTCGGGCAGGATCGTGGACACGAAGAAGATGAGCGCGAAGGCGATCAGCGTCGTGAAGATGATCGACACCCACGGCGAGCGGCGTCCGGCCAAGACCTTCGCGAACACGGGCGGGAGCACGTTCTGCTTGGCCATTCCGTAGAGCAGACGGCTGGCCATGAGCATGTTGATCAGGGCCGAGTTCGCAACGGCGAACATCGTCATGAATGGGAAGATCGTATCGATCGGCAGGCCCGGAGCACCCTCCCGGACGACCTCGAGCAGCGGCGTCTCGCTCTCGGTGAGCACGCCGATGGGCACTGCTGCGACGGTGACCAGGGAGACGAGGACGTAGATGATGCCGGTGATCGTCAGACCAGAGAGCATGATCTTCGGGAAGATCCGTGGATCCTTCGTCTCCTCGACCATGTTGACCGAATCCTCGAAGCCGACCATGGAGAAGAAGGCGAGCGCAGTGGCACCGGTGACCGCGAGGAAGACGCTCTTGTCGCCCTCGGTCTCGAAGATCATCACGCGTGAGAAGTCGGCGTCACCCGAACCGAGTGCGAAGAAGCCGACGACGATGACCAGCAGCAGACCGCTCAGCTCGATGAGGGTGAGGACGACGTTGAACCATACGCTCTCGCCGACTCCGCGGAGGTTGATGAGCGCGATGAGAGTGAGGAACGCCAGCGCAATCCACATCACCCCTGTGCCGGAGACGTCCCAACCGAAGCCAGCCACGAGGTTCGCCGCGAAGACATTCGACGCCGTCGATGCCGAGGTGATTCCGGAGCTGAGGACGGCGAAGGCGACGAGGAACGTCACGAAGTGGATTCCGAACGCCTTGTGCGTATAGAGCGCTGCACCCGCAGCCTGCGGATACTTCGTCACGAGTTCCATATAGGAGAAGGCGGTGATCAGCGCGATGAGGAAGGCGAGGATCACCGGTGCCCAACCGGCACCGCCGACCTGCCCAGCCACCTTGCCCGTCAGAGCATAGACGCCGGTTCCGAGGATGTCACCGACGATGAACAGAAGCAGCAGCTTCGGCCCCATGACCCGCTTGAGGGTCTCGGGCTGGTGTCCGTCACCGGGGTCGATTGTCGTCGTGGGTTCTTTGTCGCTCACGATTCCTCCGTGTCCAATGCGGCGGCTGTGCCGCATACCTGGCAACCCTGACTGTGGTCAGAGCCTCGCCTAGTATGCCTCAGTCACGAGCGTGACACACAAGCTTCAGTTCCGAACCACCGTGAGAAACGCGGAGAACAGGGCCTTCGAATCACGTTCGCTCTCCGGCCCGAGCTCCATCGCTTCTTCCAACAGGGTATCTTTATCGAACCCCAAAGTCTGCAGTTTCTCCGCATCCCAGCGCTCGATGTTCGCCCGCGTCGACTCCGGGTGGAACTGCGTCCCCCACGCCCTGCCGACCCGGAACGCCTGGAATTCGCAGGCCTCGCTCCTGGCGAGCAGGGTCGCCTCCTCGGGGAGGGCGACGATGCGGTCGACATGGCTTTCGACGAACGAGGTCCGTGGCCGGATCGCGGAGAACACCGGGTCCGCGGCCGCCTCGGCGGTGGTGTCGATCCGCGTGTATCCCTTCTCCGGCGCCCCGGTCCGAGCCTGCACATCGCCCCCGATGACGTGGGCGATGAGCTGCCCGCCGAGGCAGATCCCGAACTGCGGCAGATCCGTGGCCAGGGCATGGCGGACGAGTTCGGCCTCATCGGCCAACCACGGGGCCCGGTCCGTCTCATCGGGCATGTACCCGCCGCCGAGCATGATGAGCCCGTCATAGCCATCGAGCTCCGAGGGCCCGGGCAGGGGTGAGACCCCGCCGATGCGCAGATCGAACTCGACGTTCTCGCTGATCATCCACCGTGTCAGCAGCCCCGGCTGGGACTCGATGTCATTGACGATGACGAGCAGCCGCGTCATGATTCCGCCCCCGCCGAGGCGGCCGAACCATTGCCTGCGGACCCGACGTTGCCGCCGCCGTTCACCGTCGCCGAGGCGGCCGTGCCGTTGGCCGCGGAACCGGCGTTGGCCGCGGACGGTGCGTCGACCGCCGAGCCGAGGAACGCCGTGTACGCATCCTCGTGCGCGTCGAGGACGCGCATCGCATTGTCGAAGCCGATCTTGCGCAGGTCGGTCTGCGACCAGCCGCGCGAGGCGAGCTCGG
>Ga0308157_10008857_pt1 | contig 11330 bp, 9 predicted proteins | sample PhyBR1_FD_201035 | JGI IMG/M metagenome (GOLD analysis project Ga0308157, IMG submission 201035) | Phyllosphere microbial communities from UC Gill Tract Community Farm, Albany, California, United States - DLSLB.R1 | ecosystem: Host-associated > Plants > Phyllosphere > Unclassified | place: USA...
CCTGCATGCACTCCGGGCAGATCACGCCGACAGCGGCCTGCGTCTGGCACTCGGGGCAGATGGTGCGCATGCAGCGCTGGCAGAGCACGAAGCTCTGCCGATCCGGATGGCGATAGCAGTAGTTGTCGCTGTTGCTCGCGAACTCAGAAGACGTCATCCGGATCGGCCAGGGCTGTTCAGATCAGACGGCGACGACGTCGACCGACTGCAGGACGACATCCTCGAGCGGCTTGTCGCCAGCGGCGGTGGGAACCGCGGCGATGGCATCGACGACCTTCTTGGAGGCGTCATCAGCGACAGCGCCGAAGATCGTGTGCTTTCCCATCAGCCACGGCGTGGGGTCGGTGGTGATGAAGAACTGCGAGCCGTTGGTTCCCTCGGCCTTGCCTGTGATCGCGTTGCGGCGCAGACCCGCGTTCGCCATCGCGAGGATGTAGGGCTCGTTGAAGTCGAGCTCCATGTTGATCTCGTCGTCGAAGTTGTAGCCGGGGCCGCCGACGCCCTGACCGAGCGGGTCGCCGCCCTGGATCATGAAGTTCGGAATGATGCGGTGGAAGATGACGTCCTTGTACAGGGCGCCCTCGCCGGGCTTGCCAGTGGCCGGGTGGGTCCACTCCTGGGTGCCGTCGGACAGGCCGACGAAGTTCTTGACGGTCTTGGGCGCATGGTCACCGAAGAGGTTGACGACGATGTCGCCGTGGTTGGTGTGCAGGGTTGCGACATGAGAGTGCTGAGCCATGGTTATATTCTCTCAGAGCTTCGTAGGAGATGGCCGACTCCCTCCCTCTATCCAGACTCGTCTGGCAAGATGGGGAACCCGTACTCCACTATCGACAGGAGAACATCGTGAGCCTGACTCGCAAGCGTAAGAAGGAACTGCGCCGTCTGCAGAACGACGCCACCGATCTCTGGGAGACGCAGCAGGAGCTCGTCGGCCATGCCGCCGGCATCGCTCGCGAAGCAGGTCGTCAGCTCGGCAATGCCGGGCGGGAGCAGGTTCTGCCGGTCGTGCAGGACACCTACAACCGTCGTCTGGCACCCGCAGTGAACCGCGGAGTGACGATCGGTCGCCACGTCGTGGACGACAAGGTCGTTCCTCTCGTCGGCGGTGTCGTCGGCAGTGCGCTGACCGCCTGGGACGTCGCGAACGCCAAGCGACAGGGTCTGACCGTCACCAACGGTCGCATCGCGAAGAAGAAGCAGGGCCCTGGGCTCGGCGCGATCGTCGCGATCGTGCTCGGTGCAGCAGCCGCAGCCGGCGTTCTGTACGCCGCCTGGCAGGCGCTGCGCACCGACGACGAACTCTGGGTCGCCGACGACCCGCTCGCCGCGCCCGACGCGTGAGCCTCGACCGGGTTCGGGATGCCGCGGCCGCCCGTGGTCTCGACATCGAGATCCGCGAGCGCCCACAGGCCGGCAGCCTCCATGAGGCCGCCGAGATGCTCGGGATCCCGGCATCCGGAATCGTGAAGACCCTCGTGGTCAAGAGATCTGACGACACATATCTGTTCGCTTTGATCCCGGGCGGCCGGTCGATCTCATGGCCGAAGCTGCGAGCGCTCGTCGGCGTCAACAAGCTGCGCCTGCCCGAGCCCGAGCTGGCGCTCGCTGCCACAGGGTATGAACGCGGCACGATCGTGCCGATCGGCAGCACGACGGACTGGCCGGTCTACGCGGACGAGTCAATCGCAGGTCAGCAGATCGCGATGGGGGCCGGCACCCACGGGTACAGCCTGTTCGTCGACGCCGACGCGCTGATCGCCGCCTACGGGGCGACGGTCGCCGATATCTCTGTGCCGGAGACGCCCCGTTCCTGAGCCCGTCGACACCTGAGCCTGTCGAAAGGTCGCGTCAGAGGATCTCGGCCATGCGCAGGGCGATATCCACGAGCTTCACGCGCTGCAGGTTCTCGACCTCGTCGAGGGTGAACCATCCGGCCATATCGGTGGAGCCGTTCTCTTCGAAGCGAAGGTTGCCACCGGTTATCTCGGCGCGGTAGACGATGCGCAGCGTGTGCAGCGGCACGTCCGATTTATGCGTACGGCGCCCGGCAGGAATGACCCGGGAGTGGATGCCGAGCAGTTCGAGCGAGTTCGATGAATAGCCGGTCTCCTCGCGGACCTCGCGGCGAACGGCATCCTCTGGGTCCTCGCCGGCCTCCAGACCGCCGCCCGGCATCGTCCAGGCGACCCGCCGTCCCTCGGTCCAGCGCGCCAGAAGCACCCGACCCTCATCGTCAGTGATGACCGCATACGCAGCGACCCGCAGATCCATGCACTCACCTTACTGGCGGCTTTGCCGAGCCGGCAGTCCCGAAGCGAAACGCGATCGTCACGTCAGTCCGTCGAGCGCGTCCTCCAGACGTGCGACGGTGCCGTCGATGTCGGCGAGCTTGTCGAGACCGAACAGGCCGAGGCGGAAGGTCGAGAAACCCGCCGGTTCGTCGCAGTGCAGCGGCACCCCCGCGGCGATCTGCAGACCTTGTTCCTTGAAGGCCGCACCCGACTTCAGCGCTGGATCATCGGTGTGCACGACGACCACTCCGGGGGCAGCGACATCTGCGGCGGCCACTGATGGGAATCCTCGTGATGCCAGCAGTTCGCGCACACGAGAACCGAGCTCGATCTGCGCCCCACGGAGGCTGGTGAATCCTCGGTCACGGGTCTCCACCATCGCCGCGAGGTTGCGCACCAGCGCATCGGTCGGCATGGTCGCGTGGTACGCGGGCCGACCGGCACGATACTCGTCGGCGATCGAGAGCCACTTCGCCAGGTCGATGGCGAAGCTGGACGACGGGCGAGAGGTAACGGCATCCCGCCCCGCTTCGCTGAGCATGACATATCCGGCGCCGGGCGTTCCGCTCCAGCCCTTCTGCGGAGCGCTCAGCAGAACGTCCACGCCGAGCGAGGCCATATCGACCCACATGGCACCTGACGCGATGCAATCGAGCACCAGCAGGCCGCCGACCGCGTGCACGGCGTCGGCGAGCGCGCGGATGTAGTCATCGGACAGGATCATCCCCGCGGCCGTCTCGACGTGCGGAGCGAAGACGACTTCGGGCTCGCGAAGTCGGATCGCATCGACCACCTCATCTATCGGCGCCGGCGACCATGCCGCCTGCACATCGTCCCTGTCGGGACGCGCGGTCATCACCGTGACGTCGTCACTGATGCCGCCGGCATCCAGAATCTGCGACCACCGGAACGAGAAGAGCCCGTTGCGCACCACCAGGGTGCGGCGACCGGTCGCGAGCTGACGGGCGACGGCCTCCATGGCGTACGTGCCTCCGCCCGGCACGATCACCGAGGTGTGCGCACTATATGCCTCATCGAGAATGCTGAGGATCTGCTGCATCACCTCAACGAATCGGGCAGACATGTGGTTCAGCGAGCGATCGGTGAACACCACCGAGTACTCGAGCAGGCCACCGGGATCGACGTCATCGTGCGGAAGAGCGCTCATGCGCCCAGCATCCCACACAGCACCAGCCGACGGGGGCGGCTTGATTTGAGGTCGCGCGGCGAGCATGACAATGTGGAGGACATGCGACGTCCTACTCCCAGTTCCCCGATCCGGGACGGTGAAACGCTCTGACTTCCGCCGGCTCGACTGAGCCGAGAACGTCACCGCATGCTGCGCATACCGATGCGCGGTCGGGTAGGACGAGCCTTGTTCGTCCACCGCGCATCGACGAGGGAATCGACCTGTGGCGCATTGCCAGGGACTCGCAGACGCTCGATCTGAACTCGTCCTACGCCTACGTTCTGTACGCCCGTGATTTCTCTGCGACCTGCCGGATCGCGCTCGTCGACGATCGTCCTGCCGGGTTCGTGATCGGCTACCGACGACCAGCCGACCCGTCATGCCTGTTCATCTGGCAGGTCGCGGTCGATGAGGCCTTTCGAGGCCTGGGCCTTGCCGGGCGGATGCTCGACGATCTCATCCACGACTCCGCAGAGCCCACTGTGCGCACACTGCAGACGACGATCACCGACGACAACGTCGCATCGCAGCAGACGTTCCGCAGCCTCGCCCGCCGCTGGGGCGACGCGCCCGTCGTTGTCACCCCCCTCTTCGAGAGCGCGCACCTGAGCGAGTCCGCCTCGGAGCACGATCTTCACCAACCTGAACGGCTGTATGAGATCGGTCCGCCGATGTAGCCGTCACCCACCGCCCGACCCCGGGCGGCGTGCACTCCCCGCACGACGACAACAAGGAGGAGAAACACCCCAAATGAATATCTTCACCCAGCTGGAATCCGAAGTCCGCAGCTACTCGCGCTCATGGCCCGTCGTGTTCGACCGTGCCGTTGGCAGCGTGATGTACGACGAGTCCGGCGCCGAATACCTCGACTTCTTCGCCGGGGCAGGCGCGCTCAACTACGGACACAACAATCCCGAGCTGAAGAAGGTCCTCATCGACTATCTGGCCCGTGACGGTGTCATGCACTCGCTTGACATGTTCACCTCGGCCCGTCGCGACTTCCTCGAAGCATTCGACGATGTCATCCTCAAACCCCGAGACCTCGACTACAAGCTCGTCTTCCCCGGCCCTGGCGGAGCGAACTCGGTCGAAGCAGCATTGAAGCTCGCCCGCAAGGTCACCGGCCGCGAATCGGTCATCAACTTCACCAATGCCTTCCACGGCATGACTCTCGGCGCGCTCTCGGTAACAGGGAATTCGCTCAAGCGCGGCGGTGCCGGTGTACCCCTCGTACATGCCACGCCGATGCCGTACGACGACTACTTCGACGGTGACTACCCCGACTTCTTCTACTTCGAGCGGCTGCTCGAGGACTCCGGAAGCGGGTTGAACACGCCTGCCGCTGTGATCGTCGAGACCGTGCAGGGCGAAGGCGGCATCAACGCAGCTCGCGCCGAGTGGCTGCGTCAGCTCGCTGCACTGTGCAAGAAGCACGAAGTGCTGCTTATCATCGATGACGTGCAGATGGGCTGCGGCCGCACCGGTGACTTCTTCAGCTTCGAGGAGGCCGGCATCGTGCCCGACATCGTGTGCCTGTCGAAGTCGATCTCGGGTTACGGCATCCCGATGGCGCTGACGCTCATCAAGCCGGAGCTCGACATCTGGCAGCCCGGTGAGCACAACGGCACCTTCCGGGGCATCGGCCCGGCGTTCATCACCGGAGCGGAGGCGATCCGCCGCTACTGGTCGGATGACGCGCTGCGCGATTCGACCGTGCGCAAGGGCGCCCGCGTCGAGGGCTGGTTCAACACCATCGCCGCCCGCTACCCGCAGCATGACCTGTTCGCGAAGGGCCGCGGCCTCGCGCGCGGACTGCAGTTCCCCACCGGCGAACTGGCGGATGCCGTGTGCCGCGAGGCCTTCGAGCGCGGACTGCTCATGGAGACCTCCGGACCAGAGGGGGAGGTCATGAAGATCCTTCCCGCGCTGACCATCAGCGACGAAGAGCTCGACCGCGGCCTGCGGATCATCGACGAGGCGGTTCGCGCCGTCCTCGGCGAGCCCGACCCTGAGGCCGTCGCCGAGACCGACCTGACCATCGAGAACAAGGAGAGCACCAGCGCATGATCGTCCGCACCATCGACGAGATCACTGACACCGACGCCGACATCAAGACCGAGAACTGGCGCAGCAAGCGCATCGTGCTCGCGAAGGAGAAGGTCGGCTTCTCGGTGCACGAGACCACGCTGTACGCGGGGACCGTCAACCAGTTCTGGTACGCGAACCACATCGAAGCGGTCTTCATCGTGGAGGGCGAGGGAGAGATCACCGACCTCGCCACCGGCGAGACGCACCAGCTCGCGCCCGGTTCGCTCTACCTGCTGAACGATCACGACAAGCACGAAGTGCGTCCGCGCACGCAGATGCGCACTGTGTGCGTGTTCAACCCGCCCATCACCGGCCGCGAGGTGCACGACGAGAACGGCGTGTACCCGCTGGTCACTGAGAGCGCGTAGCGTACGAGCGGCCCGGATCCCAGACGGCATCCGGGCCGCCGCCGCACCCGCCGATCACCACTGAAGAGACAGGAGAACGACGCATGACGACGAACACGACGACCGCAGAGGACCTGTTCCCGACGCGGCTGGCCACCCCCGGCGACTTCATCGAGCGGACTCAGCCCGCGGTGTGGGGAGCGGCCGAAGACGGACCCTTCACGGCATCCGAGCTCGAAGCTCATGAACGACGCGGATTCACGATCGTCGACGACTTCATCACCGCTGACGACGTCGCGCTGTACTCGAGCGAGCTCGACAGGCTCGCCGCGGATCCCGCGCTGAAGGACGATCCGCGGATGATCACCGAGCGCACCACAGGCACCGTGCGCTCGGTCTTCGAGGTCGAGAAGCTCAGTTCAGCTCTGGAGGCGCTCGCACGGCACCCCGAAGTGCTCGGCCGCGCCAAGCAGATCGTCGGATCCGACGTCTATCTGCACCAGACGCGGATCAACTACATGCCGAGCTTCACCGGCACCGGCTTCTACTGGCACTCCGACTTCGAGACGTGGCACGCCGAGGACGGCATGCCTGTTCCCCGCTCGGTGAGCCTGTCGATCGCCCTGACGGACAACTACCCGTTCAACGGCGGTCTGATGGTCATGCCCGGTTCACACCGCACCTTCGTGCCGGCGGTCGGCGAAACCCCCGACAACAACCACGAGCAGTCGCTGCAGGCTCAGGAGGCCGGTGTGCCCAGCCACGCGGCGATCACCACAATGGCCGACAAGTACGGCATCGAGCAGTTCACCGGCGCGGCCGGATCTGCGCTCTGGTTCGACTCGAACATCATGCACGGGTCGGGCAACAACATCACCCCGTACTCGCGATCGAACGTGTTCATGGTGTTCAACAGCATCGAGAACGCACTCGTCGAGCCGTACGCCGCACGCTCGCGTCGGCCGGAGCACATCGCGAACCGGGACTTCACGCCGGTGAGCTGACGCACAGCGCAACTGCGAGCGCACACGAAGGGGGCGGGCATCCGGAGATCATCCGGATGCCCGCCCCCTTTCGCGTCAGTCGGTGCTGTCCTGGCGTCGGCGGCGGATCAGCAGCAGCGCTCCACCGGCGGCGAGCAGAACGAGCACGGCGACCAGCAGCACGATCGGCACAGACCCTCCTGTGCTCGGCAGGCCGCCATCGGCGCCCGCTGCGGCCGTCACGGTGAGCGCGGCTTCAGCTGACAGCCCGGAGCCCGAGCCCGTCACCACCACCGTGTGGTCACCCACAGGCGCGTCCAGCGGCACCGTAACCTGGGCTCGGAACGATCCCGAGCCGTCGGTCGTGACCTCCGCGAGCCGGATCGGATCGGAGTGCAGCTCGATCGTCACCTCTTCACCGGCCTGGTAGCCGCGACCGATGATCTCCACCGTTCCGCCCTGCACGACCGAGTCGGCGAGCAGCTCGATCTCCGCCTCGAGCACCGGGGTGTCTCGGACCTCGATCGTCAGCGGCTCGGATGCGGAGGCGTTGAACGCTTCGGCGTCCGACGGGGTGAACTGCGCGACGTAGGCATGCACTCCCGACGTCGCGATGCGCACATCCACGGTCGCTGTACCGCCCGAGACGCTCGCCGATCCGACGACGGCATCGCCCTCGACGATCTCGACCTGCCCGGCGGCGACGTCAGGATCGACAGTCGCTGTGAGCGTCACGAGGTCGCCCGCGACGGGATCGGATGCATCGGAGCGCAGCGTCGTCGTCGTGTCGACTGCCCCCTCGACAGGAGCCTCGACGCGGATGTTCGCGCGAGCCTCGACGTTCGAGACCTCGCCGATCGCCGTGATCGCGTAGTCCCCGTCGACCGTTCCATCCGGAACCGTCACCTCGGCGGAGAGAGCGCCGTCGGCATCCGCCGTGACGCTCACGGCGTCGGTGTCGGCGAACCGCACCTCCACGGCCTCATCAGCGGCGAACCCGGTTCCGGTGACGGTGACGTCGTCGCCAGGCTCAGCCTGCGCGGCTCCCAGCGTGATCTCGGGCGAGTACTCCGGCTCAGGATCGTTGACGACGATCTCCACAGAGGTACCGGCCGATTGCACGCCGTCATCAGCGGTGACCGAGACGGTGTACGTGCCGGCGGCGCTGTAGGTGTGCGTACCGACGACCTCGCCGGAGGCGATATCGACCGAGGAGACGGCCGATCCGTCGCCCCAGTTGATGATCGCCGACTGCGCAGATTCGCCGCCCGTGGTCGTCGCGAGCGTCGCCGTGAACTCCTCATCGGTGACCTGCGCGTCGACGGCGCCTGGTTCGATGGCCAGCGGCGTGCTCTGGCTGCGATCTCCGTCGGATGCGATGGCGAAGACGTGAACACGGCCGTCGCGCAGAGTTCCCGCTTCGTCCGGCATCGTCAACGACTCCACGACCTTCGGGTTGCCGTCCGCGTCGGCGTCCAGTGTGATCGCAGCCGTCGCGTAGATTCCGGTGTTCTTCACGCTCGACTCGGCCGAGGTGCCCGACAGGCGTCCCTCCGAGACGGCGACGACGGTGTTGTCGAAGGCAGGATTGCCGGATGCTCCGACCCAGTCTCCCAGCGAGATCTTCACGATCTGCTCGCTGCCGTCTGTGAAGTGCAGCACGGCCTCAGGCTCACGGTTCTTCTCGGTCGCGGTTCCGACGAACGCGAGCTGCGTCGCGCCGTCTCCGAGCTCGATGCGCACCGTCTGCCCCTCGCCGGTGATGTTGTCCGGCTGACCCGGCTCGATCGCCGGCAGGTCGTAGGTGAGCTCGCTGCCAGGGATCGTCAGGGTCTCGCCCTGCACGAATCCGTCGTCTGCGAGCTTGTCGCGGAAGTAGCCGTAGTTCTGACCATCGCAGTTCGCGGCGGTGACGCCGAGATCGCCGATGCACACGACGTTGAAGGAACCTGCGAGCGTGTCGTCGCGGAACACCTCGATCGTCATTGCGTCCGTCGCGGCAGCACCGCTGGAGTCCTTCGCCGTCACTGTGGCCGTGTAGACACCGGGCTCCGTGAAGGTGTGCGGCGCAGTGACCTGCCATCCGCCCAGCTCATCGCGCTTGAGGGTCGCCTCAGCGGCGACGCCGTCGCCGTAGTCGACCGAGACCTCGTAGCCGTCGGCATCCGTCTCGGTGCCGACGATCGTGGCGAGCACTCCCTCGAAGGGCGTGTCGACGGCGATCCGCTGGTCGGCGCCTGCTGTGACGCTCAGCCCATCGGCCGCATCCGCCGTCGCGAACAGCTCCACCTCGGCGAGCTCGAGGGAGTCCGCACCCGACGACACCTGCAGTCGAATGCTCGTGAAAGCACCCGTCGCTGTAGTGCTGAACGGCCGCGTCTGTGTGCCCCACGCGAACTCCTGGTTCTCACGGCTGTCGAGCTCGACCCAGTTCTCGCCGTCGACGGAGCCCGAGAGCGTCCAGTCCGCCGGCGCCGTGTCGGTGGCGGTGCTCGTCAGCGTGTACTGCCCCACGGTGACGGGGCCGGACTGCGAGGTCCACACCAGATCGGCGCTGCCACCGGCGAACGTCGCGGACGAGGTCATGCTGTCGTCGACGAGTGCCGCCGTGCTCGTGCCGTCAGCCGCCTTCAGCGTGCCGCGGCCGGGCTTGGTGGCATCCACCATGGTGTCGGGTGCGGCGAGCTCCTCGTCGAGGTCCTTGGCGCCCCATGTGCTGGGGGTGTCGCTCATCGCGAACTCGAGCGTCCCGCCCTCGCGCAGCAGGTCGCCGTCGAACGTCGTGGCATCGATCGCCTCGCCGTTCATGGTGACTCCGTCTACGTAGGTGGCGCCGTCGGACGCCCCGGGAGCATTGATGACGATGTCGGTGCCGCCGATCGACAGTGTCGCGCTGTCGAACAGCGGGGTGCCGATCGTGTAGTCGCCCGATCCGACCTCCAGCGGGTAGAAGCCGAGAGCAGAGAACACGTACCAGGCCGAGAACTCGCCGTTGTCCTCGTCACCGGGGTAGCCCTGACCGATGTCGGATCCGACGAAGAGGCGGTTCTGGATGTCGCGGATCAGCTCCTGCGCACCACTGGGGTCGCCTGCCTCTGCGAGCACGTAAGGGATGTGGTGGGCGACCTGGTTCGACATGCCCAGCATCCCGAGGCGCACGTCTCGCGCTTCGCGTGCCTCATGGATGCCGGAGTGATCGGCCATCTCGCGGGTGGTGAGGAAGCTGTGCAGCTCATCGACCAGGCCCTGACGCCCGCCGTAGAGGGCGGCCATGCCGTCGACGTCGTGCGGAGCGTGGAAGGCGAAGGTCCATCCGCTCGCCTCGGTGAACGCGCCGCCCCACGCCTTCTTGTCGAAGTCGGCGTCCTCAGCCCAGCTGCCATCGGCATTGCGTGCGGTGAACACGCCGGCCTCGGGGTTGTACATTTCGGCGTAGTGCTGGGCACGCGCCTGGAAGTACTCGGCCTCTTCGAGCAGCTGATCGACGCGGTCAGCGGGGGTCTCGGGGTCCTCGGCGAGCGCTGCGGCCATCTCGGCGATGCCGAAGTCGTTGATGAATCCCTCCAGCCCCCACGATGCGCTCTGGTGGGTGGACTCGGGGGTGTAGCCGAGGAAGATCGACTGGTCGAGCCCCTTGCGGCCGACGGCGTTCGTCTCCGGTCGGACGGTGGCGTTCTTCACAGCGGCGTCGTACGCCTCGAGCGCCGTGTCGTTCTCAAGGGCTCCTGCCAGGTACGCCTCCGCGAAGGCGACGTCGGAGCTCGTCCCTGTCATGAGGTCGGCGTAGCCGGGAGACGACCAGCGCGCGATCCAGCCGCCGTCGCGGTACTGCTGCACGAATCCGTCGACGAGCTCTTCCGTGACGTCCGGATAGAGCAGCCCGTACAGCGGCCAGGCCGTGCGGTAGGTGTCCCAGAATCCGTTGTTGACGTAGATCTTGCCGTCGACGATCTCGGCATTGGTGTCGGTGTCCGTCGCAGAGCCGGAGCGAGGTGCCACAGGGCTCGCGTACGCGTACTCGGGGTCGCCGGCAGATCCGACGTTCTCGAACTGCGAGTTCGGGTACAGGTTCAGCCGGTACAGGCTGGAGTACAGCGTCACCAGCTGAGCGTCGGTAGCGCCCTGCACGTCGTGAACGACGGAGAGGCGCTCGTTCCAGGCATCCTGCACGGCCTGCTGAGCGTCATCGAATGAGACTCCGGCGAGTTCGAGGTCGTGGTTCGCACGCGCCTGATCCTGCGAGATGAACGACGAGGCGATCCGCAGTTCGACGGTGTCGTCGCCCGCGGTGTCGAAGGCGGCGTACCTGGCGGTGTCGCGGTCTCCGCGCGTGGTCGGTCCGGCGGCTCCCGGTGCCGTGTCGAACGTGCCGTGCACGAACATGCGGCTGCGCCCCGGCCACCCTGACCCGCCGTCGACCCAGCCGGTC
>Ga0308157_10008859_pt1 | contig 11328 bp, 4 predicted proteins | sample PhyBR1_FD_201035 | JGI IMG/M metagenome (GOLD analysis project Ga0308157, IMG submission 201035) | Phyllosphere microbial communities from UC Gill Tract Community Farm, Albany, California, United States - DLSLB.R1 | ecosystem: Host-associated > Plants > Phyllosphere > Unclassified | place: USA...
GCAGACATCGATGCAGCCATTGCCGCGACGCGCGAACAATTCGGACGCATTGACGTTTTGGTCAACAACGCCGGCTACGGCTACCAGAGCACTGTCGAAGAAGGTGAAGAAGCTGAAATTCGTGCGCAGTTCGATACGAACGTCTTCGGCCTGTTTGCCATGACGCGGGCGGTCCTTCCCCTGATGCGCGAGCAGCGCAGGGGCAACATCATCAATATCACGTCGGTTGCTGGTCTCATCGGTTATCCGGGGTCTGGCTACTATGCCGCGTCCAAGCATGCGGTTGAGGGCTGGTCGGATGCGCTACGCGCCGAAGTGCTTCCGCTGGGGATTGGCGTCACCTGCGTCGAGCCCGGGCCGTTTCGCACCGATTGGGCGGGCCGCTCCTTGCGTCAGACGACGAGCGGGATTGCCGATTACGCCGATACGGCGGCAAAGCGCCTGGCCGGAACGAAAGAAACCAGCGGCGCGCAGGCCGGTGACCCGGTCAAGGCCGCGCAGGCGATGGTCACCATTGCAAATGGCGCCGACGCGCCACGACACCTCGTGCTGGGCGCCTGGGGCTTCGATGCGGTTGTTGAGCGCCTGGAGGAACGCGTTCGCGACATCTCGATGCAACGCGATCTGAGCTTGTCTGCCGACTTTGATGACGAGGCGTGCCCCTTTTAATTGACGAGCAATTTGCTGATGTCTCGTTCTGGAGAATTTGATGAAACCCTATGTTATATGCCACATGATGTCGTCCATCGATGGCCACGCGCTGACCGATGGCTGGGATCGGCCCTTCAAGAAAGCCGCAGGCGAGCTGTATGAAAAGCTCGCGGCGACGTTTGACTTCGATGGCTGGATTTGCGGCCGCACGACCATGGAAGAAATCGCGCATGGCGAAGGCTATCCGAAAGGGTTGGCAAAGGAGCCGATCCCACGTACGCCCTATTTTGCCAAGCGTAACGCGAAAACTTACGCCATTGCCATCGATGGTCACGGCAAGGTTGCATGGAAGAGCAATGAAGCACTCGGCTCCCACGTCATCGCGGTTCTGACGGAAGCCGTGTCGGACGACTATCTGGCCTATCTGCAGTCGATCGAGGTGTCGTATTTCTTCGCAGGCAAAACCGATATCGATCTGGCGCAGGTCGTGCAAACCTTGGCCGATGAACTGGGAACGAAACGTCTGATCGTCGAAGGCGGCCCGCACGTCAGCGGCTCCTTCGTCAATGCAGGCCTGGTTGATGAAGTTAGCGTGCTGATCTTGCCGCTGATCGATGGACGTGGCGATCATCCTGCATCATTTGAAATTGCCGAGGATTCCTGGAAGCAGCCGAGTTATTTGAAACTCGAATCGGCAGAGGTTCAAGACGGTGGCGGCGTGTGGCTGCGTTATAAGCAGTCGTGATGTTTTGAGCGGGAGATGATTATAGGTGACGTAGCTCCCGCGTAGCTGCGTGTAGTCGCCGCTGAGTGGTCGAGAAAATGCGGGGCGCATGCGGGTATGACACGGCTATTGCCAAAACCTATCGTCAGCACAACGGTGGCGCCGTCCTACGACGTCGACACCGGCTCATGGTCCCGACAGCACCTCCCCTCTCAGTGTTGCGTGTCGCGACTGTTTTGGCAAGATACTAACGGGATACGGCCAGTCGCCCATGGGATATGACAGGACATCAATCCCGTAGTCCACCAATCTCGTCCAAGCTGTCCGCCGCCACAGGCGAGATTGTTTCCGAATGCCAGACTTGGCTTCGTGGCTTGCATCTCGCAGCCTGTCATGTACATTGCCTTCTCGACGACATCGCTTTCGCTGAAGCCGGGGCCCTGTCCGTGTGTCCGACTACTAGACGTGGTCACGTTGGCCTGCTTTGCTTTGTTGCCCTGCTTCAGCCGAGGCCGTGTCCGAATGTCAGACCTGACCCTAACGCGGGCACAGCCCAATCGGCACACCAGCGGTTGCGCCAAATGCAGCGATCTGAAACATCGTTCCAACTTCAGCCTCGGCGTAACTAGGCGATTCGATACGCCTTAAACTTGTGCCGGCAGAATTCGGGCCGAATTCTTGGAACGTTTGGACGTTGCCCCTCCACGGATCATTGTTTCGAGAAGACCGTCCATTGTTTGCCGAATCTACTTTGGATTAGTTCGCTCTCGCAATACTGAAGCGACCTTAGCGCCCAAGAATACGGCAACTACCAAGACCAAAATCGCAACGACGGATTGGCCAACCCAACCGGCCGTTGCATACATCAGCAATGGCAGCCAAGTAACTACGATCGCAGCGGTGGCGGCGAGCGTAATACCTACAACGGCACGCTTTCCAAACACGAAGCCATGGACTGCCGCTGTAAGAAGTAACGTGCCGAGAATCGAAAGAGCGGTCGCAATCAGACTCGCTTTATCCGGACTTAGCTCTACCCCAAAAAAGATCGCGATCAGCGAAAGAAAAAAAGACGATATTTTTGAAATTACATTCAAGATTGGCCTCGATCAAGTCAATTATTTTTGCGGGGTTTCACGAATTCTTAGCTCTAGCTGCTGACGAATATTCCAATCGGAGTATTTGAAAACGTAGCCGGCCGCATAGTTAAACATTGTTGCACCAACGTTGATGTTCTTCCCTTCTCCATACGTGTAAATATTGACGTAGCCTTTCTGCACGCCGACCCAGCGAACGACAAAGCCATCCCGCATCCAATGGTTCGGGTCGGTCATGTTCACCACAACAGCCTTATCCTTCATCGCAAACTGAACGATCTGATTCCCACCAATCAGAGACTGCTCTTTTGTCTCTCCAGGGACAGCTGGCGTAGCTTGTCCAGGCGCAGCCCCATAGAGCAATCCATATGCTGCTGTATCGCTGCTACAGCCTTTTTGTGCAAGAGCGCAAGCCTGAGTGACGTGTCCGTATGAATGGTATGCGTCATCGTTTCGGTCATATTTTGGCAAGCCAAGTTCATCGGCAATTTTACGTCCGCTAACCTCGGCCCCTTCATCGTTCGTACCAATGGTGTTCGCGACGGTCTTCATACCGTCTTTCACGGTATTAATAAGCGACTTATCATTGTTTGCCGAATGTCCCTGTTTATTCTGACTCTCACCACGCGCTGCAGCGGCACCCTGTGCGCTCGGCGACTTCGACTTATTGCTTCCAGAGTCTTCTGCTAATGGGTCTTTCCATCCCCCTCCCCCCATCAACGTCAGGCGTGAGCTAGATGATTCTTTGCTATCCCCTGCATCCTCTAAAAATCCGGTTGGATCCGTGAGGTTGGTCGGATTATTCGACACATACGAATAACGATTGTAATTTTGACCGTTCATTAGGTCGGCGATCAAGGGGTCGCCTGACATGAACCTGCCAATTCTTGGATCGTAGACGCGACCATTCATGTGTACAAGATCGAGTTGATCAAGCATTTCATGGCCGGTAAAGCCGCGATTGTCCGTTCTGCCGTCCAATGTGTCAGGCGTCGCCACGTGGTCGTCAGCACTACGCCGCTTGCCCCAAGCATCGTACTCCAGTTTCTCGCGAAGCGCGCCGGTTGCATCGGTCAGAGCGACCGGGCTTCCCAGACGATCGACCTGCATCCAGCTCAACTCGGCCTCGGCTGCCCCGGGCCGGTCGATTTCGACGCCGACGCCCATGGGCCAGTACGTTTTCACTGTCCGGTTGCCGCCGTTGACTTCGACTTCCTGCGCACCAGCATAGATGATCGTTGTGTTGTCGCTGCGAATTTGACGAACGCGCTGGTGCTCAGGACCGTAGACAAAGTTTGCACTCACCGCACCCTTCGTTATCCGTATCGGCATATCGAAGCTAGTCCACGAGGCAGTGCGCCCACCGCCAAGGGTCTGGTTGCCGTTGGTGTCGTATTCGAAGCTGCCAGGGATTCCCGAAACAGACTGCACAGCATGCGGACGTACTGCGTATTCTCCTTGACCAGGATAGGTGTAGACACCTACCCCCGTTTTGCTGGTGATATTGCCGACAGCATCATAGGCGTAGCGCATCTCGTTCGCGCCGACGCTACTCGTTGCCAGGCGATTGAGTGAGTCGTAAGTGAAGAGTTCTTCGAATCCACCCCGGTCCCAATATTGGGTTCGTTGACGGACATTTCCCAAAGGATCGAATAGATATGCCTCCTGCAGACGCGCGACCTGTCCTGAGGTTGTTAGCACTGCATTCTCAAGGCGACCCGTGTAGCGGTTGTAAGAGCGGGATTGGGTTAATCCGTTGCCTTGGGTGACATTAACGCTTCGCAACGATGCGTCCTTGGCGGTCACCTCCCACAACACCAACGCTCCACGCTCGATCCGGGCGAGATGTCCGTACTTGTTGTAACGCAGCGCATATACCTTGGCTGCATCGGCGCCGCGCTGGTAAGTCTGGCTAACCGGCCTGCCCCACAAATCGTAGCTGGCCTTGCTGACATAGTTTGCATCGGTCAGCATCTGGGTCGTGACGAGTGGGCGGCCGAATGCATCATAAGTATGCGTCCTGCGGTAATCCTTGAGCGTTTCAGGCCCGGTATAGGCCTCGGCAAGCTGGCCAATACCATTGGCAGCGGTGTCATACACCCAATGGCTTTCGAGCTCAGGTTCCTTACGCACCGTCATGCGCCCAAGCATATCGTGGCTGATCGAGGTCTTGCCCTTTGCGCCATGCAATGGACTGGCTTCAGCGTAGACCTGCCCGATCGGATCGACACTATAGCGACGCACTCCAAGATCAGGATCCCGCAATTCGATCCTGCGGCCGAGATTGTCGTAAGTAACGGCGATGATATTGCCATTCGCATCGATTGTCCTGATCAGGTTATCGAATGCGTCGTAATCAAAGCTGGTGCGCCCTGGGCCCGGTGCCGTATTCGAATCTTGCACCTGACGCAACCGCCCGAGTACGTCACGGTGTTCGATACGAATCTGCGACTTTGCATTTGAATGGAAACTCGTCAGGCCATGAAAAGTTGCCGTTGACGTGTACACGGTTCCGGCTTCGTCAATGGTATCGGTGGATGTGATCCGATTGAGAGAATCGTACAAATAGCTGTATGAGCGATATGACGACGCGTTCTCAAAGCGAGGATGGTCCACCTCGGACAGGCGTCCATTGAAGTCATACCGTTGATCGGTAACAATCGGCTGGCCATTGAACCCCCAGGTCTTGGTTCGACGCACGCGACCATCGCTATCCGCATAGGTGATCACCGGTGGCGCGATACGATCGCTACCGTGGAACTGTTCCGATATCTGAATGACCTTGGTATCGGGTGGGCAGTCACCAGCGCATGCTTTCACATAGCTGCGGGTTTCATTCCCATCCGGGCGAAGCTCCGTCCGCACGCGCCCGAAGCTGTCCAACGTCCAGCGACTGGCGCGCAGGTTTGGATCCGTCAGCGACGTGCGGCCACCTGTCTGCGCATCGAATGACTGCAAACTCAACTGGCCTAGGGCATTCTTGATTGAGGTGGCAAAACGGCCTTTGGCGTCGAAGGTCGTGTCGCTTACAGTTCGAAGAACGGATGCTTCACAATACTGTGTAAGACATGACGGATTACGCCAACGCTGGACGACTTTGTTAACAAGTCCGAAGGTGTTGGCACTCCGATCAAATGTCGTGACAACCTCATAGATAGCGTTACCAGGCTCGATCGTCTCGGTGTCGCGCAAACCAGTCGTCGCGTTATAGGTGTAGCCCATCGTTCTGGTAATGCTACCGGCTTCCGGGTCAGTCTTCGTGGTGATGACCGACGTAGGCAAGCCGCTTAGATGCACCAGATTGCTCCCCGTCATAAATGAGGTGCGTGTATCGCTGCGGAACGTTCGACCGGCACCCGAAGTAACAACCACCTGGCGGTTCAGGTTACCCCACCCGTCGGTGTATTGGTTGTTCGTCTCGACAGTACCCAGATCGTGGCAATCCTCAGATGCATCTCGCCGCAATTGCGACGTCGATGCGATATAAGGGAAGTGCGTCGTTCCCCCTGCACCCATTGAAAACACTTCTTGCGCTGGCGAGTTGACCGTCTGCTCGAGGATGCAATGTAACCAAGTACGGCGAACTGTCCTTGCTACCCCGACGAACGGAAACGCTTGATCGAACGTAGAGGTCGTTGTGATGTCGCTTTGATGGTCTAACGACTGCATCAGGGCAAAGCCCAGCGAACCCCGACCATGACCATCGCGCATAGCCCCTTCGTAGCGATAGGTAGTCCGTAACCAGCCTGCCTGGCCGTTATCGCGACGCAGCTCCTTGACCATGACGCCGGCGGGCGAAACCAGTTGTGGATACACGGGGCGTTTCTCGACACCTTCAATGACGGCGTGACGGCGGTACGTTGCCGCATCGTCGCCGCGAGCATAGGTAACTTCTTCCCGAAGACCCAAGCCATTGACTACCGCGACAATCTTGTCTTGCGAAGCGCTGACATTCAGTTTGGCGATAACGCACGTTCTGAGCCATTCATAGGCGGCGGTCTGCTGCGGGATGGCGTCACAGGTCAGTTCCGCAGGCACATCGCTCTGATCGATGAATACCGGTTCATGAATCGCGTCGTTATACCCAGCACCAATGGTTTGCCCTGGCCCGGTAATAGCAGCTTTCTGGCAAATCCAACCGTCTGGCGAATCCCGGCAAGACTGATAGGCTGTCCCGCTATACATGAGCAAGCGCTGCACACCGTCACCGATTGGATCGCCAATACCTCCCAAGAATTCCCGTCCGGTGACTGTGTTGGGCAGCGGGCGGGCTGCACAATCGAGACTGCTTTCCGTGCTGAGGCAGCGCGTGAGTGTTGGGCCATAATATGTGAAGTCTGTCAGCGCGTCCCCGTTGAGGTCGCCCACAATTGGCCTTGCTCCGAAAGCGATACCCGTCGCCAAGTTTCGGCAATCGAGACCTGTCGAAAGATAACGGCACACTGTCACACCGGCGACATTATTCTGATCAACCCAGGTCGAGTAGAGTTCAGTCATTCCCTGCTTGCTCAACTCAATTGGCGAGAAACCGAAAACTGGCAACCCGGATGCGATCGAAATGTTCGCCGGGATCGCAGCGCAAGTCATACCGCCAGTGCTCAGATCGCACGTTGTCACGGTGGTGCGCTCGTTAAACCAGACGACCTGAGCCTTGCCGTCATTACGTAAGCTGAGTGCGGACGGTGGAGATAATGAACTGATTAAATTTTTGTTTACAAGTGATGCCGTGGCATCGACGCAAGGTAAGAAGGCGGGACGATTGTTGACCGGTTCAGTTGCAAGACAATACGCCCATTGCTTGGCATTGGTTGCAACGAGGACGATGTCATCGCGGCCGTCCCCGTTCAAGTCACCAGGTACGATCTGCGTGTAGATCTTGGTAGTAGTTGGTAATGCCAGTTGAACGAGTAGTTGGCCGCCGTCTGAGTTACGCCCGGTCAACGTCCCGTTAAAAAATTCGGTCCGGCCATTCGGCGTCGCCAAGTCGAACCACGGAACAATGATCGACGTTCGGCCGGTTCCGTCGATATCGGCGTTGAAGGTTTTGATTGGCCGCGTCTCGCCGTCGTTCAGCACATTCAGCTTGAATTCAGCTCCGACCACGACCTGTGCTGCGCCGCTGTCTCCCCACGAGAAGACCGTTTTCGGCAGATATTCAAGTGCATTGGTCGTGGGATTTCGAGCTGCCACCTGAACCCAGTCGACCAGACTGCGACCGCTGCTCGCACTCACCGTATAGTGGAGCTCGTAGTCGCGCGCCAGTGTGCCACCATTGCCAGCAGGATCGGTATTAATAAAGGTGCGGATGTGCGTCATGCGACTACGCAGATCGTTGCGCGAACCGCCCATGTACTGGATCTGGGCATCGGGGCGCGCTACATATTCGAACCTGACGGCAAGGTCGGCAGTCTGACCTGCGACCGTGTTACCCCCATAACGAATCTGCTTGAGTTTATATTCACCAGTCGCCGTGTCCTGGCTATATTGCATGGTGTAATAATTGCCTGAGCGGTCTTCGACCCTTGCGAGCGCCCATAGCAATGCCTTCCCATCGGTGCGGCCCTGGGCTGCGATCGCCGAATCCGGATCGATGCCATAGTATTTGACGAGTCCATCCTTGGTTTCGACCTTGAACCCGCCATTCGCCAGACGCGTGATGCGCGCGAAATTTTCAAGCAGGGTACGGTATTGCGCGTCAGGACTCCAGTAAGCGGCGTCCAGGTTAGTCCCAACGGCATTCGATTGACCTAACTTTGCGCCATCGAGACACAGCCGGTCAGCTTGATCAAAACTGATACGTCCCGGGAACCCCTCCTCTGCAATCGTTTTAGGACAACGATGAATCGTCGATAACCCGCCAAGAGTCCAACCGAGACCGATTATTCCGTTGCTGCCATTGCTGGAGTAGGATAAAGACAGAGCGGGCTGTAATCCGCCAGAGCCTGGTGGCACTACCAGTTCCATCGTATAGCTCGCCGCCCCGTCTGTGCCCACCGAGAGATTTCCGGGCAACGATCCAGCGTCTGGATTTTCCAGATGCGGCGGCGTAATCGCCACTGGCACGGGCGTCTCGGAACTACCGGTTCCAGCGGCAGAGATGGTCACCGTCCGCCTTACGGTGGTCGTCAATCCACTAGCACTGGTCGCAACCAATTCAACCACATGCGTACCGACTTGGAGTTGCTTGACCGCGCTAACACTGGTCACGCCGCTGGCAAATACAACCCCGCCCAAGCGTAGTTCGAGCGCCTTGATTGTCGTTCCTGGGCCAGGTGTCGCAGTCCCTGCAAATGTAACCGGCGTCAGAGCGCCGGTTGCCGTGATGGTGACGTCCGTTGCGGGCTGAGTAAAGTTGACCGTTGGCGGAGATTGGCTGACTACCGCATTGACAGGAACTGTCGCATCACCAAACCACTCTTTGAACTCCTGCACCATCCGCCACTGCAGTGGGAAATTTCCGGACTGAGTGGGAACCATATTGAAACTGAAAACAACATCGCCCCCTGGCGGCACGTTATTCGGCAACGCTATCCTGCCAATTTCGGGAATGGAGGTATTTGCGGTAGTGACACTACCCAATCTGTACGGGAACTCGCCCCCACTAATCCAAGTCGTATTCCCGGTATTTCTGACAGCGACTGACACAGGGTAGCGCTGCCCTGCAATCATTTGTGCCGGCACATTTTGGGAAAGTATTTGTGCATTGTTCGTAGCCGGACTCACCGTAACCCGGGAACTGGCGGTAGCACCGAACCACTGATACGCTTCGCGCAGCATTCGCCACTGAACGTCATAACTGCCACCGGCCGGCGCCACGACAGAGAAATTAAATGTGTATTGCTGCGAAGGCGCAACCGATTGGGCAAGCGGCACTCTGGCTACACCCCAGATCTGATTATCTTGCGGATTCTGGGAGCCGAGCAGGTAATTTTCGCCGGCCGTCCAGGTGGTGTTACCAGTGTTCTGTACCGTCACCGATACCGCATAACTGCGCCCCTGAACCATGGAGGAAGGTATGGAATAGCCCACAATTGCCGCTTCATTCGTGTTGGCCGGGGCTGCTACCGTAATGAGCGTATCGGTATAGCTATTTGACATCAGAACGTTGGATACGCTCCACGTGCACACCGGTGGGTTGGCTACCCATGATGCTTGCGCGATGCCACTGAATGAGCCATTCAAATCGGGGCTCATATCGGGGCCGCCGTTCGAACAGTAGATACTGATATCGTCTGCGCTACCGGTTGACCAATAGATAGAAAACGGTTGACCTACCGTCAGGGTCGTCGGGGTACGGGATACGTTAATTAACGGCTGTTGCCTCTGTGCAAGCACAGTCGTCGACATTACGAGCAGAGCCAAACTCAGAATGATCAATCTTTTGCATCGCAATCCGAGCAACCATGCGCCGAACAAGTTCACGATTGAACGTGGCGAATGACCAGATTTACCGAAAAAAGTTGCATTCATTCTTTTTTAACCCTTTGCCTATGCGGCTCGCATGTATGAACGGCCGATCAACAGGAAATATGCCTTTGATCGAGATGCAGGACTTACCGAAATTTGGTGGTCAACCCCTAGCTGCCGACCACCTAAAAAATTAGATTTCCAAGTCGACTTCAACCAGCACTCCAGCCACGTTGCGTTGGGCGCACTGCGCTGACGAGCGCTTGCCGAAGAACGAACACCGGTATCGACTGAAAATTTGACAGGTAATTATGCAGAAAATAAATACATTAAAAATCACACAAAATAACAAATCCTGGCTTTATTTCTTTTTTCTGTTTAACTGAGCAAGAATATGCGCTGAGGGGGCTCTTCGAGAGGAAACCGGGCCGCAAAACAAAGTACAGCCAGGCGGCGATCCAGTTCTACCGGCCTAACAAATTTATAGTCAATGTGGCTCTGCGTTATGCAATGGGAATAGCACGACGCGATAATTACCCTGGGAAAGGCGTGTTATTGGAGGTAGAAATTTTTACTTGGGAGCGGAAAGTCATGCATGAAGCTACCGCGCTTTACTGACAGCCAGATCATCGCTATCCTCGAACAAGCTGAGCCGCCCCCCCCCCCCCGTAACATGGCTATGCCGCGAACACGCCATGAGCAATGCCACGTTCTATACGTGGCGCGCCAAGTACAGCAGCATGGAGGAGTCCTTGACGACCCGCGTGAAAGAGGTGGAGGATAAGAATCGGCGCCGGCAGAAGATGTACGCCGATGACCGGCTGAGGGACTTGATTGTCGCAGAGACACTAACCGATAGTGGTAGCAGTCGACCACGATCAATGTGGCATGTCAGGCCTTGGGACCACCGCGACCCGTTACGGGTACATGAGCATGATTGATGAGGAAAACTTTCTGCGCCCGATACCCGCATGACATACAGGACAGCGCACCATGTCACAAAGAAAACCAAGCGCGGTATGGGGTTCTTAGCCATGCGGGCCGTGGGTTAGCGGGTGAGGTGGTCCGGATATTCTGGACAGTTATTTAGGCACACGGAGTGCGGCTTCGACGGCGGCAGGCGTTTGATAGCCTAAGGTTTGATGTAGCCGCTGCTGATTGTAATACGTTTCGATATAGTCGCCGACCACTGCCTTGCCTTCAGCCCTGGATGAAAAAAGTTGATCGTGCATTGCTTCGTTCTTCAGGTTTGAAAAAAAGCTTTCTGCGACAGCATTATCCCAGCAATTGCATCTGCGGCTCAAACTTGGCTGGCCCTTCTTAACCGCGTAGGACAGACTGCGGCTGATATCGAGCTCACGGCACAGCGACTTCACGGGAAACGCGCTGCGGTGCTCGTCGATGAATGCGTACTTCACTTCTTTAGGCGAGTTAAGTACGCATCGAACTTTT
>Ga0308157_10008860_pt1 | contig 11328 bp, 11 predicted proteins | sample PhyBR1_FD_201035 | JGI IMG/M metagenome (GOLD analysis project Ga0308157, IMG submission 201035) | Phyllosphere microbial communities from UC Gill Tract Community Farm, Albany, California, United States - DLSLB.R1 | ecosystem: Host-associated > Plants > Phyllosphere > Unclassified | place: USA...
CTTGACGAGCGTCATGATCTTCTGGGTCCATTCGTTGGAGTTGTGGGAATTGCGGGCCATGCGGGTCAGTGTGTCTGTCGGTCGATGTATCGGGATTGGCGGGGCCGGTGGCAGGCGCCCGGGCGTTGCAGCGCGTTGAAAGAGCGGGCCGTGCCATCATCTGGGGGCCTCCCGTTTCGCTTTCGCGCTGCCGGGGCTGCGCCAGCGCTCAGCCTGCGCGCGCCTCGCCCGGCACTTTAACGCCCCCGCCATGGCCACACAGACCATCACCACCGACCGCTACAAGCTTTTCCCGTCGCCGCGCAACCAGCACCGCGTGGTGTTCGAGCACGAGGTCTTCGTGCCCCACCCCTACGCCATCATCGACCTGCCCAGCTTCGACCTCGGCGGCAAATACAGCCTGTTCGCCGCCTGCCGCCTGGCCGACATGAAGATGGGCCAGCTCGTCACGTTCGAGCTGACCGAAGACATGGCGCGCTTCGAATCGCGCTTCACGCCGGACTGAAAGCCAGCCCAGGACCGACCCAGCATGTCCGAAGAAGACAACCAGATCCACGTTCCGCCCTCTTTCATCGCCGCTTACAGCGATGCCCGCCAGCGCCTGACCGAGCGCAGCGCCGTGGTGCGCGCCCGCTACGAACTGTGCGAAGACCTGGCCTGCCATCTGGTGGAGCGGGCGCAGACGCTCTACCACACGCAGGCACCGTCCGAGGCCGACATCCTGCGCGGCATCCACGCCGGCCTGGACACGGCCGACTCCGGCGTGAGCGCGGCGGAAGCGCGCTGGATCACGCTGCGGCTGGCGGAGCTGCTGGAGTGGCGCAGCCCGGAATTGCCGGCCGCCTGAGCCATCTTTACGCCGGCGTTTACGCGGCAGTGGCTACACTGCCAGCCATGCCTTCGCGCGCCCATAGCACTTCCATCGCCGCCCAGCCGGCGGCCCTGCGCTGCGCGGGCAAAGCCAAAAAACCACAGCTCATCTGACCGGAGCTGCGGTTCCGTCCGGATGAGCGACGGAACCGCCTGGCAGCCCCACCCCACCCCACTCCCCCTTGTTGCCGACCCTGGTCGGGCTGCCCGAACGGTCACCCGGCGCATGCATCCGGCGGTACTCCGAAGCGGTCGTCGTTCTTCCGTCAGTCAACCAGGATTCGCCATGCCCCACACCCCACCACCCGCAGCCCCCGCCACGCTCGATTTCTCCGGGCTCTGGGTTCCCCTCGTCACGCCCTTCCAGGGCGGACACATCGACCATGCCGCGCTGCGGGCGCTGGTGCAGCGCCTGGGCGGCAGCGGCATCGCCGGCTTCGTGGCCTGCGGCTCCACCGGCGAGGCGGCCGCGCTGGAGACCGAGGAGCAGGACGCGGTGCTGAGCGCCGTGATCGACGCCGCGAACGGCCTGCCGGTGGTGATGGGCCTGTCGGGCTACCACCTGGGCCATGTGCTGGAGCGCGTGCGGCAGTTGAACGAGCGCCCGCTCGCCGGCCTGCTGCTGCCGGCGCCGCACTACATCCGACCGTCGCAGGCCGGGCTGCGGCAGTGGTTCGAGGCCATCGCCGACGCCAGCGCCCACCCGGTGATCGTCTACGACATTCCCTACCGCACAGGCGCCACGCTGGAACTGGCCACGCTGCGCGCGCTGGCGTCGTACCCGCGCATTCGCGCCATCAAGGACTGCGGCGGCGATGCGGCCAAGACCCAGGCGCTGATCGCCGACGGCGCGCTGCAGGTGCTGGCGGGCGAGGATGGGCAGATCTTCTCGACGCTGGCGCTCGGCGGCGCAGGCGCCATTGCCGCCAGCGCGCACTGGCGGCCCGAACGGCTGGTGGAATGCATGCGGGCCATCACCCAGGGCGACCTGGACCGCGCCCGCCCGCTCTGGCAGGCGCTGGCACCGCTGATACCGGCCCTGTTCGCCGAACCCAACCCCGCGCCGGTGAAGGCGCTGCTGGCGCAGCAAGGCTGGATGCATGCCGGGCTGCGCGCCCCGATGACGCCCGCATCGCCAGCACTGGCCCAGCGGCTGCGAGAGCTGGCTGCCGCGCAGGAAGAGGCGCTCGCGCGGCTCTGAGCGAAAGAAAAGGAAAAAGCGCCCGGCCTCAGCCGCCCGTGACCGGCGGGAAGAACGCCACCTCGGCGCCGGTTCGCAGCGCGGCGTCTTCGCCGCTCAGCGTCTGGTCCAACGCCATGCGCACGGCCCGGCCATGCCCCAGCGCCGTGGCCCACGGCTCGCCGCGCGCGATGAGTTCGGCGCGCAGCGCGCCCAGCGTGGCGGCCTGGGTCTGCACGGTTTCGCTGCCGTGGCCGAGGGCTTCGCGGATGGAGGCGAAGTAGCGCACCTCGACGCGCAATGTCGGCTGGACGGTGGCGGTTGCGGCTGCTGCGGCGCCCGCTGCGGGGGTGGATTCGAGGCTCATGACAGCAGATCGGCGAAGGAGATGAAGCGCACGACGTCGCCGCGCGCAATGGTCTGGCCGGCGGGGTTGTCCACCACGCCGTCGCCCCAGGCGGCGGAGGTGAGCACGCCGGAACTCTGGTTGCCGAAGCGCTCCAGCCGGCCTTCGGCGTTCCAGCGCACGCGCAGGAATTCGCGGCGCTTGTCGGCGCGCGGCCAGTCGAAGGCGGCGGTGGCGGCCATGGCCCGGGGCGCCACGTCGGCCGCGCCCTGCAGCGCCAGCAGGAAGGGCCGCACCAGCAGCGAGAAGGTGACGAAGCTCGACACCGGGTTGCCCGGCAGGCCCATGAAATGCGCCGCGACCCGGGCGCCGGGAATGCGGCCATAGGCGAAGGGTTTGCCCGGCTTCATGGCGATCTGCCAGAGCCGCAGCTCGCCCAGCGCTTCCACGGCGGGCTTGATGTGGTCTTCCTCGCCCACCGACACGCCGCCGCTGGTCAGGATCAGGTCGTGCGACGCGGCGGCGCCCTGCAGCGCGTCGATCGTCGCGTCGCGCCGGTCGGGCACTATTCCTAAGTCGGTCACCTCGCAGCCCAGCCGGCGCAGCATGGCGCGCAGGAAGAAGCGGTTGCTGTTGTAGATGGCGCCGGGCGGCAGCTGCTCGGGCGCCACCTCGCCGGGCATGACGAGTTCGTCGCCGGTGGAAAAGAGCGCCACGCGCGGACGGCGCGACACCGCCAGCTGCGCCAGCCCGATGCTGGCGGCCAGCCCCAGCGCGGCCGGGCCCAGCCGCGTGCCGGCGGACAGCACCTGCACGCCCCGCGTGATGTCTTCGCCCGCGCGGCGGATCCACTGGCCGGCTGCCGGCATGGCGTTGATGCGCACGCGCTCGCCGCCCTGCAGCGCCTCGCAGTCTTCCTGCATCACGATGGCATCGGCCCCGGCGGGCACCGGCGCACCCGTGAAGATGCGCGCCGCGGTGCCGGCCGCCAGCGGCTGGGCGGCGCTGCCGGCGGGAATGCGCTGCGAGACGGGCAGCTCGGTGCCGGCGGGACCCGCCAGGTCGGCCACCCGCACGGCGTAGCCGTCCATCGAGCTGTTGTCGGCAGGCGGCACCTGCAGCGGCGATGTGGCGCCTTCGCGCAGCACGCGGCCATCGGCGTCGAACGTGTCCACGCGCTCCACGCCCAGCAAGGGCACGGCCTGGGCCAGCAGGTCAGCCAGCGCCTCGTCCAGGGGCTTCAAGGGGGCGCGCATCAGAGGGCTCCTGCGGGATGGATGGGGGCCAGAAAGGCGTCCGGCGGAGCCGCCTCCGGGGCGGCCGGCGCCTCGGGCGGGGCATAGTCGAAGCGCGCGCCCTGCGCCAGCAGCCAGTCCGCCAGCGCGGGCGGGTCGCGCACGTCGAACACCGGCAGCGCCGTGGGCGCGGGCAGGTCGGCCGGCGCGGCATCGGTGGCGATGGCGACGATGTAGCGGTCTTCGTCGTAGCGCGCAGGCCGCTCGCGGTACTCGGGCGACGGAGCGCGCCAGACCTCGACCTTGGGCAGGTCGCTTTCCTTGAAGCCTTCCACCAGCACCCAGTCCACGCCCGCGTCCAGCTGGGCCAGCAGCGCATGCACGCTGATGGCGCCGGGCTGCTCGAATTCGCGCATCACGGCCAGGCGGCGGTCGGACGCGACGGCGACCTCATAGGCACCGGCCTCGCGGTGGCGCCAGGTGTCCTTGCCGACATGGTCGATGTCGAAATTGTGGTGCGCGTGCTTGACCACCGACACGCGCATGCCGCGCAGGCGCAGCTCGGGAATCAGTTGCTCGACCAGCGTGGTCTTGCCGCAGCCCGAAAACCCGGCAAAGCCGACCACCTTCATCCTGATTCCTTCATGCTATTGAATTAATAGCTGCAAGCGCCCACGGAACGGGCGCTGCAGCCTCAAAGGGCTTTGACTTCCGCTGCAGGCACGGTGCGGCGGATGTAGGCCTTCACGGCCTCCGCGTCGGCCGGCAGCACATGCACGCGCTTAGGGAGCGACTCGATGCCGTCGAACTTCGCCGGCCGCTCGGGCGCATGGCCCAGGGCTTCCACGATGGTGTCGGCGAACTTGATGGGCAGCGCCGTCTCCAGCACGATCATCGGCACGGCCGGGTCGCCGCGCTGTTCCAGCGCTACCTTCACGCCGTCGGCGGTGTGGGTGTCGATGGTCACGCCGTGGCGCTCGAAGTTGTCCTTGATCGTCGCCAGGCGGTCGGCATGCGTGCTCTTGCCGCTGGCAAAGCCGTAGCGCGTGGCGGCTTCGGCAAAGTGCGGGTCCTGGCTCAGGTCGAACCGCCCTTCGCTGGCGAGGGCGTCGCCGAACAGCGCCTGCGTGCGCGCGGCGTCGCGGCCCAGCAGGTCGAACACGAAGCGCTCGAAGTTGCTGGCCTTGCTGATGTCCATGGACGGGCTCGACGTCTCGTGCGTGTCGGCGCTGCCGCGCACGCGGTAGACGCCGGTGCGGAAGAACTCGTCCAGCACGTCGTTCTCGTTGGTGGCCACCACCAGCCGCTCGATGGGCAGGCCCATCATGCGGGCCACGTGGCCGGCGCAGACGTTGCCGAAATTGCCCGAAGGCACGGTGAAGCTGACCTTCTGGTCGTTGGTTTCCGTCGCCTGCACGTAGCCGGCGAAGTAATAAACGACCTGCGCCAGCAGCCGCGCCCAGTTGATCGAGTTCACGGTGCCGATCTTGTACTGGCGCTTGAATTCCAGGTCGTTGCTGACGGCCTTGACGATGTCCTGGCAGTCGTCGAACACGCCGGCGATGGCGATGTTGTGGATGTTTTCGTCCTGCAGGCTGAACATCTGCGCCTGCTGGAAGGGGCTCATGCGGCCGCTGGGGCTGGTCATGAAGACGCGCACGCCGGCCTTGCCCTTCATGGCGTATTCGGCCGCGCTGCCCGTGTCGCCGCTGGTCGCGCCCAGGATGTTGAGCTGCTCGCCGCGCCGGCCCAGCTCGTATTCGAACAGGTGGCCCAGCAGCTGCATGGCCATGTCCTTGAAGGCCAGCGTGGGGCCGTTGGACAGGGCTTCGAGCCAGAGGCCGTCTTCGAGGTGGCGCAGCGGCACGATCTCGCCGGTGCCGAAGACCTCGGCCGTGTAGGTCTTCTCGCACAGGCGCTTCAGGTCGGCGGCGGGAATGTCGTCGATGTAGAGCGACAGGATCTGGAAGGCGAGCTCGGCGTAGCCCTGCTCGTGGTAGGCCGTGCGCAGGCGGGTGAGCATGGCGTCATCGATCTGCGGATAGTGCTCGGGCAGGTACAGGCCGCCGTCCGGCACCAGGCCTTCGAGCAGGATGTCGCAGAAATGCTTGCGATCCGGGTGGCCGCGCGTGGAGAGGTACAGCATCAGTTCAGCTCCTCCTTGCGGATGCGGGTGATGGGCGCCAGCACGGTGGGCAGGGCCTGCATCTGGGCGATGGCATCGTTCATGGTGCCTTCGCGGGTTTCGTGCGTCAGGATGATGAGGTCGGTCTGCGCGGAATCCGCGCCGCCCACTTCGTCGGCCTCGCGCTGCAGCACGGCGTCGATGCTGATGCCGGCGCCCGCCAGCAGGCCCGTCACCTTGGCCAGCACGCCGGCCTGGTCGGCCACGCGCAGGCGCAGGTAGTAGCTGGTGACGACTTCGCTCATCGGCAGCACGGGCAGCTGGGCCTGGGCCTGGTCCAGCGTGTGCGACTGGAAGGCCAGGTGCGGCACGCGGTGCTCGGGGTCGGCCGTGGCCAGGCGGGTGATGTCCACCAGGTCGGCGATCACGGCGCTGGCCGTGGGCTCGCTGCCCGCGCCCTTGCCGTAATAGAGCGTGGTGCCCACGGCATCGCCCTGCACCACCACGGCGTTCATGGCGCCCTCGACGTTGGCGATCAGGCGCTTGGCGGGCACCAGCGTGGGGTGCACGCGCAGCTCCACGCCATCGGTGCCCGCGCCGGTACGGCGCTTGGCGATCCCCAGCAGCTTGATGCGGTAGCCCAGCTGTTCGGCGTACTTGATGTCGGCGCCGGCCAGCTGGGTGATGCCTTCCACGTAGGCCTTGTCGAACTGCACCGGAATGCCGAACGCGATGGCCGACATGATGGTGGCCTTGTGCGCGGCGTCCACGCCTTCGATGTCGAAGGTCGGGTCGGCCTCGGCGTAGCCCAGGCGCTGCGCCTCTCTCAGCACCACGTCGAAGTCCAGCCCCTTGTCGCGCATCTCGGACAGGATGAAGTTGGTGGTGCCGTTGATGATGCCGGCGATCCACTGGATGCGGTTGGCCGTCAGGCCTTCGCGCAGCGCCTTGATGATCGGGATGCCACCGGCCACGGCGGCCTCGAAGGCGACCATCACGCCCTTGGCGGAGGCGGCGGCGAAGATCTCGGTACCATGCACGGCCAGCAGCGCCTTGTTGGCGGTGACCACGTGCTTGCCGGCGGCGATGGCTTCGAGCACCAGCGCGCGGGCGATGCCGTAGCCGCCGATGAGCTCGACCACGATGTCGATGTCGGGGTTGGCGATGACGGCACGGGCGTCGTTCACCACCTGCACGCCGGCCCCGGCTGCGGCGCGCGCGCGCTCCACGTCCAGGTCGGCCACCATGGTGACTTCGATGCCGCGGCCGGCGCGGCGGCGGATCTCTTCCTGGTTGCGTTGCAGCACGTTGAAGACGCCGCTGCCGACGGTGCCAATGCCCAGCAGGCCTACTTGGATCGGTTTCATGGTCAAAATTTCAGTCAAATCGGGCTGCAGCGCTTGATGGATGGGCGCATACAGCTATCAAAAAAGGAGCATCAGGCGGTGGCGTGCCGTTGCCGGTATTGGGCGAGGAAGTCCGCCAGGCGGCCGATGGCCACCCGCAGGTCGCCTTCATGCGGCAGGAACACGATGCGGAAGTGCTGGTTGTCCGGGAAGTTGAAGCCCGAGCCCTGCACCAGCATCACGCGCGTGGCACGCAACACCTCCATGAAGAATTGCCGGTCGTCCGCGATGGGGTACATCGCCGGGTCCAGGCGCGGGAACATGTAGAGCGCCGCCTGGGGTTTCACGCAACTCACGCCCGGGATCGCCGAGATGAGCTCATAGGCCAGGTCACGCTGGCGCCGCAGCCGCCCGCCTTCCCTGACCAGGTCGTTGATGCTTTGGTAGCCGCCCAGCGCGGTCTGGATGGCCCACTGGCCGGGCACGTTGGAGCCCAGCTTCAGGTTGGCCAGCATGTTCAGGCCCTCGATGTAGTCCTTCGCGTCGTGCTTGGGGCCCGAGACGATCATCCAGCCGGCGCGGTAGCCGCACGAGCGATAGGCCTTGGAGAGCGAATTGAAGGTGAGCGTCAGCACGTCGGTGGACAGGCTGGCCATCGACGTGAACACGGCGCCCTCGTACAGCACCTTGTCATACACCTCGTCCACCAGCAGCACCAGGCCATGCTCGCGGGCGATGGCGACGATGCCCTTGAGCAGCTCCTTGGAATAGAGCACGCCGGTGGGGTTGTTGGGGTTGATGACCACGATGCCGCGGGTGCGCGGCGTGATCTTGGCGCGGATGTCCTCCAGGCTGGGCAGCCAGCCGTCCGCCTCGTCGCACAGGTAGTGCACCGGCTTGCCGCCGGACAGCGACACGGCGGCCGTCCAGAGCGGGTAGTCGGGCATGGGCACCAACAGCTCGTCGCCGTCGTCGAGCAATGCGTTGGTGGCCATCACGATCAACTCGCTGGCGCCATTGCCCAGGTAGATGTCGTCCAGCGTCACGCCGGCGATGCCCAGCTGCTGCGAGTAGTGCATCACCGCCTTGCGCGCCGCGAAGATGCCCTTGCTGTCCGAATAGCCGGCCGAATCGGGCAGGTTGCGGATCATGTCCTGCTGGATCTCTTCCGGCGCATCGAAGCCGAACGGCGCCATGTTGCCGATGTTCAGCTTAATGATCTTCTGGCCCTCGTCCTCCATCTGCTTGGCCGCATCCACGATCGGGCCGCGGACATCGTAGAGAACGTTATGGAGCTTGGCGGATTTGTGGACGGTCTTCATGCGGCGCGAACGCCAGCGCGGGGGCTGGCGGAAGAGGGGAATCGGTCCTGCGGGGCACGGCGCGCCCCCGGTGAAACCTATAATTTGACCACAGTTCTCCCAGGCGGAGCCGGGGCCGGCGCCCCTTCCATGCAGGCCACTCCCCCAGGGCCATGCCACACCGGACGCACCCATCCATGAAGTTCCAACCCGATCGATCCAGCTCCCAGACCATCAGCGGCTACGGCCCCGGCTGGATCGGCGTGGACGCCGACCGCATCACGCACAGCGTGGTGCTGACTTCGGGCGGGGTGCGGATCGACTGGAACTGCGCGCGCTACGAAGACCTGACGCCGGCACACTTCGCGCAGCTGGCAGAACTCGATTGCGAGCTGGTGATCTTCGGCAGCGGCGGGCGCAACCGCTTTCCGCCGCCGGCCTGGCTTCAGCCGCTGATGGCGCGGCGCATCGGCCTGGAAACCATGGACACGCAGGCGGCCTGCCGCACCTACAACATCCTGTCGGGAGAGGGCCGCAACGTGGCGGCGGCCCTGCTGCTGGAAACCGGGCCTCAGGCGGGCGCGGCCCCCGCCTGAGGGCGTGCGATTCGTGTCAACCGGTTACAGACTGCGAATCGCGAAAGAGAGCGTTTCAGGGTAAAATACAGGGTTGCGGTCGGGGGCACTTCCAAGAGCAATAACACACCCGCTCCCCCGGCTTTCCAGCGACTTTCTTCTTAGAGAGACTAAGTGCCATGGCGATCGTTGTCAACAAACCCCTCCCTGAATTTGAAGCCAACGCGACCGGCGGGATCAAGGTCTCCAACACCTCGCACCTGGGCCAGGTCATGGTGCTGTATTTCTACCCGAAGGACAACACCCCCGGCTGCACCACCGAAGCCATGCAGTTCCGCGACAAGTACAAGGACTTCGTGAAGGCCGGCGCCGCCGTCTTCGGCGTGTCCCGCGACAACATGAAGTCGCACGACGACTTCAAGGAAAAGCTCGAATTGCCCTTCGAACTCATCGCTGACACCGAAGAGAAGATGTGCCACATGTTCGGCGTGGTCAAGAACAAGATCATGTACGGCAAGAAGGTCAAGGGCATCGAGCGCAGCACCTTCCTCGTCGGCCCCGATGGCATCCTGGTGGAAGAGTGGCGCGGCCTGAAGGTGCCCGGGCATGTGGACGACGTGCTGAAGGCCGTGAAGTCCATCAAGACACTGAAAAAAGCCGCCTGAACGGCTGCGGCGACTTGCCGCAGACCGTCACCCAGAGTAGGCATAATGGGTCGATGCTTCAGAGCGATGCAACGACACATTCCCCGACAAAAGCCGCCTTGGCCTCCAGGCGGCTTTTTGCTTTTTGACGCGCTCTCTTCCTACTTCTTCCACGAGGCCCCTGCCCCATGCCCCTGCCCCCCGCCCCCGCCAAGCGTGCAGCGCTGCTCTCCCCGGACGTGTACCTGCAGACCTCCCCATCGGCAGATGCCGAGAACACCGAGCGCGATGCCGACGCCACCGCTTCGGCGCCCACGCGCGGCCGCAAGCCTGCGGCCCGCACCGGCAAGGCCCCAAGCACCAGCCGCGCTGCCAGCGTGATCGCCGACGCCACCGCCGCCGGCGCCACCCCTGCAAGCTCTCGCCGCCCAGCCGCACCGGCGCAGGCCGTGCCAGCCGCTCCGGCGGCAGCCCCTGCCGAGCCCGCCCGCTCGCGCAGGTCGCGCCGCCCTGCTGCCGCACCTGCCGTTGCCCCTGCCGTCGCGGCCGCTCCGGTCACCACACAGGCACCGGCCTCCAAGAGCGCAGCCGCTGCCACGCCAGCCGAGCGGCCACGCAAGCAGCGCAGCACCGGCCCGAAGAAGATGTTCGTGCTGGACACCAACGTGCTGCTGCACGACCCCACCTGCCTGTTCCGCTTCGAAGAGCACGACATCTTCCTGCCGATGATCGTGCTGGAGGAACTGGACGGCCACAAGAAGGGCATGACCGAGGTCGCCCGCAACGGACGCCAGGCCAGCCGCACGCTGGACGCGCTGGTGGGCGTGAAGGGCGCGGACATCGCCCGTGGCATCGATCTCGATTCGACCGGCCAGCGCGCTGCGGGCGGCTGTCTGCACTTCCAGACCGAGCCGCTCGACTACCAGCTGCCCACCAGCCTGCCGCAGGGCAAGGCGGACAACCAGATCCTGGGCGTGGTCGAGGCGCTAAGCCATCGCTACGCGCCGCGCGAGGTGGTGCTGGTGTCCAAGGACATCAACATGCGCGTCAAGGCGCGCGCGCTGGGCCTGAATGCCGAGGACTACCAGAACGACAAGACGCTGGAAGACGGCGACCTGCTCTATTCCGGCGTGATGGCCCTGCCGGCCGATTTCTGGACCAAGACGGGCAAGAACGTGGAGAGCTGGCAACACGGCGCACACACCTACTACCGCGTGGGCGGACCGGTCGTGCCGCAGCTGATGATCAACCAGTTCGTGTACTTCGAGGCGCCGGGCGAGCCCAGCCTGTTCGCCCGCGTCACCGAGATCCGCGACAAGACCGCCGTGCTGCAGACGCTCAAGGACTATGGCTCCGCCAAGAACACGGTCTGGGGCGTGAACACGCGCAACCGCGAGCAGAACTTCGCGATGAACCTGCTGATGGACCCGGACGTGGACTTCGTCACGCTGGCCGGCACGGCCGGCACCGGCAAGACGCTGATGGCGCTGGCCGCCGGCCTCACGCAGGTGCTGGACGACCGCCGCTACACCGAGATCATCATGACCCGCGCCACCGTGAGCGTGGGTGAGGACATCGGCTTCCTGCCCGGCACCGAAGAGGAAAAGATGGGCCCCTGGATGGGCGCGCTGGACGACAACCTCGAGTTCCTGGCCAAGGGCGACGGCGGCAACGCCGGCGAGTGGGGCCGCGCCGCCACCAACGAG
>Ga0308157_10008861_pt1 | contig 11328 bp, 10 predicted proteins | sample PhyBR1_FD_201035 | JGI IMG/M metagenome (GOLD analysis project Ga0308157, IMG submission 201035) | Phyllosphere microbial communities from UC Gill Tract Community Farm, Albany, California, United States - DLSLB.R1 | ecosystem: Host-associated > Plants > Phyllosphere > Unclassified | place: USA...
CCCTCGGGTTGCCGACCGCCCCGTGACCGCCGAGCCAGCCCCCGCCGAGGCCCACGTCATCGAGCGAGCCGACCTCAAGGGTGGCGGTCGCTCTCCGCGGCCGCCGCCATTCCGGCCCGGGCGTCGGCCATGAAGGCGGAAAGGAGCGCCCCGCCGCGGCTTGTGCCGGCCTCCAGGGCGGAGAGGACGCCATCGAGGACGCCCCGACGGGGATCGCCCGGCGCAAGCCCGTCCCGCTCGATCCGGATCCGGTCCGCCCTTTCCTCGCGCCGGGCCAGCATCTCGGCGGCGAAGACACCGAAGGCCTCCACGTCGCCGCGGTTGACCCCGTTCTCGGCATACCGCCCGAAAAAGCGGAACCCCCGGTTGTTCGGGCGCGGGTCCGCCCCGCGCGGCGTCTCGCGCTCCTCGGGAAGCACCTGCCCCGCGCAGATCGCCTGCAGCTCGTCCACCGCGGCGGAGCCGAGCGAGGGCGGGTCGCTGTCGTCGAAGGTGCAGATCACGTGCCGGCGCATCCGCGTCCTCCCCGGGTTTCGTACCTTCCGACATCCTATGGCATGTCCGTGGATCCATAAGGCTCGGATCCCGCGATTCGAGGCGGGACGGTTAACCGGGAGGTCGGGATGGTGGCGGCGCGCGAACGGATCGGCGAGATGCTCGCGGCGGCGCACGCCATCGCCGAGGAGCTTCCGCGCGCGGGCGCGCGCAGCGACGAGTGCGGACCGGACAACCTCGCCTGGATGTGCCGGACGGCCCGTGAGGGTCTCGACACCTATCCGGTGGACAAGCTTTCCCGCTGGCTCGGATTCGTTCATGCCGGGCTGGAAGCGGCCGGGGCGAACCTCCCGCCGGCTCGGCCTCTGCCCGGCCCTGCCGCCGAGGGCCCGCTCCTCGAAGCCCACCACATCCTGTTCGGGCGCTACGCGGCGATTGCCGGGACGGCAGGGCTGCCGCCTGACGCGGGCCGGGCGGGGGTGGCGGAAACGTCCGCGCTCCCGGCGGCCGAGCTCTCGTACCGGCTCGGCCGGATCCAGGGAATCCTCGCATGCCGCGGCCTGGTCTCGGTTCGCGAGGAACGTGAGGTGTCGAGACCGCTCTTCCACGCCGCTTACCGCCGCGACGGCGTGATCCCTCCGACCCTGGAAGGCCCCGGCTCCGCCCGGCCCTAGCCGGCGCGAGGGCAGCGGATATAGGTCGAGACCCCCTTGGCGCTCGACCATGTCAGGCGCACCCCATCGACGTGAAGCCGAACCTGAGAGGACCAGCGGTGTGCGCCGTCCCGGCAGGAGGCGGTGACCACCCAGGCCTGCCCGGAGCGGCGGCGATCCCGGAACTCGCAAGTGGTGCCGCCGGCCTTGGCGCCTTCGACGGTGAGCCGCGCCGGTAGGTAGCCGCGCCGCAGCGAGCGGGCGCCGCAGGCCCGCGCGTTCGGGCCCCAGGTGCCGACGAACTCGGGCGCCGCCTCGGCCGCGTCCGGCGCGGCGGGCTCGGTCGAGCGCTCGGCCGCCAACGCTTGCGCGGTGGCGGCGACCCGGCTCGGTTCGGGATGGGACGTTACGGGCAGAGCCGTGGCGGGCAGGGCCGGCGGCGGCAGGGAAAGCCCCGCCGGATCGGACCCGACGAGGCGCGGCGGAAGTACCGAGAGCGGCGCGGGGAGGGATCCTGCCGACGGTGCGGGCGCAGGCGGAGGTTCGGCCGACGCCGTCCGCAACGCCCCGGTCATCGCGGACAGGGCAGCCTCCGGCGACAGCGGCTCGGGCGAGGGGAGGGCTTCGACCTGGCGTGCCGTCGCGGGACGGTCTTCCGTAAGATAGAAAGCGCTGTAGCTCAGGAGAGCGCCCCAGCCAGCGCCGAGCAAGGCGACGAGGGTCATCCAGGCGCCGCCGGGGACACGAGGCGCCGGAGGGCTCCGCCCGGCGTCGACGGTCTCGTCGGACCGGGTCTCTCCCGTATATGCGTCCAAGCGATCCCCCTCGCTGCCGCGCGAATCGGTCAACCCGTCCCGCCCCTTCTAACCGATGCGAACGGCCGCGCCACGGTCCGCCTCAGCGCACCCGCTCGAAGGCGGGGCCGCGATAAGCCCGCACAGCGGCATCGCCGCGCCCCTCGACCGCGAGGTTGAGGGACCGACGCCCGGCGGCGGCAGCCCGTTCCCGGTCGCGTTCCAGCCCCGCCAGGGCGAGCCCGAGCCGAAGTAGAGCTCCGGCTCGGTTACGGTGCTGGCTGCGCTCCGCCCGGCACTCCACGACGAGGCCGCTCGGGAGATGACGCAGGCGCACGGCGCTGTCGGTGACGTTGACGTGCTGCCCGCCCGCCCCGCCGGCCCGAAAGGTCTCCCAGCGCAGGTCGGACTCCCGGAATCCCGGCGCGCCGGGCTCGGGCGGCGTCACGCGCGCGACCGTGACGAACCAATTCTTGCGCCGATGCCTCGGCCGCAATGGGCTCGGGCAGGTCCAGAGAACGCTGCCGCACCACGATGCGGCGAGCGCGCCGGCGCCGGGTCCGTCGAGTCGCACCAGGACGGAGCGGAGCCCGCCCCCCTCCGGGACCGCATTCTCGACCGATACCCCGATCCCCGTCACGGCGGCCTCGGCGGCGAGTGCCGCCGCGAGACCACGAACCGCGAGCGAGCACTCGGCCGGACCGGTCCCGGCGCTGAGATGGAGGAAGGCCGGCCCGCTCACGGCCGGTCCCCGCGCTTGGCCGAACGGGCCTCGCGCCGATCGCGCAGGCGAGCCTCCTTGTCGCGTCGGGCCGGACCGTCCGGATCGCGCGAGCATTTGAAGGTGACGAGCGGGCGCAGGACGGCGACGACCCGGGCGAGGCCGGCCGCCTCCAGGTCGGAGACGACGCCGGCGGCATCCTTGTAAGCGGCCGGAGCCTCCTCCCAGAGCAGGCGCTCGTCGCCGCAGACGACGGCCCCCCCGAAGGGGTTGCGCAAGAGCTCGTCCCGCCGGTACCGCCCCCGGAGTTTGCCCCGCGCCTCGTGGCGGGCGATCTTGCGGCCGGCGCCGTGGGCGAGCGACCACAGCGCCTCGTCGCGCTCGGCGACCGGCTCGACGAGGAAGCTGAGGTCTCCGCGCGAGCCCGGCACCACCACCGGCCCGCGGTCTGCGGGCGCGGCCCCCTTTCGGTGCAGGAGGCAGGCGCAGCCCGAGCGCAGAACCGGCACGACGGCGTTGTGGCAGACGTCGAGCAGAAGGCGCCCCTCGGTGCCGGCCGCTCCAAGCGCCCGGTGGGCGACGAGATCGCGGTTGGCCCGGGCCCAGGCCACGGCCCCGTCGTGGGCGACCATGTAGGCCTCGCCCTCGGGCTCGTCGGCCCGGAGCGGGGCATCGCCGTGACGGGCGGCGTGGGCGCGCAGGATGGCTTCGCCAAGGCCACGGCTGCCGGTGTGCACGAGCAGCAGCGCCCGGCCCGGGTCGAGCCCGATCCGGGCCGCCGCCCCTGGGTCGCGCACGACCTGGACCGCCTGGAACTCCAGGAAGTGGTTGCCGCTCCCGGGGGTTCCGAGGGCGGCGTCATGCGCCGTCGCCGGCAGCCCGCGCGCGGCGAGCCAGGCCGCGGCGTCGCCATCCCAGGGCGCATCGAGCCCTTCGAGCCGGTCTGCGAGCCGACCGGGATCGACCCGCCGCAGGGACAGGCCGGTCTGCCAGAGCGCCATGCCGCAGCCTATGTCGGAGCCGACGAGGGCGGGGCGGATCAGGTCGCGCGAAAGGAAGGCCGCCCCGACGGGGCTGCCCTTGCCGGGGTGGAGATCCGGCATGCCGACCGACTCGGCCATGCCAGGGAGCGCCGCCGTGACGTCGAGCTGGCGTAGGGCCTCGCCCTCGATCCAGGTCGAGGCGGAGGCGACCACGCGAACGCCGGGGGCGCGCGTGGCGATGACGGGATTGCCCATGGGGGTAAGATGTCCTGGGGCCGCGCCGAGCGCAGGCTACCGCGTGCGCGCCGATCCCCGGAGGACCGCGGCGCGTCGAGGGGACGTCGGGTCGCCGCACGTGCGACGGTCCTCGCGTCGATGCCCCGTCAGCGGACGGGGCGGGCGTGGTCTCGTACCATCGCGCGCTCCCAGGGGGGCCGCAGGATCCGGCCCGATCCCCCACCGATACATCCGTCGGGCCCCTGAGGCAAGAACCTCCGGGGCCGAACCGGCTCAGGCCGAGCGGGCCTGCTGGCGGGCGACGAGCTTGTGCATCATGCGCAGGTCGATCGGGTTCGTCTCCAGGGCGGTCTCGACCCAGAGGTCGACCACCGTGCGCAGCTCGTCGCGCGTCACCGGCCAAACCTTGCGGTCGAGATCGAGCACCGCCCGGGTCGAAGCGAACCTCCGGTCGAGGTCGCGCAACACCTCCGGAAGCGCGGCGTAGCCCGCGCCGTCGGGCACGACGTGGCGCACGAGCCCGACGGCCTGCATGTCGCGGGCCGAGTGGACGCCGCCGCCAAGGATAAGGTCGCGCGCCCGCGACGGCCCGATCCGGCGGCTGAGGAAGCTGTAGGCGCCCATGCCGGGAAAGAGGTTGAAGGCGATCTCCGGCAGCCCGAACTTGGCGCTTTCCTCCGCGATGATGATGTCGTGGGACAGGGCGGTCTCGAAGCCGCCGCCCAGCGCCTCGCCCTGGATCACCGCGATCGTGATCACCGGAAGGTCGTAGCGTCGATAATTCCAGTAGACCGTGTCGACGCAGGAGCGGCCGTAGGCGGCGAGCCGGTCGCGGTCGCCGGCAGCGATGCATTCCCGGAACAGGGCGAGATCGCCTCCGAGGTTGAACGTGCCCCCGCCCTCGGCCCCGAGGACGAGGTAGCGGAACGGCCGGGGCGCCTCGCGGAACAGGTCGCCGAGACCGCGCAGGCGCTGCCCGTAGGCCTTCATCGCACGCAGCATCCCGACGGTGACGCTGGGACGATCGCCGACATGCCGCATCAGGCCGTGGCAGGCCCCGCCCTCGATCCGGGCCGCGAACTCAGGACCGAGATCCCAGCGCGCCGCGTCGAGACGGGAATCGGGCAAGGGCAGCGCCAGCACGTTGTCGTCGGCTTTATGATTCACGATCTCGATCCTCGGCACCTCGGTCCAGGGTGCCTTCAAGCAGGCGATATGCCAAGCATCGTCGCGATCTTATCAACCTTTCGTAAACCATTCCGAGGCAGGCGCGGCGCGGCGCGTTCCCGCTGCGGGGCGGAACGGTACCGCCCCGGGACGGGGCGCACCGCGCCTCTTGCGCATTTCGCCCCCCGCCGGGATCATCGCCTACCACGGAGACAGACGATGTCGCGCGAGATCCACCGGATGCGATTGCCCCGTCTCGTCCACGGGGTCGTCGCCCGCGGACGAGAGCCGGAGCGGTTGGCCGTCCACGACGAGGTGCCCGTCGAGATCAGGCGGCTCGAACCGGACCGAACCCACGCGGCTTGGGCCTCGGAGGGGGGAGGAAAAACCCAAGGCCTTGCCGCCGACGGCGTGCCCTACCTGCCGCTCGACCATGGCCGCCCCGGCACCCCTGATACCTTCGCGAGCCTCTGGGAGGGTCTGGCGGAGCGAATTGCCTCGGAGGCCGGGATCGGCGAACGCCGGACCGGCTGGACCCAGCAACCGATCGCCGACTGGGCGACCGAGCTGCCGGGCGCTTCCCGCCGGCGGGGCCTGGTCGCGGGCGAGGCGATCCGCTTTCGCGAGACCTTCGACGACGGGCGCGCGGCCCAGGCGGCCCTCGCCCGACGGATCGGCGCGCGGCTCGCCCTGTTCGGGGGACATCTCTACCACCGGGCCTCGCTCCCCCGGATCCGGGTCTCCTGCGACGACAGGGACGTCCACCTCTTCGACACCCAGCCGCGTTTCCCGCTCGATGCCGCGGAGGGCGAGCCGCTCGGCCACGAGGACTTCAGGCTCGATCGGCGGGACGACGCCCTCGCCTTCGCCGAGGCCGCGCGCGACCGGCTCGGACTGCGCGATTCCGGAGCGACCTCGGGGCGGCTTCGAATTCTCGACCCGGGGGCGCTCGCCGCCTGTTACGACCGTGCCGGCCCGGAGTCGGAACTCGCGACGCTCGCCGTGGCCGATGGGGTGCGCCGAACCCTCTCGCCGATCGTCGGCGAGCTGCCAGATGACTGGATCAGGCGCTATCTCGGACTACGGACCGAACTCCTCGCCCGCGACGCGGCGGGCCTGCGCGCTTGGCTCGAAGAGGCCGACGCGCTCCTTGCCGCACTCGGCGGCCATCGCGTCGGCGAACCGGCCGAGCGGGCGCGAACGGCGGCCGCGGCGCTCGCGCCCGTCCTGCTGCGCCACCGGGTGATCGACCTGCCGCGGCTGTTCCTGCAAGACGGCGACGCCGCGGCGCTCGATGCGCTCGCCCCGGGCTAGCAAGGGACCCTTAACCACCCGGTGCGCCGCATGTTGACGCCCCCCAGGCCCGCCGCCAAGGATGGGATTCGACAGACACGGAGACCCGACGCGATGGCGAGCCCGGCGCGCACCGACGCAGAGACCCTGAAGATCCTGGAGACGATCAAGCCGGCCTACGAGCGGCTGCGCTCGGAGCGCATTCGCAACGAGGGCGTGATCGAGCGATGCGAACGCGACCACAAGGAGGCCGAGGCCAAGGCTATCGAGATCTTCGGCACCTCCGACGAGGCGGCCATGCGGGACCAGATCACCGAACGCCGGGCGGGCAACGCCGCGGCGGTCGACGACTTCGTCGCGCAGGTTCGTCAGATCGAGAGCGCCCTGGCCGAGCTCGACGGCCGCCCGGCATGAACCTGCACGCCCCCCTCCCCAGGGCCGGTGCCCTCGACGTGCGGGCGGAGCGGGCCCGGCTCGACAAGGCCGCGCGCGACGCCGCCCGTCTGACCGAGCGCCGCGAGGCCGCCCTGGCGCAGGAATCGACGCTGACCCGGATGGTCGGGCTCGCCAAGGGCCGGCTCGCGGCGCGCAAGCCTGTCGAGGCGCTCCTCGACGAACTGCAGAGCCGCCAGAACCGGCGCAACCTCGGCACCTTCGAGTCGCTGCTCACCGCCCTCGTGCAAGAGGTCCTTCCGGGCGAGGCTCCCGTTCGCCTGGAGCTCTCGACCGAGCGCAACCTGCCCGCGCTGCACGTGCTCTCCGAGCCGCGCGAGGGGATCAAGGAGGACGTCTACGAGGACCAGGGCGGCGCGGTCACGAACGTGCTCAGCACCGGCCTGCGCCTGATCACGGTGGTGAAGTCGCGCTCGGCCCTGTTCGTCGCCCTCGACGAGGCCGATTGCTGGATCAAGCCGACCCGGGCGCCCGCCTTCTACCGGGTGCTGCAGGACGCCGCTCGCCAGCTCGGGGTGCAGTGTCTCGCGATCTCGCACCACGACATCGAGACCTTCGGCGGCGACATCCACGTCTCGGCCCTGTCGGGAAACCCGAAGCTGGACACGGGCGTGCGCATCGGACCGCCGGTACCGGCCCCGGCGTGGCCGGATCCGGCGGCGCGCGGCCTGCGCTGGATCCGGCTCGTCGACGTGCAGGGCTACATCGACGAGACCCTGCAGCTCGGTCCCGGCGTCAACGCGCTGATCGGCGAGAACAACAACGGCAAGTCCACGGTCGCCCGCGCCCTGAGGGCCCTGTTCCTGGGCCAGGCCGGAGACACCCTGATCCGGCACGGGGCCAAGCGCTGCGTGGTCGAGGCCGGGGTGGCGGGCGGTCGCACCCTGCGCTTCGTACGTCAGATCAAGGGCTCACCGGCCAACGTCTGGTCGCTGCATGAGGCCGACGGCTCGGTCGTCGTCGAGGACGGCACCACCTACGAGACCGGCGGCCGCGCGGTGCCGGACTGGGTCGGGCGCTTGTTCGGCATCGGTCCGATCCAGGACCTGCAACCGCACATCGCCCACCAGAAGGAGCCGGTCTTTCTTCTCAACGACGGCCCCTCGAAGCGCGCCAGCGTGCTCTCGATCGGACAGGAAGCCGACTACGCCCGGATGATGATCCGGATCCAGAAGGAGCGCTGCACCGCCGACGCGGCCGAGGTCCGCGACGGCGAGCGCACCATCGCCGACCTGCGCCGGCTCGTGGCGCGGCTCGAAGGCGTGCCCGGATATGCCGAGGCCCTGGTCGAGCTCGGGCAGCGCCTCGATGCGCTCGCCGACGAGCGGACCCGGATCGAGTCTGACGCGGCCGCCCTCGACGCCCTCGTGCGGACCCGGGAGGCGCTACAGACGGCGCACGGGCGCTCCTTCCTGCTGCGCGACCTGCCGGCGCCCGGGGAGATCGACGCCCTCGCCGAGACCCTGCGCCGAGGCCTTGCCGAGGATCGGATCGCCGACGACCTCACCCGGGTGCTCGACCTCTGGCACGCCGCCCACGCCCGGGCCGAGGTTCTCGACGCCCTGCCGCCGGCAGCGCCCGAGATCACTCCGACCCAGGCGATGGCCGAGGCCGGGAACCAGGTGCGCGGAACCCGGCGGACGCTCGCCCGTGCCCGGGATCGCGGCGCCATCCTCGCAGCCCTGCCCGCGGCCGCGCCGGAACCGGTGCGCACCGACACCGAGGCGGCGGCCCTCGTCGCCGTCCAACGCGGCCGCGAGAACCTGCGCACCGCCCGCGCCACCGAGGAGCGCTTGGCGCGCGAGGAGGCCGAGCAGCGCGCCCGCCTCGAAGAGCTCCTCGAATCCACCGGCGGACGCTGCCCGGCCTGCGGGCAGGGCGTCGCCTCCGCCGACACCCTGTTGCAGGGACACGCACACCCATGATCGTCCTCGCCGAAGACCGCTTGCCGACGCTCGCATGCGCCGGGTTCCTCCTCGTCGGGGATCCCGAGATCGGCTCCCGCCGCCCGGGACGCCGCCGCGACGCCGACTGGCCGAACGCCATCCTGCGCAAGATCGAGCACGTGATCGAGGTTGCCAACGCCCGCCGCCTGCTCGTGATCTTCCTCGGCGACTTCTTCGAACTCGCCCGCGAACCGGACGAGGCACTCAAGACCCGGGTCACCCGCCTGCTGCGCCGCTTGTGGACGGCGCCGCTCACCAACGTGGGCAACCACGACATGGTGAACACCCGACTCGGCGACGGCGATTCCCTCGCCTACCTCGCCGTCTCGGACACCCTGCACGCCGTGGCCGAATCCGGGCCCGTCATGGAGGTCGAGATCGCGGGCAAGCGGGTCGGCATCGGCATGACCCCCTACGGACAGGCGATCCCTCGTGACGTCACCGGCGCCTTTCCCGAGGCGCAGCGGGTGGTCTGGTTCACCCACCACGACATCGCGCTGGGCGACAGCTATCCCGGCGCGGTGAAGCCCTTCGAGATCGTCGGCTGCGACGCCGCGGTGAACGGGCACATCCACGCCAACAAGAAGCCGGAGAAGGTCGGGCGCACGCTCTGGCACAACCCCGGCACCATCAACCGGGCCACCTACGACGAGGTCGGGCACGTGCCCCGGGCCTGGGTCATGGGCGCGGCGCCGCGGCTGGAGGCGGTCGAGCTCCCGCACGAGCACGACGTGCTGGAGCTCACGGGCAAGCTCGTCGAGGCGGCGAGCGTCCAGGCCGTGGCGAAGTCCGTGGCCGACGTCGCTCAGGACAGCGTCTTCGTCTCGATGCTGAAGGCCGAGAGCACGGGCGAGCTGGAGCAATCCGGCGACGGCTCCGTCATCGCCGAGGAAATGGAGTCGCTGTTCGAGGAGATGGAGGTGGCCGAGGACGTGCGCGCCATCCTGCGCTCCCTGCGACAGGAGGCGGTCGAGCGCAACGCCGCCTGATCCGAGGCCCCGATCGTCAAAGGGCGAGGCCCCGGGCGGGAAACCGCCCGGGGCCTCGTCGCGTCGCGGGCCGGGGTCAGGCTCCGGCGCGGCGGAACCACTCGTCCTCGTCGATGACCTCGATGCCGAGGCGCTCGGCGTCGGCGAGCTTCGATCCGGCGCCAGGGCCGGCGACGACGAGGTCCGTCTTCGAGGAAACCGCGCCGGAGGCCTTCGCCCCAAGCCGCTCGGCCATCGCCTTGGCCTCGGTCCGGCCCATTCGGACCAGGCCGCCGGTGAACACCACCGTCTTACCCTTGAACGGGCCGTCGGCGGCCGGACGCGAGGGCGCGGTCGTGGCGACCTCGGATCCGAGCGCCCTCACCGCCGCGACATTGTGCGGCTCGGAGAGGAAGCGGATCAGCGAGGCCGTGGCCACCGGTCCGATGTCGCCGTCATCGGCCAAGAGCCGGTAGGCCTCGCCCGGGATCTGCCCGCGCGCCCGCGACAGGACCTCGCCGAGCCCGTCGCCGTAAGCCGCGGCGAGCGCGGCGGCCTGCGCCTTGTTCGTCCCGCCCTCGCCGGCCAGCAGGCGCTCACGGGTGACCGGGCCGATGCCCGGCACGGACGAGAGCGCGAGCCAATCCGGCCCGGGCCGCTCGCGGCCTGCGGCCTCGATCCCGGCGAGGAAAGCCGGCAGGTCGTCGAAGTGACGTGCGAGCGCCTTGGCGGTCGCCTCTCCGACCTGCTCGATTCCGAGCGCGAACAGCAGGCGGGCGAGCGGCACGGTTCGCCGGGCATGGATCGCCGCGAGCAGGTTGCGGATCGCCTTGTCCTCCTCGTCGCCTCGGCGCGCCTTGGACCGGACCGGGACAACTTCGCCGCGTCGCTCCTGGGACAAGGCTGCGCGCCGGGCGGCAATCGCCTCGCGCAGCGGGGCCAGGGCGAGGCGGAACACGTCGGCCGGCTGCCGGACCAGCCCCGCCTCGAACAGGGTTTCGACGTAGGTCTCGCCGAATCCCTCGATGTTCATCGCCGGGCGGGCCACGAAGTGGCGAAGCCGCGCCAGCGCCTGGGCCGGGCAGACGAGGCCTCCGGTGCAGCGGCGCACCGAATCCGGCTTGCGGGTGCGCGGGTTGAAGGCCCGCTCCGCCCGGCTGCCGCAGGCCGGGCAGGTGTCCGGGAAGGCATAAGGGCGGGCCTGGGCGGGGCGCTTGTCGAGGACGACGTCCACCACCTTGGGAATCACGTCACCGGCGCGCATCACCACGACGGTGTCGCCGACCCGGATATCGCGGCCCTCGCGGATCGGCTCCCCGTCGGCCCCGACCCCGGCCACATAGCCCTCGTTGTGCAGCGTGGCGTTCGACACCACGACCCCGCCGACCGTGACGGGACGCAGCCGCGCCAGCGGGTTGAGCGATCCGGTGCGCCCGACCTCGATGTCGATGCCCTCGATCACCGTGAAGGCGCGCTGCGCCGGAAACTTGTGGGCGAGCGCCCAGCGGGGGCTGCGCGAGACGAAACCGAGGCGGCGCTGCAGGGCGAGATCGTCGACCTTGTAGACCACGCCGTCGATGTCGTAGCCGAGGTCGGGCCGCTCGGTCTCCACGGCGCG
>Ga0308157_10008865_pt1 | contig 11327 bp, 9 predicted proteins | sample PhyBR1_FD_201035 | JGI IMG/M metagenome (GOLD analysis project Ga0308157, IMG submission 201035) | Phyllosphere microbial communities from UC Gill Tract Community Farm, Albany, California, United States - DLSLB.R1 | ecosystem: Host-associated > Plants > Phyllosphere > Unclassified | place: USA...
TATATTCTTGGCGTGCCGGTTGGCTTTGATGTTCTGGCAACGTCTCTGTTTCGTGCAATCTCGACGAGTCAGGCTGGCATGAGTGCAGTTCTCGCGGCGACGATTGTCGTTCTTGGCAGTATTTCGATCTTTCTCGATATGTATCTGCTCAAAGAAGCACGCCGCTTTGTGACCATTGGCAACAAGGGTTCGATGAACCGCGAGACTGACCTCGGACGTTTCCGTGTGCCTGCATTCAGCTTTGCTGCACTGATGTTCGTTGTCAGCGCGTTCATTCCACTGATGGCGCTTCTGCTGACGACGGTTATGCGTGTGCCGGGCGTTTTCGCGCTGGATAATTTTACCCTGGATTTCTGGATCGGGACTAATCTCAACACCACCGCGATGAGCAATGGGATTCTGCTGACAGGCGAATTTTGGAAAGCGACCTGGAACACGCTCTGGATCGTCGGCTCGGCTGCATTGGGTGCGGGTATTCTTGGTCTGCTGGTCGGTTATGTTGTGGCGCGCACGCCGGTGGCAATTGTTGGAACATTCCTGCGTCAGGTGACATTCCTGCCATATCTGGTTCCCGGCATTGCCTTTGCTGCCGCCTATCTCACAATGTTTGCCGTGCAACGCGGACCACTTCCGGCTCTTTACGGAACCCCGATCTTGTTGGTTCTCGCCATCCTTGCTGATCAGATGCCTTTTGCATCACGTGCAGGTATTTCGGCGATGATGCAGCTTGGCAAAGCGCCGGAGGAAGCTGCTCAGGTTGTGGGTGCTGGTTTCTGGCGTCGGCTCGTTTTGATTGTCGCCCCCATTCAGAAAGGTTCGCTGGTTTCAGGAATTCTGCTGCCATTTATCTCTGGCATCAAAGGTCTGAGCCTTGTCGTCGTGCTGGCTGTTCCCGGCACAGACGTTCTCACCACCTATGCATTGCGCCTTGTTGATTACAGCTACAGTCAGGCCGCAAATGCAGTCGTTTTGATGATCTGCGTTATCGCCTTCGGCGGCACGGTCATCGTTCAAAAACTCACCAACAGCAAATTGTCTGACGGATTGGGAGGCAAATAATGTCGAGCATTACTATTCGCGATGTCAGAAAGAGCTACGGCAAAGCCACCCGTGCTGCCGTTGAAAAACTCTCACTTGAAATCCCAAAGTCGGAATTTCTCTGCCTGCTCGGGCCATCAGGTTGCGGCAAGACCACCACGCTGCGCATGATTGCTGGCCTTGAATATCCAACCGAAGGCCAGATACTCGTTGATGGCAAGAAGATCGTCTCGGTCGATGACGGTATCTACGTGCCGCCAGAAAAGCGTGGCATGGGTCTGGTTTTTCAGAACTATGCACTCTGGCCGCATATGACAGTTGAGCAGAATGTCGAGTTCGGTTTGAAGTTGCACAAGGTAGCAAAAGTCGAACGTGACCAGATCATTGATGATGTGCTGCAAAAGCTTGGAATCGAGCGCTACCGTGATCGCTTACCCGCACAAATGTCGGGTGGACAGCAGCAACGTGTAGCACTGGCGCGTATGTTGGCGCTTAAGCCCGATATTATTCTGCTCGACGAACCGCTTTCCAATCTCGATGCGAAACTGCGTTTGGAAATGCGTGCGGAACTCAAGCGTATTCATCAGGAAATAGGTTCGACGGTTGTCTTCGTGACCCATGATCAGTGGGAGGCCATGACATTGGCAACTACGATTGCGGTGATGAGCGAAGGTGAGTTGCAGCAGCTTGGCACGCCTGACGATATTTATGAGCGTCCCGCTAATCGCTTTGTGGCGGAGTTCATTGGCAATCTGCCAATCAACATCACCGAGCTTAACGACAATAATAACGGCGCGATGGCCACATGGGCACGCGATTATCTGAAAGCACAAGACTTCAACACAAACGGTGTTGGCTCTGTCGGTATCCGGCCGGAATCGGTGCGTCTCAGCGATACGCCTGTCGAGCAGGGGTGTGTGGCCAAAGTGATCGACATCGTGCCCACTGGCGGTAGCTGGATTGTAGAGCTGTCAGTTCATGGCGAGCAGTTTTTTGCGATCGCTGCAGATGCTCCAGTCCGTAAGGCCGGTGATGAAATCTGGTTCCATGTCGAACGCAGCCACGTCCATGTGTTTGACAAAGAAGGCATGCGCATCAGTGGCTAATCGCTGAGCAACATATTCTCAAAAAGTATCAACTAGGAGGAAACGATGACTGTATATTTGCGCACCTGTGCGGCTCTTTCATTGAGCGCCGCACTTCTGGCAAGCACGGCTGCCTTCGCAGAGCCTGTGGCTGAAATCGGCATCAAGGATGCGGATTACTCGCTCGAAGCTCTTATTGAAGCCGCAAAAAAAGAGCCGGGCATTACCGTTGTGGACGCCACTGGCAAGATCGTGACAATGGCCGAAGCCTTCACCGCAAAATACGGTGTGAAGGCTACGGGCGTGAAGATGAACGGCCAAAACCAGGAGCAGGTCATTCTGCGTGAAGCGACTGCGAACAATGTTCGCACGGACGTCTTCAACATGAGCAATTTGCCATCGGTTACGTCGGAAATCATCGTTCAGGGCGCAGGTCTCAGCTGGCTTCCTGTCGATCTCAAAGATCAGGTGCCCGCGGAATATCAGAACCCGGCCATCACCAGCCTTAACCCATGGGTCTGGGCGTATAACTCGGATGTCCATGGCGATAAGTGCCCAATCGACAATATTTGGGCATTGACCACGGAAGAATGGAAGGGCCGCATTGCTATTCCAGATCCGCTTCTGCGCAACGAAACCATGTTCTGGTTCAATCAGATTGCCGAGCATGACGATGAAGCCATGCGCAAGGCATATGAAGAGTTCTTCGGTGAGCCATTGAAAACCGATGAAGCAAGCGCGACCGCGGAATGGGTCAAGCGTTTCGCTAAGAACCGTCCAAGCGTTACCCGCAGTGATACCGAAGTTGGTCCGATCATTGGTGCAAAAGGACAGGAAAAGCCCTTTATGGGCTTCCTCAGCACTTCGATCTTCCGCGATGCCAAGAAGAATGGCTATACGATGGGTATCTGTGCGGGCATGAAGCCTTGGGCAGGGCAGCTTACGCCACGCGTTGCCGTCATCGCATCCGGCACAAAAAGCCCGAATGCCTCAAAACTTTTCGTGCATTATATGATGACCGGAGAAGGCATGGCACCACAATTGGCTGATGGTAAAATCTCGTCGAATAAGGGCGCGAAAATTCCTGAAGGTGAAGTGTCCGGAATCGTCAATGTCATTGACCAGCTTTACGTCCCGCATTCCGAAACAGCCGAAAGCGATTATTCAAAGCTTCAGGATTGGCAGGATTTCTGGACGATCAACTCCCGTTAAGTATTTCGCAGGTCACGAATGGAGGGCGGAAAGCCGCCCTCTCCTACAATCTTTGTTATTCTACCGCACAAAAACTGGGTCAACAACACTGGGACACATTGGATCAGACATGAAAATCTTATGACGCAACCTTGTAAGGGTGACGTTTTGGATTGGATTTTCGAAAGGCGCTTGATTAAAATTATCAATCAATCAATGTTTAGCACGCGATAATAAGAGCCGGTAAGGCTCGCCGGCATGCTGAGGAGAACCTGAAGTGTCAAAACTTTTGACTGAAGTTGGAGGGATTTTAACGCGACTTGCTGAATCTTCGCCACGCGATATTCAGCTTGTTGCTGAGCGCCTTCATGATCATGCTGTAGAAGAGCGTATGTCTGCGACCGATCTAGGCGTGGTGCTGAATGAGCTTGGGTACAGCGATATATCGAATTTTTGTGAGGCCGCCGATATTCCTGTGCATGTCGCCAAACGCTGGGAGCGCTTCGGCGTTTCTGCAGAAATGCGTGCCGTCTTGTTGATGATGCAAGCTCAGAAACGACATTTTGAGCAAGTCACCAATGAGTTCGAGGCAATTACACATGTAGGCCTGTTAGATTTCTTGCGCAGCCGTAAAGCCTGACATTTGAATTAAGAGCTACAGAATTTCCCCTCGAGGACCGTCAGTCCTCAAGGAGGGCTATTGCCGTTTTACTATCGGTAATGAGGACGCTTGCCGGAACAATTTTAAGTGCGGCCCGGATTGCCGTAACTTTAGAGGTGCCGCCGGCTGCTAATACGACGCGGCTAATTGCTGCTACCGTGTGCAGGTCGATCGACATCACACGTTGATTGATCTCGTGATCAACCAGTTTTCCGTGCTTGTCGACGAAATAGCAGAGTATGTTGGCGACCGCTCCGCAATCATGTAACGGCTTTATGAGATCAGACGAAACGATCCCATGCCGAAAGATCGTGGCGTCTTCCGAAACTGCACCTACTGTCAGTAATGCAATATCTGCCTGAGCTGCACGTTGCTGGAGATTACGTAGTTCCGATTGGCGCCATAAAGTCTCCCGTAACCCTTGTTCATCGAGAACGACCGGCGCTGTAATCTGATAGCTGTCCACTTCGTAGACCTCCGCTACTCGCGCAGCAACAACAGATGGGTTGATCCAGCGTGAGTGTGGAAGGCTTCCTACAAGGGCGACAACGGATGCATCTTGAAGCTTACGATGCTCCAAGAACTGGACGCTGGCATAGAGTGTTGCACCTCCTCCGATCGCAAGCGTCATTCCATCTTGCATTTCCTGATCCAGATATGCGGCAATGGCATTACCGAGCGCTTTCTCAAGGTTCTCGCTGTTTTCGGGAGTAGGGACGACAATTGCAGATGCCAGCCCCCATTTTTCTTCAAGACGGCGCTCAAGCTCGATCTGGGCGGTCGTGGCTGCATTAATACGTGTAACGACAATTCCTTCGGCAGTTGCGGCGGCGAGTGTACGCATTATCTTGACGCGACTGACACCCAGCTGTTCGGCGATCTGCTCCTGCGTCATGCCCTCTACATAGTACAGCCAGACTGTCTTCACCTTGAGGTCTGATGATCTCAACGGCCAGCTTTTGCTCGTCATCTTTGTCTCTCTCCCCCCACGAATTTCTAAACCTGCATAAGTTATAGCAAAAAAAGTGCCCCTTGCGTCAACTGTTCAAATGTATTTGACAAAGAACAAATGAACATTATTATAACATTTAAGGGCATCAAACTGTCCGACTACTGGGAGGAACAGGAACAGCCCGCGATGGCGTTCCTATGGGAGGAATAAATGAAGGATTTAACCCGGAGGATAGGTGTCCTCACGGCCTGCTTCGCGAGCATTATGTTTGCCGGGACAGCTCTGGCTGGAACACTTACGCTTTACACTTCACAGCCCGACGCTGATGCGGCCAAGACCGTTGAAGAGTTCCGCAAACTCAATCCGGACGTCGATGTTCAGGTATACCGTTCGGGCACGAGCGATATCATGAGCAAACTAGCGGCAGAATTTTCAGCTGGCGCACCACAGGCTGATGTGCTGCTCATTGCTGATGCTGTCAGCATGGAGAGCTTAAAAGCCGATAACCGGTTGATGCAGTATTCTAACGCAAACGTCGACGGTTTTGAGGCTGGAACAATTGATCCGGAAAAATACTATTTTGGCAGCAAGCTGATTACGACTGGTATCGCTTACAATTCTGCGGCTGAACAAAAACCACAGCACTGGTCGGACCTTGAAAAGTCAAACTATAAAGGCATGATTGTTATGCCTAGTCCCCTTTATTCGGGTGCCGCAGCATATCTGCTGAGTGGATTTGTGGCTAATGATAGTCTCGGCTGGAAGTTTTTTGACGCTCTCAAAGAAAATGAGGTCGTAAGCGTCAGAGGCAATGGTGCGGTTCTTAAGTCTATTGCCAGCGGCGAGAAACCCTATGGTGTCCTTGTCGACTTTATGGCGCTAAATGCTAAAGCAAAAGGCTCACCTGTAGAGTTCGTCTTTCCTGAAGAAGGCGTACCAGCTGTGACTGAGCCGGTCGCTATCATGTCAACGACCAAAAACGCTGATGACGCGAAGAAGTTCATTGACTTCATCATTTCGGATGAAGGCCAAAATCTTGCTCTGAGGCAGGGCTATCTGCCCGCCAAGTCATCTGTAGGGAAGCCTGCTTGGATGCCTGAGGGGCTGTCCGTTAAAATTATGCCGATAGATACGCAAAAGGTTCTGGAAAAAACTGACGAAGACAAGTCGCGTTTCACAGAAATGTTTGGCGGTTAGGGCCTAGAGACCTATGCAAAAAATATCCGAGACAAACAATCAGAGCCGGGATAAGGCTCTGATTGCAGGGACGATTATTATCGTTTCTCTGCTGTCGCTTCTCCCAATGGGACGGCTTCTCCTTGAAGTCGCCATGCCCGCCAAAGGTACGGCGGTTGAGGCAATTGGGCGCGTCTTTTCCTCTTCAGCGACTTGGACCGCGACTTGGCATTCACTGTATGTCGGGGTTTTCGGGACGATTTTCGCTGTTATTCTGGGAACAGGTGTGGCCTTGCTGGTTAGCCTCACGGATATTCGCGGGCGGTCCGTTTTTATATTTCTCTACGTAACACCATTGCTGATTGCGCCGCAGGTTACAGCGCTCGCATGGCTACAGTTGTTTGGTCCTGCGAGCCCTTTCCTCAAGATGATCGGAATGGCGCCGCCATTGGGATCGCGTAACCCGCTTTATTCAAGCACAGGGATCATTCTGCTGCTTGGGGTGCAATACGGGCCACTTGTGTTTCTCATTGTGCGTGCGGGACTGCGCAAGTTGCCACGCGAACTCATAGAGGCAGCGTTGAGCAGCGGAGCGAAAAAAATGACAGTTTTGCGCACCATCATCGTTCCTCTGATGGCACCCTCAATCATTGGAGCGACCGCACTCACATTTGTCTCTTGTGTTGGTAATTTCGGTATCCCAGCCTTCCTGGGGATCCCGGCCAACTATCTTGTTTTACCGACATTGATTTACCAGCGTCTGAGCGGTGGCGGGCCAGCTGTTCTTACAGATGTGGCAACCTTGTCTACTTTGATCGGCGTGATAGCAATCGTTGGTATAGTCGCTCAAGAATATGTCTCACGCTGGCGCGATTATAGAATTGCCTCAACGTCGCTCCCCGCAAGCCCGTTTGAGCTCGGACGTTGGCGTATTTGGATCGAAGCCGTCATGTTGCTGATTGTTGTTGCAGTATTGGGGCTACCTGTTCTGGGTCTTGCTTTGACGTCTTTGGTTAGCGCCTATGGCACGCCACTGACATGGGAAACTGCGACGCTTGCCAATTACAGTTTCATTCTCTTTGAACACGCAGCCACCGAACGTGCTTTTCTGAACAGCTTTGGGTTGTCGCTGGCGGCCTCTTTCTTCGCTGTCGTGATTGCTGTGCCTTTGGCTTATATCACAACATGGCGTAAACGTTGGTGGACGAGGCTGTTCAATCTCACTGCCGAACTCCCTTACGCCCTGCCGGGTGTGGTCATGGCGATTGCCTCGCTGCTGCTTTTTCTCAAGCCGATGCCGATATTTGGCTTTCACATCTACAATACGATTTGGATTATCTTGTATGCCTATCTGGCTCGGTTCTTTGTTCTCGCTTTACGGCCGACCGTTAGTGGACTTCACCAGATTGATCGCTCGCTTGAGGAAGCTGCACAGGTGGCTGGTGCCAGCCTGTTCATGCGCTTGCGAACTATAATCTTTCCATTGGTCGCGCCAGCTACACTTGCTGGCGGAGTTCTGATCTTCTTGACGGCATTTAGCGAGCTGACCGTCTCGGCTCTTCTTTGGGCGTCAGGATCTGAAACCATTGGTGTCGTTATTTTCTCCTTCGAGCAGGGAGGGGATTCTACATATGCCGCTGCCACATCGATTGTAACGATATTGGTAACGATTTTTCTCATGCTGTCGACGAACCTTTTCGCACGGCGTCTGCCTGATGGAGTGCTCCCATGGCGGGATTAAACATTAAAAATGTCACTAAAAACTTCGGCAATTTCGACGCCCTTTCTGATGTCACGCTTGATATCAAGAATGGAGAGTTTGTAGCCGTCCTTGGGCCATCTGGCTGCGGAAAAACAACTCTGCTACGCGCAATTGCTGGTTTTGAGAAAATCACCAAGGGTACGATATCCGTTGGCGATAAGGTAATGTCGGCAATTGATAGTCATGTTGAACCTGAGAACCGTCGCGTTGGTATCGTCTTTCAGAACTATGCGCTTTGGCCCCATATGACTGTTGCTGAGAACGTCGGTTACAGTCTTCGTGTGGCGAAAGTTGTAAAACCAGAACTCGATCGACGTGTAAAAGAAGCACTTGCACTTGTTGATCTGACGGGGCTTGGAGACCGAAGACCCGCAAATCTATCGGGCGGTCAGCGTCAGCGTGTGGCGCTTGCGCGATGTCTGGTTGCTACACCATCGCTGGTTTTGTTTGATGAGCCGCTGGCCAATTTGGACGTGCACTTGCGCGCTTCGATGGAGGATGAGTTTGCCTCGTTTCACAAACGTACAGGCACCACGATTGTCTATATTACGCATGATCAGGCCGAAGCGATGGCTCTGGCTGATCGCATAGCGGTAATGGATAAAGGAAAGCTGATTCAGTTTGCCACTCCGCGGGAACTCTATGAGCGACCTCTGAGCGAGATGGTGGCGTCGTTCATAGCAAATGGAATGGTTCTGCCAGCACGCGTACTGAGCGCTGAAAATGATGGGCACTGTGAAGTTGAAGTGTTCGGGCAAAAAGCAGCGTTGCGCTGCGCTCCGGGGCAGAGGTCAAATGTTGAAGCAAAGATATGCATACGATCTCAGAACATAGAGTTGCGGGCCAGTGATGGCATAGCACTCACAGTCAAGCGTCGCATCTATCGTGGCGGTGGGGCTCGTATTGAAGCGCACCCGGTAAATCATCCTTCCGTCGAACTCACTTTTGATTTGCCGGATATGGCCGGTGGACAGGAAGGCGATACGATTAACATAGCCATTAACTCTGGTTGGGTCATTCCTGAAGGAGCAGTAGAGAAATGTTGATTGATCTCTACGGTGGGTTTGGAGAAAAAGGGCGAACCAGTGTTGGCATAAGCACTGATAGCAAGCTCTTATTCGATGCTGGCATTAAAGTTGGTGCAAAGGGACGCGACTATTATCCGGCCATTGCGGAACAAGCTGTCTCAGCACTTGATGCTGCCTTTATTTCCCATGCACACGAAGATCACATTGGTGCGCTGTATTGGCTGAATTCCAATGGGTTCAGGGGCACATTTTATATGACGCAGGAAACCCTTGACGATGCAGGGGCAATGCTTAGTCAATATGCTGACCCATTGCATAAGCAAACCAATTCGTTGGCCGACATTTCAATCAAAGTGTTCGCTCCGGGCGAAACCATTCGTGTCGGTCAGACAGAGGTTGCGTCAGGGCGATCAGGGCATGTCGCTGGAGGTGTTTGGTTTTCGGTAACAACACAGTCGAAACGCGTTGTTTATTGTGCGGATGTCGTCCCTAAAAGCGATGTTTTTCTGATGGACCCGCTACCGCATTGTGATCTTGTCATCCTTGATGCCTCGTATGGTGGTGATCCGGTTTCTGCGAAGGACCGTGTTCGCCAGATCGAGAGCTTTATCGACGACCATAATGGTAAGCTCGTGATCCCTGTGCCTGTTTCCGGGAAGCCACTTGAATTGATGGCAATTTTGCCAGACCATTTTGCGATCCATCATGCGATGCGCCGTTCACTGGAAGCACAGCTTGATGTTCCAGATGCGTATTCTTCGCAAGTTGCCCGATCATTGCGAGCAAAACTCAAGGGGGCGATTGATTGGCGCGAGGACACTAATTTGCCTGATTGTCCATTATTGACTTTTGACGGCATGGGTAGTGCGGGACCTTCAATACAAGCATTGCAACAAGCGGCAGAGCAAAATGTGCCTGTGCTGTTGACAGGGCACGTTCCTGAAAACACACCAGCGCAATTTCTATTGGAACAGGGTCGGGCGAATTGGATACGACTTCCTACCCATCCCACCCGGTCGGAGAATTTAGAACTCTGGCAAGATGCGGGAAAGCCCGCCGCACTTGGTCATTCCTGCGCACTCGATAAGCTTGAAGAACTCAAACCTTATCTGACAACTCTCAATACGACAGCCTTAACTGGTTTGCAGTTTTCAATCTGAATGGAGATGAAATGAGAATACTCGTAGCAAACGATGATGGTATTGATGCCCCTGGACTTGCACGGCTAACGCAAGTTGCGGAACGGCTTAGCGATGATGTATGGGTTGTTGCACCTGATGGCAAGCGCACAGCTGCGAGTGGCTCCATCACGATTGCCCGATCGCTTACTATGGTGGAAAAGGGACGCCGTCGCTATTCATGTTCAGGGACGCCAGCGGATTGCGTGGTCACTGCGATGACATGGCTTTTCGACGGTCAGAAGAAGCCAGACCTTGTGTTGTCGGGTATCAATGATGGTCGTAATGTCGCTGAAGACCTTGCGTACTCTGGCACACTAGGAATTGCCAGAGAGGCAACGTTTTGGGATGTTCCGGCGATTGGATTTTCGCGCGTTAAGCAAGCCGCAGACGCTGACAGCGATATTGACTGGCTTGTAAACTTCGTCAGACAGATACTCAACAAGCGCGATACCATATTTCTGGAAGGGCATTGGCTCAGTGTCAATTTGCCTGAGCGTCTGCCGGCAGCGATTGCGCAACCACGGATCGGTCGTGACAAAATTGGCATTCGGGCTGAAATATTGTCATCTGACGGGCAAAACACGGAGATTATAATCCCTCGTGGCCGTGCACATAGCGCTTCCGATGGAGATGATAATGATCTGCTGGATCGTGGCAATGTTTGTGTCAGCCGGTTGAATTGGTTCGGCCAGACGCCTTTAGACGATGGAAGCCTCTTCGCCTTGAAGTTTGAATAGAGGCGTATCGCCACGGAGGTTTCGGCTCCGTCTGATGAAATAAGCACCAATTGTTTGCAGATAAAACCATCGGAGCCTTATGATGGAATCCACAATCGTCATAATCAATTTGTGCGGTGCCGTGGCTCTGCTTTTATTTGGGCTTGCGCAGGTTAAGGATGGCGTTCAGCGAGCATTTGGCGCCAGCCTTCGATCGGGGCTTGCCCGTGGCACGAGCAATGGCCCCCGTTCCTTCATTTCTGGTTTTGTGGCTACAATTGGTCTCCAAAGTTCGACAGCAACCGCCTTGATGGTAGCTTCATTTGTTGAACGTGATTTCATTCAACAGCGTATGGCTCAAATTGTGCTTTTGGGCGCAAATGTTGGTACCGCAGTTACCGCTTGGATTGTTGCCACCGGAATAGAGTGGTTGTCGCCACTATTGATATTGTCTGGCATAGTTTTTTTGAAAAAAGGAACCGGCAATCGTCGTGGTATTGGGACCATGCTGGTAGGTATAGGGCTTATGCTGCTCTC
>Ga0308157_10008866_pt1 | contig 11326 bp, 9 predicted proteins | sample PhyBR1_FD_201035 | JGI IMG/M metagenome (GOLD analysis project Ga0308157, IMG submission 201035) | Phyllosphere microbial communities from UC Gill Tract Community Farm, Albany, California, United States - DLSLB.R1 | ecosystem: Host-associated > Plants > Phyllosphere > Unclassified | place: USA...
AGAACACGACCTTGACCGTCAATGAGTTTCGTTGCGGAATGGACAACAATGTCTGCGCCATATTTAATTGGTTGTTGCAAGTAAGGTGTTGCAAAACAATTGTCTACAACGAAAATTAAGTTGTGTTTTTTTGCAATTTGTCCGAAGAATTCTAAATCTAAAATTTCGATTGCTGGATTTGTCGGGGTTTCCAAATACAGGATTTTTGTATTTGGTTTTATGTATTTTTCTATATTCTCAGCGTCTTCAGCTTTGAAATAAGTGGTTTCGATGTTCCATTTCGGGAAATATTTCGTGAACAAAGTGTGCGTGGAACCAAAAACCGACTGACAGCTTACAATATGGTCGCCCGCATCCAGCAAAGTTGCAAATGTGGAGTATATTGCTGCCATTCCTGTTGCAAAAGCATAACCGGATTCCGCGCCTTCCATTTTCGTGATTTTATCCACGAATTCTGTGACGTTCGGGTTGCTGAAACGGCTGTAAAGATTCTTGTCTTTTTCCTCCGCAAAGCTCGCGCGCATATCTTCCGCATCTTCGAAAACGAAGCTCGAAGTGAGATATAAAGGCGTGGAATGCTCATCAAACTGAGTTCTTTCGGTTTGGGTTCTGATGGCTAATGTTTCGAAATTTTGATTTTCCATTTCTATATTTTCCGTAGGTTTTATTTACGGTTGTTTATTGTTGCAATTGTCTCGTTCCATAGGTTTCACCTACGGCTATTGATATTGAACCCTTTCGGGTTTGTTGATTATTTTGTTTCGCTTAATCTTAAAATGTCTCCGAAAACGCCTCGGGCAGTTACTTTTGCTCCGGCTCCGGCGCCCATAATGACGATTGGATTTTCGCCGTAACTTTCGGTGTAGATTTCGAAGATGGAATCTGAACCTTTCAGTTGTCCGAGTGCGGAATTTGCTGGAACGGAAATTAATTTCACGTCTAGTTCTCCTTTTTCTTCCTGAAGGTTGCCGTGCAAATCGCCGACGTAACGTAGAACGTGGTCAGGTTTCTGGCTTTCTTTGATGTTTTGATATTCTGAATCTAATTCTTCCAGTCTGGAAATGAATTCATCTTTGTTGATATCCAAAAGGTTCTGTGGAACGAGATTTTGAATATTAATATCTTGGAACTCATTAATCAAATCTAATTCTCTCGCCAGAATTAACAACTTTCTTGCGACATCATTTCCGGATAAATCTTCGCGTGGGTCTGGTTCTGTGAAACCTTTTTCCATCGCTTCTCGGATGATGACAGAATATTTGTCATTTCGAAGGGAGAAATTATTGAAGACATAACTTAAAGTTCCGGAGAAGACACCTTTGATTCTGGTGATATTTTCGCCTGAAAGATGGAGAAGTTTTATCGTGTCAATTAATGGTAAACCTGCACCGACATTGGTTTCGTAAAGATATTTCTTTTTGTTTTTTTCTAATAATTTTCTGAAATCACGGTATTCTGAAATTGGTAAGGTGTTGTAAATTTTGTTGGAACCTACAACATCAAAACCATTTTCCACAAAAGTTGGATAATGTTTTACAAAATCTTTGCTTGCTGTGTTATCGACCATTACAAGGTTTTCCAAGTGATGTTCTTTGGCAAACTCAACCAGTTTTTCTACGCTGGATTCTGTTTGGGAAAACTTGATTTTCTGTCTCCAGTCACTCCCAAAACCAGCTTGATTGAAAGCTATTTTCTTGGAATTGGCAATCGCAACGATTTTTAAATCCACTCTTTTTCTTTTCAGAATATCGTAAGCTGAATCGAGGATTTGCTCGACCAAAGTTCCGCCGACATTTCCGTGACCAATCAGCGCCAGATGAACGGTTTTTGGTTTACCATAGATTTCGGTTTCGATGATGTTTTTGGTGATTTCGGTTTGATTTCCGGTCACGACGATATTCACTCTTCCAGCAGACGCGATTTGACTTAATAATAAAGGGAAAATCTTATTGCGCTGAAGTTCAGACAAAATCTTATTATAATTATCTGAAACAAAACCGATAACGCTAAGACTATCAATACTATAGATATTATTAACGTGACCTTCTTTTGTTTCTTTCTCGAATTCTTTTTTCAGAAACTTGACAGCATCTTCCGCATCAACTTCATCTACAAGAACGGAAATGCCATTTTCTATCGCTTGCTGGGAAATAACGCCAACGCTGATTCCGCCGCCATTCAAAGCATTAAAGATGCGTGAATCTACACCAATTTGTCCAAGGAAATTTTTTCCTTCGAAGTTGACCAAAGCCTTGTTTCTATAAATATTAATTGCGTTCTTGTCTGTCATCAGTTCAAAAATAGAGGTGTTAAAATTGTGTTCAGCTGTTCGTATTCCATCAGAAAAGCATCGTGTCCGTGGATGGATTTGATTTGGTGGTAATGAACATTTTTGTTTTTATGTTTTAAAAAATCGTAAGTGTTTTTAATTTCAAAGGCCGGATAAAAAAGGTCTGAATCTACTGACACCAAATGGATTTCTGCATTGATGTTTTCCAGTTCATTTTCTTTTCCGTTGATGTTCATCAGAAGGTGATTGACTAGTTTGTAAGCTTTTAAACTAAATCTTTCGTTCAATCGGTTTCCGTGGAAGTTTAGCCAGTCGTGAGATTTTAAAATTTGCTTTTCAGAATCTCTTTCTCTTTTGAATCTTGAATTAAGAGATTCCGGCGTTCTGTAACACAACATCGCGTGAACTCTTGCTTTCTCAAGCGGTTTATCTTCAGATTCTAAAAGATATTTTTGAACCAAGCATTGAGAATGCAACCAATCCGAAGTTTTAAAATCTGTAGCGATTGGAATAAATCTTTCTGTTAAATTATTTTCCAAAGCCAACATTTCCCAACCGATGGAACCGCCAACAGAACCGCCAACCAAAGCGAACAGTTTTTCAATTTTTAAAAGTTGTAAACCTTCGATGAAAATTTTGGCGATATCAAGAGCTGTGAAATCTTCATAATCATCAATGAAAAACCCATCGAAACCATTTCCTGGAATGTTGAAACAGATTACCGTAAATCGGTTTGTGTCGATTACTTTTCCTTCTCCGACCAAGATTTTCCACCAGCCGTTTTCTCCGGCAACGTCAGAATTTCCTGTGAGAGCGTGGTTTATCAGAATGATTGGAGCAGAATACAGTTCTTTTCCAAAAAGCTGATAGCTTAATGGAATATCATAAACCTTTCCGGTTTGTGTCGTGAAATGTAATGTCTGAAGATGTTGTAACTTATTTTCCAATTTTCTTAAATGATAAAAATTGAAAATGCTACGGGGAAATGTAGAATAAATGTTTGGTTATCTTTTCCCGACTAATCTGGGATAGAATTTAGCACCTTCTTCGTTTCCGAAGGGTTGCCAAGGTTTCGCTGAGTCTAATCTCTCCACCTTTCTCGATAACATTTTCAATATGTAAATGAACAATTCTGACTGCAAATATACTTCACAAAGTTCACTTTCTCCAAATATCTCTTGAAATTTCTAAAATAATTATTTGTTAATAATATATTTTCCCAGAACTTGCGTATAATATTTGCTTTTAAAAATTTCTTTTTACAAATAAATTATGGAAATCAATCTTAACAGACAAGTCGCCATCGTGACAGGTTCCAGCAGTGGAATTGGGAAAGGAATCGCCATCAGTCTGGCAAAATCCGGCGCAATCACTATAGTTAATCATTCATCTGAACATTCTCGTCCGGAAGCTGAGGAAACTTTGAAAACCATTGAGGAAAATGGTGGCGAGGGTTTTATTATTCAATGTGATGTGAGCAAGGAAGACCAGGTTCAGGAAATGTTCAAAACCACGATTGAAAAATATGGAACTGTAGATATTCTTATAAATAATGCTGGTTTGCAACAAGATGCGGCTTTTATCGATATGACTTTGGTGCAATGGCAAAAAGTAATTGACGTGAATCTTACAGGTCATTTTCTGTGCTCAAGAGAAGCTATTAGAGAATTTTTGAAACGTGGAATGAATGACAAATCGAAAGCTTTGGGGAAAATCATCAATATCAGCAGTGTTCACGAGACGATTCCGTGGGCTGGACACGCCAATTATGCTTCCAGCAAAGGTGCGCTGAGAATGCTGATGCAGACTTTGGCTCAGGAATATGGGAAGGATAAAATCCGGGTGAATAATATTTGTCCGGGTGCCATTCAAACGCCAATCAACAAATCCGCTTGGGACAACAAAGAATCTCTGGATGCGCTGATGACGCTGATTCCTTACGACAGAATCGGGCAACCGGAAGACATTGGAAATTTAGCCGTATTTTTGGCGAGTGATTATTCGGATTACATTACGGGAGCGAGTATTTATGTGGATGGCGGGATGACGACGCTGGAGAGTTTTGCGGACAACGGGTGATTATGAATGATAAATGATGGGTGATAAATGATTTTTTGCTGAAAATAATTTTTGTGGGATTTAAACGCAAAGATTTTTAAGAGTGAAGGAATTTTTTAAGTGAGCAAAGTTTCGATGAATCGATTTTTGAAGCGGATGGAAATTTTTTTAATCTTTATATCGATGCTTTTAAAATTGAAATTTTGTCTAGCGGTAAATTTGAATCAATTATCATTTATCGATTATCATTTATCAACTATCATTTATCTGTTGAAAGAAGGGAAAATCTTCAACATAGCCCCGATGGGAACGGCATCCTTTTTTTGCTTTTGAGAAAGTTTTCTTTGGATGACCAATCGTCTGAGCAAAAAAAGATATAGTAGACAGCGGGTTGGACAGTTCGGACAAAAGTCGAAATGTGATGCTCCTAAAAATAAGAAACACGAATAATTATTGCTAAATAATTAGAAAAAATATGAACGAGGAAGAAAAATTGAGGAATCCGCGTTGGAAGAAATGGGGACCTTATGTGAGCCATCGCCAATGGGGAAATGTGCGGGAAGATTACAGTACAAACGGCGATGCGTGGGGATTTACAGGTCACGATACGGCAGAAGCCTGGTCTTACAGATGGGCCGAGGAAGGCATCGCAGGCATCTCGGATGAGAAGCAACAGATGTGTTTCGCCTTCTCCTTTTGGAACAAAAAAGATATTAGAATTAAAGAACGTTTTTTCGGACTGAGCAATTATCAGGGAAATCACGGGGAAGATATAAAGGAGATTTTTTATTATTTGGACAACACGCCGTCTCACAGCTATATGAAGATGGTTTATAAATATCCAATCAATGAATTTCCGTACGAGGAACTCATCAATGTGAATGGTCAGCGTTCCAAAAATGAGATGGAATATGAGCTGATTGACACAGGAATTTTCGATAACGATGAATATTTCGATATTTTCATTGAGTATGCAAAGGCTGGTGAAGATGATTTTTTAATCAGGATTGATGTTCATAACCGTAGCGATAAACCAGCACCAATTGTGGTTTTGCCGACGGTTTGGTACCGAAATAATTGGGTTTGGGGTTATAATGATTACAAAGCGAATCTTGGTTTTTCTAAACAAGGTGAGATTGACATTCATCACGATAGCCTGAGCATCAAGAAGTTATATTCCAGAAACAGAAATGTGGATGCTTTGTTTTGTGAAAATGAAACGAACAGAGCGAGACTCTTCAATCTCCCAAAGACGGAAGGTTTTTTCAAGGATGGAATCAATCAATATATTACGAAAGGTTTAGATACCATTAATCCAAAGAAAACGGGAACCAAAGCGTCTTTGCATTGCGAAGAAATCGTGGAAGCGCACAGCAACAAGGTTTTTGAATTTCGCTTGTCTCCACATATTATGGAGGATGCGTTTTGGGATTTTGATGAGATATTTCAGCACAGAAAACAAGATTCTGATGAGTTCTATGCCAATATCCAGAAAGATATTGAAAATGAGGACGAGAAAAATGTTCAAAGACAGGCTTTTGCGGGTTTGCTTTGGAACAAACAGTTCTATCATTACAATGTTGGAAAATGGCTGAAAGGCGACCCGAATTTCCCCATCCAAAGGAAAGGTTTTGTCCGAAACAGCGATTGGGAGCATCTTCATAACAAAGACATCATCTCGATGCCCGATAAGTGGGAATATCCTTGGTATGCGACTTGGGATTTGGCGTTCCATTGCGTGAGTTTTTGTGTGATTGATTCGGAATTTGCTAAAAATCAATTGATTACATTGACGAAAGAATGGTATATGCACCCAAATGGTCAAGTTCCCGCTTACGAATGGAATTTTGATGATGTAAATCCACCAGTTCACGCTTGGGCGACTTTCAGGGTTTTTAAAATCGATGAAAAGAATAATGGCAAACCAGATTTGGCTTTCTTAGAAAGGGTTTTTCAAAAATTATTACTGAATTTCACCTGGTGGGTCAACCGAAAAGATTACAACGGGAATAACCTTTTTGGAGGTGGATTTCTTGGTTTGGATAACATTGGAGCGTTCGATAGAAATATGGAATTCAATGAAGGTGAACATCTGGAACAGGCTGATGGAACGAGTTGGATGGCGATGTACGCACTGAATATGATGCGTATCTCAATGGAACTTGCAACGTATAATCCTGTGTATGAAGATATGGCGATTAAGTTTTTTGAACATTATCTATATATCGCAGAAGCGATGGAAAATATTGGTGATGGAAAACAAGGACTTTGGAATGAGGAAGATGGATTTTTCTACGATTTGCTACAGTTATCCAACGGAGACAGTGTGAATTTGAAACTTCGAAGCATCGTTGGATTGATTCCTATGTTCGCAGTAGAAGTTGTGGAACACAGTATGCTGGAGAAACTTCCGGAATTCAAAAAAAGAATGGAATGGATTCTGAAAAACAAGCAAGACCTCACGAAACTCGTTTCTCAATGGTACGTGGAAGGCGAAGGAAACAAACACCTTTTGAGTATTCTAAGAAAAACCAGACTGACCAAAGTTTTGACAAGATTGGTAGACGAATCCGAATTCCTAAGCGATTACGGAATCCGTGCGATGTCCAAAGTCTATGAAGAAAATCCGTTCCGATTTACTGTTCACGACCAGGAACACGTAGTTTATTACACACCTGCAGAAAGCGACAGCCGAATGTTCGGTGGTAACAGCAACTGGCGTGGACCGATTTGGTTTCCGATTAACTTCCTGATTGTCGAGAGTTTACAACGTTTCCATTTCTTTTTCGGCGACGCCTTGACGATTGAATATCCAAAAGGAAGTGGCGTTCAGAAGAATCTGGAAGAAGTTTCCAAAGACATCAGCGACAGACTTTGCGGTATTTTCCTGAAAGACGAAAATGGAAACAGAGCGTTCAACGGTGGTGTTGATAAATTCAATAATGACCCTCATTTCAAGGATTACATTATGTTCTTCGAATATTTCCACGGTGACAATGGCCGAGGCGTTGGTGCTTCCCATCAAACCGGATGGACTTCTACGGTAGCGAAGTTGATTCAGCCGAGGTTGACGCACAGATAAGTTGGTTTTTATTTCTATAAAATTACAGAGACGAATAACAAAAATTATGAAAAAAATTGGATTAGTTGGTGGGATAAGTTGGGTTTCAACAATGGACTATTATAAGTTTATAAATGAAGGTGTAAATGCAAAATTAGGTGGATTAAACTTTGCTGAATGCATTATCTACTCTTTAAATTTTGGCGACATACAGGCAAAAAGTTGGAATAATTCATTTGAACTATTACTGAATGCTTGTGAAAGTTTAAAAAAAACTGGAGTAGACAGCATCGTCCTGTGTGCCAATACTGCACATCTTTTTGCTGAAAAGCTTCAAGAGACAATCAAATTGCCTATTATTAATATTATAGTAGAGACTGCAAAAGCAGTTAATAAACAAGGATTCAAAAAGGTAGGGCTTTTAGGGACAAAGTTCACTATGGAAATGGACTTTTACAGAAATAAACTTGAAGAGTATGGTCTCGAGGTTTTGATACCAGAAAAACAGGAAACCAGAGATTATATTCAGCATACGGTAAAAGAAGAATTAGGAATTGGTTTTATCAATCCTGAAACCAAGAATAATTACATTTCTATTGTAAAAGAGCTTGTTGACCGTGGTGCAGAATGTATTATTTTGGGTTGTACAGAAATACCTTTATTGATAAGCGAAAACGACTTTACAATACCTATTTTTGATACAACAAAAATACATTCGCAGGCAATTGTGGAGTACATAGTTTCCTGAAGTTGTACAACTTGAACAGAATAAAAGGCCAAGATATTGCCAAAACGTTATTATAAAGAAACCTTATCAGATTTGATAAGGTTTCTTTATTGATTTTCAATTCGTTGCTTTACATTTTTCAAAGCTTGTTTTGTACAATAAGTCTGATAAGGAATTGAGAATATTGGCGCAAATAATTTTGAAATTATGTTTCCAGGTGTGGAAAAAGTATGAATTTTGAAAATGATTTTTTGATTAATTCTTTCGACTGTAAAAGTTGAAATTCCTTTTTCCACGTGACCTTCCAGCGTTTCGTAGCTGAAACCTTTTCTGTTTTCTTCATTAATAATTTCTTTGATTCTGACTCCGAAAATTATCTTTTGAGAAAACGATTTTATTGGTGGAATAAATACTTGCTGAAGAATCGTATCACCAATTTTCATTTCTCGGTTTTCATCATTCCATTGGGTTTTGAAAATTAAAATATTATCTGGAAAGATTTGATAATCGAACAGAAATTTCAAATTAATTTCAGTAACTGACTTCTTCGTATCAATATCGATTTCAGTATTTTTTTCAATCAGTCTAGCTTTATCATAATTCATCGCATTTTTAGATTTTAAAATATCTAAATGCTTTCTGAACCAATTAAACTGATTAGAAAAATAAACTTTCATCAAAAAACTATTCTACAATTTCTCCATTTACGCTCACTTCATAAGTGATTTCAACATTTGGTTCAAGCGTTTTGGAAACCGAACAATATTTTTCGAATGATAATTCTGCTGCTTTTTTTGCTTTTTTAGGGTCGATATTTCCCTGAAGGAAGAAACTTACTTTTATGGATTTGAATGGTTTTGCTTCATCCACCTGAACTCTTTCACCTTCCACTTCCGCAAAAAAAGTATCGATTTGCTGACGTTGTTTTTTCAGGATTGAAACCAAATCGATTCCGCTGCATCCTGCAACTGCCATCAGAAGTGACTGCATTGGCGAAACACCTTTTGCACCGGGTAAAGTTGTGTTGTCTAACAAGATAGAATTTCCTTGTTCATTGGTACATTCGAAAAGGAAATCATCGTTGAGTCTATTTAATTTTATCTTCATTTTTCTTTTAATTAAAGTCAAATTTACAAAATTCCCCGTGCTTTTATCTCGAGATATTTATTGATGACATCTATGTTGAGGTTTTCCGGTAATGTGTAAATACTGTAAATTCCGTATTTCCTGAGTTCCTGAATAATCAGTTTTTTCTCAAATTCGAACTTCTCTGCGATGATTTCGTCATAGATTTCCTGCATATTTTCCGGATTAGTATTCAGTAAGTTATGAACTTCAGAATTTTTAAAAAATATAACGACGAGAAGATGATTTTTGGCGATTCCTCTCAGATATTTCATCTGACGATTCAGTCCATCCAAAGTTTCAAAATTCGTAAATAATAAGACTAAACTTCTCTGATTCAAATGAAATTTCGTTTCCTGATAAAGTCTTCCAAAATCACTTTCGAAGAAGTTGGTGTGGACATTATAAAGTGCTTCTGAAATTTTTTTCAGTTGTCCGGATTTGTTGTCTGCAACGATTTTATTTTCAGGTTTTTTGGAGAAAGTCATCATTCCGGCGCGGTCGCCTTTTTTCAGAATAATGTGAGAAAGCGCCATTGTCGCATTAATGGAATAATCCAGCAAACTCAATCCGTTGAAAGGCATTTTCATCGTTCTGCCTTTATCGATGAGCATTATAATTCGCTGAGATTTTTCGTCCTGAAACTGATTGACCATCAATTTACTGGATTTTGAAGTTGCTTTCCAGTTGATACTTCGGATATCATCGCCCTGAACATAATCCCGAATCTGTTCAAATTCCATCGTGTGACCAAGCTTTCGGATTTTCTTGATCCCACCGAGCATAAATTCGTTTTGAAGTGCCATCAATTCATATTTTCTGAGATGAATAAATGATGGATAACTTGCTAACTTCGCATCTTTATGAAAAGAAAATCTTCTGGAAACCAATCCAATTGGAGAATTGACATAAACATTCAGATTTCCAAAACTGTATTCGCCACGTTCTTTGGGTTCGAGAATATATTCGAAATAGGTGTTGTTTCCGCTTTCAATATTTTTCCTGATTAAGAAATCCCGCTTCTGAAACTGGAAAGGAATTTCGTCAATAATTTTTGTATTAATATTAAAATTGTAATTATTTCTAATATCAACTTTTACCGAATTTTCATCGCCATTTGATAATTTTTCAGGTAAGATTCTTTGTGCATTGATCCCTTCTTTATTAATAAAAAGAATCAAACCATCAACCGCTGTCAACACTAAAACAAAAATCAATAAGGAATTGGCAATCCACATCATCACCGGAAAGAAAAATGCCAGAACATAGCAGATCCCAACGCCGAAAATGGCGAAGAAGAATTTGTTATTGATATATAATTGTTTTAATATTTTCACTTTAATTAATTATGGATTTCAATAGTTTGTTATCAGAAGGCTTCGACTCCGCTCAGCCTGACAGTGATTTAAGCGCTTAGAGAGATGTCATCCTGAGAGTCGAGGGATTTCCAATTATTTTTGTCGTTTAATTACCTTGGAACTTCAATGCTTTCCAGAATTTGGCGAATGATTTCGTCAGCTGTCAAACCTTCCATTTCGCGTTCTGGAGAAACAATGATTCGGTGTCTTAAAACTGCGAACGACGCTTCTTTAATATCTTCCGGCGTTACAAAATCACGGCCTCGGATGGCGGAAAAAGCCTTACTTGCAGTCAACAACGCCAAACTTGCTCTTGGTGAAGCTCCTAAATATAGAAACTGATTTTCTCTCGTATTGACAATGATTTTCGCAATGTATTCCAAAAGGTTTTGTTCAACGATGATTTCTTTTACCAATTGCTGATATTGCTTCAATTGTTTTCCGGAAATGACAGTTTGCACCACATCGGTTTTATCTTCTAATCTGTTGTTGTGTTGGTTTTTGATGATTTCAATTTCCTGTTCCAGATTTGGGTAACCGACTTCAATTTTGAAAAGAAAACGGTCGAGTTGTGCTTCCGGCAATCTGTAAGTTCCTTCGTGTTCAATAGGATTCTGAGTTGCAACAACCAGGAAAGGTTCTTCCATCTGATATTTTACACCGTCCATCGTGATTTGTTGCTCTTCCATTACTTCGAACAATGCAGA